>Ga0307515_10001238_pt1 | contig 58228 bp, 55 predicted proteins | sample 17_EM_MG_FD_194513 | JGI IMG/M metagenome (GOLD analysis project Ga0307515, IMG submission 194513) | Populus trichocarpa ectomycorrhiza microbial communities from riparian zone in the Pacific Northwest, United States - 17_EM | ecosystem: Host-associated > Plants > Roots > Unclassified | place...
TATGTGGATCAAAAATGTGCATTGCGTGAAGTTCAACTCGCTTTCGATGAGGTTGATCGCCTGTTCTGTTCCAGTTTCGAAAGCAAATTAAGAATGATAGGTCAAGGGCCAACGTACTGGAGCACGGCTGGCCATACATTTGAATGACGTGCTTAATCGTTTTGAACTTACTGACAGCCGTTTGCTTGTTATAGCAACCAATAGTGCTTCCTCAAACTACTCGATGACACGCGAGCTGCAATCAACACTTGAGGCCTCTGTAATCGAGTGGCCAGCATTGAGGAACTACACACCGTGCATGATGCACGTCATACAGCTGGTTTTAGGTGCATTCATGAGAAGTCTTTGTGTAAAGGGCCGAACCAAGTCTTGGGAAGCCCATGATCGCGATGAGCAATTTGGAGAGAATGAAAGCATAGACATTGGGACGAGTCAAAGACGTCGAAAAGAGGGTAATGCTAGAATCAATAAGGTGTCAGCCATAAGACCAGGTTTAGCAAAGATAATTGAGAAAGTACGTATTTCATGATATTTTGAAAGTCCTGAAGCTGACCTTCATATAGCAGAGAATGCTTGCTGTATTAATTTCACTAACACCTGGTCGCCGAAACAAGTTCATTGGCTGTCAAAAAGACAAAGTCCGCATTGCAGTACTTTCTATTATGAATGTCAAGGCACGTTGGAACTCTCCATTGGAGTTGCTCGAGCGCATATACCGTTTACAGGAATTCACCCGTGAGTGGCTTCAAAACCCAAAATGCAGTGAATTCCGGCCATTATTCACAACTCAGGATGCATGGACGATTGTCAAGTATGTCATGGAAGTATTGAAGCCATTTCAATATTGGACTCTTTTGATGTCGAAGAGGAATACAGTTACATTGCATCACGTCATCACTGTGTACAATAACATGTTTGATCACATGGATGGCGTGATGTGAGCATTGCCCAAGAAGAAGACTCAATGGAAGGAGGACTTGTTCTTCGCTGTGAGGTTAGCTTGACAAAAGCTTTCCAAATTCTATGCAGAAGTGACTCCAACGACTGGCATACTTCACATTTCCGCACACATCCTTGATCCTTTCCGGAAGTTGCAATTGTTTAGAAAGTGGGACAAGGGAATGGATATTAATCCTGAGGACGAGACATCGTACACTATATAATACCAAGAGGCCTTTCTGTAGTATATGGAGAATGCATACAGTGCCAAACATCTATGAGTGCCAGTCAATAAACTCGAAACTGTACCGAGCAGCAATCTCGTCCTCTCTGCAACGGCGTCTGAGTCCTATCAATCATCCTTTGATCGATATGATTTGTCCAGTGATGATGAGGAATACTTCACGCCTAACAATGTGCCTGAGACGACACCTGGACAAAGTGATCGCGCAGCCCGCTTATTGACTGCAGCCAGGCTCTATTTGAATTTGCCGCCTAAAGCACCAAAGAACTGGGGGCAAATTGATCCAAATCTCAATGATTACCACTACCACCCAATGGAGATTAGTAGTACATTTTGGATACCGGACATAACCGATTGGTGGCGAGTAGTGTTAGCAACAGGTCCGGGTACCCCGCCAGTGGTCCGGGTTTTGTCCCGCAGTTCCGTTCGGTTCGGTTCCAGAACCGTCCAAAAACCCGAACCTCAGTGTCTTGCCTGGTTTGTTGCCTGGACCGGGCATAAACCGGCGGATTTTTGACGGGTTGTACCCGGCCTGCGGTTCGATTATACGGTTCCTCCAAAGTTTGCTCCTATTAAGTATTTGAGTTCTGATCATATCATGACATGATCAGTACGTTCATTGTGCTGTTTCAGCCGTTCTTTCACCTCCCGATCTCAGATTTGCGATTGGACCAATATTTGTTGATTCATTGTGAAATAAGGTGATATTTCACGCGAAATTTGCAGGTTTTCAATAGCCACACAACGAGGATTGCTCTAATCTCAAATCTAACAGCGGAAGGTGAAACAGCGGCTAAAGCTGAACAATCTACGTACTGATCATGTCATCATATGATCAGAACTCAAATACTTAATTGGAGCCAAAATTGTGAACTTGAATTGCCAGGTTTCTGATGGTAAAACCGGCCCATGTCCAACCTTCCGGGTTTTTCCTCTCGTAGGACCTGTTGCCACAGTCCGGTTTCGGATTGAACCGTACCACGAACCAACCCGGGAATTTGGTCCTGTTGCTAACACTAGTGGCGTCAACAGGAGGAAACGCACTCACAGTACGCCGAGCTCTCTAATTTGGCACGCGACATATACTCTATCATACCACATGGTGTCGGAGTGGAGGCCAGTTTTTCCCTAGGCCGAGATGTGATCGGATGATGACAGTCAAAAACCAAAGGCAAGACCCTTTGCGAAGAAGTCATTGCATGGCAGTTTGCTCGAGCCAATAACTGGATTTTGGCAGGCACTAACCCAGAATTGGATACCACGAGCACAGAAAACGACTCGGAAATGAAGAAAGAGGTGGAGGAAAGGCCCTTGCACAGAATGGCCAAGGTTCACAACTTTTTGGAGATGTGGCAGTGCAGCCAGAACCTACGTGCAACCAAGAAGGAATCTCGCGCTGAAAACAAATAGATGACTGCCTTCGGATACATTTCGGACACGGAAGAGAACGTCAAAGTATCCTGGTCACTCTTGCAACATGATGCTGCAGCTGCATTTCAATTGTCAGAAAGTTTACCTTTGCCACCAGCTTTGTCTGTAAAGGACCTCCGTGCAGGATGAACTCAAATCTTGAATGTCCACCGAATCCGGAGAATCAACCGTCATCCAGTCGAAAGTGATGAGCATAGCGCACCTGAAAGCATTTCGGACACCGATGATTGCCTAAACTGGAATGTCGGCTTGGATAATCCAAATGACAGCGAAGACGATTGCGCTGCGGACAATGAATCCGATACAGAGCATAACAATTGCATTGAGGATCTGGAATGCCCAGAGCAGCAGGTTGTGAGCGCCACGCCAAATGTGCCCTGATTGGTTCGGCCGACACGGAAGTCACAGAGACAGGCTGCAAAGGTGGTAGTGACGGTCAATGCAGTTGAAACCCGGAGTGTTTGGGGTTCTCTCTTAGCAGTGTAATGGTAGTTGTTGCCATGCGGTATGTCCTTTATCGGGGGCATGTTAATCATGTCTCGATTGGGCAAGCACAAGGCTTGGCGAATTCATTGAAAGCACAATGCTGTGGCAGCTAATTTGATGATGCAACAACGCCGCCAGATTAAAAGGACTATGGCCCTGCCGAGCGGATTGTTCTCAACCAGATTCATTCTTAGATACTATGCGGTTGCACATAGTGCCAGGCAGTCGTGCAAGTAACGGGCTCTCCGGTATGCAATCCTTTTGGATATGGGGCACGTCCGGGATGATGTTGAAACCGGTAATGCGGAGAACCTAAGCACATATGACTCAGGCAATATGGCGTTGGCTTGTCCAAAAGCAGACATCATTCATTAATTTGTTTGAGCTGGTTCTGCAATGTAATCAATCGATTATACGTCCTCTGTTCTATGTTGGCATAACAATGGATATTAACCACATAAGACTATGAGGTATTTAACCTCTGGATGACGTTAATGATGCAGACGAGTCACTGAGTGAAGTCGGCATTCCAACTACCGATCCGCAGCGTTTGCAAGATGTGAAAGTGGATGTTGTGGTCTGATTTATGAGCCGATAATGTATCATGCATGAACACGATAACCAAAGGGACATGTGGCCTTCATTAGTCCAGGTGAGCGCATCGCGTCGTAAGACGCCTAGATACGTGGCTATCATTTTGGGATTAAATTATAGTTCCAGTTGGAGCAAGCCAAGGGACTCTAAAGAGATCACATTGTTCCGGCAATGAAGAAGACAAGCTCAAACAGCTACAGAGAAAAACGATACCTACCAGCGGAGAAATATCCTTATGTATTATTGCGTTTTTATGATACCTATACCTATTATATCTATACCTAGAATCTATTAGCTTTGTGTAGCGGCAGCCACGCACCGTAGTTAAGTATTGCCTTTGAATGCCAGTTACCTTGGAGATCGATAGCGACGTCATCGTATACACCCTGGAGAAGATTCTCGTCTACGTCCAAAACAACAAGCACATCTTCTTGGCTCAGAACATTCGGTGGATATCCTCAATTATTGGATTACCGCAAGGATTAATCATCCATATCGATAATCTTTGAAGCAGAGAAGAGAAGGTTGCACAAAAAGCATCGACTTCCCCTGACGGCATAGAAGAACCGTTTGTGTCAGCCACACCTCGAGATCTCACCGAGGACTGGCGAGCCAATCAGACACTCGAGAGTGCCAAACAATTCATCGAAGGATCTACGCGGTCTCGCACTATTGGGCAGCTCAGTCGGGTGAATCAATTGCCTCAAACGAAGGCCCAACTTAAGAAGGCACAGAAAGTCAAGCGACTTCAAGATACGAGGAGAAAGTCTGAGGACGCTCGAAATGTTAGGATTCAGGAAATACGTACTGAGGTCATTCGACACCTCAGTATGGAATAGGATCTACGACTGTGGACCTTAGTACTTATCTTAGTACCAGCGGGATACTTAGTTGAGTTACTTAGGGTATATACCCCAATAACAGTATAATAAATACACTCTACGCTCCTAGGTTTATTATACGACGAATGCAAGAAGAAGAGCTTAAGGCTTATCAAGCATTGCAAAAGCAAGGTGCGTTCTTATTCTGATCGCCGCGATTTAGATTTGTAGTTGGTTCTACTAAATTACCAAATCTTATGGTAACTGTACCTTTTTGGATACCAGTTACAACATCCGAATATTTTAACCGGCATCATTATATTCCGGAATACCATACGGGACCTAATATTGAGGAATGACAAGCTGAATATTATCAGCAGGATATGGTCTCTGATGAATTATCGGACTTTATAATATTTAGGCGGAAGTAACTTTATAATCAACGTATTTGATATTGCCGGATATACGTCTAATTCATTCGAATACCACCCCTTTAATATATTCGGCTAGATAGATACGATTTTATCCGAAAAACCAGAAAATGATTGGAATAATCACAGATTTCATGCAGAACCTGAAATACCCAAACCTTGGGTAGAATACTATTGACAATCGGCTGTTAAGGGCAAGTTGCTTGCGATTTATGATCCGGTATTTAAAGACCACTGGAAAGAATATCATTCATGGACAGACAGGTGGGATTGTATCTGCAAAGAAAACGATAAAACCGAGTGGTGTTATTGCGACGACAATAAATCATCGGAAAAATGCAGCCAGTGGTATATCTTACCTGTCCTCCGATGGAGCAACTTTACGACATATTGATCATCATTGCCTTTTCAATGATAATGATTCAATTTCGAAACGTCATTGAGCAATCAATGCTCATTCAATACTATACCTTCTGGCAAGATCATGTATGGTCTATACCACCGGAATGGATTCAACAGTTCAAAGAATCTATCCAGATTGCGTATGCAAAAATCGATAAATATACACCTCGCGACTGGAGGATGTATAATGAAGGGAAAGATAGCGGTTATACCGACGGTTATAACCAAGGGCTGTTGGAAGGGCATGATAATGGCTGGGATGAAGCCAAAGAATATTATCAGAAAATATTCGAAAGGGAGATGAGTGAAGCTAGGCACCAATGGAAGGAAGAATGGGTCAATAATGAGTATTCCGGGGAAATAGCAGAGGAATACGAGGAATACGAGATAGACGATGAATGGTCATCATACGGGCAGAAGAAAGACTCACAACAGACTGAGTCGAAGGAATAGTTTGAAAATTAGCCCGATGATGACCTTAGGGATGCCATCGAGTGTAATTAGTAGCCCAATATGAATCGAGCGAGTGTTGTTCTAATGCAGATTGTGAGATAATTGCTGTTAGACGTATAAGATGTCACTTCTACGAAGTTATAAAAGATCATCAGCTGACGTTAAAGACCATGGTGCGAAACAAGTTTAATGCTACCAGCACCAATTCCATGGTGGTTGTATAATTAAGATTACTTCGTCGATATTACCTTCGCATTGTACTTCGGCAATTAATACCTTCGATATTACTTTTTGATATTATTCTTATATTCCTTTAGTAATTAATATCTTCGATATTACTTGATCGATATTACCTTCGCATTTTACTTCGTAATTGATATCTTCGACAGTACTTCCTCAATATTACCTTCGGATTTTACTTTGATAATAGATATCTTCGATGTTATTTCATCCATTTTACCAGTGCATTTTGCTTCGGTAATCAATATCTTCAATATCATTTCGTCGAGTTTACCTTCGCATTTTACTTCGGTAATAAATATCTTCGATATTATTTCGTCGAAATTACTTTCGCATTTTATCTCTGTAATATATATCATCGATATTATTTCGTCGATATTATCTTTGCACTGTACTCCAGTGATAAATATCATTGATATTATTTCGTCGATATTACCTTCGTATTTAACCTCGGTAATAAATATCATTGATATTATTTCCTCGATATTACCTTTGGTAATAACTATCTTCAATATTACTTCGTCCATATTATCTTTGGATTGTACTTCAGTAAGGAAAAAAAATCTTCGATTTTACATTGATATGAAAATTACCTGTAATAATATAAGTATCAAAAATACAGTTGATACAAATATTTGATAAAGTATCATCACTCATACTGAGAAAACTGAATAATGAGATGGTAATTAGTTTTAATTGAGAAAATGGGTGATGATTTATCATGACGACTGGAAAATCGTCATAAAGAGCAGGGGGTGAAAGCTACTAACTTACAGGTATTCTCACCTCGGTACCAATCATTTTGGATAAAGAGAAACGAAGATACGTTATGGTGTTCTTGCTTCGGTTCGAATCATTTTCAATTAAGAGAGACGATGATAAGTTATGGTATTCTCACCTCGGTTCGAGTTATCTTCGACATAGAGAAACGATGATACATTATGGTATTATCAGGTTTTCTCACTTCGATCCGGATCATCTTCGATAAACAAAAACGTTGATAAGTTATGGTATTATCAGGTATTCTCACCTCTGTTCGAATTACCTCCGACAACGAGAAACGAGGACAACCTATGTTGTCTTCAGCTATTGTTATAGATATTCGAATTACCATCGACATCAAGAAACATAGACAAGCCATGTTGTCTTCAGGTTTTCTTATCAATATTCAAATAATGTTCGGCAAAGAGAAACGAGGACAAGCTATGCTGTCTTCAGGTATTCTCATCGATATTCGCATTACTGTTGACATGAAGAAACGAGGACAAGGCATGTTGTCTTCAGGTATTCCTATCAATATTCGAATAATCTTGGACAAAGAGAAACAAGGACAAGCTACCTTGTCTTCAGGTATTGTCATCGGTATTCGAATCACCTTCAACATGAGAAACGAGAGTACGCTGTGGTAATGTCAGGCATTCCTATCGATATTCAAATTACCGTCGACATGAAGAACCTTGGAAAAGCAACGGTGTCTTCAGATATTTTGTTTATATTCGAAAAGTCTTCGACATACATAGCAACAGAGAACCTTAAGTATTATCGATATGAATTATAGAATCTTAATTACAGTTATAATTAGGAATGTTCCAAAATTCAATTTTATTACCAAGATATCAAAGCTAAGTATCTCCTACTCAATTATGAAATGTAATTACAGTTATGATTAGTTATGACGCATATAAAGAGACGGGCACATATTACGTATTGTCCAGGTACTCTTGCATACGAGGACTTAAGATACAGTTATCTCATCTAACATAATTGATCAAGTGATAAGTGATAAATAGATGAGAGTTATGCTTGAATACCTTAAGGACTATGTCCCCATAGGCTCAAGAACGGCTTAATTTTACTTATCAATTGCTGCAAGCAATATTATGGGTCCAAACTTTAGGAGACATAACTGAATGATATCGGGCGTGTGCTAAATTGTCCTCACTGACCCTTCTGCGGGTGGTACTGTTATGGCGAAGAGAGTCGATTATTGGAAATAGTTCTTGTACATTTGGAGATGTTTCCGGAAAGCATTTTGGTTATACTTTATACGTATCATTCGGAGTACCATATGTCGACTGGCTATGCTGCGCGTGTAAAGGAAACATTGCAGTAGATGAACTATATGATATATGTTAAGTCGAGACAAAATCAATGTACGAGTAAGGTAGTCACAGCAGCCTTTGGAGTAGATGATCAAATGGCTCTATGTACCTGCGATGATATCAAAGGAGTAAATGACCAGGCGATTATATATACCATCGGAAGTTAAGAGTTGCACTACAAGTTATTCAATCATACTTCGGTATGGTATTAGTACAAGTATAGGACTTCCAGCCTTTACTGTACTTAATAATAATAAGAATGACTTGCTGTATGTTGTACGCAAAGATGGTACAGAGCGTAGCGGTCACCGCTCATAGAGAAGGGGGTGATGTTACGGGTCTCGAAGTCTAAGTGAAGGAAAGACAAGAGAGGGATATATTATACAACAGTTATAGAATAGTTGTTGTATAGAAAGAGGAAATGATTGAGCAGGCTACGAAGCATGGATAAGTTATTGGAAGATTAACGTTAAAGGAAATGAAAGGATAAAAGAGATACATACTTGTATAGTGCAAGGAGTGCCTCTGAGGGATTATGAAGTCTACTTTTTACGACAGAGCATCGTTGGGTCACCAATCTTACAGAAGGGAGTGATGTTAGGGGTTCTCTCCTAGCAGTGTAATGGTACTTGTTGCCATGCAGTATGTCCTTGAGCAGGGGCATGCTAATCACGTCTCGATTGGGCAAGTACAAGGCTTGGCGGATTCATTGAAAGAAAAGTGCTGCGGCAGCTGATTTGATGATGCAACAACGCCGCCAGATCAAAAGGGCTATGGCCCTGCTGAGCGGATTGTTCTCAACCAGATTCATTCTTAGATACTATGCGGTCACATGTAGTGCGCGGCAGTTGTGCAAGTAAAAGGCTCTCCGGTATCCAACCCACTTGGATGTGGGGCACGTCTGCGTTGATGTTGAAACCGGTAATGCGGAGAACCTAAGTACATATGACTGAGGGAATATGGCGTTTGCTTCGTTCAAAAGCGGACATCATTCATTAATTTGTTTGAGCTGGTTCTGCAATGTAATCAATCGATTACTCGTCCTCTGTTCTATATTGGCATAGCAATGGATATTAACTGCATAAGACTATGAGTTATTTAACCTCTAGATAACGATAATGACGCAGACGTGTCACTCAGTGAAGTGGGCGTTCCAACTACCGATCCCCAGTGTTTGCAAGATGTCAAAGTTGAAGTTATGGTCTGATTTATAAGCCAATATGATGTCATGCATAAACACGGTAACCAAAGGGACTCCTTGCCATTGTTAGTCGAGTGGCGGGCATCGGGCCAGAAGACGCTTAGATATGTGGCTATCATTGAGTGATTAAATCCTAGTTCCAGTTGGAGCAAGCCAAGGGACTATATCGAGATCACATTGTTCAGGCAATGAAGAAGAAAAGCTCGAACAGCGAGACCGAAAAACAATACCTACAAGCGGAGAAATATTCTTATTTATTATTGCGTTTTTGTGATACCTATAGCTATTACATCAGCGAAAAACATTACCGTCCGGGCGGAATGGCTCTGTCAGAGTGGACGCGCTCCGTCAGAGCCGTCAGAGACACCCCGGTGGAAGACTACTCCGCGCCCGGCGCCGATACGACGCGTTGCGTTGCATATCGCACCCCGATCGCAATTTCGCCGTTTCTTCTCCCTCTGTCGGTATCCTATTGTAAATGAACACTGTGGCGTCGTGGCCAACTGTGACCATACGTCAGATTGGGTTCATTGGGTACATCAGCAAAACGTAAATCGGTCCGGAAGCCACATGCAGGGTTGCATAAGCACACGGCATTTCGTCTATCATATTCGTCTTTGTTACAGTCACAAGATTCGCTACCTCATAATATGTCATGCATTATTTAAGTATCTCTATATATGTACATACTGTCAATCTGGCCACAGATGTTAGTCGAGCATAATCGGAGGTTCTAGCTCGAGGAGCCTAGGAAGAAAGTGAGAAGATATGATACTACCCGGCCGTGAGAATCCACGCAATTGCGTGGATCCAGATGGGATGAAAATGAGATGAGATGATGTCTATCTACCCCGGGGTCTCCCGAATATGTACTCCCTGTTGCTCAGTCCACCTCCATTACCCCTGTATCTCCGTACACCCACCATCGCTCATTAACGATGTACTTGGAGGCCGTGATCGAGCGAGTTGAGAGATGCACTTGGAGGCCGGGATCGAGTGAACTCAGAGATGCACTTGGAGGCCAGGATCGAGTGAACTCAGAGATACACTCCGAGGCCGCGATCGAGCGAGTTTGGAGATGCACTTGGAGGCCGAGATCGAGTGAACTCAGAGATGCACTTGGAGGCCGTGATAGAGCAAGTTTGGAGATGCACTGGCAGGCTGTGATCGAGCAAGTTTGGAGATGCTCTTTGAGGCCATGATCGAGCGAGATTGGAGATGCAATTGGCGACCGAGATTGAGTGAACTCAGAGATGCACTGGGAGGCCGTGATTCTGCGAGTTTGGAGATGCACTTGCAGGCTATGATCGAGCAAGATTGGAGGAGTACTTGGAAGCGGTTGAGGTGGAGGGAGGCGCGACGGCAGCTGAGACTCAGGCGGGGAGTGGGAAACTGGCTGGGAGCGGGAGACTGTCGATCTTGGGATGATGCTGTACTTGATGTATGCTGTACTCGGTGTTAAGTCATGATCATGACATGGAGAGATAGAGATGGATGACCTAACTTCGTGTTCTTAGGTGATGATAGAGTTGAGCACAAGAAAGAGAGAGATCAGAGGAGATGGGGGAACTCATCATGAGAAACTGGGACTTAAGAGAATTTCGTGTGAGAGTCAATTTACCATCCCCGATACGGAAGGCACGAGTCCTGATCCGGCGGGTATTAACACTGATACGAGGTCTTCTAAACCCAATCAGGTGAGTCGTACCCCTGATTTCTCAGGTCCACTTGTATACTCCATATCGTTCTCATCTTCATCCCTCATCTCTCTCTTTCTCGTCCACAACTCTACCATTATTGCAAGAACACAAAGTTAAGTCATCCTACTCTATCTCTCCATGCCATCATCATGAGTTAACACTGAGTGTAGCATACGCTGAGTGCAGCATACACCGAGTTCAGCATACACCTAAGATTGCCTGTCGTCCCTTCATTCTCAGGATTTCATCAAAGCCCATTCCCACGGTTTGGAGTTAACTAACCGATGAATAGAGTCCCAGCACCTGGCGCGCCTCCCATCGACCGCCTCTAGATCGACCCCCTCCAAGTACTCCTCTAATCTCCCTCGATCATAGCCTGCTGCAAGTGCATCTCTAAACTCGCTCAATCACAGCTCGGAGTGCATCTCTGAGTTCACTCGATCTCGGCCTCCAACTGCATGTCCAAACTCGCTCGATCACGGCCTTCCAGTGCCTCTCTGAGTTCACTCAATCTCGGTCTCCAATTGCATCTCCAAACTCGCTCGATCACGGCCTCAAAGTGCATCTTCAAACTCGATCGATCATGGCCTCCAAGTACATCGTTAATGACCGACAGCGGGTGTACGGAGATACAGGGGTGACGGAGGTGGACTGAGGGAGGGGGAGTACATATTCGTCATCATCTTCTGGCGCACCTCAAATTGCCGACAATCACCGCGTGCTGCCAGTCCAGATATACCGTGTGTAGATAGTAGGTAGCTATATAGATACATAGATACATAGATGAGAATACAAACAGAATGCATAAGTTTTGAAAATCGTTGAACGATTAGTAGCTATGATTTAACATCTCCAGGCATTGTGCAAATGGCTTCAGCATAACTGCAGCCCCTGCGAAGAGTGTAACACACATGTCCTTCTGATGGTGCGTAAACGTCAGCACAAAGTAAAGGAGTACCTATGCAACGCTACCCGTCTTCTGGGCGACGGGTAGCGTTTAATTCTCCGTCAGAGGGTACGAGGTTCCGTCAGAGCCGTCAGAGCCGTCCGGAACACCCGGGTGTTTCTGATGGAAACTGGAGTTCTTGCTGATGTATATCTATACCTCGAATCTATTAGCTTTGTGTAGCGGCAGCCCCGCACCTTAGATAAGTATTGCCTTTGAATGCCAGTTAACTTTCAGAACGATAGCGATGTCATCGTATACGCCCTGGAGAAGATTATTGTCTATGCTCAAAACAACAAGCACATCTTCTTGGCTCAGAGCATTTGATGGATAGCCTCAATTATCAGATTACAGCAAGGATTAATAATCCATATTGATAATCTTTGAAGCAGAGAAGAAAAGGTCGCACAAGAAGCATCGACTTCCCTTGACGGCATAGAAGAAGGATTTGTGTCCACCACACCTAGAGATCTTACCAAGGACCGAGGAGCAAATCAACTACTCGAGAGTCCCAAACGATTTATCGAAGAATCTACGCGGTCTCACAATACTTGGCAGTGCAGTCGGGTGAATCCATTGCCTCAAACGAAGGCCCAACTTAAGAAGGCACAGAAAGTTAAGCGACCTCAAGATATGAGGAGACAGTCTGAGCAAGCTCGAAATCTTAGGCTTCAGGAAATACGTACTGAGGTCATTCGACTCCTCAGTAAGGAATAGGATCTACAACTGTGGACCTTAGTACTTATCTTGGTACCAGCGGGATACATAGTTAAGTTACTTAGGGTATACACCCCAGTAGCACGGAGAAATAAAGGAGGGAAGACAATGTATGACAGAATGGGTCAATGGTTTACCAGCTTTATGTAGCTTGACTGAGAGTTTCAGTTAGAGATATATTATGGGCGAATGGCAAGCAGCTTGTGAATATCGGTTCAAAAATAGATGTATAGCAGGCGCAATGAATCTTTCGGCATGATACATCATTTTTAGTTGTGTGAGACCGAACAGTGCAAGATAATCACGCTGCTCGGCTTTGCCACACGGCCGAGTCTCAATTGAGCAGAAAGAGAACCGCTAAAGTCAAATCAGGACGCAAACTATTATCGACGGCAGCAGATGTTGAATGGACAATACATTAAAATGAGCGTCAATGGAGCGTCAACGATTTGTGGTCATGTAAGTACTGTAATTTACCAGTGACTTAGTAGATGTTATGCATAACAGACGAATTGGCAGCTTTTATTGCCAAAAGTCATAGCAACATGGTCATCACCCCATTCTTAGCATGAGCGTCAATGCAGCGTCAACCATTTGTTGTCTTATAAGTATGGTAATTCACCAGTGACTTGGTCGTTGTTATGCATAACGGACATACTGGCAGCGTTTATTGGGAAAAGAGATAGCATCACGGTCACCGCCGCATTCTGAGCATGAGCGTCAACGGAGCGTCAACGATTTCTGGTCTTGTGAGTACGGTAATTCACAAGTGACTTGGTCGTTGTTATGCATAACGGACGTATTGGCCGCGTTGATTGGTAAAAGAGATAGCAACACGGTCACCGCCCCTTTATGATATATTGGCAGCCTTTAATGGCAAAAACAACAGTACCATGCACCCTGCGGCATCCTGAAAATGAGTGTCAACGGAGCATCAACAGTTTTAGGACTTCCATATTTCGTAATCAAGGTATTGCACGGATTTTCGCGTGCATAACTGTATTATTGACCACCTTGCGAGACAACAATACCATATATCGAAGGTGAAACACAGATACCAAATCAATCGATATTGCAAACTGCTTAACAAGCAAAAGTACAATCATGGTTGCTGAAAACGCGATTTTCATAAGATAATATTAACACACTCTGAATACAAGAGCCGTATATGAAACTATAGATGGACCCGCGGAGTGACCCACATACAACCTGCCCAATTCAGATGGGTTGGAAGTGTACTATGGAACCGTACCCGAGCGGGCAGTTCCGGTTTATTGACATCCCGGACCGCCAATTTGGCAGCGGTTCGGTTTGGACCCAGATCCAGATCTGAAGTGACGGTCCGGAACCGTTGCTAACACTATTTACTGCCATTCAACATATATCAGTCCGATCGCAAATCTAAAAGAGGGCGGTGAAAGAGCGGCTACAACTGCACGATCTACATTCTAATCATGTCATGGTATGATCAGAATTCAAATACTTAATTCGGGCAAAAGTTCAGCCAACGTAGAATGAACCACAAATGGGAACAACAGGCATGGTCGAATGCGGCCGAAAAACGGCCAGTTTCTATCCGGACAGGGTAACAACCCGGCGCTAGTCACCTGGTTAGGGTTTCTTGGCGGTCCCTGACCCACACTAGGGCCTCTGGGTAGGTTCAAACCCGGACTGCAGGTGGGTAACCCCGCACCGTTGCTCACACTAGTAATAGCCAAATATCACAGGTAGATGCAGCAACTAATTTCTTGTAGGTTTTCAATATGTGTGCAACTATGGCCAGGCAAGGAGGTTGGGTACAGCTAGAACAGTCTGATATGCACCTAGCCTTCAACATGTCCAAAATGGCCAAAGGAAAGCTTTCGCGCACCACAATATAGGAAATGCAACACCTGATCATAATAGCTCAGCCTGAAGTCCCAGAAGAGTAGTAGCAAGCTGGTGAGTGTTCTAGGCAAAAAAATGTGAATGCTGAGAAGGTCAGGTACCCAGCTACACATTGGGAAAATTAAACCGACGGCTAACTTCCTTTCCAAAATGGCACTGCACTTGATCTCCAGACACACTGTAGGTGCAAAGGCATGGGTACACCTCCACCAGACCAACTCAGAAAGCCAACATCAGAGCCAATGCCACGTCTAACTAGAAATGCATGCTTACAATTCATCATTACACTATATGACAAAGCAGACACCTTCTGAACTGAATCTTTACTCTAAGTCACCTTTCCTGTTTCACCTCACTGCATCCCTCCAATGGCCTCAGGATGATGAGTCAGCAAACCCTTACAAGATCTCAAATTTGCCAATCAATTGCTGCCAATTTTTTTATTACCAAGAATGTGCTGCATAATGCTCAGGATAAACAAACCGCTGAGGAAAATCAGTTACTACATCCAAATGACCTCACCATCACCACCAGCGTGTTAGTATGTCTAAGCACACTCGATCTGCCAATCACACATCCTAACATCATCCGTACATATTGCTGTCAAGCACATTGTTAAATTGGCATATGTGAGATCCTCTACATCCACAGGAATGCCATTGAACAAAACCTTCTAAACAACACAACAATGCATGACACAGATAACATCAGCAGGTTAACAGCTAACTTCACAAATGATTCTAGAGATGGCTAGTGGGTACTACCTCTCGTTCCATAGATATGTTGCACGTATACAAGTGGTGTCATGAAATACATTGTACATTACCAACAAGCTCTAACAGCACTGGGTGGGAATATGACCTGAAATGGAACAGCCAGAATGAAATGGATAACACATGAGGGCCTGAGGGGAATATGGCAAAAGCAAAAGAGATGGTGAAGTAGTATTGCAAGGAATTAGGCAGCTCATTAAAGGTAAAGAGGAAAGTGACTCAGAAGAAGACATGCAAAGTGTGTATCTTTTTGATTAAAATGTTTGAGAGAAGTCGCAGAGCCATGTATATTTTTGATCTGGCTGTTTTGTTTCTTCCAGAAGTTTTTCAATAATGAATACAAAACATTGTATACTAGATCGATGGCCAAGAAAATCTATCTGTCACCACCACCACAACCACTGAGTTTGGCAGGGGGAAGCCAGCTGAGGGCATACCAACATACAGCAATAGCAGAGATACACTGAGACAGGGGTAGTATTGACAGAGTCTGAGGTTCGTGACAGCTCTTTTGGAGTTCACACTACTCTTCCATTCCCTATACATCCTGGACATTTAGACCCATAAGTAGTTATCACACCATGAATAATTCAACCAGTCTGGACGGACCCGGTCTGCGGTAGGGCTCAGTCCGGTCCGGTCCCACCTGAACGTCAGACTGGACTGGGCCCCAGACTGGCAGTGTTGGACTGGACGGGCTTGGTCTGGACTAGTCCAAACAGGATGATATTAATCAAGTTCAAAGTAGATCCGTAATACTAAAGAAGTGAGACAGTAATCCCTGCAACCCTAACTCAGACACAACGTCACTTCATAACAACCACCCACTGCAAGCAATTACTATGAACCAACCCGCCCGCTGCTAGCAAGTACCACTACGAGGATCCCAACCATACGTGATGTGTGGTGAGTGGCAAGTGGCAAGTGGCAAGTGGCAAGTGGCAAGTGGTGATGGGGAAGATGTGCATGGCGTTAAGAGTAAAAGAGAAGAACAAGGAAGCTCAATTGTCTATCGATCCAAAGAGAGGGCAAACTATAGACTTATATATAAAAGAGAGAGAAGGAAAACTCCATGCCGACTGCCAAAGCCAGAGCGCAAAGCTGAGTACCAGTGCCGAGCCCTCCTCCTAGACATCTGGGCAGGCGAGGCCAATGGGGGCTGCAAGCCCGCAAGCGAAATCCCTAGTCAACACATGGTGACTTGTGAATGGCAAGATAAGTCTACATGTATGAGTATACAGTGTACTGAACTGTCCCGTCCGACGGCCGTTGACGGTAGTGCCATCTGACATCATGGCTGGAAGGACGGAATGGCGCTAAAACTGTACTTCCCGTCCTGCCATCTCAATGACGGCTGGATGGCCAGTGTCTGCCGGGTACCGAATATTCGTCGTACGCGGCAGTCACCCACAGTCCCCGGCCGTCATCGGGCGGTTAGCAATATATTTAGATACCCCACACCTGAGATCGCTGTTACTGAGATTGCACCCATCATATCGACCTGGAAGTCAAAGAAACCCCACCGGTTGGTTGCTGAAGAACCGTGCATTAATGTCAGAGTGATTATAACGAGTATCATAATGAGAATTATATAATTGTTCTAGTACACTGAGTAATATCCATGGATGTCGATAGATGACGGCCGGGGATGATACTTCTCCATCCCCGGTCGTCTCATTCATCCATCCCGGTCCTGGCTCAAGAAGACGACAACGTTTCCGTCCTTCCTTAGGACGGATGGCATGACACCGTCCCGTCCCATCCTGAGTAGTTCCTGGACGGACGGGACAGTTGAATTCACTGTGAGTATATGTATATGAGTTCATTTGTTGACTCAGTGTATCAGTAACTCTCAGCGTATTGGGGCCGATTCGGCCCGAGTGGACAGGTCCAAAGCAGTCCAGGCCCGTTCAGTCCAGGTCCAGAAGAATTGGGGATTGGTCCAATCCCGGTCCAAAAATTTCTTGGACTGGACCTGGACTAGACTGGACGGTTCCAGTCCGGACTGGTCCATTGCTGGACTGGTGGAATCATTGCACACCATAGCCAATACACCCGCTTCTCCACTTCACTATTGCAGCAGGGAGGATACATTTGTGAAACTCCAGGCTAGATAGAGATCATCGCATCAAACAATGAAATACACACTGTAACTTTCACAGCTCTTGGTCACATGCATTCTTGCCTGGCTTTTATAAATTCACGCAATTTGTATGGTTCCTCAAGCACCCTTGCCAAACTTTTATAGATCAATGCAATTTAACTTATTTCTCATGCAATCTTGCCGAGCCTTCACAGATCCATGCACTTTGTGTGGTTCCTCACAGCTTGGTAGCATATCACATGTTCTCAACCTCTTCCTATGCTCCTTGAGCCAGAACTGCTCTTTCTCACAAATATGACTCCTCTTGTATGTCACTCTTCGGTGACTCGGGGTATTGCCGACTTCCGGTGACGCTGCGCTAATTCCATCTGAGTTGCCTTGTCTAGTCCCAATCTGTACCAGACCAGTGCAGATTTGGACTCATCCAATGCCAGGCCAAACATCTCTTTGACTGGACTGAACTAAACTAAGACTGCTGGAATCATTGCTTACTTTTCTCTCATCCTTAGGCTCTGGTGCCAAAACCTCCAGCTCATGCTCAGGCTCTAGCCCACGCTCAACCTCTGAGCACCGGCTGAAGCTCTGGCTCTAGCTCTCGCTTGATCTCTAGCTGGTTCTGGTGTTTTTAGTGCCTCGCTCCAGTGCAGGCCTGTGCTTTTACTCAATCTTGAACTTTAGCTTAACCTCAAGGTTTCAGCCACCATCTTCTATCCCTTCCTTTCGCCGAAATGCTCGACACTGCCAGCTGATGGACAATGACGTTTACCCCAACCTGGCATCGGCCATATCCCACCTGCCAATTTCCTTCCACTTGCCCTCGGTCAAGCTGAACAATGCTGTAATGGTGAGTATGGAATACGTACAAAAGTCTGCGGTGAATGGTTGATTTAAGACTCTTGAAATCCCATTATTTACAATGCAAAAAAGCAGCGAGTAGTATTCAAACTTACTGAAACTGCAGAATGCACTTGTAGTAGTTGCCAAGAGACAGGGAACCGTGATATACTGACAAGCAGTATAAATGAGCAAAGAGCAGTACTGAGTGGTAAGTTGAAGTATGGGACAACTTTGATATGTTCTGGCCAAAAGGTGGAGAACACATCGAATGAACCCAGTGAATGAATTGATATTGGTCGATACACACGAATACTGGACAGTAATTGGCGCAACAATCGCAATCAAGGCGATAAACACCATGTTATTCGATTATTACAGCGAAAGTCCGAAGAGATTTATTAGAATCTCAGAAGAAGTATGCGAAGGATAAGTATTGCAAATATAACAATTTTGAGAATTGTTCGAAAGATAAGCATATACTGCGAAGAGGATTCCAGAGCAGATATCGTAATATTCTGATCGATGTCGGAGCAAGTCTGAAGAACTGTTCTCTAACCGGAGAAACAGTATCAATATATACAATAATGAACGAGTGATTGTCCGTGACCACAGTCGCGGATCAATAACCAAAACAGGAAGAGAAAAACTCTGCAACTGTACAAAAATACATAAGAACCGTAAAGATTATAACAGAACAATCTAGACGCGGTCTTTTAAGATAAGCGCTGATAAATCCCTCTTCCAACGGAACTAAAAAGAAGGTTCTAGACAAGTTCTAACTGGAACTTTCTAGACAACCTAAACATAAAAGATTACAAAAGTATTAAAAGTTATTACCACACCACATTGTCCTTATCTATAAAGTACCATCTTATCGTAAGGAGAATACTTAAGAATGTACAAATATTAGTAAGGGAAATGTAGATACTTCCATATTTTCAATACATGTGAAGTAGAGTGTGAATCCAATGAACTGTTAAATATGGCATTGTACAGATTAGTACTATGCAGTATTGAGCAGTATGAATATGAACCCAAGTGCTATCAGTAATTGACTCCATACTTCAGCAAAATGTCAATCGGTCCAGAAGCCACACACAAACCTCCCAGAGCCTCTGGTGGATCTCACCGGTGCTCCCAAGTGATTCCAGATGCTCCCACGCCCCCCTGGAACTAAGCAATGTGCTCTCAGACTCTGAATGTACATTCTCAGGTGCTCCTGAAAACACCTGCAGTTATGGAGGTGCATTCAAGATGCTACAAGATTTGACTTATAGGAGAGTCGAATGTTGGAGTAGCTGAGACTTTGAGAGCAGCTTGAGACCACTGCGCAGTTCTGCAGAAAACATAGTACCGTATTCTCACAGCAGTGGGTCTTTGGGTTCCATATGAACAAGGCATTTCATTTATCGGATTTGTTTTTGTTAGAGTCACAAGATTTCCTACATCATAATATGACATGTATCATCTACCTAAGTATCTCTATATATATACATACAGCCGATCTGGCTGCAGACGGTACTGGAGCATAATTTCAGGAGGATGTGGAGACGCTGATTGAGAGAACTGAGGGATGCACTTGGAGGCCATGAGCGCGTAGACTTGGAGATCAACTCCAAGGCCGCAATGGAGTGAGTATGGAGATACACTTGGAGGCCAAGATTCAGTGTAACGCAGAGATGCACTTCCAGGCTGTGATCAAGTGAAGTTGGAGAGACATTTGGGGGCCGAGATCGAGCAACTCAGAGATTCACTTGTAGGCCGTAATCAAGTGAGTTTGAAGATGCCTTTGGATGCCGAGATCATATAACTAAGAGATGCAGATGGAGGCCGTGATTGACCGAGTTTGGAGATGCACTTGGAGGTCGCAATCAAGTGGAACTCAGAGAGGCACTTGGAGGCCGTGATAGAGCGAGTTTGGAAAAACACTGGGAGGCTGTGATCAAGTAACTAAGAGATGCGCTTGGAGGCCATGATAGAGCGAATTTGGAGATGCAGTTGGAGGCCGAGATTGTGTAACTCAGAGATTCACTTGGAGGCGATGATTAAGCGAGTGTGGTGATGCATTTGGAGGCCAAGATCAAGTGACTCAGCGATGAACTTGGAGGTCAAGATCAAGCGAGTTTGGAGATGCACTTGGAGGCCGAGATAATAATGGACTCAGAGATGCACATGGAGGCCGTGATCGAGTGAGTTTGGATATGTACTTGCAGCGTGGGATTGTGGAACTCAGAGATGCACTTAGAGGCCAGGATTGAGCAAGTATATAAATGCGCTTTGAGGAAATGATCGATCGACATTAGAGGAGTACTTCGTGGTGGCCGATCTGGAGCTAGTAGATTGGGAGGGAGGTGCGATGGCAGCTGAGACTCTATTCATTGGTGAACTTGTAATCGTGGGAATGGAGAGAGTTGTGTAGAATATGGTCCGCCAAGAGATGAGTGACTGGCTGGTAGCGGGATACTGTCTATCTTGGGATGATGAAGTACTCTGGGCATGGTGTGCTCCGCGTTGACCTATGATCATTGCATGGAGAGATAGATAGGGATGACTCAACTTCGTGTTCTTACGTGATGATAGAGAACGGGAGAGATGAGACAAGATGGGGGAAATGAGCTCGAGAAACTGGGAATTAAGAGACTTTCGTGTGCGACTCAGTTTACCATTGCTGATACGGCAGGTACTACTCACGATCCGGGGGGTAAAAACACTGATACGACGTCTTATAAACTGAATGAGGCAAGTCGTACCCTGATTACTCATATCTGCTCGTACCCTCCATACCTTTCCAATCGTCATGCCACATCTCTCTTTCTCTTCTATCATCGCCGAATGCAAAGTTAAGTCATCCCTCTCTCTCTCCCCATTTCATGATCATGAGTCAACACTTAGTACAGCATACACCGAGTAAAGCATACACTGAGTACAGCATCCGCTGAGAACAGCATACACCGAGTACAGCATACACTGAGTACAGAATCCACCCAAGATAGTCTGTCCTTCCTTCATTGTCAGGATTACAAGTTGACCCCTGAATGTAGCTTGAGCTTCTCGCATACCTCCCATCAAGAATGAGCGCCACCAGCCAGCTCTCCATAAGAGCTGAAAGGTAAAGTGACCTCATCACATTTGCACAGTTGCGAGTTAACCAACTGATGGATAGGGTCTCATCATCCATCGTGCCTCCAAACGACCACCTCCAAGTACTTCTCCAATCATGCTCGATTATGCCATCCCAGGGGATCTCCACACTCAGTGGATCCCGGAATCCTAGTGAATCTCTGAGTTACTCGATCACGGCCTCCAAGTGCATCTCCAACCTCGCTCGATTAAGGCATCCAGGTGCATCTCCCAACTCCCATGTTCACGGCCTCTATGTCCATCCCCAAACTTGCTTGATTATGTCCTCCAAGTCCATCTCTGTGTTCCCTTGATCACTCTATCCTCGTGCTTCTGCACAATAGCTCCATCAAAGCCTCCAAGTGTATCTCTGAGTTCACTCTGTTGTCATCTTCAGGCGCACCTCGAATTGCTCTCAAGCACCGCCTGCAGCAAGTCCAGATATACCGTGTGTAGATCGGTAGCTATATAGATACATAGATGACAATAGAATCTCAATACCTGAGTTTTAGCCATCATTGAACGATGAGTAGTATTTATGACTTCGAGGTGCACCCGCAGTGTTCCCATAGTTGATGTTGTCTCTCCCAGACTGCTCTACAGCATTGTGAGGTGCTCCCAAGCTTGCCATCGGCGCTCCCAGTATTGTCACCTGCGCTTCCAGATGCTCCTAGGTGCACCCGAAGAATGCTGTGTTGCTCCACTCATCTCTGGGATTTGGCCACCCTGGGATTCTAGCCCAACAACTCTCAGACACTCCCAGAGGCTCCCAGTGAGATAATTACATTTTGCTGATGTGCTTGTGTGAAATGAACTCCACACATGACCAGATACCAATAATTACGGATGAATACATGACGGTAACTAGCGGTATATACAATTAGGAGTATTACAAGTTACAGACCATTCACTGTTCGGCAAAATGAAAATGGCGCACCCACAGATACAAGCCAGTACATACCCATGCTAGGCAGGACATGTTTGTACCAAACGTTGTGAGAGGGACATTGGCTTGGTGTTGAATCACAAACGAATATGGCCCTGAATGGGTCAAGACTGACGGAGATTTGAAAATACTAATCGCATGAGAGATAAATCGCAAGAGGTCTAAAATCCGCGCCGATATGAATACTCTTTGCAGTCGGATCAGAAAATGATAGCCATACAATACTGACACATACTAATATCTCTTGCGTTGCATTGAATTGTTGGAGTCTCTGCACGAAGTTAGTCATGACAAATATATTACTACTTACCACACAGGCAGCTGCCCACCACTTATAGACTGTGTTCTATCGAGGCATTTGCCCACGCCAAGGACCATATGAGGTCATGAAATTGCCTACCATAGGTGACTGAAACTCAGACCGAAATGTCTGTAAAATAAAGTTCTACCGGCTAGTTTTACACCCACTACAATGCATTCTACTCGGACACTCAACGAGAAGTCTACCGAGAAGTTGACCAGCCGGTCTACCAAGTCAACTGTGATTCTACTGAAACCGGCAAATGAAAGCAGAACAATGCAGTCGACCAGACAGTCACTGAGGTGGACAATAAACGATGAGTTATTGCCGAGTACCATTATCCACCAGCTGCAGGATGTATTCTCCAGAGCATTCGGAAGCACTCCACAGAGATCAGAAAGTGCCAGTGCACAAGATCTTGGTAAGTATAACCAGTTTAGAGAAACATACATGTTGGGTGTCGACGAATGAGACTATACCTAATTGACCCATACGATCAATGATCGATTATCACCTTAAGCTACAGCTGATGCCGGCAGGGGAAGCTCCCATCAATGCCAATTCATGAGCAGAAGATTTACCCTGATGATTGGGACAAAGACCTAGGCCGAGTTTTGCGCTATGTAATCGATCATCGTTGGAGCATGGGTCAGGGAGTCGAGATATTGAAACAGGATCACTTTTCGATGTTTTCTTGTTTATCATGTTTCTGCTTCTCTTCTTTGGATCTTGGCCCAGTACAAACGCTGTCGGTACTGGTTTTACCACCACTCACTGCAGATGGAGTTTCCTCATGCGCCAGATCCAACCAATAGTCACCCTGTACAGTACTTATCAGTAGCGAGACTTATTAGCGTGTGTGAGTACATACTCCGAACGTTTGTTTAGTTTTGTCCTTCCTTTCTTTTCCTTGTATGTATGGCTACAGCCAAGGGGGTCGGCACCTAAAGAGAAGGATAACGTAATGGCAGGCGGTTAGGGTTCCCGCAAGTGGCATGTAACATGTCCAGGGCCAGGTACCATCGATTCTATTTAGTCGGCTTGCCACGAGACTTAGATCTCTAGCGATAAACTGACGATGAACTTCTACATATACTATCACGCAAGGCCATATTTATTTCCATATCCACCCAATCATCATCTATCTCGGTATACAGCCAGGGGCTGGCATGTGTGCCATTACACTGTGTTGGAGTTTTATCACAGCAGGTGGCAGATTGGATGAAGTGCCTATTGTTCTACACAATTCCAATCTTCATGTACCTTCCTCACCTGATTGTGGAGCTGCGGTTTGCTTATAGGGAAGTGAAGTGGAAGATGATGATGAGCAGAAGTGGGAAGTTATGAGGAAGACGATAACAAAAAGAAGTGGGATGTCCTAAGGAACATATTCTTAGCTTTAAATCAACATGGAATGCATAACAGCCAACTTGCACATGCTAAACAAGATAAATCTTATTGCATATGGCTGCAGGTTATTTGGGTTTGAAATAAACTTGTGAATTCCACCAAGTCGGTCATTTGTAGTGAATTTGTTGACTGAGATAAATCAATCTGAATGACCGCCAAGATCCCTTGTTTGTGAGATACAAAGGTCACATTCTTCAATGGAAAGGACTTCTGCTCATATTTTTGTCAAGAAATCTCCAGGATCAGCCAGGAAGCAGATGCTAAACAGTACATAATGTCATATGGTTAGCATGGCTGTTTCCAATGTACTCATGGTCAGAACACATACATTGCTTTATTCAAGTCGATTGCGCATACAAACTTGAACATACAAGACTCCACTTGCCTTCGTGTAGTCCACATCTTCAAATCATTCAACATCCCACCTATCAACACAGTCAACACAAAATAGAATAGTCAATGCGGCGAACATATTGTTTCGCCACTACTGGCGGGCACATATGGCAATTTGACAACCCACTCCACACAATGACAGGATCCAGCAAATGAATGCACATCAGCAAATTGTATTTTAGTCTCTGGAAGACTCCAGCAGTGTCTAAGAGGATATGGAGTGTACACATAGAAGCATCAATTGCAGGAGAGTTTCAGACCCACAGAGGGTATTACGGCAGGCCTTCATAGTAACTGGTATCTCTCACCAGTGGTACAAGAGTAACCGGGATATCACTGCTGACTAATACCTAAGTTCAATGGGAGTGATTGTGATAAGTTTGGGAGCACATCGGAGCGCCGGAGTGAACATTAGGTGCACCTGGGAGTGTCAACAAACCAATGCGGGAATCACAAACATACTCTGAGAAATGCCTGGGTTCTTTTCGACATTCAATTGCAGGACTGCAGGCATTGTCTGAGACTCTTCTGATGTACATGAGTAATCAACTTTCCTCAATGGCAAATATGATGCATTGATTATCGTTCATTATCACTGCTGAATCATACTAGCTGTCATCATCGTCAGCATTGAATTTTGTGCCTCGCTTCATTAAGGAAATGAAAGAAACGGGTGAGAGATTCAAACATACACCCAGGTACACCAAAACAATAATCCAACTATGTGATCGCAAATGATCAATCAAACATGCTGTCGATGTCATCCACTCCATCTCCCATCTCATCAGGGCAAACGAAAGCAGGAACACAAAATTCATCAATGGTGCAAAGAAGCTGGAGGTGCTCCTTCTTTTTGCTGATTATTCGTTCCTGGCAAGTGGATGAAATGGAATTCCAAAGTCCTTTGGCTCGATTTGTGATATCTACCACAGGTGAAATCAGATGTTAGCTGGCTGCAAACCTACATGGGGGTATGAGAGGCAATATGATAGATTCAGATGGAAAACAGGATCAACTACCAGTGGGAAAGAAGAGCAGCAGATGGCGAGTGTTAGGTGGAAAAGAGGAGTACCTCAAAAGGTGTTGGAGAAGCGTGGAATGAAAATGAACAGTGTCAAGTTTAAGCTGAGGAGTGCCAAAAGAGGAGAGGTTGAAGAGTGCAAAATGAAATTGAGGAGCGCCAAAAGAGGAGGGTGTAGCAGTGCGGAATGAACATGGGGAGCGCCGAAAACGGGTAGGTTAGGGAGTGCGTAATCATATAGCAGAGAGTCAATCCAGACAGCAAAGCACTGATGGGATTGCGGAGTGCCTATCCCAGAGGAGAAGCACCAAAACGGGGTGGGGCATGGAGTGTGGAATACATTATAGAAGCACTGGTGGGAATCGATGAGCTCCCATCCCAGGCTGAGAAGAGTGAATAGGGCGGTCTAATGTGCAGATTGGGATAAAGAAGCGCTGTGAGGAAGAATTGATTACAGAATGAAATAGAAGAGGTTCAATCTAGGCTGAGAAGATCCGATAAGAATTGTGGAGTGCCAATTCTTGTGGAGTTGCATCACAGGGGGGCGGGGGGGCCCAGTGGTGTGATGTGGCCGCTGATGTGTGATTGATTGTGTCGTAGCTGCTAGTGTGACATCGATCACAGGGAATGGGCCGAATGTAGCACCATATTCATCTTGGGAACAGATAACTGTGGCCTACTTTCCAATGGCATATTCAGACAGCACAGAATGAATAGCTGCCGCTGCCAGCGCTAAAGTCTGAGGAGCAAGAGGTTGGAAATACTGTAATATTGTTGCCTGGCGCCCCACGCTATTGGCGGTGAAGAAAAATTGGTGGTAAATGAGATCAACCACTTCCATTCGCAGGAACCATGACTTCCTATCATCGACGACCCTGGAGAGGTAAACATCATCAAACTGGAGCTTCTTAACCTTGATCCAAAGCTCAGTTTCAGAGCCCACATCCAACCAGTAACAACAGACAACAGTTCGATGTGCTCCATCTGCCAACCGTCTTCGAAAGGTGATGATCTGTACTGGTAGTAACGGCACCGGACTGTCATTTCGGGTCTGGGTCCCGGTCAGAACCAAACCATTCGCGAATTGGCGATCAAGGTTGTCAACAAACCCAAACCGTCGATTCAGGTGCGGTTGGATGAAACTCTCCCAACCCGTCTGTATTGGGCGGGTTGTTAGCAACTGTTAGCAACGGGTCCAGGTAACCCGCCAGCGGTCCAGTTTTTGGCTGGCGGTTCGGTTCGGTTCGGTTCCAAACCTGGCCGAAAACCTGAACTACTTTATCTTGGCGGGCTTGTCACCCGGACCGGACATAAACGCGCTGGTTTTGGCCAGGTTGTACCCGGACCGCGGTTACATTTTTACGGTTCGTGCAACTTTCGCTCCAATTGAGTATTTGAGTTCTAATTGTAACACGACATGATCAGTACGTACATTGTGCAGTTCTAGTCGCTTGTTCACCTCCCACTTTCAGATTTCTGATCCGACCGATATTCGTTGAGTGGCTGTTACATAAAGACTAATTTTACGCAAAATTACCGGGTTTTCGAGAGCGACTCAACGAATATTGGTCAGATCACAAATCTGAACGCGGGAGGTGAAAGTGCGGCTAGAACTGCACAATCTACGTACTGATCATGTCACGATACGATCAGAACTCAAATACTTAATTGCAGCCAAAGTTGTGTTGTTGAAATGCCGGGTTTTTGGTGGTAGAACCGGCCCATTTGCAACGGTCCGGATTTTCGCGTGGTACAGCCCGTTGCAAGGGTTCGGTTCCGGTTCCAACCCTAACGCGGAACCGTTGCTAACACTATTGTTTGCGGATCCCCCAGCGGGTCGATCTGTAGATTTATATAATGTTCTTGTTTTTGCAGTTGGATAATTATACATGATTAAAATTAGGTATTCGACAGCCAATAATCTCTTTTTGGATATTTTGCAATCTGCAACATTGATTATTTTGGAATACGCGTTTTGCCTTCTATCCATTCGATTTTTGGCTATAGAGGCAGTCAATAGTTCTGTTATGAGTGCACCTATGCGCACAAAGCCTTGATTACCCTATATGCAAGACCAAGTATTGTTGACGCTCCGTTGACACTCAGTTTCATGATGGGGTAACGTATGTGTCATGCGTTGTTTCAATTGAAACGGCTGCCACGACTCCGTCTATGAATTATTACCACATTGCGACACTTAGATTACCCAAGATCCAACACAAATAATCCTTGACACTCCATTGACGCATATTTTCAGGATAGGACAGAGAGAGTGTCAGTAATCCTTTGACTTTGAAAGGCAGCCACTACCTCGTTTATGAATGGCTGCAACCAATTACCACTTAGTTTTGCCAAGGAAGGCTGCCATTATGTTGGTTATGGATAGCAGTGACCAGGTCACTCTTCAATTCCCATACTGACAAGACCAAACATCGTTGACACTCTGTTGATGCTCATTTTCAGCATCCTGCAGGGAGTCTGATATTATTATTTTTGATTTGTAATGCAGCCAATAACTCATTTATAAATGGCTGCAACCAATTGGCACATAGGTTACCCAAAATGCACCACTAAAAATCGTTGACGCTCCGTTGAAGCTCATTTTCTAAATTGGGCAGTAATCCTGGCGTTCACTCTTTTGCGAAGAAAGGCCGCCAGTATGGTGGTTCTGGATCGTTCTAACCATGTAACCATTCATTTACCGTACTTACAAAACTGAAAATCATTGACGCTCCGTTGATGCTCATCTTAATGTACGGTCAAGTCAAGATCTGCTGCCGTTAATGATTCCAATCTTAAATATTTGAACTTTGTGAATGCCTTCCAGCGTGATCAGGACTTGGCCCTATGGCAAAGCCCAGCACAGTAATATTCCAGCAGGGGTCGCTCTCATCCGGTTAAAATTTATATGGTATGCCAAATAATGCATTTTGCCCGCTACAGGTTTGTTTATTAACCAATATTCTCTCACGACTGGTCAATATTCTTCCATAATAATTATCTAAATACAATTCTCGGTCACACTACATAATAAACTTGAGGATAATACATTGACGCATTCTGTCCTACTTTTTCTTGACCTCCTGATTCCTTCTGTTTTGCATTCTATCGACCATCAGGAACGGCTTTTCAACCTGCTGCTTTGATCATCGTATAGGCCAAATCAATTGAGGAACATTCTGCGACACACTCACATTCCGCACCTCCGGGGTGTCTGAATCCTCACTTCCATTGTCCAGTTCCATATCTGATTCATTGTCTGCCTCCCAGTCATCTTCGCTGTGGTTTGGAATATCCAAGTCCGCATTCCAGTTTAGCCACTTTGCAGTGTCTGAAATGCTTTCGGGTGAGCTATCCTCATCACTTTGAGCAGGATGGCGGTTGATTCGTTTGATTCGGCGGACATTCAATACTTGACTTCGTCCGTCATTGAGGTCCTTTGCAGACAAAGCTGGTAGCACAGGTGATTTTTCCGACAATTTAAATGCAGCCGCACAATCAGGATGAAAGTTTGACCAGGATGCTTTGACGATTTCTTCAGTATCTGAAATCTATCCTATGGCAGTCATCTGTTTATTTTGTGCACGAAATTCGTTCTTTGTAGCTTGTAGAGTTTTGCTACCCTGCCACATCTCCAACAATTCGTGGACCTTGGCCATTCTGTTCAACTTCTTTTCCTCCACTTCTCTCTTCATCTCCATGTCATAATCAGTGATGTGTGGATCCAATACTGGGTTATCACGAGCCAGTAATCCGGTCTTGCCTCGAGCAAACTGCCTTACTACCACTTCTTCGCGAGGGGTGTCGCCTGTGGTTTTCCACTGCCTCCACCCGATCACATCTCGCCCAAGGGAAAAATTGGCCTCCACTACAACATCTTACGGTATGATACAGAAAAGGTCGGGTGCCACAATGGTGTGATTGGCGTACTGTGAGTGCGTTTCATCTTGCTGCCACCACCAGTCGTTGATATCCGGTAACCAAAATGTACTACTAATCTCCATTGGGTCGGAGTGGTCATCATTAAGATTTCGATTAATTTGCCCCCAGTTCTGTTGTAATTCAGGAGGTGAATGCAAATAGAGCCTTGCAGCTGTCGATGAACGTGCTGCACGATCGGTTTGTCCGGGGGTCGTTTCAGCTACATCAGTAGGCGTTATATATTCATCGTTATCGCTGGACAAATCGTATGGATCATCAGACAATTAACCAGATCTAGAAGCGAATTGGAAGAAGTTGAGACTGTTGAACAGGGTGTATTTGGAGTTGGTGACCGGCAAACGTCTATGTTTTGTGCAGTATTCGTTCCCCACATACTTTAGAAAGGCCTCCTGGTATTGAGTAGCATAAGAAGGCTCGTCTTTAGCATGAATATCCATTCCCTTGTGCCACTCCCTGAACAATCGCACCTTCCGGAACGGATCAATCCAATGTGCCGCAATGAGCAGCATCCCTGTCGTTAGAGTCACTGCAGTATAATATTTGGAGAGCTTTTGCCGCGCACACTTCACAGCAAAGAATCAGTCTGCCATCCGTTGTGTCTTTGTCTTGGGGAAAGCTCGCATCACGCCATCCATGAGATCAAACATGTCATTGTAGACAGTGATAACGTGATGCAGAGTAACAGTATACCATTTCGACATCCACACAGTCCAGTACCGGAATGCCCGTGAAACCACCATGACATACTTGACAACAGTCCACTCATCCTGAGCGGTGAAGAGTGGCCGGTAATCATAATATTTTTGGTTGTTAAGCCACTCACGTGTGAATTTACGCAATCGGTAGGTGCACTCGAGCATCTCCAGTGTCGAGTTCCAGCGTGTCTTCACATCCATAATGAGTAGTACTGCGATCCGGACTTTGGCTTTTTGACAGTCAATGAACTCATTCCGACGTCCAGGTGTCAGCATAATCAATACAGCAAGGATTCTCTGCTATATGAAGGTCAGTTTCAGCACTTTCATAATATGTTGAAATACATACTTTCTCAATTATCTTTGCTAAACATGGTCTCATGGCTGACACCTTGTTGATTCTAGCATTGCCCTCTTTTGGAAGTCTATGAATCTGCCCAATGTCTGTGCTTTCCTTCTCTCCAAATTGCTGATCGCGCTCATGGGCTTCCCAAGTCTTGGTGAGGCCTGATACACCCAGACTGCTCATGAATGCACCCAAAGCAAGCTGAATGACGTGCGCCATGAATGGTATGTGGTTCCTCAATCTGGGCCACTCAATTCCGGAGGCCTCAAGGGTAGTGTGTAGTTTGCGAGTAATCAACTAATTTGAAGAAGCGTTGTTGGTTGTAATTCCAAGGAAACGGCCGTCAGTCAGTTCGAATCGATCAAGAACTTCTTTCAAATGTCCGGCTAGCCGTGCTCCCGTATGCTGACCCTTGACCTGTAATCCTCAATGAGCTTTCGAAATGGGAATAGAATGGGCTATCAACCTCATCAAATGCCAGTTGTACATCTCGCAAAGCCCAATTTCGATCCATATAATTAGCAATGACCGACCTGATTGCTAATTTGTTTGTCGACATCCATCTGTCCAAAGCTAAACACACTTTGTTTCTTGACGGCAATTAACTCTTAAATGCATCCACTGTCAGTGCATATTCCCTCCGGCAAATAATACTCAGGGTGCTGGCCTACGGTAACACCAACTGGCTTCGCAATGCACTGTATGACCGTCATAGCTCGAGGTTTGATATCGCGTTCCATGGAATATGTGCCAAAACGAAGCCTAATATGAGGTACCGATTCCCGGTGTCTTGGTGAAATTCAGCAGTTTGAAAGTCCTTTGCTGCCAGTTTAGAGCATTTTGACTGGCAATTCAGTAAGTATACTTAAAACCTGAATGGTAAATTTGATTTTCCTTGGCGAACATACAATCAGAATACCTCAACTTCCTTGTCACTTCAGTATGGCGAACGATATTTCATTGACCATTGAACTAGTCAATTCGGTCACCTCTGACACTGTCAATTTGTTTAACTTTGTGATATGCACTTTTGCCACCGAGTGTTTACCCATTGAGCTGGTCCCATGTTCAGATGGATGGCGCAGAACTTGATGACAAACGATACATATGATGCCAGGGCTGCCAGTCTCTTCAATTCCGCAATGTAAATAGAATCGCCAGGGAGGCACATGTCTAGAGTTATTCCAATCAATAAGCTGCTTCGAGCCTACATTCATTGACAGCCCACTACACATCGAAGATCATTGGAAAACCAAGGTCGCTTAAATCACGAATCAAGACACGTTTGTTTTTTGCAGATATAATAACCTCTAGCAACTAGGTATTTCGAGATTTTGTATCTGATCTCACAGTCGAAAATTGAACTCTGCGTGATTCGATCTGGGTGACTGTTAATGGATACGTTATAGTCGGGTAGAACATAGTTTCTTAAATATTGACTTTAGAGCTACAAGCAAGAAAAAAGTCAGATCTGTGAGACATTGCATGCATACTTGTGAAGTGGAATACAAGGGCATATAAAGACGAGACGGTGGTGATATCATTCCTAGCATATTTGCCTATAAAGGCAGCCGATAGTACGATTATGGGTCAATGCCGCTGCATTCCTGTCTGATAATCCAGGATGCAAGCCCAAAGATCGTTGACGCTCCATTGACGCTGATTTTTAGGAGGTAGTAGCGATATCGTTACTAGTATTTTTGTGCAGAAAGGCGACCAATATTATGAGTATGGGTGTATGCCGTGGCACAGCCCTGGAAGTGTCAATGATGCGAGACCAAAAATCATTGAGGCTCCGTTGACGCTCATTTTTAGAATGTGGCAGCGATATGATTGTTGGCCCTTTTGCCCATACCAGCGGCCAGTACTGCCATCATTGCTTAATGCTGTTGTGCAGCCTAGCCATTATCCAAGATGCAAGACCAGAAATCGGTGACGCTCCGTTGACAAACATTCCTCGCATGGCGCAACGAGCATGTCTCCTGCAGTTTGACATCTAAAGCCGGCCAATAACTCCTCTTTGGATTGATGTGACAATGCAACCCTTTGATTGCTGAAAAGATCAGACTACAATCGTGGACGCTGCGTTGAAGCTCCATTGACGCTGCGTTGACGCTCCATTGACGCTGCGTTGCCACTCCATTGACACTGCATTGACGTTCGCCTAAAAGACATACCAACCGTCACTCAGTGAGCAATGATTTTGCTTCACAGTAACACCGTTCTTATTTACAGCCAATAAGCCGTTTCTTGGTAGAACTATTTGTATCTAAAGCATCAAGGCCTCTCAGTTTCTGAGCTGCCACCACAATTCACGTCATCAGTCCGATCAATAACGTAGTCACGCTGTGTTTTGGTACGTGCACCCAGTACGTTCCGTCATACAGATCCATCAACTAATGTTAGATATATTGCGCCCGACTTCCTGACCTTGCTTTTTCCAGCTTGTTTTCGCCAATTTCCATGATGTACCATATACAATTTTCAAAATCGTGACCATGTGCAGCAGGTCGGAGCAGACAGTTATGCAGTTAGCTGCATGAACTAATGCTGCATGACGGCTGCCATTGATCCGGGTTAAGACTGCGCACTGGCCGCCCGTCCTCTGACTTGTATGATAACACCGAATTAAATTTCGTTAGTAAATTTTGTCTCTATGTTACGCTTTGCTTTCTAATGTAACTGTAAGAGGCAAGTCGATACCATGTTTGCTGGCCATCTATCAACCAGATTTGGAGGCTAGAACATTCGCATGTCCAGTTCGACCCTTGCACACACTCTGATGAAATATCATCTCTCACAATTTGGTCACTGAGATCCGGAAAAAGCTGACACGTTGCAAAGCAGGTACAAAAATTGCTTTTCCGAAAGATGGGCCTTCAAAACTGACTATTTCGCGATCTATACCTCCGGCGATGCGGGAGCCGTTACCATATCTTCATTCGTATCCGATTTTTATAACGTAATTAACCACAGATGCTTCCTACAGGGGCAGAAGCTTACAGCTTCAACACGCTTTGCATCCTGAATCTGCATGGAATCGGTCGCCGTGCCGGGCGAAAGAACCTGAATGAATGTATGTGACTGTGGTTTCTCAGAACTCAGCCTCATTTGACTACTTTCTGGTCGAGATGTCACTGCCGGCATTTCCGATTGTCCTCGGACAATCTCAAGGGTCTGCATATGCTCTCCAACTCTTGTTGGGGATGCTGTAGCAGCAGTGGTATCTATTTGGGGCTTGATGACCGCTGGAACCATCAATTCGACCGTCCCATACTTCATATCTCTCTCACGAAAGTAGTTGGCTGCATCCCCCCATCCCAGTTGGGTCAATTTGTCAAATCTTATCTACTTCTGCCGAAAACTCTTCATGTGGTGCTGTGCCGTTTTAGTGATTGTGCCCATCACCCAGCCAAGTTCATCATCATCACTGAGCTTGCCGAGCTCTATTTCTTCTTCATCATCTTCCTCGTCTTCTCCATCCTGCTCATCATCGCAACTTGCAAGATCGCTCAGACTGTCTCCGATCGCATTCAACAACTCTTCGAACGTTGTTGCGGGCGTTCCGGTTGTCGCACCACCGTTTGGAGCAGTCGTATCGCCTTGCACAATCGCTGTCTGCGCATCTTGAACTTGCTTTCGTGCCACAGCGGTCTTTCTCTTCACAAAATCATCGATCTATTGCTCTTTCTCTTTATTGCTTAAAAAGTGCATTTCATGTCTTTTCTCCGCCACAAGCTTCTTTTTAGATCGCAAGCTGCGCAATGCTCCCAATGCTCGGTCCCTTTGTGTCACCAAGCCTCTGTTGCCTTTATTCGCTTGATGACATCGATGTTGGGAGATCTTTGTCGATTTGCCATATGTACCTGCTGGATGTGGAGAAAATTTCTTTTTCAGAGCATTGACCATTTTATCGTGTGTTGACCTTGTTGGGGGAGATGTTGGATGTTGCAAGATAAGGAACACATGGAGGCAAGATGAGTCTTTATGTCAAGGTTCGAACGTTTGATCAACTGGAACAAAGCAAAATCTCCTTTTTGACCATCATTTCAGTTGGAATAGTAACACTATTTGTACGTTATGACATGATACTTAGCGTATGTTTCAAGTAAGATCATGGTTGTGTGGTGAGGCAAACATCACCAGACGACCTTCCCGTCGAACAATTTCCTTTTTATATCTATTAAACACGAGATATCAGCTGTCTTTCACGTCATTGTATCCCTGCAAACATACAAACGAAAATCATCGGACCGAAATACTGCAAATCACGGGACCATTGGAATCACTTCCAACTTGCAGCGATATGCAGCAGGATGTATCTTGAGTAGAATGTGCAAGTTGACAGTCATTCATTCCCTTGTGACCTGTAGCTTACTATATATTCCTCAGGACTTTCCACTTTTCATTATCATCTTCCTCACCTTTTTCACATAAGCAAGTCATGGCTCCACAAGCACCTCAGCCCGGTGTGATTCAATCCGAATCGAGCCAAACAACGGGCGCTTCATCTAAAGCGCCCCTGGGTGTGACACAGCTGCAACGCAGACACCAGGTAGTCCACCGCAACACTGCAATTGCAGCCACCGACAATATGGCCCAGGACACACATTTAAAACAAGTATGTAAAACCAGACGCAGCAATGATAGGCAGCAGCATTCAATTGGATGTGAGTAGCTCCATATCGATATAGAGGGCGGTCAACGAACAATCTACTGTACAACTGGTGTACGTAGAGAGCTCTGTGACCAATTTATTGCTACCCGCAATGGCAAACCTTAATGGTCAACGAAGGCATTTTTCCGCTCAGTCCGCAAAGTCAAACATCATGATGTCATCAGCTCTGGGATCTTCGCGGACGAATTTCATGTAAAAGGTCCCGGGGTGTGGACAAAACAGGCTTTAAAGACTGTAGAGGAGGCTACGGAGTCAAATATGGTTCAGGTAATAGCCACAGCTTCGTTTTAGAAGCAGCAACAAATTTCTTGTAGGTTTTCAACATGTCTGTTACTATGGTGAGGCAAGAAGGTCGGGTACAGCTGGAACAGTCCGACATGCGCCTTGCCTGAAATATGGTGAAAATGGCCAAAGGCAAGTTTTCGCACCCCGCAATAGAGGAAACACAACAACTATTCCAGAAACCTCGCGCTGAAGTCCGAGAAGAGAAGAGGCGAAGAGTATAGTTTCTTGGGCATCACAAGATGAAGGCTGCGATGGAGAGACACCCGGCAATGGTTTACAAAAATCATACGGCTGGCTGCCTTCCATGCCAAAATGGTACAACAAAGAATCTGCAGACACGCTGGAGGCCGAACGGAACCGCTGCACCTCCACCAGAACCGTCGGCACATCTGCCCAATAGGCCATCTCCACCCGGGACCCCACCTGCGCCGCCAGGTCATGCCGCGGGAAACGCAAGTTGTGAAATAGAAGGTATGCCATCCAGCTCTGTGTATATGCATTCTCCACTTCCAAACACTCAATTTTTCAATCATAATGCATTTGCCAAGGATAACAGGTGGGATAAAGATTTTATTCCAGATTTTCTGAGCACACTATCTGCTGCATGGAATTGCCGCTAACATTGATTTTGAAGATGACAACAGCCTTTTGGGTGAATCTGAGGGTGCGGACAAGAATTGATTGAAAGGAACAGGTGGGGCACTTCAATGTATATTTTAAAGGATATATTTATATGCACAATTAAAGAACAATGTGGTGATAATGAAAACATACATGAAGAGGATAGAACAACTGTCAAAACACTGTACTTGATAATCTCTACCAGAGGAAATGGTTCCATAATGTGGATACGCCTGTGGCAAAATGAGTGTCAACTGAGTGTCAATGATTTTTCGTCCTGTAAGTCATGTTATTAAAATGTGAATTAATCATTGTTATCTATAATCATTGTATTGGCCACTTTTTTAGGCAAAAGAGAATGCTACACTCTCCCTGCCCCATCTTGACAATGAGCGTCAACAGAGCAACAATGATTTGTGGTCTTGAATCTTGGGTAATCTTGGTGGTAAATGATCGCAGACATCAATAAACAAGGTTTTGGCAGCCAATCTGGGCTGATAAACAAGAGGTTGTCCCACAACAGCCTCCCGTACAATCATAACTTGATTCATTTTCAATGCTGCAACTCAGTGATTCTAAACGTTTTAGCCTATATAACCAGTCAAAACTCCATATATAGACATTTGTGGCTATCTCACGCTTTCATTAACCATCCTGGAAGGCCCAAAATCATTGACGCTCTGTTGACGCTCATTTTCAGAACGGGGCAGGGAGCGTGTCTCTTGCTCTTTTGAGTTGGAAAACGGCTAATATATGCTTTATGATCATTTGCATCCATTCGACATTTAGATTACTCATGATGCAAGACCACAAATCATTGACACACCGTTGCCTATCATGTTCAGTATGGGGCAACGACCGTGTCTCTTTTGTTTTGAGGTAGAAAGGCGGCCGATTCATCCAAAAAGGACAATGGTGTGCAAATGTTAATATTGTGCAATTAGCAGTACAGTATCTAAATGCAACTATAAATAGAAAAACCGGAAACACAGTACTGGAGATTGGAACCGACGGGTCTGGCCAAAGCCGGCAAAACCCTGCTGGTTGATGGGTACGGGTCCGGGTTTGGCCAACCAAGACGCTGCGGTTCGGGTTTTTGGATTGTTCTGGAACAACACAAAGCCATTTTTCCGGTCCAAACCCAGACCGCTGGCGGGTTACCCGGACCTGTTGCTAACACTACTAATCTCCAGTTTCAACTATGTATATTTTTGGCGGAGTCAGTATCTGTACGACTGATTGAGGAGCATTAAACAGAATTCATAACTCAGAGATCCTCGTGTTTCTGGATCTATTTTAAGAGATGGACCACCAGCCAGTTGACACACTGATGGTGTACCTACAGGTGGACCTGCTAATGCCCGCTGACGATCCTGCACTTCAATCGCTAGTTTCAAGTGTTCTTCAACCATTGAGTACTGGACGTCGGACGATACTGGCCATGGGGTCTTCATGAATACAAATGCCTGCATGAACATTGTCACAACCACAAAAGTAGTGTTGCGGATCGTTCTGTTCACGCCGGGGCATGGGTTCATCAGCAAAGTGGATTTTAGTCACAGGAAGCCGCCCGGAGTGTCTCAGAGAATGTGGAGTGTAAACGTAGATGGGTCATTTTCAGGAGGGTATCAGACCCGAGGAGGGCATTCCTGCCGGCCTTCAGAGTAACTGGGAGCGCCGGCGATAGTGATAGCAACAGGTCCAAATGCCCGGTTCAGTTCCGGGTCCGGATCCAACCGGGAACCAAACCGTTGCAACGGGGTTCCTCACAAAACCCGGCTTTTCAACATCACAACTTTGCCTCCAATTAAGTATTTGAGTTCTGATCGTATCATGATATGATCAGTACGTAGATTGTGCAGTTCAAGCCGCTCTTGCACCTCCCGATCTCACATATGTGATCCGACCAATATTCGTTGAGTCGCTATCCAAAACCCAGTAATTTCGCTTGAATTTGCACTTTTTTCACAGCCACTCAACGAATATCAGTCGGATCGCAAATCGGAATGCGCGAGGTTGAAGAGCGGCCAGAACTGCACGGTTTACGTACTGATCACGTCACGATACAATGACAACTGAAATACTTAATTGGAGCCAAAGTTGAAGGAACCGTAGAATGGAACTGCGTTCCGGTTCCAACCCGTCCCCGAACCCGGTGGGTACCCTTGTATTCCGGGTAACAACCCGGACTGGACAGTCCGGTTCGGTTCCAAACCCGGACCGCAGCTGGGTAACCCGGAACTGTTGCTATCACTAGCCGGCGACACGCCTGGGAGCACCTGGGAGCGGCAGCAAGCTATCTGGAAGCACCTCGAATCACAGTAGAGCAGTCTGGAGAAAATATCTTCTTTGGGAACGCTGCTGGTGCCCCTGGAAATCATAACTACTGTATTCAGTTTGTATTCTCATCTATGTATCTATGTATCTATATAGCTACCCATCTACACACGGGATACTTGGACTGGCTGCAGGCGGTGCTAGAGAGCAATTCAAGGTGCACCTGAAATGACGATCAAGTGAACTCAGAGATAAACTTGGAGGAGATTCTTTTGTGAATGTAGAGATGCACTTGGAGGCTGTGATCGAGCAAGTTTGGAGATGCACTGGGAGGCCATGACTGAGTGAACTCAGAGATGGACTTGAAGGCTGTAATCGAACGAGGTTGGAGATGCACTTGGAGGCTGTGCTCGAGCGAGAGTTTGGAGATGAACTTTCAGGCCGAGATCGTGTAACTCAGAGATACCCTTGTAGGCCGTGATCTAGCAAGTTTGGAGATGTACTTGGAGGACGAGATCATGTCACTCAGAGATGCACTTGGAGGCCTTGATTGAGCAAGTTTGGAGATACACTTAGAGGCCGTGATCAAGCAAGGGTGGAGATGCACTTGGAGGCTGTGATCGAGCGAGTTGGGAGATGCACTTGGAGGCCATGATCGACCAAGTATATAGAGAGACTTAGATAGATAATACATGCCATATTATGATGTAGCGAATCTTGTGACTGTAACAAAGACGAATCTGATACACGAAATGCGTTGTGGTTATGGAACCCTAAAAACCACTGCTGTGGGAATACAGCAATAAGTCTCCTGCGGACCTGCCCCGAGGTCTCAGCTGCTCCAAAATATGACCATCCTATAAGTCAAATCTCGTAGCATTCTGAATGCACCTCCATAACTGCAGGTGCTTTCAGGAGCACCAGAGAATGCTCTGGCAGAGTCTGAGGGCACATTGCTTAGCTCCAGGGGGGCCTGAGAGCATCTGGGATTACTTAGGAGCACCGGTGAGGGCTACCGGAGTGTCTGGGAGGTTTGCGTGTGGCTTCCGGACTGATTTACATTTCGCTGATGTTGTAGACTATTTGGGTCTCCACTAGACTTGGTGAGAAACACCAGTGCCAGGGCAGATGTTGCACAGTCAGACTCGGATTTTTGTTGAGGAGGTATGACTTGTGGTGTTTGAGCCGTGGAGCGCTGCCATTACTGCAGGTTGATGTCTGGAATGCAGAAGCAGAGGGCATGCAATGTTAGGATCTGCACGGCTATGATTCTTTCATTGCGGAACCATTTTTGTGCGCAATGACTTGTCCCGGCGAGCCTGACCTACATGAAAGACTTCCTGTTCATGATCCAAATCGTATTCATCGATGTCAGATTATAAGGTGCAGTGTCCGGGGTCCTCACTGTCATCAGCACCGATCACCTGATTGGTCTTGTCATCCTCATATATTAATGGAATTGGGGATATTAGTCATCCTCAATATGATTAGTGTTAGCAACGGGTCCAAATTGCCGGGTTGGTTCCGCATCCTGTTCCTCCCAAACCCGGTCCATGGCGAGTGGTCTCACCACACGAAAATCTCGGACTGTTGGAAATGGGGCAGTTTTACCACCAAACACATGGCATTTCTCATTCACCATTGTGGCTCCAATGAAGAATTTCAGTTCTGATCATATCACAACCTGATCAGTACGTAGATGGTGCAGTGTTAGACTGTCTTTCACCTTCCGCCTTCTGATTTGCGATCCGACAAGTATTCTTTGAATCGCGATCGAACACCCCTTAATTTCACTTGGAATCAGCCATTATTTCACAACTACTCAACGAATATCAGTCGGATTACAAATTTGAATGTAGGAGGTCATACAGCGGCTAAAGCTAAACAATTTACATATTGACTATGTCATGATACAGTCAAAACACAAATGCTTAATTGGAGCGAAATGTGTATGAACCGTATATTTGGAACAGCGGTCCGGTTCCAACCCGGCCAAATACCCGTGGTTCTATGTGCGGTCTGGGCAACAAACCAGCCAAGACAAAGCGGGTCGGCTTATTCGCCAGGTCTGGATCCGAACCTAACTGAACTGCCACTCAAAACCCGGACTGCTAGAGGGTTACACCGACCCGTTGCTAACACTACATATCATGTACGAAGGCAGATAGTTGGAAGGCCAACATTTGATTGATACTGAAGATTGGCTGCTGTCTTGAAAGCGAGTGCTCTCTCTAGGTGTGCTTCTTGTTTCTTCAGTGAATAGTGATTCCTCACCTGGCTGGGCGGAGGTTACATTTGCTGTAGCGATGATCTAATGTTGCAGAATGTGGGAGAGTGTGTAAAAGCAGGAAATATAACATTAAGTGCAATACATTAAGAGCATAAATGGTGCAACAATTTCCACTGAGTCGAGGAGGATGCAATTTGGGGCACCCCTTCAAAGCCTTCTGTAGAGATGACTTCGACAGTTTATATTAATATCGAGAACGGCAGTCCGTGCTGCAACTCTGGACACTCGCAGGTGCACTGGAATGGATGGATTTCTATTGCCAAATGTTAGCAACTTGTATGAACAACACTCTGTAGGGACGCAAGAATTGGAGGTTGGCTGAAGCCAACACACAGAGAGAACAGAACCAGACGCACCGGAAGATAACTCGCATCGTCAACTAACCCTTGGTGCTGGCCTCAAACTGAGTACTGAGAACCTGCATGACAACATGAGCCCCTGCAAATGACTCCTCTAAACGCAGTCACTATGTGTGAAAGTTCGAGTATTTGTGGTGACCCCGTAGCATAGAAATTGGTGCAGCATTGAGAATCTGCATAACTCGATAAATTTGGTTGGAACTGTTGTGAGTGACTGCTGAGATGCAAAGGTTCATACTGCAGTTTGTTATGAAGTGAGAAGAAATATGAATCTCCATATGTGGTATATCTGCTGGAAGGACACATGTATGTTCACGATATTCTGTTGTATTAGGATGCCGCAGCCAAGTTAGCGGTCGATATGGCAATATCGTAAGAATAAATTCCCTTTCATAAATTTATCTGGGCCATGTCTGCAGTATTGCTTTTACAATAATGTTGCAGTAGTTGATGGAAGAGGGAGACAATTTACTACACAAAGGAGAGATACAGGTGTAGAGAAAGAATGGTAATGTACGATGGATGATTCAGGGGTAATCTTATTGATTACAGCCCACATCAATGCCAAGATTGCTAACAAATGGGTCATAAATTCTCACTCACATAATGATTTTGCGTCTAATATGTAGTAAATCACACACCATTAAATCTCACATTCATTATGAATCCCACAACTACAAGGTTGACTTAAAATAAATATTGAGGTTGAAAGCTATATTCTACAATGGTATGAATGTATACTGAGATGTCATCTCACAGCAGGCAGAGGTATCATGGTTGCATACATGCAGTTCTGGGGAATCGAGGAGCACCAAATTTGAAATGGTTATGCTTCGATTTGATGGCTGAGGATTACAGGCTCGCCTTACTCTGACAGTTAACTGCACTCTTCGTATCTGTCTTCTCATAACTCTAGCATTAAAGATTCTCCCTCTTGGAACTTCCCTCGATGGAAGTTGGTCCGCATAATCAAATTTCTGATCCAAGTTTTGGTGGCCCCAATATATATTTAGTCAGAATACAGTTAAGTCTTGATTCAAAGAATTGAGAACATAGGCCTCATTGAGTAAGTGCAGTACATTGGTGAGCAGGAGTTGCCGGCCATCTTACAGAGTCACTAAGCAGAATCAGTCTTTTGAGATTCTCGCTCTTAAGCTTCCACAGTTCCTTTGACAGAGCATGAACTTGCGGTAGCTATTTTAAGATTTCGAAGCATTGGTCAAAACATACTACCTAGTCAATATCGAGTCAAATGGGGTTACTAATTAGCCTGGCTTGTGCATTTATAGTTATGTTGCCCAGTGGCAACCTCCCTCCAATGGACAGTTGACATGGAGCTGATAGTTCAAGGCATGTTAGCGGTGGCCTTCAACATACTGATCAAGCATAGATTCATATCCTGGCAGGTGTGGAGCGGGATGAGCTGTCTGCACCTAAAGGTGAAGTGTCATAGTAGATCTGTGTGGGCTGGGTCCACTAATTCAAAGTCAAAGAAAACATGATAAAAATGAAGCAAACTACAATATACAAAGTGCACTACATATTGCAATTACATGCGCTTTAGTGGCTTTATTGACATTTTCCAGGCATGCCGGGGCTGGAATGATAACATCCATAATGACTCGCAGCTTGTCAAAGTTGGCTTTATACATATCCAGGTCGCTCATTCTTGACAGGATTGAAGATCTCAGTTGTGAATGATCTTCAATCATAGGCCAGAAAAACTCCAGCAGCGAAAAGGGCATTTCAGCCAAGAGTGCCCGAGCTGTGTCTCAGCTTCCAACTCTCTGGGATGTAGATCAGAGGTGTGCCAGAACTTCAATGATATGCTAGCAAAAGCTGCGGCTTTGCAACGAATAAGTGAGCCTGTAACGGGCGGGGTCGGGTGCAAGTGATATTTGAAACTCGATATATGATATCGGGAACAAGGACAAAGACGCTTGAAATTGCTATCAAGAGAAACGAAACAAGACAAGAGTCGGAGCTGTTTCAAAGTCATAACTTGCTTTGCAATACAAGAGAACAAGTAAAGAGAGAAGAAAAGAAAATCCTCCAACGCCAACAACATTCCCTAGATAGACAATTTGTCTGCCACCCTCGAACCATTCCTCATTCTCCGATGTACCATCCGAATCTCATCCCATGATCCTACCCGCCGCCAGCACAACTCCTTATCACTACAGCCATGCCACATCGCCCAACGTCGCAACACCTCAGGCCACTTCCTTATCGTCCCAAATTATACTGTCACCGTCTCACCGCTACCTCTGAGTCTCCCAACATCTCCGTTGTTCCATAACACAATTCCTTCCATACCATCCATAAGCTCCCTCCAGTATTCCCAAGTACCTCCGTACATTCCAGCGCCGTGACAGAGCCTATGTCTCACATTGTGACACGAGCACTCGATGTCACCTAGTCTGATTTGATTGGCAAATAGGATTGGCGAATATGCAGTGCAGAATCTGTCACGATGATATGCACACGATTCTGCGGTGCACCGGAACTTCAACCGTTGACAAGCAAATGCTGCAGCTATACCACGAATATCCTGACACAGGTACTCAATATCCCCAAGTCTGTTTTGATTGCCAAATGGGATTGGCAAATATGCAGTGCTGCATCTGTCACAAAGATATGCCCAGGATTCTCCAGTGCACCGGAACTTCAACCATAGGCCAGCAAATACTCCGCCTGTGCCATGAATATCCTGAGACAGGTACTCTATATCGCTTAGACTATCTGTATACCAAATGGAATAGGCAAATATGCAGTGATCGATCGGTTATAATGATATGTGCCCAGGACTCACAGGTGCACCGGAGAATCCAGGGCATATCCTCCTGACAGATCCAGCACTGCATATTCGCCAATCCCATTGGGCATAAAGACAGTCTAAGCGGGATTGAGTAGCTGTGTCAGGATATTTGTGGCATAGCCGCAGCATTTGCTGGCCTAAGGTTGAAGTTCCGGTGCACCTGAACTTCGATCATATGGGTGCAAAAGTTTCTTCTTTGCCACCAATAAGCGAGCCGTATCTCATACTCAGGCATACGTACTTGAATATCACCTAGTCTGACTTAATACTGTAGGTGATTGGCAGATATGCCGGCACGATCTGTCATAACGAAGCATATGACATTTGCCAAAGTGACTCTGGTGCACCTGAAAGTGGATGAATTTTACTTTTTCATTCTAAATATGTATGTGGCTTCAGGCTTCCAGTGTACCTCAAATTTGCAACTCACAATTGATTGTAGCCCTTTGCTGGATAATTTTCACAATTCGAGTCATGCCATTTATCATGCAATAGGTCAGTCGGAGTCACCTCTTATGTCACGTATCAATTCACTTCATCTCAAATGGTCATTAATATTAAACAAGAACTCCAATGAAACCCCACCCTAGCCATTTCTACTTGAAGATACGGCAATTCCAACATCAGAACTTTGATCCACTTCAACATTGGACAGAGAAAGATTCATCACTCCTCTATATTGTCCCTTACATACGACCTTTTTGACAATTTGTCTCAGTTAAGAAGATTATGTTGCTTGAATGTCTAAAGAGGTATACCTTGATGAAGCATCGAACACTCTAAGATTAATGGTTCATCAGACTCCAATGTATCTCCATTCTCTGTCTGCCACATCTTATGGTCTGCACAAACCTCCACAATCCGGTTGATCATGGATGTTGTGATGCTTGGTCGACTCATCAAGCCATGCCGGACTCTGTTTTGTGCAACTCCAGAGTGTTTGTGCAGATCACTTGCGCAGTCATCATAGAGACCAGGATCTGTATTCAGTAACCATGTGTGTGGTACTCTGTTGTGCCCTAGCCGGACGACTGGTGCAAATGCCTGCCACTGCTCCTGCAATACCCAACATTTCTGAGTAATTACTGCTCGATTCATAGCTGGAAGATTTAGGCCTGTCACATCCACTTTGGGTGTGGGTATGAATACAGAGGCATTTCGTGAATCCTGGAATTTGAGATGCATTTCGGTGCGTTCATTACTGCCCATTTCAGCATACATGTAGCATATATCCACATCATCCACAAAAAACGTCATTAGCCACCACTTCAAATCATGAACTTGGCCAGGAAGAGAGCAACATAGCACTGCCATTTGTGGAGGAGGGGCAATGGGCAGGGTAGTTTTGTTTCTCTCTTCTGGAAGAAGCGTCTCTCTCAATGCGTTGCGATGGTCCGGTTCGGAACACTCTGCAGGTTCCGTGACAAGAATTAGCAACAATGTCTATCTCAGCCATTGGAAAATCGAAGATTGTACCCAAGTATCGAGTGGCCATTCATCGTGCCATTCTCCAGAAACATCATTGCAATACTCAGTGTTTCCCAACACTAACGAAAAACATGCTAGCCGCCATCTATGAACACTCCATGCTCCAGAAGCACCCCGCAAAGTGTATCTCTCCACCAGGGTCTCCAGATTTGGTTCCTCTTCTTCAGGTCACTCGAGATCAATGAGGTGTGCACTGTCCGTTGGTATCTGGACAAGTGGTTGTTTATTGGTGCCTTTCGTTTCTGACTGCCGCCTGATCGTCCATGCCTTTGCAATCTGAATCATCTGGTGTGTCACATCCTATTGACCTTCTTCATCTTTTCTCCAGATAGCATGCATCAATCTCTTCACAGTGGAATACAATGCCTCAGCACCATACTTTTCCATCACAGTATCATCGTCTGGATCTTCACGCGCACGTGAAAACAGCCACATCGTGTGATAACACCAGTCCTAGAGTGAATGGAATTCCGGTGTAGCGGTGACATGAACTTTGAATCCAATTTTCGTATTCATCGCAATGTGCCAGCCCACACTGTTTCTAGTCTTATGCAGATGGGACTCATCAAAAATCCCAAAACTCCACGCACAGAAGGAGAGTTGGCCATTACATGATGGTTTCACTCTGGATGTTAAGGTATCATACGACACAAGCTGGATATTCCATCCATTTTCCAGCTTGTCAATACTTGAGTTCAGATCCTCGTATGTGAGATTTGCAATTTTCAGAGTGCAATAAGTTGACCAGTTTGAAATCCGTCCCATGTGGCATCTCTTCGATAACCCTTTTGAAGTTCTCAGCCACTCCGGGCATTGTAACCACCAGGATTGGTTCAAGGGCTGAGATCAGTACTGGATGCCCATGGTGTGGTGTTGACTGCATCGCCAACAGGCGGCTGGGAACAGATTTCAATCTCAGGAGCGGATACCACTTCCGTTCTTCACCGACAATGCCAGGATAGTCATTGTGCACCAAAATTACCCACTCTTCAAGCGTATTCCCCCATAAAATGGACAGTGGCAACCCCATAACAACTTTCTCAGTCACCAATTTGCAAAGCATTGCCGCTGCAACCAAGGTGAAAGTCTTTCCAAGACCCATTTCATCTGCCACCAGTGCTCCTGGCATATCAGTATCCCAAACCTATCTCGTAATGATGAACCAGATGTCCCAAACATGGTGTGCCAAACACTTAGTTCCGGGCACGCCTGGAAGTTAATACATGTGGCCTAGAACACGGTCATCTGGTGATTGGCGTATAGGATGCACCATCAGCAGCCCGACGACTTCATCAAGACATTCGTGTTCAAATTCGTTGTTGATTGCATTGAGAATCATAATCAGTACTGAGCTTGTATTTTCTGGATTGAGAACCTCTTCACCATCCTCCACTTGCTCCTGAACCTCGCTTGCACATTTGTCTGTATTTTTTCATCCTCAATGATCTCTTTCAGTTGCTCGGATGTAAGCTGGGCAGATAGGCTCATGTTCCGGTGCTCCTGAAATTGATCTCAATGTTAGGTATTTCACAGAGCAGCAACCATTTGAACGAATACATGTGGATGGAATATAATCAATTCTATTCTTTCAACCAGAACTTACATTAATACAAGTATCATTCTCTTGCCCACCATTCTCCTCTCCCTCCTCTTCTGCCTCACTTTCACCCTCTTAAGACCCTTCCAAAGTGTATGTAAAATGATTACCAGTTGCTCACATCTAGCATTAACAGGGCTACCAGGATCACTTTTGTCAGCCTAATTATGTGCATGGCAGTCTTCTTCCCTGTCGCTCTCATCATTTCTGCGACATATTTCTTCCCATTATGTCCAAGTTTCAACCTGAAAGCATTTGAAAGGCACCAGTTGTACAAAATCTGGCCATATATGGGGACATTGATCATTTGCCTGTGTTTGTATATTCCCATATACTGTTCTTCCAATTTGTCCTGCTCCAAGGAATACTGGAAAATCAATCTGAGCATGTATACATCTTCCGAGCCACCGTATTGGTCGATGAAATCAACCAACTCCTCCCAGTGCCTCGCATCTGTATACGAGGCTTGGAGTGGTTTGGGGGCTAGAACCATATCCTTGCCATTCGACACCCAGTGAATCATAACCGTGAATGTTGTAAGTGGCAACACTGGGAGGTTACTTCTCGCCATTCTACCCGCTCGCTCTCTCAATTGCATCGCCGGTTACTTGTTGCCTTGCCTTCCCTTGATCCACGCCTCCCAAATTTCGCTTGCACGTGTCTTCAGAAACATCTCCACCTACTGCGGACGAATCCATACACCATTATTGAAATTAACCGATTACAGCAAGATCATGAATATCGCTAAAAATCCAGCGATCGACATCTCCCAGTGCATGGGTCCATCTCGGACCTGTTTCAATCAGTTCTGCCCCCGGATAATGGACCGATGCTTCTTCTTCAAAAACCTCACCAGCCATACTTTCTTCCACTTGTCGAATGCACTAAAGTTGGGCTGCCTCATCCTTTTGGCAAATTGCTTCAAGGAGATCTCTGTTTGCTTCAGTGTAATTGGGGGTGTGCCTGCTGCACCGCCCAAGTCTGACAAATTGTCGCTCTCATCAGCTGCGTCATATTCGTTGTAGGACATATCGGGCAATTTGGGCAAATCCGCAATCCCTGCAACATTCGTTTTCGGTAGTTCCGCTGGTGGCTAGGATCTTTTCACCGGGAGGCTTATGGCGTGTCTCCCAGTTGCGCTTGAAGGTGGTTGAGGTGGAGGAGCCGCGCTGGACGATGTTGCATGATTGACTTGATGATTTCCCAGCTGCCTTGGAGGCACTCTCGGTGCACCTGGAGATGACAGCCCGTGTCCTGGGAACTGCAGAGGGGGGATCATTTGAGACCTGCCCTAACCACATTGGTGCAGGTCATATCCTTGGCACGGTGGCCCATATCTTGGAAGATATCCTTGCCTTGTGCTGCTGGTAGGTTGCGAACTATGTGTCATGTTGAATGGAGACTGGTGATGAAACTGCGGAGCACCTGGAAATGGCTGCTGTAAAGGAGGGTAACTGTACCCTTGCAGCAGATGACATTAACTGGTGAATTTCCCAGATTGACTGTCCTTGCCAGTGGCAGTTCGTGATCATCTATCCGGTGATTCTGCATTGTCATTACTACATTATTGCGAGCCAAATAGGCCACCGGGTAGAGCCATATGAACTGTCTTCGGTGGAGATCTTTCCCTCGACATACTCTGTTAAAAAAGATAGTGGTAAACTACTACAGATGCGAGATGAGATATAGAATCAATCGGAGTATGGTTGAGTATATTAAACATTGCATTGACCTTCGTCGGAATAAAGGGCTTCTTATATCTTATTGTGTTGTCATGATCTGGAGTGTTTTACCACACCTTTGTTCGATAAAACCAATCCGGGCCGTGATAACAAGTAACCCTAAACTCAGACATCCTGCCTTTCTTTGTTATATGCTCGAATTGATACACTAGGATATTGGATAGGTGCTCACCTTCATACGCTTCAATGACTTTTCAGATCATAGATGGGATATTATATGATATCTCCAGGAACCCAATCAGAACTATATCCAGTAGAAAGGTTAGCACAACAAGGGATATTACACATAAGTTGTGCGTGTGTGACCTTGCAACCTCATTCAATAGAAGGCCTGTGAGTCGAACAGCAACAGTGATTGCTTGCTATTGAGCTCCGTGCCTATCCATCTTGGTTCGCCTCTTGATCCATCCTCCAGTCGAAGATCTTGACTGATGCAAACATCCTACCAGCCTTATCTGTTCTTGATCATCAATGCCCGGACATCCAGCTAGCTAGGAAACTCACCTATCCATCGTGGTATAACGATCTATCTTCATTATCAGCTGCTCGGAGGCTCAAGCGTAGGGATAACTCACAATGCATAGTATAAGGCCCCATTGTGGTGATTGCAGTGATGACAAAAAAACCTCCCCCCAGCATTTGGTGGGATGCGATGCGGCTGTGAATGTGCCACGCTAAGCTGAGTTAGCTCGCTTTCAAACCAATATCACTGAGGCTGTATATCACCCCCTGCAGCATCATTGAGATTCATCCGAATAGGTGTTCAGTGACCATTTCTGAAATATGGTCAACATTCACTGGAAACAGGTCAGGTGCTCTATCTGCAAGAGGATATTGTTCGACGAGAACTGACTCGAGGTTCACCATCAATGATATCACCCAATCTCGGTGAATGAAGGGATATAACCTGATGGGGTTTCATTACCTGTAGGCTGGAATCGACCCGTGCCATCACAGTTCGACTTCAGTCAGTGCACTTGAATCGCCATCGATGAGATTAGTCAACGATTTCATCTACCCATAGTCAATGTACCTAGTGCACCACAACCTGAAGATACTCCCAACAAAGAAACGATAGACCCGCAGAAGCCTTATCCAACCTGTACCCCTGATCCACCCAAGACGAGGACTCATAGGCAGATAGTTCGAGTGGAAAACGCAGGCATCATAGCATGTGGCAAAGCAACTGGATTGTACAACAAGCATCGCAAGTACTCAGAAGGATGGAAACCATGCCATCTTGTTCTGTCAACACACAACTTTCAACATAATCGATCATTCAGCCAGCAACCGAAACTGTGGATAGATCAACATCTGAGGTGTGGACTGGACGACTTCGACCTCGAATCATCTAAATCAGTGGTTGCTCTGCGAAAGCTCCTCTCTATACTCCATTTCGGGCTCGGCAATGATAATTGTATTAAAGATGATTCGCACCACTTTGGAACATTATACTACCAGGATATTTTCAATTGTATACTATTGCTTTTGGCACATCCCCCATGTCAGGCGCACCTCGAGTTCGAACAGGTGCACCTTGCAGACTCGGAAAGTCGCCGAATGTACAGCAACATAATCACAGCCGATTGGGGGTGGGATATGCAAGATCAGCTTCCTGCGGGAGCGACGATTTTACCCGTCATTTGTGAATCCGACATGACCCGGTTCACCAATTTTCAGAGCCACCTGCATGCATGGCCGCTGTATCGCACATTCAGTAACATTCGAATATATATCCACCGTACATCTACACGGCGTGCAGGGATTCTTGTTGGGCTTATACCGTGCCTTCCGAAAGGTGCCAAAAATACTGATGCGGCATGTCATTCAGCGGTTGAAACAGTGCTGTCCCCACCCCCGAATCTTGACATCACTGGCCCTGGCTTGAAATGCGACTGTGCCTATGGATTCCATAGATAATATTATCCTCATTGGGCTGCCTGGGTCGGGGATTATCCGCAACATGTCATTGTTGCTCAAGTCTCATCTGGCTCGTGCCCGATGTGTCTAATTTGTAAAGGTTCGCCGATGGGGCATTGAATCTTTTGGCCACTTGATCACCCACAAGATCAGCTAGTTCACTTGGAACTTCTGGACGAAACTGATATCCATGGTCTGCACACTCTCGGTGTTTATCCAATCCGCAACCAGTTCTGGCAATACCCTCTCTGCAATGTCTATCGCCTTCGGCAGCCTGATGAATTGCATCAGCTGCTCCTGGGTTTAATTAAAGACCTATTGCACTGGCTGCTCAAATACCTGAAAGCTAGAAATCTCAAGGATCAATTTCACAATGGATTCACATCAGTACCACGATATCCAGGCCTCCAGCGCTTTTCTAAACCATTGGATTCGATGAAAAGCAGCTCATGGCAGGGAAAAGACATCCTGGGCATGATCAGAACACTGGCAGTGAATTGCACTCCAATTCTTGACTGCTCCCAGGATGTTGGGAAAACTGCGGCGGAATCAGCCTCTGATGTAATGGTAATGGGAGCAGTACGGGCAATATGTGAATTCTCTCTACTTGTCAACCAACAAAATCAGTCCGATCTATGCCTTGCAGCACTCGATGATGCACTGAAGCAATTTTACAAGAAGAAGTGGGCCTTCGAGATCAGAAAATGTCGAAGTCTGCAAAGGCCAAATTGTAAGAACAATTAGCAAGAGAATCCCATCATTTACAAGAACAAAAGATTCGTAAAATCCGTGCTGCAATGGAGGTTCAACTGTACGGGGCTGAAATGGTTACTACGTCACAACGATGGCAATTTCACACGCGCCTGAATTGAGCCCGACATGCGGCAACCATATGGTTAGATGCTGATTGGCCGAGGGTAATTGAGCGATTGAAGCGCAAAATTCATCAGGTGACACCTGCTAAATGCAAGCGTTTCGATAAATCATTCCAACATCATGAGCAACAAATATTGCAGGAAGTCAGGACCAAGGCAACCAGTCTCCGAAGCATATTCGCCAAAACACCTTCTCAAAAGAAGACTGCTGCAGATGATGAAGCTTACAGGGTGGTAAACATGAGCCCCGACAGGCGTATGCAATTTCAGGTTTGTCTATCCGATGCTGAGATTGAATTCACCACCTGCAGTATCGCTGATACAGACCCTGTTGTGAATCAGGTTGAGAGAGATATTTCCAGGATCACTTCCATGACCAGATGCAGTTCACAAAGGAATTCTCCATCTGCTTCGTCGAGTGTAAAGCTTGGATGAAGGCAATCAGCATTCAGGTGCTTCAGAAAACCATCGAATAGTGTGTCATCTGTTTTGGGTATACAATGATGCATCTTGTGAGCCGTATATCAGAGTCAATTGGGCGAATGGATTGCGGCGACAATTCCCCTGCCGATATTTCTGAATGGCTACATATTGGCCATGTGAACAAGGCATATTGATCTACCAACAATGTCAATGACATTCAACAGATGTTCAAACACAATGACCTGTTTACCGGTCTTGCCTATATGGAGAAGACACTGTCATATCTTGCCCTTCAAGGCTGGTACGATATTGACTGTACGAGAGTTTTCAACCTACCGTCAGCTGCCGAGAAAAAGCGAAATACACGCCAAGCCCATCTTTTACGCCACCACCATTGTCAGAAAGTGCCATTTTTCCGCCCCGTACCACAACAGGAACATCATGTGATCAAAACTCATGTCCGCAGCATGTGCAGAAGTATCAAATTAACCTCACTCAGAGATGCATCAATAGATTGTGGAATTCCTAACTTTGCAGCGCTATTCAAGATACAAATTGAAGACGACTGGGGACATGAAGTGACTGGCCTGGTGCTCAGATGTGATCAGAACGTACTCGTACACAGTATTCTTATTCAACTCTAGAATGGCCTGTCGTACTACCACGAACCATTTCACTGCCCTACATCTGTTGAGCGTCTGGGACTTGATTGCAAGGTAAAATATACAGATGCCAACCAATGGATCATACTTGAATCTTAAAATATCTGGGTCCAATATACGGACAGTGACTTTGATAACACCTTCCAAGGCCGAGTTCTTTCTTTTCCTTCATTATTCTTCTGCTGAACTTGACCAAATCAGATCCCCCGATTTCAGGAGTGTATGCCCGCCGGAAAATCAATATCCACCTTCTCAAAGAGGTGCAACAAGACCTGACAATGGATATTGCGTCCTGAACATCAAGAATATGCGGTGGTGATTCCAACAACGTACAAATATCTGCATGGTTGGGCTGATTGTGTTGATGGGTTCATCCAGGTTGTCAAACAGACTGATATGACGCATAATGTACCTCTCGGAGCAATTGTTGGACCTGCACATTTGGTGGGTGAGAATAATGCTGCATCAGATTGAATCAATAGCATATGGCTTGGAAATAATCATGTGGATTTAGATACGTTCTGGACTGTATATTAAAGTTACAATGCCTGAATCAAGGTGTGCAGAAGAGAGTTAATTGAATTGTGCCATGTGATATAAACAGAATATTGATCACTCCCGGAGAGTATGGCTCCAGGTTCCAGGTGCACCAGTATACTCTCAGAGACTCGGCCAATACTCCCAATAGCTCCAATATTTGGACATCCTAGTAGTTTCATTTGGAAGCATTTTGAAGCCAACTATATACTCTTCAGAATATTCTTGGATTCATTTCCACAACTTCCGGAGTATTCAGGAGTACTGGTGAAGTAGTCTTGGAGAACCTGTGAGCACATCGCTTTGCATTCAGCATATCTGGGCGCATCTGGGAGCATCTGGAAGAATCAGTGTAGCTGTTCAGAGTTGCTGAGTTGTTCAGTTATGACTTCCAAACCATTTTACATTTTGCTGCTGCAATAGCGCCAGGGAAGCAGACAGGGTCAGGGCCTTTGCAGCAGTATGCAGTATCTAATCTAACAAGATGCTTGCAGAGGTGAAACAATGAGAAACACACTGTGTAAGCGACAAAGAGAAGGAGTAATAGATCGAGGCTTCAGTGAATAGAGGGACCACTGTAGCAAGAAAACGATGTAAACATGCAGAGACAGCAATGCAGCCGAAGGAGGAAGATAAGAGAAATGCTGAAAATGCTGGATTGACAACCAGAAAGGCTGAAATGACGTTTGAGGAGATGTTCAATGCTATCCGAGATAGTCTGAACGATCTTGCAAGTCCTGACGATACGGTGAACACAGAAGACAGAAATCATAATGAAGTTGATGCAGAGCATGCCAAGCTGAACGAAGATGACAAACCTGGCTGGGTGATGGGCATAATCTGCAAAACCTTACAGCACCAGATGGAGGCTTCCGTAAAAGCGGATGAAGCCAGTCGAACTGATGCAAACAGGGTGGGGAAATGTGGCCTGCTACATCCATTGGAGAGTCCAGATGTACAGAATGACCAGATTGAACGTTCTTGCAGTTGTCCAACCACAAACGGAAGATACTGTAACCACGGCTGCACCTTCATCAATTCGTGAGCCAATGGAGGCTCTTCATAGCATCGCCAGAAATTTGCAATTGCCCCACCTAACTTTTCAACCAGGAAGTCAACATGTGTGGCTAAGGTCCCAGATATCAAAGATAAACAAATACATTCTGTCCCTCATGTCCAATGCAATGCCCGACTCATCACTTATCAAGATCTTACAGCTTGTTGAATCCATACACTTTTACCCATGCATACCAGATCCCAATGTAATTTCCATGTAGAAATTGGATCCGGGCAAAAATAGGGCGACGGTTCCAGTAATGCAGGATATGTGAATCAGGAAAGTGCCATTTTTGACAATCTCTTTCTTGGAAATTTAATTTGAGTACATATTTCGCTACGAGTCAGCTTTTACCTGATTTCAGTGACAAAATGGTAAGACAAGATAATTCGTCTTTGTATGTACAAGGGTCTTATAGGCCATGCAAACATTCCACACTCCAAATTGTATAGTCTGATGACCAATGAACATGATCTTGTCCTGCCTGTTACCTTTGTTAGGGGTCCCTCCTAGCAGTGGTAATAATACATGAATGTATTACTGCAGGTACATGTAACTATCGCACTAGACTCACATGCACAACACCTACCGGTAATGCCATCACATGTGTCAGCCGAGTGGTCTGTAGGAGAATTACACTTAGGCCTCAAGTCGATCAATTAGTGCAAAGTATTCTTGCAGTAGCAGATTGAAATATGATGATGCAATTATGTTGCTATCACTGTGATGCGAAACACCTTCAGCAGTGCGCATAATTATTGGCCATACCTAATAAATCTTATCCAGTGGAACAATACACAGTTGAGTTGCGATTACCCAGAATTACATGTGCTGCAGAAAATAATGCAATATGCAAGTAAGCAGGATTTGCAAGCTTATGCACTAAGCAGTGAGAAGATCTTGCAGCACTCCCACTTTATGGAAGTTCACGACCTAAGCATGCAGTATCTGAGGGATTAATAGCATTGGCTGATGATAAGAGGCCTGATGCAACCCTGTGCATTGAGTTCAGACAGAATGCATTACAACATCATAGCGACATATTATAATCAATGTTCGCAGAGTACCGGTTAGTCACCAATTATATCTCTAATGCAATTGCAAATAGCTAAGTTTGAAGTGAGGCATTCAATTGTGAAGAGCTATGCAATTATATTACAATAAGCACTGAGAGGACTATGAGTCCTCAGCTCTACCAACCACTGAACAAATGGGATGCAAGATGTCTAGGTAAAGTTATGAGCTGTCATTTTGCGTGTTTGTTATCATGATCATGAGGATGGCCTGATAAGAGGGCGTAACAGCTTAAATCCACTCAAGTACAATTCAGAGTGTTAGTAACGGTGCGAAATTAGTGGTTCAGTTCCGGGTCCAGATTGGAACTGAACTGGAACCAGGGCAACAGATTTTAACATATCAAAAAACAGAACTGCACCGAACCCACGGTTTTTTGCCCGGCTCCACAATTTGGCCAACTTTGAAAGTTGCCTCCAATTAAGTATTTGAGTTGTGATCGTGTTACAATATAATATATACCCAAAAGATGCAGTTTTGGATACTTTTTCACCCCCCCATTCTCCAATTTGCGATCCCATCACTATTTGTTGAGTTGCTCTGAAATAACTGTGAAAAGTACGCATTGTTCGATGCGACTCAACAAATAGTAATCGGATCGCATATTCGAGAATCGGAGGTGAAAATCCATTAAAACTGCATCTATTACAAATAGATTATGTTGTGATATGATCAAAACTCAAATACTTAATTGGAGCCAATGTTCTGAGTTCACGAAAATAAGGCTCTGGTGTATGATTACCCCAGTCAAAAAACTGCGGGTTTATGTCCGGTCTGGGTACTAACCACACCAAGACAATAAACGTCGGATTTTTGGCCAGGTCTGGACCCAAACCATACCAAACCGCTTGCCAATTACCAAGGCGCTGGCGGGTTACCCAGACCTAATGCTAACACTATGCTCGAACACGATTACCCATAGAACCTTATGGCACTATTGACGAAATACTGACGATGTGTCCAAAGATATACTATGAAGCAACCATCATGATATCACATGATTCTGAAGGCAAGGTTGACCTGACAAAGCATTTATAAAAAGCTCACATTGTCCCTGACAATGCGCACAACTAAGCTCTAGCAGCAATCCACAGTCAGACATTACCAGCAAATAACACCATAAAATATTATTAAGATTAGTATCTAAAAACAGTGTTAAAAATTACTTCTCTATTTCACCTCCATGAACACACTTTCTATGTGTTAGTGAGACCTACACCTGTTCAGTATACACATTCAAGATTTGTCCGAACCATCAGAGATATCATACAATACATCCATGACTAGAGTTCAACCCAGATCTCTGAGGACCTTTTATACTCTGCAATTATTCAATGAGTTGGATTCAAGTTCAATCAGTACATAACAACGGTGTTGGTACTCTTCGGAGAGTTGTCAGAACGTCAACTTGGGACAAACAAGGCCGAGTGGTAAGTTCTTATTATAAGAATATGAGGTTGAGTCTTGGGAAAGCCAAGGACATTGGTAGTATATAGGTTGCTGTACTTGGTCAATTTAATGTTGAAGTAGGTATGCGGATTTAAGTACTCCCGTAACAACTGTTAAGTCGAAAAGCTAGAACTAAACTGGAGAGAAAACTCACAAATAACATTTAGGTCAGTAATGTAATTTTCTGTGTAACTGCCCATGACTGGGTAACTGCTCACATATGTGTATGCAACTCATGAGCCTCCAATGACGTCCAAAGACACTATACCAAACCTTGCAAATATTATTAACTAATTTCCAACCTATTTTCATGATTTTCTAAAATTTTGGAGGTATCTGAAGATAGTGGAGGACTAATAGTAACTAAAGGTTGTGTATTTTGCAGTGTAAATATATACTTTGATAAATTATTTTATAAATTTAATAGCCTATTCTGTTTTTATTACTTGGTACATGATCTCTGGGGCTTGTTATATATTAACACTATACATCGACTTTGTTGCATAGTAAGTAGTTGGGGATTATGTCCGTTATATATATATTAATTATAATTATGATAGTTACACAATATTATACATATATTTTAATATTCAGTTCCATTTAAAACGGGTCTATACTATCCTGTTAACAATATACTAGTTCCTACTATTTAATCAAGGAATATCTAATCAACTTGTATGAACCTAATAACTACTGTAAATATTTATATTTGAATAATATGACATCAAGATTTTACCCGTAGTAACTTGTTTACTAACTAGACCAGTTATTGCAATCTGGAGGTAATTGTATAATGAAATAACTGTTTTCATCTAGAATATAGTTATACTATATTTCAGGAATACATACAGCTGCTGTATTACGATATATTTAATATTTTCATATTGTTTATATTTATAACATTTTTGACAAATTTGTAATATTTCAAACTACTATATGGCTAATACTGTTAGCACTATCACAATTAGTTTAAATTGAAATATCTGTTATAATCAGAAAATATCATTTAATGTATTAATATAAGTGCTAACAAAAAGTTCTACCAATTCCAAAATCCTATAAATTTAAGATTTTAGCTATATTTTAAGATATATTTAAACAATACTACCAATGATGTAGAAGACTACAAATACAATTATTTATGATATATTCATTTCAATTATGAAAGCTGCAACAGATAGAGCTATAGAATATAAATGTTTTTGTTATTTGGAATTACTTTTTGTATATATAAAATTATCAACTAGAATATTTAAAAATAATTTATTTTAGCTTCTAAACATCAATGCTATATTACTAATGAATGTAACATACTCAGTGACAATTATATACACCTTTGGAACAGTTACAGCCACCTGAACAATCAATTAATAGCTAACTAAAAAATCTTACAAAAATACCATATTTTCTCAGTTTAATTATAATTTATCTTTCCACCACATTATGTCTATATTTACTTTCTCCCATATAATTGATGTGATCTATACATTATATAGTGTATCTCTTTGCTGTATCAGGGCAGTTTGAATTGATATTAGATAACAGTACCCATTTTGATTGCAATATATACCATATTTCAGTCTATTTAATATCA
>Ga0307515_10001239_pt1 | contig 58184 bp, 53 predicted proteins | sample 17_EM_MG_FD_194513 | JGI IMG/M metagenome (GOLD analysis project Ga0307515, IMG submission 194513) | Populus trichocarpa ectomycorrhiza microbial communities from riparian zone in the Pacific Northwest, United States - 17_EM | ecosystem: Host-associated > Plants > Roots > Unclassified | place...
CTCAATGTCAGAGACTCAATGTCAGAGACTCAATGTCAGAGACTCAATGTCAGAGACTCAATGTCAGAGACTCAATGTCAGAGACTCAATGTCAGAGACTCAATGTCAGAGACTCAATGTCAGAGACTCAATGTCAGAGACCCAATGTCAAAGACTCAATGTCAGAGTCGGATTTACTAACCTGGTCACGCGTCATTGCTCCACCTCGCACCTCGGTGTACAATTTGATATTGGTGTACGAGGGGATACTGGATTTGTCGTGTTTAGTTTACCATCCCTGGACTGCTGTAAGGCCTTCAGTGAATGCAGACAGGCTACTCACAGCATCTATGTCCTGGGCCGTCTTCTTTAGCACAGAGGCACAGATTTCTTTGGTCCAGTTCGAAATGGCGGTAGGCCATCTCCGTGGAACTCGTGATGGTGCCATAATGATGGTTGTTCGGCGGATATGAGGGTTGCTGAGTGGATATGAGAGTCGCTGAGTGCATATGACGGTCGTCAAGTTAACGTTGATTGATCTGAGTGAGGATTGTATGTGTTATATACCAACTAGTACTGAATGCGCTCTGACGCACGCTCGGTGGGGTGACCACTCCAACACACATTGTTACTGCTATGCGAATATGCAAGTCGATCCGGTTGAGAAAGCGCCGCAGATTGAAGTGAGGAGAGTCTGAAGAAGCAAAATGCTAGTTAGTTGAGACAGGTCGGAATAGGTAGATGCAAAAATGTCGGAGGTTTTTTGGAAGGCCGAACACAATGAGGTTCGGAAGGAAGTGGGGGGTTGTGGTGTAGAAATCCTGATCGGTGTGTGGCCAAAATATCAACTCACACTGTTCCGTTCAGGGAAGCCGAAAATGGTGCTTAGAAGCGGAACTTCCCAGCATTCCACACAATGGGGCTAAAGATAGTATACTCCAAGCCTAAAGATACTAGTGTGTGGTACAACAATATCACGAGGCTAGGCTAGCGTCCAAGTCCATTTAGGGTAGGCTGAATACACAGCATTGGGACACATGATAAGAGCCTCACTACGATCAATTTCCAGGGGGCACTCAACCGCAAACTTTCCACCTTGAACAATGCAGTCCTATATTTGCACTGTATGTGGCAGGGTCTTTCCCCGACAAAGTGGTCTCACTCGTCACCGCCGTTCCACACATGCGTGTCTTTACCCAAATTCTAGCAATCTTTCCGCGTCAGATGGGCGAGACTACGAACTAGCAGACGACATTCTCCAATTTGACGACGATACACTCAGCCAGCCACCGGAGAGGGAGATATTCCCCGACGCAGGAGCCCCAATTGATCACACAGTACGAGTTCATCCTTTTGAGGATGATGACTGGGACCCCTTTGCTCCGTTTGCTACACCCCAACAATGGCAACTTTGTAGTTCTTTTGTGGATACCAACCTAGGTAATACGAAACTCAACAACATCCTCAAACGAAGACTTATTGTACCCGACGCCAATGCCAAAAACCCTGACCGGCTCTATCAACTCATTGCGGACATGGAAGAAATGGATGGACTTGTATGTGGATGGGAGGAGAGTTCTGTTGATATTGAAGGAAAAGGTACTCCGTTCTGGTATCGGAACCCTATTGCAGCGGTACGATATATTGTAGGATATCCCCCGTTTAAGGACTATCTCTCGTACGCGCCGGTCAAACAAATGGATTCCAGTGGCGAACGTATTTATGCTGAGATGTGGACCGCAGATTGGTGGTTGACAACGCAGGCAAGTTTCCTTGTATTGTCAGAGAGATTGTTTCCTGTCAGATTTTCGTTGTGTTTGGGTGAGTTCGAGTGTCAGAGAGAGCATGTCAGAGAGATCATGTCAGAGAGAGCATGTCAGAGAGATCGTGTCAGAGAGAACGTGTCAGAGAGAACGCGTCAGAGAGAACGTGTCAGAGAGAACGTGTCAGAGAGAACGTGTCAGAGAACGTGTCAGAGAGAACGTGTCAGAGAACGTGTCAGAGAGCATGTCAGAGGGAACGTGTCAGAGAGCGTGTCAGAGAGCATGTCAGAGAGCGTGTCAGAGAGCGTGTCAGAGAGCGTGTCAGAGAGCGTCAGAGTCATATTGTCAGAGAGAGGGTGTCAGAGAGTGTGACAGAGATAGCGTGTCAGTCTCATCGTGTCAGAGCGGGTAGCATGTCAAGAGTGTCAGCTCCAGTGTTGACCGGATTTGTCTAGATATTAGAACCTCATCACTCGTTGCTAACACAGCCTAGGAATCTTTGCCAGATGGATCGACAGTTGTCTCCGTTATACTCGGCAGTGACAAAACTATACTCGCTACGCTAAGCGGTGACAAAACGGCTTGGCCGGTTTATCTCAGTATCGGCAACCTCTCTAAGGCAAAGAGATGATTGGTTAAGACGAATGGGTTAATACTAATCGGTCTGTTACCGAAATGTCCAAACGGACCAAAAACCCCCACCAATAGGTTCGCCTATCATGAATCTATTGCAACAATATTGCGCGCTCGAGAGTAGCTGGCGAAGAGAGGATTAGCGGTTCTGTGTGCAGACGGTCTCACTCGTCACGCATTTCTCCGATTTGCGTCATTCCTTGCAGACTACCCAGAGCAGTGCACCATAACTATGGTGAAAAATGGATGGTGCCCTCGATGCGAGCTATGCCCGGATGACATGCCTGGCTTCGCCCGCAGGCGGAGGCGCCGCCACCCCCGAAGGTACCTTCATTTGTCAACAACGGCTGCTGAGGAGGTGGGGCTGTGGAAGTTTGCCGACTGTCCAAATTTCGCCGATGCCCATGCAGGTTGTAATATATATAGTTGTATGAATGTTGACCGGTTGCACCAGCTACTGAAGGGCTCATTTAAAGATCACACCTGGGAATGGATTGTTAGTTTTCTGAAAGATATTTATGGCCAGGAAAAGGGTTTGGACCGGATAGATGAAAGATTTTACATAATTCCTCGCATCTCTATCATATGCCAGATTGGAGCCAAACTTACCCGCGTGAAACAATGGACCGGTGCCGAGTACAAGGACATGGTGAAGGTCTGGCTTGCAGCGCTTCCCCCTCTTCTTGAAGGGCATCCTGACCACTTTAAGTTCATCAAATCTGTCACCGACTTCATATTGATTACCAGCTACCACTCCCACACCGAAACCACGCTCAAATACCTACAGGATGCGCTTAGTGGCATCAGCAGCAACATCCACCTCTTTCTACCATACCGCAAGAGCCACAGTATGAGCAAGATACCCAAAATTCATTCCCTTCTCCACTATATCGAATGAATTAGGGAAATGGGCTCTGCCGATAACAGTGACACCAAAATATCTGAAGCCGCTCACAAAATCCTCATCAAGGATGGCTACCGTTCTTCCAACATGGTTAACTATATTCCGCAAATGTTACGATGGGAAACACGCCTATTTCATTTCAAGTTGAGAGTTATTATTTTACTACATATCGTTAAATTAGATCCCCACTCGCCGAAGGCAGATATATGCAGGAAGCTTCTTGTGGGGGATTCTCTGGCGTCCGACCAATTATCACCTGGTTTGATACCTCGCATCAACGGAGTGATGAGCAAACGCAACACGATTGCAACTCTGACATTTCCAGAGGCTATCAGCATATCAGAGTGTATTGATGCTCTGACATCCTATTTTTCGACATTTCAAGCGGATACGAGCGCCAGTCTAGACCTACGGACCTCTGGATCCCGTGCATCGTGGATTCTCCATCCAAAGATATACCGAGTGAAAGGCGTCACAGTCACTATACAGCAGCACAATAATCCAGATACAGTTGTAGTTCAAACGGCAAGGTGGGTGGAGAAGTGGTGTGGACAAGGCAATCGACTCGACAATATTTTGAATCAACGACATCGAGCACCACGAAACAATAGTTGGGTACCTCAACAAGGATATTGCCCTGCCAAACTGTTATACGCTTTTCATTTTAGCGATAGAATCAATACAGGGGAAGCCAATGCAAATGGGAGTGTAATATGGCGGATGGTACATCACAACCTATTGTTTGTAGAGGATTTGGAGTATCTATTGTCTGCGATGCCAAACAGAACCCATGGAATGATAATGTGTCGAGATGTGCCGCAAAGAGTACGACGCGTTGTAGATGTTTCTTCAGTTCTTACACCCGTGCAACTTGTTCCGAGCGGCGAAGATAACTAATACCTACTCAACCAGTACGCATCTTTGGAATCATATCACATGATATACTAGATCGATCGGATATGTTGATCTCAACAGGGATGCCTAGTATCCAGTGCCGCCTTTTGCACCTTCTCAGAGCCAATCAGAGCCAGAGTCCATGTCAGAGTCGCACTTGTCAGTCACATTCATTGCAGCCGGGACTGTCAGATCATGTCAGAGCGCACTTGTCAGAGCCATGTTTATCAGAGCTGGGATTGTCAGAGCCATGTTTATCAGAGCCGGGATTGTCAGAGACCTTGTCAGAGACCTTGTCAGAGACCATCTCAGAGCTGCACATGTCAGAGCCACACTTGTCAGGGCCAATTTACTTAGCCATATAATATACTCTTTAATCCACAAAATGAAACATTCGTTAGATCTAAGATTCAATCGTGGAGGCTCTGACGGAGAGGTAGGTTCAACTAAATCTCCTTCAGAGCCCAACAGAGCTGGAATTGATTTATTGCAGCCGGGATTGTCAGATCTTGTCAGAGCGCACTTGTCAGAGCCATGTTTATCAGAGCCGGGATTGTCAGAGACCATGTCAAAGCTGCACTTGTCAGGGCCACACTTGTCAGGGCCACATTTATCAGTGCTGGAATTGTCAGAGACTATGTCAGAGCGCACTTTCATAGCCGGGATCATCAGGGACTATGTCAGAGCCACATCAATCAGACCAAGATTGTCAGAGACCATATCAGAGCAGCACTTGTCACAGTAGAGCGGTGATGAATACCAGGTAGTTGTTGCAGTACCAATCTCATGAGAAAGATATTGATCGTCTCAGGAAGGTCGCATACTGCTCATACACATGTCAAACCAAGTTACCTTCGGTATGTGCACATTGCCATCAGTTGATGAACATGTGTCGAGTGTCCGCTACTCTCGCGCCCAATGTGTTTTCCGATTTGATCAGTGACCTTCGACCTTGTTATAGAGTTGACTTTCGAAGAGTGGCGAGAGCTATTACGGGAGTGGTAGAAGAGTCGAGCTTTGTGTATATATTTAGCTGAACGAATTCTACACCAAAAAAGTAGCATATATCTTGATCAATGACATGATTGCTCTGATATAACACGTAATTATGACATATCGTTATGGTATGTGAACACCAACTTGTTGGTATCCGAATCGGTATTAAAAATCGTGTGCGCAAGTTGAGACTCTCACACACGAGATGACATAATATCTTGGAAACAGTAAAAATGTAACCGAACATACCATAAAATCCCGTGACTCACGGTAATAAACCCGTAATGTGCCGTGGCACGGCGGTAATCTCAATAACATATTGTAGTCCCGCGCTAATGGCCATAACAAATCTCGGTTATGGTAACGACGAAGCTATTCCCAACGTATACTTGAAATCTAAATATTGAATTTGAATTTGCTTTGCGAACCTACAATCGGAATACCTCAACTTCCTTGCCTCATGAGTATGGCCAAAGCTGGTTCATCGACTGTTGAACTAGTCAATTCGGTTACTTCGGACACTGTTGATTCATTTAACTTTGCGATGTGCACTTTCGCCTGCATGTGTTTGCCCATTGAGCTGGTCCCATGTTCTGATGGATGGTGAAGAACTTGATGACAAACGATACCTATGATGCCAGGGCTGCCCATCTCCTCAATTCTGCAGTGTAAATAGAATCGCCTTGAAGGCGCATGTCTATAATGATCCCAAGAAATAGACCTCTTCGAGCCTACATTCATTGAAGCCCACCATGCATCGAAGGTGAGTTGTAAAGTATGGTCGCTCAAATCACCAATTAAGACACGTTCATTTGTTGATAATATCATAACCTCTAGCAACGAGGTGTTTATAGATTTTGTATCTGACATCACGGTAAGAACATGAACTCTAGGTAATTTGACCTGAATAACTATCAAAGATGCGTTATAGTCAGGTACAACGCAGGTTCCTAAATATTGACTTTAGAGCTACAAGCAAGAAAAAAGTTCAACCTGTGAGACATCGCATGCATATTTGTAAAGTTGAATACAAGGACATGCAAAGACTAGGCGGTTGCGATATCACCACTAGCATTGTTGCCGATAAAGGCAGCCGATAGTACGATTATGGGTCAACACTGTTCCATTGCTGTCTCAACACCCAAGATGCTACACCAAAAATTGTTGATGATCCATTGACGCTCATTTTTCGAAGGTAGTAGCGATATCGTCACTCGCATTGTTGGCTATAACTGGGGCGAATATTATGATTATGGGTGTAAGCCATTGCATAGCCCTTGAATTATCTAGGATGCATGACCGAAAATTGTTGACGCTCAGTTCATGCTCGTTTTTACAATGTAGTAGCGATATCGTAACCTGCATTTTTCCCTATAATGGCGGCCAATAGTATGATTATGGGAGTATGCCGTTGCACAGCCCTTGAATCCTCCAAGATGCATGACTAAAAATCGTTGATGCTCCGTTGACACTCATTTTCAGGAGGTAGCAGTGATATCATCACTAGCATTCTTACCTATAAACGTGGTCAATATTATGATTATGGGAGTATACGGTTAAACAGCCCTTGAATTATCCAAGATGCAAGAGCAAAAGTCGTTCACACTCCGTTGACGCTCATTTTTGGGAGGTGGTAGCGATATCGTCGCTGGCCTTTATGCCCATAAAGGCAGTGAACACTGTGATTATGGCTTAATACTGTCGCGCAGCCCAGTGATTATCCAAGACGCAAGACCAGAAATCCGTGATGCTCCATTGATGCTCATTTCTACGATGGGGCAACCAGCATGTGGCTTGCCTTTATACCTCTAAAGCCGGCCAATAAGTCCTCATTAGATCGTTGTGACGATGCGACCTTTTGATTGCCGAAATGATCGCACTAAAATCATCGACACTCCGTTGAGACTCACCTTAGAGACATACTAACTGTCATTGGGTGCACAATCATTTTGCTTAAAATCCATACTGTCATTTTTGACAGCCAATATACCATTTCAAGTTATAATCATTTGCATGCAAAGCATCGAGGCCTCTCAGATTCTGAGCCACCACCATTCACATCATCAGTCCGATAAATGATTCACCTCCGTCGCGTTTTGGCGCTTCCAGCTCATATGTTACGGCATACAGATCCATCTACTAATGTTAGACATATAGAGCCTGATTTGCTGATCTTTGATTTTCCAGCTTGTTTTCCTCGATTTCCATGACGTACCATAAGCAATTTTCAAATTCTTGACCATGTGCAGCAGGTCTGAGCGCAGAGTTATGCAGTTAGCTGCGTAGACCAATGCAGCATGACAGCTGCCATTCATCCGGGTTCAGACTGCGCACTGACCGCTCGTTCTATGAATCGTATGACATCACTGCCTTAAATCTTGTTTGAATATTTCGTCTCTATTTTATGTTTTGCTTTCCAATGTAACTGTAACACGCAAGTCTATATCAAGTTTGCTGGCCATCTATCAACCAGATTTGGAGTCTAGAACTTTCGCATGGCCCGTACGACCCTTGCACACACACTGATGAAATATCATGTCTCACAATATGGTCACTGAAATCAAGAAAAAGCTGAAACATAGCAAAGTAGGTACACAATTTGCTTTTACAACAGATCGGTCTTCAAAGTTACTATTTGGCTATCCATACCTCTGGTGATGCAGGAGCCATCACCATATCTTTGTCTGTATCCGATTTCTATATGGCACTTAACTAGGGATGCCTTGTGCAAGGGTAGACGCTTAACGGGTTCAACAAGCTTCGCATCCTGAATCGGTGTTGAATCGGGCACCATGTCGGGCGAAAGAACCGGTTAGGATGTGTGTTACTGTGGTTTCTGTGAACCCAGCCTCATTTGACTACTTCCTGGTCGAGAAGTCACTGCCGGCATTTGCCGTTGTCCACACATGATATCATGATTCTGCATATTCTCTCCAAATGATGTTGGGGGTGTTGTCTCAGCAGTTGTGTCTATTTGGGGCTTGACAACTGCCGGGACCTTCAATTGGGCAGTCCCATACTTCATATTTCTCTCTCGGAAGGAGTTGGTTGCGTCCCCCTGTCCTGGTTGGGTCAATTCGTCAAGTCTCATCAGCCTCTGCCGAAAACTCTCTACTCGGTGCTGTACTGTTTTGGAGATTGGGCCCATCACCCAGCGAGGTTCATCATCATTACTCAGCTTGCTGTGCTCTGTATCTGCGTCATCCTCTTGCTTGTATTCCGCATGCTGCTCATGGTCGGAACATCCAAGATCGCTCAGACTGTCTCCAATAGCATTCGACATCTCTTCAAACGCTGTTCAGGGCTTTCTGGTTGTTGCCCCCACACTTTCAGCAATAGTCATATCTCTCAGCTCTTGCATGATTGCTGTCTCTGCGTCTTGAACTCACTTTCTTGCCACAGCGGTCTCTCTCTCCACATAATCCTCAATCCATTTCTCTCTCTGTTCATTGCTTAAAAAGTTTGTTTCCTGTCTTTTCTCTGCTGAATGCATCTTTTCAGATCGTAATCTGCCCAATACTCCCAACGCTCAGATCCTTTCTGCCTCAAAGGTTCACCTGCCTTCATTCGCTTGATGACGTCTTCGTGTGGACAGCATTGTCGATTTGCCATATTGGCCTGCCGGAAGTGGAGAAAAGATCGTTTTCAGAGCATTGAGCATTGTATCGTGTGTTGTCCTTGTTGTTGTGCGAGATGTTGGATGTTGCAAGATATGGACCATATGGAGGCAAGCTGTGTCTTCTATGTCAAGGTTTGTACGCTTGATCAACTCGACACATGCACAATCTGCGTTTTGACCGGCATTTAATTTGGAATAGTCACGCTATCTGTTTGTCATGTGTTCATAGTTACTGTGTGCTTCGTGTATGATCCCGGGGATGGGTTGAGACAAACATCTCCTGATGTCCTTTCCGTCGAAGAATTACGCATTTATATTTTTGAAACATGAGATATCAGCTGTCGTTCACTTCAATGTATCCCTGCAAACAAACTAACAAACAAGATGGGACCAGCTTACAGCAAATCGCGGGACTGTTGGAATCACCTGCAACTTGCAGCTATATGCAGCCAGATACAGCTTGAGTAGAATGTGCAAGTTGACTGTCCTTCATTCCATCGAGACTTGTAGTTTACTATATTTTCCTCAGGGCTTTCCACTTTTCATTATCATCTTCCTCACATTTTCCACAACCGCAATTCATGACTCCACACACCTCAGCCCGGCGTGATTGAATCTGAATCGAGACAAATGATGGCTGCTTCATCAAACGCGCCCCTGGCTGAGACACAGCAACAACGCAGACACCTGTTAGTCCACCACAACGCTGCAATTGCAGCCACCAAAAATATAGCCCAGGACGCACATTTATAAATAGTAAGTAAAACCAGACGCAGGAATCATACAATGCAGGATGCAATCGGATGTGAGTATCTCCATATCGATGTAGACGGTGCTCAAGTAATAATAGAATGTACAGCTGGGGTACGTAAAGAGCTTCGTGACCAATTTATTGCTGCCTGCAATGACAAACCTCCATGGTCGACGAAGGAATTTGTCCGCACAGTCTGCGAAATCGAACATCATGATTTCATCAGCTCTGGGATGTTCGCAGACGAATTTCTTGATAATGGTCCCCAGGAGTGGACAAAACACGCTTGAAAGACCTCAGAGGAGGCTATGGAGTCATGTATGGTTGAGGTAATCGCCGAATCTTCCTTTTAGAAGCAGAAACTAATTTCTTGTAGGTTTTCAACATATCTACTACAATGGCGAGGCGAGGAGGTCGGGTACAGCTGGAACAGCCCGACATGTGCCTTGCCTTGAATATGGCCAAAATGGCCAAGGGGCGGTTTTCGCTCGCCACAATAGATAAAATGCAACAACCAAATATGCAACCTTGCGCTGATGTCCGAGAAGAGAAGAAGCAAGGAGTTGAGTTTCCTGGGCATGGAAAGTGAAGGCTGCGATAGAAAGACCCCCAGCAATGGTTTATGAAAATCACATGGATGGCTGTCTTCCATGCCAATATGGCACAGCACAGAATCCGCAGACATGCTGGAGACGCAAAGGAATCAGTGCACCTCCACGAGAACTGGAGGCACTTCCGCCTGGAAAGCCACCTCCGCCCGGAACGCCTCCTGGGATACAATGTGACACTGACGGAAATGAAAGTTATGTAATAGAAGGTATGCCATGCAGGTGTGTGTATATACATTCTCCGCATCCCAACACTCAATTTTTCAATCATAATGCATATGCCAAGGATTGCAAGCGCGATACAGATTTGATTCCAGATTTGCTGAGGACACTATCTGCTGTGTGGAAATACCGCTGACGTTGATTTTGAAGATTACAGCAGCATTTTGAGCGGATCTGATAGTGGAGACGACACTTGATTGATAGGAATGGGAGTTTTGAGTATTATCATTATCTACAATCAGCGAACACTTTAAAGGATATTTTAAAGGATATATTCATATGCACAATTAAAGAACAATGTAGGGATAAATGAAAACGTACCTGAAGAGGATAGAACCACTGCCAGAACACAGTTATTGATTTTCTATGCTAAAGTGAATGGTTGCATAATGTGGATATGCCTGTGGCAAAATGAGTGTCAACGGAGCGTCAAAGATTTTTTGTCCTGTAAGTCAGGTTATCAAAATGTCAATTAGTCGTTGTTATCTATAATCATTGTATTGGCCGCTTTTATAGGCAAAAGAGAGTGCTACACTCTCCCTGCCCCATCTTGACAATAAGCGTCAACAGAGCGACAATGATCTTTGGTCCTGAATCTTCGGTAATCTTGGTGGTAAATGATTGCAGTCATCTATATACGAGGTTTTGGCAGCCATCATAGGCGGATAAGCAAGAGATGGTCCTGGGATAGCCTCCCAGAAAATCAAAACTTACTTCGTATTCGATGCTGCAACTCAGTGATCATAAATGTTTCAGCCTATAAAACTGGTCAAAACTCCATATATAGACATTAGCGGTCATCTTGCGCTTTGATTGACCATCATGCAAGGCCAAAAATCATTGACGCTCCGTTGATGCTGCTTTTCAAGATCGGGCAGGGAGTGTGTCACTGTCTCTTTGGCCTTTCAAGGCGGCCAATACTACTCTTATGCATAACAATGAACAAATAACTTTTCAATTTCCTGACTTACAAGACTAAAAATCGTTGACGCTCCGTTTACAGTCATTTTCAGAATGGGGCAGCGAGCATCTCACTTTCTCTTTTGTGTTGAAATACAGCCAATATCTCATTTATGATTGTCTGCATCCAATCGCCACCTAGATTACCCAAGATGCAAGAACAAAAATCATTGGCACGCTGTTGACCATCATGTTCAGGATGGGTCAGCGAGCGTGCCTCCCTTGTTTCTGTCATAAAGGCAGCCAATTGATCCGAAAAGGACAATGACGTACCAGAGTCAACATTTGGCGATTCGCAATTGGATATCTAAATGCGACGATAAATAGAAAAACCTGAAACATGGAACCGGAGATTGGAACTGACGGGTCTAGCCAAACCCTGCAGAACCCGCGGGTTGTCGGGTACGGGTCTGGGTGTGGCCCGCCAAGACACAGTGGTTGTGGTTGTTGGATGGTTCTGGAACCGAACCGAACCGTTGTTGCGGTCTGAACCCGGACTGCTGGCCGGTTACCCGGACCTGTTGCTAAAATACTCTTATGGCAGCTGGCCAACTGTATACGGTGTATAAGTGTCTAGCAAACTGATGTGGGAAACATGGTGCTTCCGGATTGTAAATGGAACGTCTGATTGGTACTCATTCCTACTGATGACCTTACGTACCATGTATGGTCCTGTCCATTTGTAATCCTACATCTTCAACTGTCTTAACCTCCAGAAGTGCCACTTTGTATGTCAGACCATATCTTCAACCTCGAAAACAACATCTTCGCCGCCAGGGTGTTTTTCTTGATGAGCTTGAGCCACCTGCAAGTTCTTATGGAGAGTTGGGTGAATCATCTCCAAGCCAGCTACAAAAGTGTCGGCTTGGATTTCAGATTTCAAACTAGAAGGTTGCTTTGGGGCCTTAAACTGCATCACTAAAAGGTAGTTGTAATTTGCCTAGAATGGAGTCATCCTCCTGGATGCGTGCATCGCATTGTAGTCAGCAAATTCGGCTAGCAGTAGAAGTTCAACCCAATGGTCCTGCTTAGAGTTGCAGAAAGCCCGGAGACACTGCTCCATAATTTGGTTTTGATGCTCTGTTTGCCTGTCTATCTGTCGATGGAAGGCTGGTAAGTGGGGACTGTCAGTACTCAAGTGAGTACATGCCTGGGTCCAGAATTGGCTTCAATACTTGGTGCCGTGAACTGTGACTAAGTTGTCAGGGACGTCGTACTTGCAAATGTCCTATTCAACGCAGAGCGAGGCCAAATCCGGCCAGCCACAATCCTTCTGGCGCGGTAAGTATATTGCCACCTTTGTCAGTAGGTCTATGATATTATGAAACCCCACCAGCAAAAACTGAATTTCCTTGATTAAATTGATTTAGTGTATTGTACCCACAAACTCAAAAAAAAATGAAATCGAGGTTTCCCTAAAATATGGCATTCCGTTAATATTCCTGAGTGAGCTTTCAGTTGTTGCAATGCTGTTATCAAGTGAGCTGACAAGTTGACCCACTTTTGGAACTGTGACAACGAGCACTGGATGAACGGTCCACACTAGCGTTGCCAATATCACAAATTACCACTTCGCATACCCCTATGTAACCCAATTCAATTTGTCATTCCGATGATGATGATACTTGCTCTGTACATTTAATGAAGCAGGTAGTTCTTGTTTGTGAAGATCCCTCATGGCTTAATTTGACCAATAATCGTCACATTTCATTATTGGTTCATGATATTGGATTTGTTAGTGAGGTCATTCAGTAGCTAGCATATTTTCACCTGTCATGGGATGGTTAACCATCATTGCAATACTGATTTCATGCGGTTGAGATTCCACATCAGGAAATCATCAGTTCCATTGCATTTACTACTGTGATATATCGACGAAACATAGAATAAAATAGCACCCACAGTAAATCCTAAATCTGATCACTGACACCATTACTAACCTCTGAATGACATTGCACTCGCTACAATCGTGCTTCAATCGACTAATGCGGTATTTCCAACACTAGCATAGTTGGTGAAGTTGTTCATCAGCAAAAAGCGAAATTAGTTTCCAACAATGGTCACCATTCACGAATCCATCTCCCCATTCTCCACAAGTAATCCGGGAGACGTATTTGCAATCTTCCACCATGCTTCGAAACGTTCAATGATGTGATCGTGTCATCACAACATTTCAAAAACTTGTTTAGTCATTTAACATAATTTACTGCACTTGTGGCTTGCCTGTTGGTAATCTAGAATTTAATCATTTCGACGGTTTTTGAACTGTTCCATTGATTTCAAGGCTATTCCGAACTATTCAATTGCTGGAGTCATCGATTATACACAAGCTTGCACAACTCCCATAACAATAATTAAGACACCCAGAGTAAACACTCCACCGATTTCTACAAATCGCTGCAACGATTGCTTCCAGCATGGAATCAAATAATCTACATGTAAAACAAATTGAAATCATTCAAGTCGATCGTGGTACTCATGTGCCACCGCATGATATCTGCCTGCGGCGTTAGCCGAAGACGGTGTACAGACCCTTGGATTGCTCTCATAGGGAGGATATAAGGTGTTCCGATGCTGAAAAGAGGCTTATGATGGTAGCTTCCATCGCACAAGGGTTGCATTGGTGGATGCTGTCTCTCCTCGACAATTATCATACCAGCAGTCTGATGTATTCGCCGAGTTGCTAACAGCTGAACCAAGGCAACAAACCCTATAATGCTCGATTCAGCATCCTTGACAACGAAAAGACACTTCACACATCCAGGAATCTGTCCAGCAGTCCACTTGAAGTGTCTATCCGGACTCATCCCCATCCTGAGTAGCACTATATCATTTCTGGATGGCATATGATTTCTCCACCTTGTGGACCCAGTGTAACGAACTGTATGAACTGCATGCTTGTTGCATTGAAATGACGTGACCGGAATTGTTGCTGCATTGTACCAAATGTATTTTGAATCTTTGAGGCAACTGAAATACTGAACATGATTAATGTAGTCTCTGAAGTCGCCAAATCTCTCGAAACACAATGCCATGTGATTCTGTAGCTCCCCTTTTTGCAATGCACACCACTAGGGCAAGTCATCAAGGGGCTTGATTTCTGGTCACGAGTTTTTCATCATTTCGTGGATAGGTGCTTTGGTTTGAGGCATTGCAACGTCGCGATGATGTTTCACAGCATTTGCATTCCGCTCTCAATATTGAAACACCTCCTTTCGGGCTTTCATTCACAACATCTGGAAAGCTCTGTGATGACAATTTGATTGTCGGTATGGTTGGTCAAGATCCATCATTGCACTCTCTCGGAGGTCAGAGCTTGCATTTAAGATATTGGGAAGCTGGCGGGTATGGTCAGAAAAGAGGTTCAAGGGATGCTTCTTGAAAATTTGAAATCTGATTTATCGACACGATGCTGTGCAAGTTCTGACTTGATCAGTGTGTCTTCCTCATCAACGCGACGACGCTTTGCTGCCACAGAAAGATTGTGCCAAGCGGGGTCACTCTCCTGTTCCCTCTGTGTGTCCAAAGTATGCTCCTTGGTCAAGGCTTCTGAGACCGTGTTTGTGGCTTTGCTAGCACAGAATCGACTGAAATCATCCTTGTGATGATAAAACTCCTCCAGATTATTCTCCATGTACTTGATGGTGGCTTCAGTACGGTACCGGTACTGGGCCATAACTTGAAAATAAACTAAGTTCTGGATGCCCACCAGGGCATCTGTGAAGGGAATCCATTGGCTCGCCAAAGGATTCAAATGAGTTGCCATAACAACTGGAACAATCACCCACAGAAGTGCTTTCATCTCCTTACCACTCCAATGCATCACCTGGCTATATGGCTTGTTCAATTGAGCGAAGCCAGAATGTGGAGGCATCATCACCCAGAGCTGGTTGAATTTGTCGATCCCGGAATGTTGTTCAAGGAAGGACATCACCCAGTCGATCAAATGCTGAATGGTACTGAGATAGCCTGGATGAACAATATTGGGTACAATAATAGTCATCGGGGAGATGCATTTCATATTCCAGAACATGCCTCCTGAGGTTCCATCCGCTCAACATTCCAGATATTGTCCTGGTTCCCATATCTCTGCCTCATTTCACCGAGTCACGAGTATCATCTTGTGGAAGTATAGCCAATAGTCTCTCCGTTGCCACCACGATGAATTCGCATCTCCAAATGACGATTTCAGTGCTTCACACACTGGGCAACGGGGCTGCTTGATCTAGTCCAAGTGAATGTTTTTGAAGTAGTCTGCTGTCCATGCACATATGACAGAATAACAGTGGCGCATCGAACTATCCGCGCAAAGCATAAGCTTTCAAGGGTTGAAATAAGTGTCAAGAGGACGCAGAATAAGCTCGAAGACGTTCCATAAAACCTGTCGATTGGGGCTCTGTTGTTCGTCCACAGCAGTTTTTTATCAATCTCCTTTAAACTGACACTTCGGAGGAACAGGGAGAAGGGCAGCAAGGATCCTGCCAAGATTCCATGGCTTTGAACTAATTGTCAAGTCGATGTTTCCGAGACTCAACTATACTAGCCATTGATTCTTGTCGCCTGAATAGTATGAAAGATGTGGCTGGTCTGAACTGCGAAATACCGGGACCAGCGTAGCTCCACACGGCTGACGTAGCTATTAAGGTGTTCAAAATCATGGTAGTGATGATGAGATTCAACTAAGGTACCTGTTCATTCCACCACCAGTTGCTTGCTTGGACCTCTGAGTAGATATGTTCCTCAGCATCATGGAATTCCATTGATGGAGCATACGACATATGTTCCCTGAACTCAGGCTGTTGCATGAGGAACCCACTGCATTCAACAGGATTGCGGTAACAGAACCAGGTACAATTGTTGTCTCAAAGGTTGTTTGGATCGGCCAAACCATTGTAATTCGCTTTGCCCGATTTCCCTGAGTCAATGGCCATCAGGTAGGACATTTCGTTCAACGACTTGAATAAAGTGAGGGACCAACTGAAGTCGCTGATGGTTGCCATCATAAGGTTCCTGAAAAGCTCGTTGATAGCAGTACTGCTCAATTTGTGCTTGACGAGCGAGTGGGCTGATCGATGCGGCTCGTGGCAAGAAAATGGTGATCACAGATCCATCCTGTTGTCGAAGATATCGAACTCCTCCTTGCTAATAGGCTTCCAAGCTGATATGAAGTCCAAGTGTGGAGTAACATGATTTCGTGTCCGAGCAGAGGTTGCTCTCGATCGATAGATGCATTGTCCCTGTCCACTTCTGTATCCCTGGAATCATCATCGGATGGGAGAAAATATCGGCAGCAATGTGGTTCCTGAACGAATTGATGTAGTATACTATCATGCCCAATCAGACAACCATCATCTTGCAGATGTTTGGCTGATGTGTCTACTATACTCAATCTGTGGTCGGGACAGAGATGAGTGATGTGAGGGCCGACGTAGGTGTAGATCTTCTAGCAGTAAAGACACCGTTGAAGAATATCAATGTTGTGTTAGCAAAATGAAATGTCACAACAACATTAAGAAGCATCCCAACATTTTTCAGCTGCTCATACCAATGCCAGCCTGCTGGTCCTTGGAAAAAGCCGCACCTCAATTTACTTTTCCAAATAGGGGTCCTACCACTCCCATAGAATTTCTCTCATCCTTCTTCACATGTTTGCAAACTGTTTAATAGCTCTCTCATTTTCAACATCACTTGGATCATGAAAAGTATATTGCAACTGCATTCACCTCGTTGCGGCAATTGTTCTGCACTCTCACAAGACTCTCCTACGCTCATTGCCTGATTTATGGTTGTCACTTGGTGTTAAGTTTGTACCATACATCAACCATGCATTCTCCTTAGATACTGACCCTGCAATGTCATTACAGGGTACAAGAAATAGAGCAAGGACCAACGAGTGAGATTTGACTGCACAGTATGCTTTTAGTTGTCTTTGTGATGAATTTAAGTGTTTAGTTGACCAATCAGGGCGCTTAGATGATGCTAAGCGAATTGATGCCTAGCTGAATAGCAGCCAAGATGATGTCGCCGGATCAAGATGACCCCTCCAAGTTCACATATATATTCGCCTTACCTGCCCAACTTACTTACAATCTCCAGACCCTTTGACACACCCTTCTTACCTCTGCTACCGCATTGCATCACCCTTGATGACATATTCGACACTCCCAATGCTGGTTCAAAGTAATGAGCATTTATTATCCACCACTCAATCATTGACAACCATTGAGACCCCAAAATGTAATTTGAAGCCTTCTGGTTGCCAAAATCAGTTGTCACAGATGCGGATACAATCCAGATGCCAACTCTACACATTCTTGTCCAGGCTGAGAACACTGGTGTTGGAGTCAGCCAATGGGCAGCAGAAACCATGCGGATTTGGCAGGAGAATGGTGGCTTGACAACACAATGGGAAGATAGTAAAGTGAGGGAGTGTGTCTGGGAGATTGCCGAGTCCATGAGCATCAGCAATGAAGTAGGCACTGGCCCTGAGCAATGGGACCTCCGGAACAATCATTGCGTTATTCGAATCAGTGATCTAGCATCTTAACAGGCCTTGTGGAAACGGTACATGGCAGACAAGACTATCCTCGATGGTCAGAAACTCAAGGCAGTGCTGGACGAGTTCACACAGGTTGGCCCTCATTGAAGGAACAATAGGATTGATGAAATGCTGGCTAGAAAGAGGAAATTCATCCACAGTGGTATGCATTTCATCACCCAGATGCTTCTTTTATCATTCCAGCTGATGTGTAGATACAGAAGATGACTAGGAAGGAACCTCAGGTCCCAGGTTGTTGCCGATACAGCTGCATTGCAATGCCCATACTGATCTAGTTTTTGGGCCATTTAGCATGACCATTGCCTATGTGGATCCCGATATTGCTGGGAAGAGGTTGGGTGAAATCAATACTCCACTGTTCTCATGCCACTGGCCTGCGGATGATGAATCGATACTTCTGATAGTTACATCACTCGTGTATACGACCATTTTGACCATAGTGAATGGTGCACTTGCCTGTATGCCAGACCCCAGCCGGACAATCCGAGTGCTCTGGGGCTGCCGTAAGGAGCCCAATGGAGATGGTGGTCCACACACCGGTAATGCTACAGCAATCGTTGAAACAATTCTGCTGCCGGGTAAGTAACACCAAGTATGAGATTTCATGACTGAATGCGTTTTTGTGTCCTCTATCGTGGCCAACAAGTCGATGGCACATGTGGTGCCCAGTTGCCTCTGCACGGTGGCCTCAGCTGCCTTCCTGTATATGACATCCTCCCACCTCCAGCACATGATATGATTGACAAACTCGGGGAGGAATCGGAGAATGATGCTGAGATGAGGTGCCCGAATCCAGGATCCTTCCCGCCGATGAACAGAGGATTCTTAAAGTTTGAAGGGATACTTCGATAGAGGATTATCCGACAGCAGGGATACCTTGAAGTCATCCGGAGCTGTGCGCTTGGTTATTTTGCCGATTACGAGCAAATGGTTGTTGGTGAAGAGTATGTAGCATGGCTACGTGAGCACAATCACATGGTGAATCCTCCCGCTCCGCGCTCCTTGCCCCATAGGAAGCTCATAATCAGCCTCCCAGCTGCAAATTAGTCAATGTGTGGATGGTATGCACTGGCTGGACTGTTGTTCAAGGATTTGCATTGTGGGTGGCTTTTTGTGTGCCACTTTGGAGGGTGGTCGGGTGGGGGATATTGTTGAGCTTTTTGGATTGGTTTTGGGTCTCTTTTTGGTGATTTGTTTATTTTACTATTACATTGGTCATATTCATGCATGAAGGGCAGTGTTGAGAGTTCACAATGTTGGGATTAATCATTGCGACGCTTGTTTTTGGGAAAGGCATAGTGGCAGCTATAATACTTCCTGTATAGCTATCATGTAATTTTTAGTTTGGTATCTTTGCCCAGCAGAAGTTAGCCCAAATGAGTAATGAAATGCAATGAATTCTTTGCTCATTGCGATAATGAGTTTTGTCAAAAGAAGCCAATCAACAACCCTGCAGCATGCTTGTCACCTGCGATTCATAGTTCCGAGTTCCCATCCATCCAAGGGATTGGAAGCATAGGTGGAGGGACAAGCCAAGATCCTAGAATCTTTGACAGGATAAAATGATGCATCACAATGTTTCTTTTAATCATATCGACGCTTTCTTCCCTTTACACAATGCTTAAATTCATTTAGTATACATTCATTCACATGTTCTTTAGTCACACATTTAAATTGTTTGTCCATATCACTCGCCACCATTTTAAATCATGACACCAAGGCGCAGCACATCTTTTCCGCCTCCTCTTCCTTCCACCACCACAAGAAACACATGATCTGTCCACGATGAGGATCTCCTTTACAATATGAGCACGGTACCCAATAATTACAACGATCGTTGTAAGGACAAGTCTTTATCCAATCATGTGCCTCACCGGCAACTATCCAGGAATGCAATCAGCAAGCGGCAATCAAAAGATTGTTTCTCATCAAAGCTTGGAAAATGAGTTCCACGAACTCAATTAACTCGACCATCGGGAGGTCTATATTGTTTCTGATGACGCGGATCAATGTGATCCTGCGTCACTAGCATCTGAGCAGGTACTTGATGAAGTGTATGAACGATTGATTTGCCCGCCAATGTATATAATTACTATAAGACAGATCCGAACGAAGTTGATGAGCGGTTGGTAGGATGGATACCTGGAAATATGCGGCGATATGGGCTCTTGGTTGACGACGTGACAGGCCTCATCGTTGGTGAAGACTACAACACCCAGACAACTTTTTCAGGTGTTCTGGCGCTGGTAATGGCACAGATGAAGCCTATAGCTATCAATTATGTGATGTTTGTGAATCCCTTTGCCATGAATGCAGTGAGGACCACGCAGATTCATAGTTGGCAGTATGAGGAAATCGCCAGGACTGATCCAGTCTAGAGACACTCAGACCTTCCATGTGCGTACATTTTAGCGGTAAGTGAATCATCTCAATGATCGATTTCATCGCTGACATTGTGCATCAGGCTCTGGCAAAGATTTGTTGCTCTACTGTAGCAATGGTATACCGCTGCAAGACTTCAATCAACTCTATCTATTAATTTGAAACAAAGCTGCCATCAGAGATCCGGAAAATGGTAGCCTGGGTATTGAACAAGCACAGGTTTACATGCCCCACAAACGCTTGTGAGGTGAGTTCAATGTACCCTTCTTGTTTAATCATTGTCTTGAAGATCAATTCAGGAGTGCAAGTTTCGATTTACAGTGACTGATATTGTGGATCTAATTCACCTGACATACTTCTGTGGCATACAACAAATGGAAATGAAAGATAGATCATTGATTGATGAAATCAATCTGACATTTGTTGCCTTCAGTGCAATGGCCATCCACCACAGTCTGTTGGCCTGGAAAACAGGGCAGTTCCAGGTCTCACCAGGGTATCGTCCAGCAGGTGGAGCTCAACGTAAGTGCCATACAAGAAACATTCATCTCCCAGTCAATAATGCATGCAGAGATGTATTTCGCCATCTCGAGGCAGATTTTGGTTCTTCCTCGCCTCAGGTTCAAGGCAAAGAGGCATTGACCATCGGCAGCATAATTCACACATGGATCGACCCATCTGGTATGGACCCAGTGATGGCACAGCATCACAAAGATCAGGGCGGCCTTGATGAGGACTTCCTTGATTACATCCCTGAGGCACTGAAAGAGCACCCCAATAATTCTTTCAATGGTCTCAGCAGCTATGTTGCTGCTAGTAAAGGTAGCATGCAATTCTCAGCTGTTCTGCCAATGGGCCATTCAGCCATCACCAGCAGCAGCCAGCCCGTCCACTGGAGCAACAGCAACAGCAACAGCAATGAAATCACCAACATCCCCAACATCACCAGCATTCAGAATACGGGATAAGTTGATACAAGTACGATTGTAGAGGGTGCAATGTCCCTTGGCAGTTTGGAATGGTGTCAGTGATTGAATTCAGCATTTGGTTTGTTTGCAATTTTATTCTAGGTTTTATCGATATATCATAATAGTAGTAAATGTAATGAAACTCATGGTATATTGTGGTTTGATCTCAAATGCTGGGTATCATAATCGTGATGATGTATAACCCTCCCCCAATGGTTTAACAACTGCAGGGTACTGAACAATCTTGTATCAATTAATTAACTGCCATGAACCACTTCTGTATGGTAACTATCATTGGTCAAATTAAGCCATGTGGGTCTTTGAAAACAAGGACTTCATGCTTCATTAACCATCTGGAGCAAGTAGTGTTAGCAAAGGTTCCAATCTGCTTGAACGGTTCTGGGTTGGGGTCAGGACTGGAACCAATCCGCGGTAACAGGTTTTACCAAATGAATACCCGGACTGTTGCAATGGGGCCGGTGTTACCAGCAACAACCCAGTATTTCATCATCGCAACTTTGGCTCCAATCAAGTATTTGTGTTCTGATCGTATCATGACATGATCAATACGTAGATTGTGCAGTTTCAGCATCTCTTTCACATCCAGCTTGCAGATTTACGATCTGACCAATACTCGTGGAGTCGCTATCGAACACCCAGGAATTTCACTCAATATTTGTGCTCATTGCACAGCCATTCAACGAATATCAGTTGGATCGCAAATCTGAATGCTGGAGGTGAAAGATCTCGCGAAACTGCACAAGCTGTGTATTCATCATGTCATGATACGATCAGAACTCAAAAACTTAATTGCAGCCAAAGCTGTACAAACCGTAAAGTCGGAACTGCGGTCTGGTTCCAACCCGGCCAAAAACCCAAAGTTCTATGTCCGGGCCAGGTAACAACCTCGCCCAGGTAAAGCAGGTCGGGTTTTTGGACTGGTCAGGAACCGAAATGGAAGGTTGTTTCGGTCGAAACCCAGAGCACTGGCAGGTCAGCGTGATCTGTCGATAACACTATGAGCAAGGACTATCACCATCGTGAGGACAAATTAAATTGAATGATGTAGGTGTAACACCAGGCAATTCACCCTAGGTCTTAACCAATAAAAGCTCGTAATCAATTCCGGACTGATACAGATGAAGATGAATAAGGCTTGACTCATCATGCATATAAGGATAAACACCCAAAGAACACAAGGTAACTGTTGCGTTCTCTGTTCCCAAGCAGATAGTATCGACTTGAGAGTATCATCTTAAGCTATCAGTTAACTGTTGTACACGAATCAAGAGTATCCTACTGAGAAGATCCTCTGAACCAAGACACTATTGTGCTACTCCTCAGACTCCCTTCGGACTCAGGAGTATTGTCCCAGTATCCAGCACTTATACCCCTGGACCGAATGTCCAAGAGTATGACGACTCCAAGTATCGACTTGTTCATAAGAAACAGCACAGTAGTTTTGCCTCAGCAGAAGGAGTAGTGCCGACTCAAGAGTATCCGAACAGAAATATCCTCTGAATCACCACGCTAGCAGGCTGATGCTCGGACTTCCTTTGGACACCAAAGTATCGTCTTGTTCACTTCCTAATCAATGACTTGCTTTGACGAAGGTACTAAGGAAAACCAATTTTAAACAGGTTATAGATATATCCATGAAATAGAACTGAATACTGAACCTACAACTCTGGACTTCAAAGGAGAAGGATCCTCGTTGACTTCGACGCAGAAAGAATAGTTAGTACACGGGAATAATGTCATGTCTGGACCTCCAGGTCAAGAAGGTCTATAGGCATCCGTAGATAATTCCTGTTGTAGATGTTGTCATCAATGTCCTTCCACTATGTTGGTATCGCTGACTATCTATCGCACAATCCACACCTTCAATAATCTTAGGACTGCTAAAGCCTGCTTCAGAGTTCACGTATGTAACTGCCTAATCATCCTTTGCCTCTGCAATTGCTAGTCAAGTTCTAACCACAAGAGTATTCATGACGTCATCAAGGTCATATGCTCATGTTGCCATACTATTGCTATTGGCGATAACTCAAACGGATACAAGCTTATCTGAAGCCAATTATCAATGACTAGGTTCGTGTCACCGAGAGCCAGTGAGAGTGCTCTCCGACATACCCACCGGGTATGTAACAGTTTAACAATAGCAGGAAACTACAGAACACTTAGTTTGACTACGCTTTTTGTTGGAGCTAAATATGCAGTGATCTGCAACTGAGTGGTTTTGCCATATATTGAACAGAGAGTATCCTGCGCCGCATGGGACATATGAATCCCAAGCCCTATTTGCCCAGACTCAGACAGTGTGCTCGAACCAACGGTTAATTCATATATGTCCATTCGGTCGACAGGACTCAGATATATCCCTTACTGGTCAATGACCTATCTCTCATATCACACTGCATATCTCGAGATGCCATGGTGGTGTGATATCGACGACACCTCATCTCCCTGGGAATGAATCATTGGAGCATGAGTGAATAGTCGTTCAGTCGGCGACCAGGAATAAGCATTCCTGCTGATAAGCAGTAACTATACTGAATAGAGAAGTTGCAACCAGTACTGATCCAACGATGATGCACATCGTATCCACGCTTGGCTTCACTGTTGTCCTGGATCAGTTGATACAAAGGTTGGGTAATGGAGATATGAATAATTGGTGAACAAATCTGGCAGGTAGATCCGATATAGATATCCGAGTGATAATTCGTGATGTCAGATACAGTATCTATATATGGATCATCGAGTGATTGTGTATGATCCTGGATATTTAACTGTAACACCAAAGGTGTAGCAGTAGGTGTATGTGAAGAGATGATTCGTGATATTGCCGAAGGAAGTGTGAACCATTCATCAAGTACACGTTGTCTCATTCGCCAAAGTGGGTACACTGCTTGTGACACTTGAAAACTGTATCGCAACAACTGAAATAACCCTCTGGAATGTTAAAGCAATGCCATATTTCTGGGAAACCTCTATTTCATTTTTTTTGAGTTTGTGGGTACAATGAACCAAATAAATTTAATAAAGGAAATTAAGTTTTTGCTAATGTTCTTGTTGCTATTGCTGCAGGGGACGGGCTGGCTGCTGCTGGTGATGGCAGAACCACCCATCGGCAGATTACCTGGGAATCGCATCCAAGCTACAGTAGCAGCAACAATGCTGCTGAGACGATTAAAAGAATTGTTGGACTGCTTTATCAGCTCCACTAGCATGTAATCAAGGAAGCCCTCATCAATTCTGCCCTGATCATTGAGATGTTGTGTCATCACTGGGTCTATACCAGGAGAGTGAATCGTTGGGTGAATCATGCCACAAATATTGTATATCTTTTCGGCTTGACCCAGTGGCAATGAACAATGAAAATCTGCCACTGGATGACAAGATACATCTGTGTATGCTCTATCTAACGTGAGATCAATGTTCCTTGTATGGCACTGATGTTGACCTCCACTTGCTGGATGAAATTCTGGCCAGACTCGGAAGTCCCATGTTTTCCAGGCCAACAGACAATGGTGGATCCCTGTCCCAGTGAGGGCAATAAATATCAGGTTGATTTTATCAATTGATGATCAATCTTTCATTTCAATGTGTTGTATGCCATAGAAGTATGTCAGGTGAATAAGATCCACAATATCAGTCACTGCAAATCGAAACTTGCACTCCTAAAATGATCTTCAAAACACTGATTGAACCAGAAGCGAATTTGAATTTACCTCACAAACGATTGTGGGCAATGTAAACCTGTCCTTCGCAAATAGCTAGGGCAAGATTTTCCAGATCTCTGTACGCGAGTATGTTTGACATCCGCAAATAGAGTCAATTGAAGTCTTGCAGTGGTATACCATTGTTGCACAGGATCAGGTAATGTTTGTCAGAACCTGATGCTCAATATCAGCGATAAACACAATCGTTGAGATGATTCATTTACCACCGAAATGTACGCATGTGGAGGGTCTGAGTTTCTCTGGGCTGGATCAATTCTTGCAATTTCCTCATACCACCAACAATGAATCTGGGCTGTCTTCACCGCATTCGTGGCAAAGGGTTTGACAAACATCGCATCATTGATGACTCTACCCTTTACATGTACCATGATGATTACCAGAATGGCTGAAAATGTTGTCTGGACATCATATGTTGCGTGGATGCAGCGACCTGTCACATCGTCAACCAGGTGCACATATCAAAACAGATATCTAGCTTTCCATGCAACTAGTCACTCACTGGCTTCGTTTGAATCATTCCTGTAGTGAATATATACACTAGCGGGCGAATTCAATCTTTTAAATGCTTAATCTAACACCTGCTCAGGTGACAGCTGTGCATGCTGCTGTACAACCTCCTCCTCAGGGACAAGATACACCTCACGATGTTCAGGATGTTGGGGTTTCGCCGACATAGGAGGTAACTGAGTTGCTGCAACTCATTGTCCAAGTGTTGATGTGAAGGAATCTTTGAACGGCCACTTGCCCATTGCGTTCCTGGATTGTCACCAAAGAGGCTCATCTTTCGATTCGGAATTGTTATCTCCAAGATGATTGCAATTATCATGTATTGTGCTGTGATAGTCATCGAGATCTACATCATGGAGAGTATGTCTCGTTCACCTGCTGCAGGAAGCTGGAGAATGACAAGGAGGAGAAGTGCAGTGCCTTTGAGTCATCATTCCAAAAGGCAGTGAATGACACGTACAAAACAATTAAAGGAGTGGCTAAAGGAAATATAAATGAATGTATAGTGAATGATTTATAGTGTTGAATAAAACAAAGAAAGCATTGATATGATTAAAAGCATTGTCGAGATGTGGCTTTTTATGCTGTTGACACTTCCAGGATTTTGGTTTGTCCCACCACCCATGGTTCCAATTCCTTGGATGCACGGGAACTAAGAACCAAGAATGACTAGTGATAAGCATGCCGCTGGGTTGTTGATTGGCTTCGTTCGATGAAAATTATTATCTCAAGTGTTATGGGGGTGCTTACACCTATGTAACTATACTTATAACAAGTATCGGCAGACACTTAAGTAAGTACTAGGTACCCAGCCGTAGTTCTTAATCTCGATTTCCTTATGCGTAATTCCAGACAAGATGGGTATGTAGTCTGTATAAATTGTAAACGCACAAAGGGCAAGTATGAATCGTCGTATCGGAAGCTATCAGATAAATAGCTACTAAATCGTATCGAGGTGTAATACAATACTGACAATACATATAACTTGTATAATTAATCTCAGTGATTAATTTATCCTTGTAAAGTATATTCATATAATTAATCTCGGTGATTAATTAATATTGTATCAGCAATATTATGTCCATTGATAGTGCAATCTAAATTGACACATATCTTCACAACATCACTCAACTAATTCCTTGATAAATCTGGCAAACAGATACTATCGGCAATATTATGTCTCTTGCGTAATCTCCCTCAACGTCAATCTTCACGTATCTTTGTATTCTGCTCGAAGGCGTCTCCTTGTGCGACTTCTTTTTTTCTTGCTTTGTTTTCCAGAACGTTGCTCAAGCTCCAAAAGCGTATGGTCATTTGGTTTATTCTCGAACACTCGTCCGGACCTTGTCATATTCATCTTATTACATTGATCAATTCGAGGATTAACTAGTTGATTTCTTCCGGATGACTGCTCCTCAATATCCGAATCACAATTCAGATCCAAAGCAGGAATATCCGGTTCAGAAACGAATGTTCTTTCGTTAGCTCAACTTGGTAATGGCGTAACTTCACAATCCCTAAGGTATACTGAAGTGTATGTATTATACTCTGAATGATATCAATTATCTTCTTTCTGAAATCGTTGTAGCAATAGTGAGAATGCACACACAATAATATCGTATTCATTTGTAAACGTGTGCTCCATCATGGGGCGAGGGAACCGCGTACAATCCTCATACATGATACCAAAATACTTCGTAATAATAATAGTAAAATAAGATCCTGAAATGTAATAATATTTCTGCTTCGTCTTTCGCAGGTAGGCATCGTTCGTAACTGTGGAGCTACCATTCCTATGCCGGAGCATTGCTGACTCTTCATAGCCTTGCTTGGACTCCCGAAGCTTATGTCCGAACCTTAGCTATGATCTCATACTGTCGTATCTTAGAGTACTCTTTCATCACAAGCCATGCTCTAAGATAGAGGACCTCGCTTCCCAAAGGTTATTGTGTATAGGTATGATTGCTTGTTTTAAAGAGTTACGCTCCCTCAAGGGGTTCCAACCCCCATAAGATTAAATCAAACAGTAACTTCAACTTAGATATCTTGCAACTCATTTATTTCGGTGGTTGGAATGACTGCCAACAACAGTTGACAGCGCTCATCGCTAATTAATGTCTCACCCTAAGGTTATTTGGCTTGCGTCATAGATTCAATCGGCAACCAACCAATACTATGCCAACGCAGGATTGGACATGTCAGCTCCTATCGAATACGAGTCTGACGTTGCAATGAATTCTCACTCAAACCAATGAGCACAGTTGCTTCAGGCCTCTTATCATCAGCCAACGTCATAATTCCCTCAGGCACATTGTGCTTAGGCTGAGACCATTCTCTTTGGCCAGGAAGTACCCTGGTAACTCTTATCGCCTGAGGCAATAAGCCAGAGGTCCCACATACTCACATAATGACTATCGTCTGCCTGACACATCAGCCGCACTCAAGCCACTGCCGCGTCCAGTCCCCTTAGTTCAGTTTAAATGAATGTGGTAAGAAATAACTGGCATCACTATAAGCCCTGAAGGCTTATCGACTGGCCAACGTTATTGCCTCATCAAATCAGTTCTACCGTAGTATGTGAACTTTCAATGAATCAGCCCGCAATGAGACTCACTGTCAAATCGACACGAGGTATGTAATGTCCCGCTAAAGATCATTACGTATGGCAGCTTACTACTTCATTCTGAGATTGGTGTTATGTACAATATGGTATCATTGATCCTGTTATGTAGATCTCGAAGTAGACTAGTACCAATACCTCTATTAGGGGAGAACCCCTAACATCAAGGAGATAAAAAGCATTAGTATATGACTAATCATTCCGGCTAACTTCTGCTGGGCAAAGGTAGTGCACTACCAATCACATGATAGCCATACATGGAGTCCTATTGCTGCCACTGTGCCATTTCCAAGAACTAGCATCTCAATAATTACATCCAACATTGTGAACTCCCAACACAGCCCTCCATGCATAAATGTGACTGCTGTAATAATCAAATAAACCAAAAACCAAAAACAGATCCAAAACCAGTCCAAAAAAACTCCAAATTATCACTGATCCATCGACCCTCCAAAGTGCCACAAAAATACCCACCCGCAATGCAAATCCTTGTGCAACTGTGCAGCCAGTGCATTCCATTCTCCCAACAACAAATTTGCAGCTGGGCAGCTGCTTGTAGGCTTCCTATTGGCCAACGAGCTCACAGTGGGAGGATTCACAATGTGATTGTGCTTGGGTCACCAAGCCACATCCTCATCTGTAACAATACTTTGCTCATAATCGGCCAAGAGACCAAAAGCACAGTATGGAATGACTTCAAGGAATCTCTGCTGTCTGCTAATCCTCCTTTGAAGCTTCCATGAGAACTGTGGGAAGCCTATTTTCATTGTCAGGAAGCTTCTTGGATAAGAGTGCCCTATCTCAGCATCATTATCTCATTCCACCATGATGTTGTCGATCATATCCTTGGCTGGAGGTGGGAGGATGTGATGCACTGGAAGGTAGCTGTGGCCACCAAACATAGGTGTCAGGGCGCCAGATCTGCCTTCGGCTTGCTGGACATGATAAACAATGCAGAAAAGTGTTGGGCTGTTTAATTTCATAGCCGCCTTTACCCATCTGGTAGTAGTATTGTTATCGATGATTAGGGTAAGATTACTGCCATGCTGACCGCCATCTCCTTCAGGCTCCTCCAAACAGTCCCAGAGGTCTCAGATATTCTGGCTGGGATCAGGCAGACCTGTGATTGTGGCATTCACAATTGAAGAATGGTCGTATCAACGATTGATGCAACTATCAGAAGTATTGATTTATCATCCCCTGCTCAGTGCCACAAGATTACCTGAGTACTGTTTTCACCCACCATCTTCCCAGCAACGTCGGAATCCACATAAGCGATGGTAACGCTCAATGGCTCGACACTGAAAATGGTTGAGGAGGGGTAACTCAGGTTCATCGGTGAAGACCTGTGATTGGAGGTTTATTCCACATGGTCCTCTGTGTCTACACTTCATCAGGAAGAGCAAATGAAGCATCAGGGCAATAAAATACATACAAATGTGGATGAATATTCTCTTGTCAGTTGGGGTTTTGTTGAACCTATTCTTTCTTCAGCGAAGACCAACCTCTGCAAACTGGTGATCAGCTGAATTGAGTTTCTGACCATCTAGGATAGTCTTGTCTGCCATGTACCATTTCCAATGCGGCCTTGTAGATGCGAGGTCACTGATTCGAGTAACGCAAGGATGAATTTTGAGATCCCAATCCTCTGGGCTGGCGCCTAGCTTGTCGCTGATCATCAGTAAAATGTATTTTAGTCACTGGAAGCCTCCAGGAGTGTCTGAGGGGATGTGGAGTGTAAACTTAGATGCATCAATTTCAGGAGAGTATGGAACCCTAGGAGGACATTCCAGCTGGCCTTCGGAGTAACTGAGATCTCTGATGACTGGTACAAGTGTATCATGGGAGTGATTATGTTAAGTTTGGGAACACCTCAGAGCGCCGGAGAGAACTTTGGGTGCACCTGTGAGCACCTGGGAGGGCCGGCGACGAGTCTGGGAGAGCCCACGACCAGTGCCGGGGTGCCGGCGAGAAGTCTGGGAGCATTTCAAACCACAGTAGAGCAGTCTGGGTAAATCAACATGTTCTTTGGGAATGCTGCTGGCGCGCTGGGAAATCATAGCTAATACTTATCGTTTAACGATTGTTAAAACTCATGCATTCTGTTTGTATTCTCATATATATATCTATGTATCAATGTATCAATGTATCTATATAGCAGCCCATCTACAACACGGTATATCTGGACCGGCTGCAGGCGGTGCTTAAGAGATATTCGAGGTGCGTCTGAAAATGACGATCGAGTGAACTCAGAGACACACACTGAGGCTGTGATCGCGGGAGTTTGGAGATACACTTGGAGCCGGACACCGAGTGTATTAGGAGATACACTTGAAGGCCCGTATCGAGTGAACTTAGAGATTCACTCCGAGATCGTGATCGAGTGAGTTCGGAGATGCATTTCGACGCAATGCTCGTGCGAACCTGGAGACCATGAACAAGCGAGTTTGGAGATGCACCTGGAGGCCGTAATCAAGCGAGTTTGGACATACACCTGGCGATGCACTTGGAGGCCATGATCCAGTGAACATAGAGATGCACACCGAGGCTGTGATCCAACGAGTTTGGAGATGAACTTGCAGGCTGTGATCGAGCAAGATTGGAGGAGTTTTCAGAGGTGGTCAATCCTGGAGGAGGCTGATCTGGAGGCGGTCGATGGGAGGCACGCCAGATGCTGAGACTGTATTCATCGGCTAGTTCACTCAAAACCATTGGAATGGGACGAGGTGACTTCACCTGTGCAGCTTTTATGGAGAACTGGCTGGTGGCGGTCGATCTGTGTAGGGAGGCACACTGGAAGTTGAATCTACAGTCAGGGGTCAACTTGTCATCGTGAGAATGAAGGGATGACAGACAATCTTAGGTGTATACTGTACTCAGTGTATGCTGCACTTGGTGTATGCTACAGCTTGGTGTTAACTCACAATTATGGCATGGACAGATATAGATGGATGACTTAAATTTGTGTTCTACGATGATGGTAGAGTTGTGGATGAGAAAGGGAGAGATGGGGAAAGAAGATGAGAACAATATGGAGGATATGAGCGGACATGAGAAATCAGGAGTATGGCTTGCCTGATTGGGGAAAGAAGAGCTCGTATCAGTGATAGTATGTGCCGTATCGGGACTCGTACCTGCCGTATTGGGGATGGTAAAATGGCTCGCTCAAGAACTCCTCTTAAGTCTCAGTTTCTCAGCATGTTTTCCCCCATCTCGTCTCATTTCTCTCTTTCTTGTCCTCAACTCTACCATCACCTAAGAACACAAAGTTAAGTCATCCCTCTGTATCTTTCCATGCCATGATCATGAGTTAACACCAAGTACAGCGTACACCAAGTGCTGCATTACTCCATGATCAACTGTCTCCCACTCCCAGCCAGTTTCTCATCTTGGCGGATGTACTCAACTCTTTAGATTCCCACAATCACGAATGAAGGAATGAATAGAGTCTCAGCTCCCGTGGCGCCTCCCTCATGATCAACCGCCTCCAAGTATGTCTCCAATCTTGATTGATCGTGGCCACGAAGTGTATCTCCCAACACTCTCAATTACGGTGTGCACATGTATCTCAGAATTCACTCAACCTTGGCCTCCATGTGCATCTCTGAGTTCACTCGATCTCGGTCTCCAAATGCATCTCCAAACTCGCTTGATCCTGGCGTCAAAGTGCATCTGTGAGCTCAGTCAATGTCAATCTCCAAATGCATCTCCACACTCGCTTGATCCCGACCTCCATGTGCAACTCTAAGTTCACTTGATATAGATCTCCAAATACATCTCCACAGTCGCTCGATTCCGGCTTCCAATTGCATCTCTGAGTGCACACCATCTCGGTATCCAAATGCATCTCTAAACTCGCTCGATTCCGGCCTCCAAGTACATCTCTGAGCTCACTCGATCTCCGTCTCCAAGTGCATCTCTAAATACACTTGATCACTGCCTCCAAGTACATCGTTAAGGAGCGACGGCAGGTGTACAGATATACAGGGGTAATGGAGGAGGACAGAGTGGCAGGGAGTATATAGACATCATCTCGTTTCCATCTCATCATATCCTACAACGAAGATACCCACTGTATATTTCCCAACTTTTGGTCTGACTCGGTCTGTCCGAGACTTCGTGGATCCTCAACGCCGGGTAGTATCATATCTTCTCACCAGATTCGTACACTGCTCAAGCCAGAACCGCTCTTTCTGATGAATTCCGTTTTGATCTCACAAGAGGTGCGGCGGAGTGTTGATGGTGGGTTCTCTGCCTTCTAGCTCCAAGTGGTGCATCTCTAAGTTCTCTCAATGGGCGTGCCCAGGTGCTCCTCTGATTATGCTCGACTACCATCTGTGGCCAGATTGACCGTATGTATATATATATAGAGAGAACTAAATAATGCATGCCATATTATGATGTAGTGAATCTTGTGAATGTAACAAAGACGAATATGATCAGACGAAATGCCTTGAGGTTATGTTAGAACCACTCCTGTGAGAATGCCGCACGAAGTCTCCCGCAGAGCTGCGCAGCGGTCTCGGCTAATCTCGAAGTCTCCTGGAGAGCTGGGCAGAGGTCTCACCTTCTCTCGAAGTCTCCCGCAGCTCTGCGCAGAGGTCTCAGGAGCTCCAAAATTTGACTATTCTATAAGTCAAATCTCGTAGCATCCTGAATGCACCTCCCTGACTGTAGGTGCTTTCTGGAGCACCCGAGACTGCTCTTGGAGAGTCTGAGAGCACTTCGCTCAGCTCCAGGGGGGTCTGGGAGCATCTAGAAATACTTAGAAGCACTGGTGAGGTCGCCCGGATTGTCTGGGAGGATTGCGTGTGGCTTCTGGACCAATTTACATTTTGGTGATGATGCTCATGAAATGGGCACACTCCCAGACATGCTCCCTCACTCCATTATCTTTCCATTGCATTGTCAAGCAACCCTATTCCTGCCAAATCGCCATGGTTTCTGCTACCCATTGGTTGACTGCAACACCAGCATTCTTGGCCCAGAGGCGGACTTGTTCAGTCGGCATCTGGGTGATATTAGCATCTGCAACACCTGATTTCGGCAATTAGATGGCATCACATTCCATTTTAGGATCTCAATGGTGGTCAATAATTGAGTGGTGGATATCAAACGCTAGTCACTCTAAACAAGCATCGGCAGTGATGAATATATTGTGAAGGGTAATGTGTGATGATAGCAGAGGTGAGTGGGGAGTGTCAAAGATTCTGGAGAGTGTAAGTATGGTGAGCAGGCAAGGCAAATATACCAGTGGGATTGGCAAGGTTATGTTAATCCAGCGACATCATTTTGGCTGCCATTCACCTAGGAAACAAAGTAGTTAGCATCATCTAAGCGCCCTGATTCGTTGACTGAATGCTTAAATTCATCCTACAGTCAAGTAGAAGCATTCTTTGCTGTCATATCCCACTCGGTTGTCCTTGCTCCAGTTCTTCTGCCATGCAATCATGATGGTGGGTTGGTATCTAATGAGGATGAGAGCAATCATATAAAAGTGGTAGGAACCATTTTTGGAAAAGGTAAATCGAGGTGCAGCTTTTTCCTTGGACCAGCCCGCTTCCAAAGGTATGGGTAGCTGAAATTCCGTTGAGACACTTTTTAATGTGGTTGGGGTGTTTTGTTTTGCATATGAAAGATGAATATCTGTCAATACTGTTTCTGATACTAGAAAATGTACTGCTACATCGTTACTGAAATCACTCATCTCCATCGTAATCTCAACGAAAGGATTGTATACATATCAGCTGAATAACTACCAGATGACTGTTTTGGGATCAAGCACGAGAGTATTGTACTTCCATTCGTTCGTCAACGGCATCACTACCCCTTTCTGCACCCTTCCGACGATACTTGCAGCAATGCAGAAGTTGACAGCAATCATTCGTGTGTTAATCCGAGCAACCTCCAGTCGGGACATGTATTTCTGGTCAACCACACTGGCACGACCATCTAGATGTCAACCCTCTTGGAAACGAGTATGTCGATATCTTCAAGCAAGAATTACATCTAGGGTTACCGTTTCCTTGCGAGGAGGAGTATTGATTAGTGCACCGGTGCGCCAAGCACAACTTCCGCAGACATGGTTTCCACAAGCTATTCAAGAACACTACATTGGCAACCGTCAGCTACTTCACTTGGTCCCACACATTTTTCGAAAGGTTAAACGAGATGTTCTACACAAAGGGTATTGACAGTGGGAAATTGGGCAATGTGTGTTGCAATGGTTTGGCCGATCCAAACAACCTTCGCAATGATGATTACACACAACTGTTGTACCTCAATCCAGTTGAACACATTGAGTTCCTCACATAACAGCCCGTGTTCAGGCACGTCTCAGCAACAGTTCTAAATCCCCGGTTCGGCTCCAGATCTGGTTCCAACCCGGATCACGACTGTGGTAACGGATTTTACAACATCAACACTGGACCGGTTGCGATTGGGCCCATTTAACAATCAAACATCCACCATTTCAACCCCACACCTTCGGCCCCAATTAAAAATCTGGGTTCTGATTGTATTGTGACCTGATCAATACGTAGATTGTGCAGTTTTGGTAGCACTTGCACCTCCCGCATTGAGATTTGTGATCCGACCAATATTTGTTACGTAACTATTAAAAACTGGTGAATTTTGCATAAAATGTGGTGTTATGTCACAGCGATTCTACGAATATTGATCATATTACAAATTGGAGACCGTGACCTGAAAGAGCTCGTGAAATTGCCTCTTGTATGTATATACTGTGTTGTGGTACAATAAAAATTCACAAACTTAATTGCAGCTAAAGTTGTGCGAACAGTAAAATTGAACCGCAGTCAGGTTCCAACCTGGCCAAAAACCTGCTGGTGTAGGTCTGGTCAGGGATACAACCCAGTGCTGGTTTCCTGGTCCGGTTCCTTCGCAGAACCTGACCTGGGCTGGGGTGTTGTGTTCAGTTCCAACCCAGACCGCAGCCGGGTGACCCTGATCCATTGCTAACAATTGTTCAGGGATCGTATGTTGTAACCTCGATGAAAGGAATTTAAAGAAGCTGATGAACGTATTCAGTCAGTGGTGAAATCAAGCCACTGATTGTGGAAGGAACAGAAATGTTGGTTGAATTTCGCAATAGCTACAATGATACTGACCACTTCAATAGCTGAGGCGGCCGATTGCAACTATGATTGTCCCCTTCTTCAGCAGTTCAGACGAGACACATCTGAGAAACTATTCGGGTGAAATGAAACTATCATCAGTATAATTGAATCTTGGAAACATCGAATGGACGATTAGATCAGAGCCTTTGAATCTTTCAAGCATTATTGTTGCCGTTGTTCCTGTTCCTCTGAAAGATTACTTTGTAGGAATTTGAAGAATAACTGCAGTGAGGGAACAACCAATCCACAATCGGGAGGGTTTAAGGAAGATCTTTGAGCTATTTCATGTCCGCTCAAAGCGCTTTTTGATACAAGAAAACTCATTCTCTGTGCGCATGGTCAGATGCAGATGTGTTATCCTTCTATCTGTGCATGGACAGCTGACTACTATGAAAACATTCACTTGCATTCGATTAAGCAGCCCCAATGGCAAGTGTGAGATGCACCGACATCGTCATTTGGAACAGGAAACTCATCATTATGCTAATTCAAAGGGGATTGGCTATACTTCCAAAAGATGATACTTGCAAAGCAGGGAGATGAGGAGGGTGAAGCCGAAGCAACGCAATATCTGCAAGTTCGAGCAGTTGGAACCTCAGAAGGTATCATCTGGGATTTGAAATGCTTCTCGCTGACAACTATTGTCTGACCCGATGATCTTCATACCATCTATCTCAGTATACTGATGCATTTGATATAGTGGGTGACATCCATCTTCGAACAACATCAGCAAAAAACATTTCCGTCCAGGCGGAATGGCTTGGTCAGAGTGAACACGGTCAGTCAGAGCCGTCAGAGACATCCCGGGGGCAGCTAACTCTGCACCCTGCACAAATACGATGCGTCACGTTGCATATCGCCCTCTCATCACGGTTTCACCGTTTCTTCTCCCTCTGTCGGTCTCCTATTTTAAACGAACACTCTGGCTTTGTGGCCAACTGTGACCATACGTCGGAATGGGTTCGTAGGGTGCGCAGTTGCATCCAGATTGCATTCTGATGGGTGACGCTGTGAAATCCTTGCCTCGCATTCCTTCTCCCTGTGCGCAAAATGCAATTCTCGCTTTGATAATTATACTCATTATTCCAAGTCGCCAGATCTATGTGGCTATTGACAATCCATCGCTGGTTCTGTCCGTCTCCTGTCTTGCTACTAGTAGCTATCTCTGGGATTACGTGCGCACAGCCGACGATGTTATCCAAACTGAAAACTTGCAACGCAACGGCTGTGGGTGCTTTTCTCACTTGTACAAAATTCGAGACAGGATTCAAGTTACCCGACTTTTCAGGTATTGTGGTGAGCGCCAGGGCTAACCAGTACTCAACAAAAGTTCCATCCTCGTTCAGGAGCTTGATTTTGAACGGTCATTGCAGTTGCCAACGGAGACGTCCATTCAGCGCACCATAACACCTCCCTGGGCATTGCTTTGCCCACACCCAGTCGTCCCATCGGTTCCCTTCATGCCAGCTCTGGCTCCCTGTCCATCAACAAATGAGAGATATCGGTTCCCTTTCCAAACACGCAACTTGAACCCTGAGAGAATGGCAAATACAGCACTCCATTGCGTGCAGTTGTTCATCCAATATATACGTCTTGTTACGACTCTCATGCTTGATAAACTCCGGTTTGCTGTTGTATATTGTCACACGGTGCCTTGAGTCTTGCGTATTGTAGAGTAATGCTCTGAAGTCTTTGCTCATCGCGTCAGGATGCTTTCCATCATGGCGGTTTTGGGGTCCCCTGAATTTGGGCTTCGCATATGACTGGAATCTCAGAGGGGCAGCCAGATCAGCACCGGAAGGGAGGACATTGCAGGTGGCAGCGCTGTTCTCTCGACGCTGAGCGAGGGCTTGGAGATTGAACTCTCAGATTCGGAAGCAGAGAATGGGATACTGAAAGGTGATTACTTGCGGCAGGTAGTTGAGATTGTGATTGGAGGAGTTCCAACCATCCTTGAGGTTCGTTTTATGTGCTTGTTCACGCCTCTCGGCAGGATACTGTTGCAAGGCTCCGTATCGACAAATCTGTTCAGCCCAGTGAGACCTCAACTGGATTTTTGGAAACTTGAAGTCATCATCTAACTCCTTGGAACCATCGATCTCACGGCTGATATAATTCCGCCAGGCATTGATCTTGCGCCAATGCTTGGACAGCGTCCAAGTTTCAGCATTTGTTTCTTCGTCTACTGTTCGCTTCTTCACAAGTTCCCTTCTCAGGGCATTTGGTTTGGCCCTCGCCTGAGTAAGAAAACATCTTCAAAGTTATGAAAAAGACGCAAGGCGTCTTCGATGTAGCTCAATGTTGCACCATCGTGAGATTTATATGGAGCATACATATTGAATTCTAACAATGCAGGTATGCACTCAATTGCGCAATTGAATATGGGACGCTGAGTGGGGCTTCCTCCTCGTGGAGACTGGGTTACAACACCAAGGAGGTACCGGCTCATTTCCTGCATCTCTTTCCCATTCCATTGAGAAACTTCCTCATACGACTTAGTTTTTGTTGTGAGGTCATGGTAAGCAGGCCAGGATGACGATATTGCATTGTACTTGTCGAGCCGTTCGTGCATCTTCATAAAGTGAAAAATCCACTTCTGGAGGTGGTCAAGCATGCCGAACTGCATTGTATGGAGGAGGTCAGACTTCGGGAGGTCGCTCATGATACAGGGAAGATGTCAAAACATGTTGAATCCTCAGTGAACATGGCACGATGAGAGTTCGGCATCAGCTGCCTTGGTGTTGGCATCGGTGAGCGTTGAATATAGGTTGTGATCCCGCCAGGGGTGTTTTTGGCAGGAGGCACATAATCTCCAAGTTCGTTCTTTGGACACTCGCACCAAAAACAGACATGCTGCTTGAGATGATGTAGGTTGCTATACTCTGGGCAATCTGCAAGCCATGCTGCTATCACCGCTTTGCAACTGATGAAGTTGCCATCTGCACAGAGAACGTTGTAATACACACTCTTGGTGCTGGGATTTTGTTCAAAGGTGAGAGGATGGAGTACCCGCTGGAGGACCTCGTTCAGCACCTCTCGGTCTGTTTACCGTTGGTGATCAAGCCGGATCTGAGGAACATAGCGGTTATTGATCAGAATCGGCAGGAGAGCGACCATTTCAATGCTGTGAGTTGAGGGCATCTGTCGGATCTTCGAAAATAGATTGCCAATCGTCATATATACAGGCCACTCATTCTTGTCGCCAGCAAAATTTGAGAGATGTGTTTTGTCGGACATGAAGAATAAGGGAAGGAGTGTATTCCCCACTCTGAGCGTTGACTGAATGTCGGTTAGCCCATCATCACCCTCGGATATCTCTCATTACCTGTGCCTCCCACCACCAGTCCACAGTATGAATGTTGGTATATAGGCGTTTCGGTGGTGTATGGCTGTTCAAGCAACGCTGCGGGGCATAAATAAGATGCTCGGCGTCAGCTGGCTGCTGCATCAACCATCTCATGCTTTTGATGATGTGTTGACTCCAGTATTTGATAGGGCGTTGGTGATTGTCATTCCATCTCATGTCCTCGAGAGTGTGCAGTTCCCACTCCGCGAGAGCCTGATCATCGGGCATGTTATCCACAAGCTTCTGGACGCCATCCCCGGTTTTGAAGCTTGGGACACGCAGAGTGGTCTATTCTTTTTTCAGCACATTGTCATAGTACGTCTTCATGCGCTTCTTCTTGATCCCACACTGGATATATTTGTACACTTCAAGCAGGGCAAACGGGTATTAGGGATTGCTTTGTAGGTTTGTCTCAAGGCAACCCTGAGCATCACATTCCCATGGCTCAGCAATGTAATCACTCAGCAGAGCACCGGCCCAATGGTATGTTTACGTGCGGGGCGGAGGAGGTGGCGGTGGTTGAGACTCCCAGTTTGCGATGTTTTCAAGGTGTTCAAGGTAGGGAAATGCGTCCAACACTTCGACTGAATCTTTGCAAGCGTTGAACACACGACGCTGAGCAGGTTCAACGCGTCGGGGCGCGCTGCTGCGCGCTGCGAAAAGTCAGATTCTTCTGGCATGCACCTTGAAGGTGTTCAGGATGGTGTAATTTGATATGATCAAGTGGCCAGCTGTCTGAGGTGAACTTCTTTCGGCATGGAAATTCAGGGCAATGGAAAGAGGTCTTCACTGGCATTGTCGACAACATGCAAGGAGTGCAGTATTCACTTTAGAAAGGGATGAAACTTGGTGCTGGGCGCGTGCAGTCTGGTGTGGGTATAAGTTCAGCTAACTTGAGAGATTTATTGAGCCTCAACACCATCACAAGGAGGTTCCTTACACGCCAGGAGTTGCGAAAACACTGCATACGTGATATCCCATAATTCTATGAATGAAATATAAAATAAACCCTGAGCGATCCAACAACCTCGCGAGGCGTGTAATAATCAATGCCTGAGATAACTAGATTAGAGCAAAGGAAACGAACAAGCCCACAACCCCTAACCCAGGCAAGCTGGAATACAAAACACCATAAGCAAACAAAACACCTCCACACGTGCATTAATCTGTGCCAGAGATGAATAGAGTACAGCAAAGAAAACTCACAAGACTAGAACCTGACCCTAACCCGAATGCATGCCTCCTCTGCGACGCGAGGACTGAGTTATTCCGCCCCTAGGAAGACATCCTGGCGCGCCTCAGGGAGAGGGACATCGGGGAGAGGGACATTGGGGAGACTATCGCCACCTGCTGATGTGGAAAGTAGCTGCTGATCCACATCGACATCCGAGGTGTTTCCGGCTGCCTCAGCTGCTCCCAGAGTTGGCGCTGCTTGGCGAGGTTTTTGTGATGTCACAAGTCACAAAAACTATGGCCCACTGAGGGGATGAGTCACCATAGTTCGTAGTCGTGGGCGAGGCTCCAGGGTTTCTGGCCGTGGGGCAGGGGCCGAAGGTTGTGGTGGTGGGGTATGCTGACGCATCTCCGGGCGTTGCTCAGGTAGCACGGTCGGATGTTTGTCTATCATGGTATCTACATTGTCAGCCGACATCTTTACCCTTTCTCCCTGGCCAATCGTCCGAGGTTCTTTGCCATCATCCTCATCCTCATCCTTATCCTTATCCTCAGCCTCTTCATCCTCTTCCTCCTCATCTTGCTCCTTTTCATCTTGCTCCTCTTCATCTTCCTCCAGTTCATCGTCACAGTCCCTTTCCATATCGACATCGCCATCTAAATCAATGCCGTCCAGTGCGTCCACAACATCCTCCATGCCCATATCCACATCAGCATAATGTTCTGAGTCATATTCGCTGTCCGACTCCTCGGTTGAGTCGGTATCATCATGTGAGGAAATTGACACTGTGGGCGATGTTTCGGGCTCCAAATATTCCGGTTCTAGTTAGCCCTCCGTCTTCCATTCCCCTTGTTCCCTGTAGCCTTTCTACTGCTCTGCGAGCTTTCTCCCCCTAGGGTTTGTTGAACAATACCTTTCCCTTTCCCATACCCGTTCCCGTTCTCCTTCCTGCTGCCGTTCCCCTTCTCTCTCTCTGTCGCCTTCCTCTTGCCCTTCCCTTCCCCAGTCGCCTTCCGTTTCCCCTTCCTACTGTTCGCTCCCTTCTATTTCACGGTTCCTTTATTGCCTCCCTGCGTGTCCTCCTCACCCTGGCCATCAACATTGTCATTCCCATCGCCAAGATGGCTCCTTCCACCTCTTGGCGCTACGGGATCCATCCAGTTCTCAACATCATCATCCTTGTTGATTATCTTGACCCAATTCAGTGGTCCAACGGCCAGCAGGTCGCCTGGCTTGTACTGCTGGCAGCTTGGTGGCTCACTCCTTGCCCTGAGATGATCGCAACCGTACCAAGAGAAATGCTCGCTGGTGTGGTCAACCCTCCCCGAGATGGTTGTCTGCGGATTGGAGCGATTGACTTGATCCCCGAGGGTCCGGAGGTTGTCCCACCTCCAATTGTTCATTTCGTCGTGGGTTTTCTCAAACATTTGCCGCATATATCAGCGGAAGGCAGTCCACCACTCCCGAGAAGGCGAACTCCTGCTCCTGCAGTGCGGCCACATCACCTGGAATTGTGAAATATGGCGAGTCGTGACTGGATCAAGAAAGATTATATCATACAAGAGGTCCCATGCCCTATCATCCATGACGCCGCAAACATTGTATATCCGTATGAGTCAACGGATGTGTTCCGAGATGAATCCATTTTTACTTTGTCAATCCAACAACAGGCAGCGATATATAACCGATGTCGGCATTTTTACCCTAGCCTTCCCCTTTCCTTTGCAGCTGCCCTTTGGTGCCATTGGTGTGACTTAAAATTGAATCTACATCAGAAGCGTTAGCATTATGATACAGTTGCATGTAGCAGAAGGAAGCCCAGAGGGAAAGTGCAAAGATGTGTAGGTTATCAGCTGTGTTTTGGAATGAGAAGCGTTGTTTTGTGCAAGTCACGTGATGTCTAGATAGTTCTTGATGCTGGCGGTGTGTAAAATACGGGAGGAAAAGAGAAAGAAGGTGTAGGCGGGAAGAAGGGATATAGATACTCGAGTTCCGGCGATTTCTTGGTTCAACTTGTAAGATATGATACTTTTGATTCATATTCTGCATTTTGTTGGTTAACGCACACAAAATGGCCCAGCGTTGTTCTTGCACAACCACCAGGCACCTCATGAATGACGAGCCTCGAGACCAGAATTAGTACTCGCGGTGAGGACAGTTTACAATGCCGGGCGTTTCTTTTGCATCACATACCACTTTCACTGTCCAGACCTCGTGCATCTCAGAGCAAACTGAGTAGTTCTCAGGTTATATCAACTGTGCAACCATCTGAAACAGCTACCAACACGCCTAGCGGTGGAAAAAGCACACACAACTGATGTGATAGGATAGAGAATACGTCATTGTTTGATTTGCGATGCTGTGAGCTCTGCCAAAGGAGGATATCGACCGGGAAGCTGAAGATATACCCCGGGAAGCTGAAGATATACCCCGGGAAGCTGAAGATATACCCCGGGAAGCTGAAGATATACACAATCAAAGGTTCGAAGTATTCTGCTAAGAACCAGTGCAATACCATGATAATCGTGCCAAGAAGGCATAAACACCCTTCATGCGGTGCAAATAGACCTTCAGACGTTGTTGTAACAGTGAATATAAATACTGAGTTTTGATCTGAGTTTAATCTGATGGCATTTGACCCCAGATTTGAATAATTTTCAAGGGATGTTGTCCCCGAGTATCGTCACAGGCGATAGTGATTCAGAGTCTAGCGTGGTATACACTGCACCTCCATTTTGTTTCGAATCCCTCCCTGGTCGCTCAAATAGGTGTCCACCTCGCCTGCCATTGCAAATGAATCCAGAGGGAACAATTCCTACATTCTGAACGTCAAACTTCTATATCGTACTATGCGTTCCCAGAGCTCTCACCCTGACACGACTCCGGTCGTATGAATGGTTCAGAAAGTACAAAAGCGTAGTCCTTCGGGGAATTTGCAGCTTCCCCCTGCTACATGATGCGATTCCGCACTGGCTGGCGACCGGGATACCTCTCAAGGAGGGAGTTCCGTAGACTCTACAATCCTTGGTCAGAATGCCACCCCCTCATCTTCGCTGAATGATTCTGGCGTGGCAGATATCACTCAACGCGTTACTTCCACCCCATCCACTACACAGCAACGGTCAATAAATACTCCAACTGCCACGCCGGCTACAAGCAGTCGTAGTACACCAGCACCCAGAGGAACGTCACAGGCAGACCCAACGCATTGCGTTGGATCCAGCATCACATCCGGCATTGCTTGCACTCCCACTCCTCTCAGCGGTCTTGGAAACCTGCTTACCCTCATCCCTAATCCAGAAGCCTGCATGATCATTACAAATCCACTGCGATCGGGAGCCACACAAATGGCTCAGAGACAGAGGCAGTGGCCATTGCAACGGCAGGTGATATCTAGACCTCGATCAATGGTCTCCGGCAGTTGCGGCATCCATCGATTTGGTCACTCAGACATGACGCGTCTTGTATTTGCAACGGGCAGACCCATGGAGTTCAATATGTGGAACAGACGGCCGTTTGTGAGTGCAAGCGACATGGAGATGGAAAGCGAGTCAACGCGATGCGTTGTGAAAGTATTCGCTGAAGCCCCACGTTGGCAGATAATGGAGAAGTACTGGAACACCGCTACACAGCAAAACAACATTTGGTCCATAGCATCTGAGGCACGCACAAAGGAGATCTTGAAAGAGGAATGCCGAAGCAACGACCCACGTTGGATATTACACACTCAAACTGGTACCAGGTTTGAGCACAAGTCGACAAAGTTAAATCCCATTTCATTCAATCAGCAAAGGACAATATAGCACGGCTTCATGGTCTCCACCGCTTTGAATCCGATGCAGAGTGTTTGGAATTCATTGATTCCCTTCTGCCAGACAATAAGTGTCTTTTTCCTGTGGCAGAGCGTGTGGAAGGTGGTGTATGTGGTCCAAATCCAACGCAGAGAGTGTCAAAAACTGCTGATGAATGGCCTGTGCCCACTGGACTTCCTGGCGGAAGCAATCCCTGGGTTTATCGACATCAAATTTCATCATCGGGTGAATAACCGCGGTAAGTATGCTGTGGGATTGTATAATAACATGACTGATGACAAGGATGGTCATGTACGCTTGCTACTGATCATGTTTACCTGCACTGCGTTGCGCCATGCTCTCCTGGAGTGGCAAAAGAGCAAAAATGTTGCTCCGAAAGCTTCCCAGTCAAAGCTGAAAGCGGACAGACCTGATCGCTCGAACTACTTCAACTAAAAGAACAACGTTGGTAAGAACGCATCCTGCTGCGCTGCAACGGGTCGCAAGATCTTAACCTTGCCTGGCATTGCAGACAAGTATACATTCTTGCTGAGTATCTGGAACAGACTACCGGAGAGCTACCAACAGAGGGTGTATAAGACCACTGTTGCTACAGTCAAGCGTCAGATCCACTGGGCGGAGAACCCAACGCCTGCCGAGGTCATCAGCACAGAAGCAGCACGTGTTGACAATGCTATTCTTCTTGACTATTTGGCCTCCGAGGTGGCGCTTGAGGAGCCTGGGATTGGAAGCACTGACCCATATATTCCGATAGACAACAATTGTATGGATGACAAACTGCGTTTCGGGATGCCAGGGGGCAGCGATGATTACAACTATGAGGGTGATGAAGTTGACGTGAGCAGTGCCATCCCCACCGCCAGCCACCGACGACGTGCCACAACTGTACTACAGAGGTTTGACCTGGGCACGAGTGATGTCGACGGGTATCAGGGTGATCATGGCGACCGTCTGGATGAGGATGCGGACGAAGAAGCATCGCAAGCCGATGATGGATCAACGCAGAATTTGGAGGACTGAGGGCATAGTACTACTAGAGAGTGTGAAGATTGGACAGTATATTTCAGACCTGTGAAATACGATAATGGCGAAGCAAATGCAACGGCAAGCGATGTATCAGAATCGAACACCGTATTGTAATAAGTGACAAGATCTCAAAGTTAAACGTATATGGGAGAGCGCGGCATCCGATAAATAGCAATAGCGGAAAGGTAAAATGTGGCAGTCGGCCGGAGAAAAGCATAATCAACGCTAGGCGTTGGGTTAACAGCTACAGCGTACATGGAGCCCCTGCAAAGGGTGTAACACATGTCTTGTCTGACGTTGGGTATAGGTCACCACATTCCAGACTCAAAGTAAAGCAGTCGCAATGCCGGGGTGGCGATTGCTTTAGTTTGCGTGAGCGTCCACGGGGTAATATTCAACGCGACACGTTCCAAGAATAAGAGACATGGTATAATAGCCACCGCAGGGTAGGTATGCAACACGACCCATCACCTGGGCGACGGCTCACATTTGATTCTCCTTCAGAAGGTACGATGTTCTATCAGAGCCGTCAGGGCCGTTGCAACACCCGGGTCTTTCTGACGGAAACTAGGTTTGTTACTAATGAACATTCCCGGATTGACAAATCCAACTAGTACTGGGCGATGACACCTCCACATCCTGGCTTTGCTCGATTGAATAAGCCATATAGCCAGGCGACGCAATGGAGTGCTAACTAGATGAAAGCACTGGGGTGCATGATTGTTCCAGTTTTCACAATGACTCTTTCAAACCCTTCAGCAAGCCCAAAGTTTCCCTTCACAGAAGCCCTGTGGTGGGGTAAGAATTTACTGTATTTTCATGTAATGGCACAGTACTGGTACCATACAGAAGCCACAATCGAGTACATGGCAAGGAATCTGGAAGGGTTTCAACATCAGAAAGATGTTTCCAGTCGATTTAGCTGATTTAAATCTATGAAGCATTTCTCAGAAACCATGAAAAAGCAGCATACTTTGGACAAACAAGAGGAATGGGAGAGTGATCCCGTTTGCAACAATCTTTCGGTGGCAGCAAAGTGTTGTTGCATTGATGAAAATGAGAGGCACATCTGGACAGAAATTGCGCTACATGTTGTTGACTAATTGGATTTCAATTTTGCGAAGATGCATCTCATGAACCACTTCTGTAACTTTATCCGCCAGCTTAGCAACAGCTTCATTACAAGCTCTGAACTCCCGGCAAAAGCAATGATGGATATTAGATATGCATATCGACTATTGAATCATCGTGAGGCTGCCTTCCAGATTTTGCGCAGGCAAGCCAAAATGGAGTCATTTCGGTATGGAGCACAGAATGCAAATGGTGCCAAACACCATTGTGATTATAAAATGCCTGTAGCCAATGCGCCTATCAAGCGAATGATGAAAAACCTGTGACCACAACCAAGACCCTTAATAACTTCGCCAAGTGATGTGCAATGCCCAAAGAGGAGCTACAGAATCACATTGCTTGGGGTTTCATCAGATTTGCCGACTTCACAGACTACATAGATCGTCATCAGTATATCAGTAATCTCAACTATGCAAAATACATTCAGCAAGTGGCTGTGGCAATTCTGGCGACATGATTTCAATCCAATGAGCAGGCAGTTCATATGGTTTGTTGAACTGCATCCACATGGTGGAGAAAGCTTCAGCCTCCAAGAAATAATAGAATGCGTCTCTGGATGGGGATGAGTCCGGATAGCCGCTTTAAGCCAACAGCTTGACGGAAGCCCAGATGTTTGAGTTGACTTTTAATTGTCAAGGACACTGAATTAAGCATCAAAAGGTGTCTTGGCTTGGTTCAGAGGTGTCCAAAAGGGCCGATACGTCAGACTGTTGGTATGGTCATTGTCGAGGAGAGACAACAACCTCTGATTCAACGTTCGCATGATCGAAACTACCATAGTAAGCTTTATTTCGGAGTTGGAACCACTTATATTGTATCTATACGCACAATCCAATTGGCTGTACATTTTCTCCCACTGATACTGTACCCAGATAGCATGCAGCAGTACTTGAGCAACACGATTGACTTGCATGCATTCAACTTGTTTTAGGTGTAGATTATTCAATTGAATACTGGTAGTAATAGTTGCAGCGATATACAGAAATCTGATGAGTCTTTACTCTGGGTGTCTTAATTTTGTTATGGGAGTTGTGCAAGCGTGTGTATAATTAGTGTTAGCAACAGTTCCGGACTGACACTTTGGGTCTGGGTCTGGGCCGGAAGCAAACTGTTTCCAAAAAGGCGGTCTGGGTATTCAACACACCCGAACCGGCAATTCAGGATGGTTCGAGGAAAATCTCCCTACCCATCGTGATTGGGCGGGTTGTGAGCCGGTTGTCAAGCGGGTCCATCTGTAGATTGATATAATGCTCTTGTTTTGGCTGTTTGACAATAGTACCTTACCAAACTCACATACTCAACATCCAGTAATCACTTTTTCCATGTTTTCCAGTTTGTGATATTGATTAATTTGGAATGTGTGCTTTTCCCTGTACATTTTGAATTTTTACCTATAAAGGTAGTCAATAGTTCCGTAATGAGCCCAAATATCGGCACGATGCCTTGTATACCTAATTTGCAAGACAAATGTTGTTGGCCCTCGGTTGACACTCAGTTTCATGATGGAGTAAAGAAGATATCATGCACTGTTTTGCCTGAAATGGGCGCCATTACTCTGTATATGAATTCCTACCACAAAACAACACTTACATTACCCAAGTTGATAGACCAAAAATCATTGATTCTCCATTGATGCTCATTTTGAGGATGGGGCAGCGAGTGTGTCGCTGTTGTTTTTGCCTGTAAAGGTGGCCAATACATCATGTATGGATATCTACAACCAGCCGCCACTTAGAGAACGCAAGATGCAAAGCCAAAAATTGTTTGTGCTCTGTTGACACTCATCTTCAGAATGGGGCACTGACCATGTCCCACTCTGATTTGCCTATAAATGCTGCCAATATGTCAGTTATGCATAACACTGACAAAATAAATTTTCAATTACCTCACCTACAAGACCAAAAGTTGTTGATGCTCCATTCACACTCTTATTCAGGAGATGGTAATGACATCATCAATAGCATTTTACCCCATACAGGTGGCCAATACTGTGATTATAAAGAATAATAACCAGATCACTTTCTACATTCCCAACTTACAAGACCGAAAATGGTGGACGCTCCATTGACGCTCAATTTGCAACGGGTGAATCTGCAATATGCAACTATTTCATTTTGCATACTATATTATTAATTGTGTTTTGGAAGCCTTTCTTTCATGTTCATGTACTTTCTCCGTTATCACTACATTGTTTGTTAATAACTCAAATCTTTATCTTTCAAAATAGACTTCAAAGTGTCCGCTAATTGTAGATTATAATACACTCAAAAATCCCATTCCTGTTAAACTATGCTCTTGTTCACTTTCAGGTTCCCTTAATAGTTTCCTCTCATCTGCAAAATCCATGTCAGGCCCAGTACCACACGGCAGATTGTGTACCAACCAGCTGAGGTTCTTTCATCGGTCAGGAAATCTGGAAGAAAATCTTGATCACACTTGCGATCCTTCGCGTATGCATCACAATTGAAACACTGAACGTTGGGACGAGGAATATCAATACACATATCCGCATGGCACACATTCGATTTAGGAACTTTCAGCTCCCTCAATGTCACTGGGTGGAATGGGGGGCGCAGATGGCGTTCCGGGCGGAGATGGTGTTGGTTCGGGTGGAGATGCAATGGTGCCTTTGCGCCTCCAGAGTGTCTGCGGAATCTTTGCTGTGCCATTTTGGCAAGGTTGGCACCTGTCCGTCAGTTTTTTGACCACCATAGCCAGGTGTCTTTCTATCGCAGCCCTCGCCTTGCCATACCCGGCAAACACAACTCGCCACCTCTGCCCTTCTCAGACTTCTGCGCGAGGTGACTGGATAAGGTATTACGTTAACTCGATTGCGGTGCATGAAAACTCACCTTTGGTCATTTTGGCCAGATTCAACACTCAGGGTATGTTGGTCTGTTCCAGCTGTACACGACCTCCTTGCCCTGCCATAGTAGCAGACATGTTGAAAGCCTTCAAGAGATCAGTTGCTGCGTCTAAATCTGAGATTCGGCTATTACCTGAACCATATACAGTTCCATAGCCTCCTCTACAGTGTTCAATGCTCGTTTTGTCCACTCTTGGGGACTCTTATACCAAACTTCGTCCTCCATAATCCCAGAGCTGAGAACATCACAATGACCAATTTCACGGACTGTGCGGAAAAATGCCTCTGTCGACCATGGAGGTTCCCCATTATGGGTAGCAAGAAATTGGTCATGAAGCGCTCTACATACACCAGCTGTACTTTTCACTGTTCGTTGATGGTTGTCTACCTTGATGTGGAATCACTCATATCCTATCCCATGCTGCTGCATATTTTTCCTGCCTCTGGCTTTATGTACCATGTTTAAATCTGCGTCTTGGGTTATATATTTGGTGGCTGCATTGGCAGTGTCATGGTGGACTCACTAGTGACTGAGTTGTTTCTGTATTTCAGCAGGTGGCACATTGGATGAGGCGCCAGTCATTCGACTAGATTCGGATCCGCTCACAACTTGCAGATGTTTCGGTGGAGCCTTGTTTCCCGGTTGTGGAAATGAGAGGAAGATGATCACGAAAAGAAGTGGGATGTCCTGAGGAATATTTAGTAAGCTAAAAGTCGAAATGGAATGAGTAACCGCCAACTTGCATGTTATGCTCAGAATGAATCATGCCGCGTATTGTTGCAAGTTTCAACTGTATAAAACCATCCCGCAATTTGCAGCAAGTCTGTCTGGTGTTGTCTCTTTGTTTACCGGGATGAATAAAGGTGAATGGCAGTCAAAATCACATGTTTGATGGATATAAAAATGACATTCTTCGACTGAAAGGACCTCTGGTGATATTTGTCTCAAGACATCCCCGGGAGCTTACATGAAACAGACAATACAAACCAAGTCATGTTGTACAGTTAGCATTGCTATTCATAATGAAGTGATGGTCAAAACACTGATTTTGATTTGTTCCTGTTAATCAAGCATACCAACCATGATATAAAAGACGCAGCTTGCCTCCATATGGTCCATATCTTGCAACATCCATCATCTCACTCATCAACAAAGTCAGCACAAAATACCATGGTCAATGCTCTGAAAAAGAACCTTTTGCCATTTCCCACAGGCAATGTTGGCAACTTGACAAACCAATCCACATGATGAGATCATCAACCGAATGAAGGTAAAAGCTGCTTCGAGGCAGAAAAGGTCCGAGCATTAGGAGCACTGCACAGCTTGCGATCCAAGATGAAGCTTGTGGCAGAGAACTGCTGAGAAACGCACTGTGTAAGCAATGATGAGAAAGTGAAATGGATCGAGGATTATGTGCATAGAGAAACTGCTGTGTAAACACCGCGAGTTGAAGATCCAAAAGCAGCGATTCAGCAAGGGCAGAAAGATATGAGATCTCCTGAAAAGGCGGGATGGACAGTGAGGAAGTCCGACAAGATATTCGAGTAGATGCTGAATGCCATCGGAGATAGTCTGAGCAATGTTGCAAGTTCTGACGATCATGAGGATTTGTAACATGAGGACGATGATGAAGAAGATTCACAGCTGGGCACCCAGATCGATGATGACGAACCCAGCTGGGTGAAGGGCACAATCGCCAACATTGTACAGCAACCAATGGAAGTTTTCATCAGAAGCTGAAGAGGCTTGATGAATTGATGCATCCGGGATGGTGGGACGTGGCCGACTACTTCTCTGACAGTGATATGAAGTGTGGTACGGCCGAATGGGGAGTTCTGGCAGTTGGTCAGCCCCACACAAACAAGGTTCTAGCTGCACCTGAACCGACAACACTTGGAATGCTAATGGCGACTCATGATAATGTCACCGGATAATTGCGAATGCCACACGCAATTTCTCCCACAGGATGTGGTTATATAAGGCTAGGTTCTGGGAAACCACAGTCACACAAGAATATAGCATCTCTCCCGCCTGACGCAGCACCTGATTCGTCGCCAATTAAGAAATCGAAGCCCAGTAAACCTGTCAGCTTTTAACACTGCATATGGCCCACCTAGCCAATTGCCATATAGAAATCGTATTCGGACAAAGAAATGGTGACGGCCCATGGGTCGCCGGAAGCCTAAATGCACAAATTCCAACTTCGACAACATATCTCTCTGAAAAGCAAATCATGTACCTAATTTTCTATGTGGCAGCATTTTCTTGATTTCAGTGACAAATTTTTGAGACAAGACAATTCGTTTGTTCATTTGCAAGGGTCATACGGGCCATGCGAATGTTCTAGACTCCAAATCAAGTTGATAGACGACCAACAATCCTGATATCGTCCTGCCCATTACAGTTAAGTGAGATAGCACAATATAAATTCAAGACGAACTTTACTTGCAAAATATAAGTCAGTGATGTCATACTGGTCACAGAAGGAATGGTCAATGCGCAATGCAAAGCCGTACAAATGATGACCATCATGCTGCATTCAAATATGCATTCAACGGTATAACTCGCTGCTCGGACCTGGTGCACATGGTTAAGATTTTGAAAACTGCTCATGGAGGTCATGGAAATCAAGAAGGAGGAGCTACATGAGGAAAGGTGAGGAAGTCGGGCTATATTAATCAAAAACAAGTGAATGGATCTACATAACGTAAATTGCCGGCCAAAAGTGCTGGAATGTAAAATGGCTACATTATCCATCGCTGAGATAGCATCAGTCAAGGTGGATCCGAAATTGAGATGTGACGAGGCTTGTGGATGCAAATGTGTATTTATAGAAACGATATAGTGGCTGTCAATAAAGACTATATGAATGTCAGCATACAATTATTGGACATATAATGGCTGTTAGGATGTGCTTAAGGTGAGTGTCAACAGAGCATCAACGATTTGCAGTTTTACACTGTCGGCACTCAATTGGCTGCATAGTTATATCCTTTCAAAGTGAAATAATTGGTCGTCTTTATAGGCAAAAAGGATTGCAACACACTGGTCACCTGGTCCTGGGAACAAGCGTCAACAGTGCATCAATGATTTTTGGTGTTGCATTATGGATAATTCAAGGGCTGTGCAATGACCTTAACCCAGAATCGATATATTGGCCGCCTTGATGGGCAACAATGCTACTGACAATATAACTACTATCTTCTACAAATGTGCATAAACGGAGCGTCAACAATTTTTGGTTTAGCATCTTCCATCTTCGAACGGCTGTGCAACGGCATTCACCCATAATGATTATATTGGCCACCTTCCTAGGCGAAAACGCCAGTGATGATATTGCTACTTTCTGCTAAATATGAGCGTCAACAAAGCGTCAACGATTTTTGGTCTTGAATCTTGGATCGACCAAGTGCCGTGCAATGACATCGACCCAAAATCATGGTATTAGCCCCCATTATGGCCAAAGATGCTACTTACGATATCGCAACCGCCTCCTGAAAATGAGTGTGAATGGATAGTCAACAATTTTTGGTTCTTCGACTTCGATAATCAATGTGCTGTGCAACTGTGTTAACCCATAATCACAGTATTCGACGCCTTTCTGGACAAAAATGGTAGTGACAATATTGCTGCCGCCCCCTAAAACCGAGTGTCAGCAGAGCTTCAACGACTTTTGGTGGGCCTCAGTGAGCTACACAGCAATCAACTGCATTATTTCTTTCCTAAATGGAATTTTCAATGGTCAGTCTTTCCAGTATGTCCATATATACGACATCACAAATATGCATACAATGTCTCCTAGGTCTGACTTTTTTCTAACAGGCTAGTTTCAATATCGCTACCACCTTTCAACCATAAGCATCAACGGAGTGTCAACGATGTTTGGTCTTCCAACTTGAACAGTCAGCTGGCTTATCAACTGTGTTGACCCATAATCGAGCTATTGGCCGCATTTATGGGCAACACTGAAAATGACGACATCCCTACCACCTCCTAAAAATGAATGTCAATGGAGCATCAACAGTTTGTATGGGGGCTGAGTATGCTACACAGCAATGAACTGTGTTGCATCGTTCCTAAATTATGTTTGTAATGGTCAGTCTTTCCAATATGTCCTTGTATTACACTTCACATATATGCATGCAATGTCTCAAAGGTCTGACATTGTTCATGCTCAGGGTTCGAGAGTCAATATTTAAGAAGCCACATCGTACTTTACAACCACATATCTTTTGACAGTGTCTCAATTTGAAGTACACAGTTATTCAATTCCTACCACCGTGTCAGATTCAAAATCTTTGAATACCTTGTTGCTAGAGATTCAGATATCTTCCAAAAATGAACATGTTATTATTCGTGATTGGAGCAACCTTACTTTCCAAATCTTTTCTGATGCTTGGTGGGTGTCCATGAAGGTGGGCTCGAAGCGTCCTACTGATTGGATTGATTCCAGAGAAGCGGCTTCGTGGCAATTCTATTTGCATTGCGGAATTGACGAGACCAGCATCCCTACTGGTAACAATGGGTGCGGGTAACCCGCCAGTGGTCCAGATTTGGACTGGAAAAACAGTTTGGTTCGGGTCCAGTACTTTCCAAAAACCCGACCCACTGTTTCTTGGGAGTCCAAACCCGGCCCCGTAACTGTCAACCTCCGGGTTTCGCCGGGTTTGCCTAAGCCCGCCGGGTCTAATCTCCGGTATTGCATTTCGGGTTGTTCTATTCATGGTCGCATTCAGATATCCTAATGTTAATCGTATAATATTAACGATGGTACATCATTGTGCGTTTTGGATGTACTGGCCACTTTTGTGCTCAAAATATGTAGACAAACACTCCCTGACCCATCCTGGAAATGAGCGTCAACGGAGCGTCAACCATTCCAGGTCTTGCATTCTGGGTATTCAGAGCGGGCAATGGTTGCAGATAGTCATAACTGAGGTATTGGCCTCCTTTATAGGTAAAAGCAGAAGCGACACGCTCCCTGCCCCATCTTGAAAGTGAGCGTCAAATGAGCATCGACGATTTGAGGTCTCGCAGCTTGGGTAATCCCAGTGGCGCATGATTGCAAACCTCTATTGTGAAGGAATTGGCAGCCTCTCTAGGCAGATAAGTAAGCGACATTCCCACAACAGCCTCCCAGACAGTAATGACTAAATTCATTTACAATGATGCAATAAAGAGTTCATGACCGTTTTAGCCTTGAGAAACTGTCAGAACATCATGTATACACAATAACCGATGCATTGCACTTTGATTACCCATGATGAAAGTACAAAAATCAAAGACGCTCCGTTGACGCCCATTTCAATGATGGGGTAGAAAACGTCGCTCAATCCGTTGTCCCAATGAAGGCGGCCCAGACTTTGATTATGCATAGTAACGACCAAATCGCGTCTGAATTACGTGACTTACAGAACCAAAAATCGTTGACGCTCATATTCACAAACGGGCAGGGAGCGTGTGGCTCTCTCGTTTGCCTAAAGAGCCAGCCAATACCACTTTTATGAATGGCCACAACCGATCGCCATGCAGATTACCAATGATGCAAGGCCAAAAATCTTTGACACTGCGTTGGAGCTCAGATTCAGAATGGGGCAGCGATCGTCTGTCTCTCTCTTTTGCCGAAAATGCCAGCCAATACCACATTTCTGAACCCTTGCAACAGAGCGCCACGCAGATTACCAACGAAGCTAGACCAAAAATCATTGACGCTCTGTTGACGCTTATTTTGCCATGGGCGTGTCCACAATATGTTATTACTTAATATGGCCTAATATATCATTAAGGGTGTTTTGGCAGCCTTTGTACCGTCTTCATGTACATTCGCCTTCATCAATACATTGTTCTTTAATAATACATATAATTATATCCTTGAAAATATACTTTAAACTGTCCACTAATTGAAGATATTAATACACTCAAGAATCCCATGCCATTCAATCAATGCTCATGTTCACTGTCTGGTTCGCTCAATAGGCTGCTTTCGTCTGCAAAATGGATGTCAGCTGCATTACCACGCAGCAGATATTGTACCAACCAGTGGATGTTCCTTCATCAGTCAGCAAATCTGGATTAAAAAATTTGTCATTCTTGCAATCTTTGGCATATGCATCAAGATTGAAAAATTGACCACTCGGAAGTGGAGTATGTATAGACATATCCAGGTGGCACACCTTGGATGATGGATAAGTGCGCTGTATCATTGTTACCGGGTGGAACAGGTGGTGTTTCGGGTGGATGTGGAGTCCGTTCTGGATTTGGCTGTCTGAGTCGCTCTGGTGGAGGTGCACCCAGGCCTAAGCATCTCCATCATGTCTGGGGATTCTGTGGTGTGCCATTTTGAAAAGGAAGGCAGCCATCCATCAGATTTTCCCGAAGCATAGCCGGCTGTCTTTCCATCGCAGCCTTCACATGGTGATGCCCAGGAAACTAAACTCCCCGCTTCTTCTCATGTCGGACTGCCGCCCAAGGTTTCTTGATTAGGAATTGCGTCTTCTCTATTGCGGAGCGCGAAACCCCTCCTTTGGCCATTTTGGCCATATTCAAGGCCAGGCGCATGTCAGACTGTTCTAGCTGTACCCAACCTCCTTCCCTTGCCATAGTTGCAGACATATTGAAAACCTACAAGAAATTAGTTGCTGCATCCACATATTAGGTTCAGCTATTACCTCAACCATATACGCTTCTGTAGCATCCTCCAAAGTGGTTGAAGCCTGTTTGGTCCACTCTCGGGGATTCATATCACTCAATTCTCCCACCAAAATCCCAGCGCTGACATCATTGTGATGTTCGATTTCGCGAACTGTGCGGACAAATGCCTTGGTTGACCATAAAGGTTTCCCATTACGGGCTGTGATAAATTGGTCACGCAGCTCTCTGCGTGCTCCAGCTTGATGTTATATCATTATTTGAGGGCCGTGACCCTCGATGCGACTACACTAACATCCGATGGCATGCTGTTGTATATCTTTACTGCTTCCGGGTTTACGGGCAATCTTTAACTGTGCCTCAAGTGTCATATTGTCAGTGGCTGCCTTTGAACCCGCTCAGTGAACTAAGTTGTGTCTGCTTTGGAGTTGGGTCTCAGTGGGTGGCATAGTGGATGAAGCGCCCATCGTTCTACTCGATTCTGTTCCACTCTCACCTTGCTGCGGTGTCTCTGGAGCCATGATTTGCTGCAGTGGAAGTGACGAGATGATGATTACGAAACTAAGTGGGAAGTCCTCAGGAATATATAGTTAGCTTCAAGTCAAAATGACATGCGCAACAGCCAACTTGGTCATTCTACACGAGATGAATCCTGTTGCGCATAGCTGCCGGTTGCAAGGGATGCCAACCGGCCTGCCATTTGCACCATGTCGGTCAGATGTTCTTTGTGTGTTCACAGGGATACATCACAGTTCACGACCGCTGAAATGTCATCATTATGAGATACAAACAGTACATTCTTTGAAGTAAAGGACATCTGGTGATATTTTTCTCAAGATATCACTGGGATCTTACATGCGACAAATGCTAATCATCATGTAATGATGTACCGTTAGCATTGCTATTCCTAATCTAGTGACGGTCAAAACGCAGATTTTGCTTTGTTCAATTCGATTAAGCGTACCAACCTCGACATAAAAGATGCAGCTTGCCTCTATGTGGGCGATATCCTGCAACATCCAACATCTTGTCCATCAACAAAGTCAACACAAAATTCAATGGTCAATGCTCCCAAAAGCACCATTCGCCACTACCGGCAGGCAAATACGCCGAATCGACAGTGTGCTCCACACAATGACGTCATCAAGCCGATAACTTCAAGAGCGGCTTGGAACCAGAACGGATCCGAGCTCTTGGAGCATTGTGCAGCTTGCGATCCAAAAAGATGATTGCGGCGGGGAAACAACGAGATAGTCACATCTTACGCAATGAAGAGAAGGAGAAATGATTCGAGGATTATGTGGAAAGAGTGACCACTGTGGCATGAAAGCCAGTTCAAGACACAGAGACAGCAATTCAACAGGTGCAGGATGATATGAGAAATGCTGAAAGGGTGGGATTGACAACCACCAAGCCTGAAATGACATTTGAGGAGATGTTGCATGCCATCAGAGATATTCTGAGCGATCTTGCAAGTTCCAACAATGAGAAGGATGGGGAAGACGAGGACAATGATGAAGAAAATCCTGTGGGGGGCAAGCTTAGCAAAGATGACAAAGCCGGCTGGGTGACAGGCATAATCTCTAATATGGTACAGTATCACATGGAGCGTTTTGGGCAGAAGCAGATGAAGCTTGACAAATTGATGCAACCAGGGGGGGGAGACGCGGCCGACTACATCCGTGAGAGAGATATGAAGTACGGCACAACCCAATGGAAGGTTCCGGCTGTTGTTCAACCTCAAACGGCAGATGATGCAGCATCATCAGGTCGGATGACATTTGGCGAGCCTATGGAGACTCTTGACAGTGTCCCCCGAGAATTGCAAATGACACATGTGACTTCTCGACCAGGGAGGAGTCATATGATGCTATGTTCGTGGAAACCACAGACACAAGAAGGCATTCCATCCCTCCAGCCCGCCACAAAGCCCGATTCATCTCCAATTCGGAATCCAAAGCATGTTCAAACTTTAAGCTTCAAACCCTACACATGGTGTCCCAAGCAAGTTACCACATAGAAATCGGATTCTGACGAAGACATGATGACGGCTCCTGTGTCGCTGTAGGCACAAATTGGCGACTTAGCACTTGTGACGATGTGTCAATTTGAAATGTAATACCTGTACCTATTTTGCTACGTGTCAGCTTTTACTTGATTTCAGTGACCATATTGTGAGCCATGATAATTCGTCTATGCATGTGCCAGGGTTGGATAGGCCATGACAATATTCTAATCTTCAAATATCATTGACTGAAGACCAATTGGCGACTTAGCACTTGTGACGATGTATCAATTTGAAATGTAATACCTGTACCTATTTTGCTACGTGTCAGCTTTTACTTGATTTCAGTGACCAAATTGTGAGCCATGATAATTTGTCTATGCATGTGCCAGGGTTGGATAGGCCATGACAATATTCTAATCTTCAAATATCATTGACTGAAGACCAATGAATGTGATATTGTCCTGTCTGTTACTGGTATGTCAGATAATCAAAACTAAATTAGAGACAAGACACACTAACAAAATATAAGTCAGTGTTGACATACCAGTCATGGATGCAGCATTCAAAGAGCAATGCGAAGCGCAATGAATGATAACCATCATGCTTCATACAATGAAGCATCCAACTGCATAACTTTCTGCTACTGTTAGCAACGGTTCCGGACCGGCGCTTTGGGTCTGGGTACGGGTCGGAACCGACCCGTTTCCAAATTGGCGGTCCGGGTCGTGAATACACCCGAATCGTCAATTCGGGTACGTTTCAATGAACATCTCACAACCCGTCTGAATTGGGCAGGTTGTCAGCTGGTTGTCCAGCGGGTCCATCTGTAGATTCATATAATGCTCTTGTTTTTTGCTTTATAATAATAGTATGTTATCAAAATCGCATTTTCAACATCCAATAATCACTTTTTGCATGTTTTGCA
>Ga0307515_10001240_pt1 | contig 58183 bp, 70 predicted proteins | sample 17_EM_MG_FD_194513 | JGI IMG/M metagenome (GOLD analysis project Ga0307515, IMG submission 194513) | Populus trichocarpa ectomycorrhiza microbial communities from riparian zone in the Pacific Northwest, United States - 17_EM | ecosystem: Host-associated > Plants > Roots > Unclassified | place...
AGACTGGACCCAACAGCCCCAAACCCAGGCCTCTAAGAGGCGAACATACGCCAGACGGGTTACCTCTCCGGCGGTCGAGACGGAATCCAAACCTATCCTCTCAGAAGAACCATTACCTATCCCAGCGGAACCTGAGGTCGAAGAATCGTTTACGACACCACGTCCATTCCCCACGAGATCCCGAGCGAACTCGACTCCTTCGGCTGGACCTTCAGCTGGACCTTCCTCACTTTCGCGGCTTTTGGCTCAAGCTCACACAGAAGCGGCGCCAGATCCGATCACGGCACCAATACCGGACAAAGCACAACCGCCCCCGAAAATGGTGATAGACAATCAAGAGTCAGAGGTGGAGCCACCCGAGCAGCAAGAACAGCAGGAGAAGCTGCGGCCAGATATGACTAATACGGTATCGCCTTCTCCGCCACCAATCATGATACCCTTCCACAGTAGTCCGCAGCAACTATCACCCATGCGACCAGGTTCGCGAGCTTCCAAGGTTTCGATCACCTCGCGCATATCGATCGGACGAAAACCAGGTGGATCAGCCACGGGCAAAGCTAGTCCAACGACAGCCGTCACGGGGTTACCGATAACCGTTGGTAAACTGCCCGGGGATCTGTCAGCAGTGCGACGAAATGGGGAGACCACAACGTCGGAGGGGTCGCCGTCAGATGGAATGTCGAACCTCCTAAGACAACACCACAGACGGAGGTCAACGTCGTCGTACTCATTGTCTCGAGGTTTCCCCTTGACTGGTGGTACAACGACTGCAATTTCGCACGCGACCAATGCTCAGGGTAGCACAGACACAAGTACGTCTGGGGCGGGAAGTCGACTGGCGAGTTTAGCCACCAGCTGGGGGGTTGCGTTTGGACGGAGGAGGAAGGCTGTCGTGTTGGACTCGATACCACAACAGGCCTCAACAAATTCTGATGATCAACTGGAGGGATCAGGTCATTCATAGTGGTGGCGGGGTTCCTATTACTCTATAGTTGGATATGAATACAGAGAAAAGAATGCCAGTGCGAAAGGCGCGGTCGAGCGCGCGGGCAAGTGGTTGCAGGGTAAATAATCGACCAGAGTAAATGGAAACAGGGGGGCGATATGTGAGCGTCAACAACTTGCAGCATTAGGGGCTCAGACCCAGATCCGACCGAGGTGACTGGAGAACGAGGCGAACCTTACTGTCGGTTCAGATATCGAGTGTGGGGTAAGGTGGGGTCTGCAAGTGGCCTACAACCGTCATGACTGCGGGGTTCGATAGTAACCAAGGCCCGGGAGACCGGCTGTCGGAGAAATGGAGCGGTCCAGAACCGGATGATCTTTCGCCCCGACCGATCGGTCTCAATGAAATGAACGACTTCTCTGAGCCACAGAGGCACCGTCTCCCGAGTTGGCCAACTCCGCCCACATAAAACTCGGCCTTCTTGCTCTTCGCTTTCTTCGCTTGACCAACTACCACCCATCTTTCCCCCGGCAACGCAGAATGGGTGCTGGTGCGGTTACTGTAGATGGTTCTGCGCCGGGTTACGCCCATTTACTCGATCCGAACAGGACTTGGCGCAATAACAAGAGGTGCTTCGCCTGTCTTCCTAGTTCACCGACCCAACCACGCTAACTCTCATATTTTTCAACCCTTGACCCCAGGATAATCATTCTCAACGCGTGGATCGCCCTTCTGCTCATCACTTCCTCAACCAATGGGTTCGACGGAAGCATGATGAACGGTCTCCAGTCGCTTCCCCAGTGGCAGAGCGCGTTCAATCACCCCGGGAGTTCCATGTTGGGTCTGTTGAACGCCATTCAAAATATTGGTGCTTTGGTCGGATTGCCATTCGCTCCTTACCTCTCTGATGGCATGGGCCGCCGAGCCGCAGTCTTATTGGGCGCTGGAATCATGGTGTGTCCGCCCCCGATCACGCTCCCGCCAACAAACCGATAACTGAACGTACTTGAATATCGATAGATTATTGCCACTGTCCTCCAAACCGCCTCCCAGAGTGTTGGCATGTTCATTGGCGCTCGTTTCCTCATCGGTTTCGGTCTCACCTTCGCCCACAATGGGGCCGCCATGTTGGTGACTGAATTATCCTATCCTTCCTACCGCGCCCCTTTGAGCTCCCTCTACAACTCCCTCTGGTACTCCGGTGCTATCGTTGCCGCTTGGAGTACCTTCGGTACTTTCAAGATCAACTCCTCTTGGTCTTGGAGGATCCCATCCGCCCTCCAGGGTGTCCCCTCCGTCCTCCAACTTAGTCTTCTTTGGTTCGGCCCCGAATCTCCTCGTTGGTTGGTCAGCAAGGGTAGGGATTCGGATGCCCTCCGCCTCTTGGCTTACTACCACGCCGACGGTAACGAACAGGACCCCCTCATTCAGTACGAGTACGAAGAAATCAAGACCGCAATCGATCTCGACAGGGCTGTTGCTGCATCCGTTGGTTGGACGTCCTTGGTCAGGACCCCCGGTAATCGTAAGCGTTTGACGATCGTTCTCGCCATCGCTTGGTTTTCCCAGTGGTCCGGTAATGGTCTCGTCTCGTACTACCTCACCGAAGTGTTCAAGACTATCGGTATCACCAATGCAACCATCCAGCTCCTCATCAATGGTATCCTCCAAATTTGGAATCTGGCGTGGGCTGTTACTGCTGCCTTCCTCGTCGAACGGATCGGACGAAGGATCCTTTTTGTCTCCTCTTGTATTGGCATGTTGCTCTTCTTTATCCTCCAAACTGTCTGCTCTGCTCGTTACGCCATCACCCAGAGCGATCCCGCCGCTCACGCTGTCATTGCGTTTATCTTCTTGTTCTACGCTTCGTACGACATTGCCTTCACACCCTTGATTGTGTCCTACACTCTCGAGATTCTCCCCTACCCCCTCCGTGCCAAGGGCTTCACCGTTTTCAACTTTGTCGTCTCCCTCGCCCTTATCTTTAACCAGTATGTCAACCCTGTCGCTCTCCGCAGAATCGGCTGGAGGTACTACGTAAGTCTCCCTTTGCTTACTTGGCGTGCAAACCCGTTCCTCACCTTCCCTGCTACAGATTGTCTACTGCTGCTGGCTCGCCTTTGAGACGTGCTTCTGTTATTTCTTTATCATCGAAACCAAGGGCCTTAGTCTGGAAGAGACTGCCGCTTTGTTCGATGGCGAAGGGGCCGTCGACCAAATTCACGCTCGTGGTCATACTGCCGGCGACGACTCGAAGGACGCCGAAGAGTTCACCTCGGACCATTAGGAGTTTTTCTCTGGGTGGTTTAGCCCGACCAAATTAATGTACCGATATAGCTCGTACAACTCTTTAGCTGGTTACCATGTAGATGATACCGTTTCTCTTGTCGGTTTGCTTTTTTATTTTGTGGGCAGCTAATTTCTTTTGCAGTGTATGAAAGACTCCCAACGTGCTTACCTCCCTCTTATGGCCCACAAATGTACATTGTATACCTCTCCCAGATTTTACCCATGAATCGTGCACAAACACTCACAACCTCCCTCCGAAATCTCAAGGTCGAAGGCGAGCCAGCAACACAAAAGCTGCCGGTGTGTTGATTGGAACCCTCTTGGGGGTCCCTTACACAGCAGCACTTGACGAAATTTATATACTTTACATCCATTTGCTGCCTTGAAACCTTCCCCTCTTCTTTGTTCGTTATCCCGTCGGCGCGCAACCCACCAAGTTTTAAATCGACGGTTCTTGAGTAAGTGGATACATCAGCAAAACCGACCCCCTCGGGTAGTGCTACCCGGGCTCAACCGAGGCTTTTGAAGTCAGTCCGGAGCAGAGGGGGCCTCAACTTTGTGCCTTTTGAAAAGAGATTGAATAGAGTTTGCTAAGTAGTCGGGTAGCACAACGTAGGAGGTGTGTCATCTTGTTGATGCAGAACATCGGCTTCCGCGTCGTGTTTGCCGTCCGGTGATGATCGCGGACCTCCCTCGATAGGATTGACATGAGATCATTGACGCGCAGATCATACCTATGTTATGATTTTCGTTGTACGAAGAACTTCGCAAATCAGTCGGGACGGGGCTGTGAAAATGATCTAAGGCTTACTGTAACACCCCCTGACGCGTGGGATACTTTCATTACGGTGAGTTCGTGTTCGGTGGTCATGGAAAGTGCGTATTGAAGTGGCAACGGCCGCGCAGTAAAAAGTCACCGAATGGGTGGCGTAACACGCCATTCGTCCAGTAGAACGAATTCCAGGATGCACGAGGGGATACACAACTGGAGGATTTGTGGATAGCGTGTCACTGGCAGCGGTAACGAGCCAGTGGTCTGGCAGCCAACGAAGTTTATACCCACAATCAACCGGCACTTTAAGTCAGATAAGTTGGGGCTCCCACCATTTGTCCGCACATCAAACCCGCGTTGGACAGACCACCAGAACCAACGTTGTCTCATCCCAGGGTTCCTGTCTCAACCGAGCCGCCCCCCACCCATAGTCGAAGCGACAACGACTGTCCCTACGCGGACCCACCGTCGTCCAGAATGTGACTGTAAAGGTGACCGGTGATCCGCGAGCTTTCGACATTCACGCTGACCACCGTTACCATTGCAGGCGCCGTTTACGCCTCCAAGGGCGAACAGAGGGCTAACGAGGTTGCTGGACAGGGTGGGGCATCAGCGCTTCAGCGACCGAGCAGATCAAGCTCTGGGATCCCCCTCAGGACACCGCCCCAAGTGGTTCGTATACGGGTATTACCGGTGGACGTAAACACAGCCTATTCGTCCAGGGTCTTCTCGAAGCAGTGTTGGCCCGGCACTGCCCATAACCCGTCGCTTGCGGCTATCGCCAGTAGACTCAGAGGTTACTGGTTATATAGTCATATGGCGAAGTGTCCACTGGCCGTTCGGTCTTCTCGGGCGGAACTTGCCGGGCCAATGGGATGCTTCGCCAGTGATAATGATCAGTTCTGTGTACGTAGTAAAGATGGACCGTGATGTGTAATCGATGACTTGGACTACCACGATCCAAGATGTCCGTCAACCGTCCTCCCGACTCACGGCCCCAGACCCCAGGGAAAATCCGTCCTAGCTCTCGTGCACCCGGCGAAAATCTCACTGGAAGATCTATTCAATTTCTCGCGAGTTGATTGGGTCTCGCACCACCAGAGGACGGGTCGACGAAGCTTGAGAGATGAGCTGGAAGTATATAACCTGCTGGATGCGGATTTTCCTGGTGAGGAGGGAGCCGAGGTCGCAATTGATGATACGGCAGGTGAAATTCTCACTCTGAACGCATGAGTATTTTACAGTGATGTGTGTACATGTCTATTTCGTGTTACGAGCCCATTTCCAGACGGCTTTGCCTTTCTTTCGGTGGTGTGCAGGGCGTGGGAATAAAGCCACGCCGAAAAGCCCGAAAGCTATCGCCAGGTAGCGGCTAGAAGCGATAATTTGACAGGGGCAGTAGCCGGCTAGTCACCTCTACTGGCCGGCACAACACTGTCTCGAAGTGCTCGCCAATGGTTCCGATAATACCCTCCGATATGATCCTGACAGGACGTAAAGAATTGCCCGACGTGTCCTCAAAGCCATCCTCCGTCGGCCACAGTACCTATCGGCCCCAGTAGCGGGGAATATCCGATTCGTTCAGAACAAGCGACTCAATGTGCGTGCAATCAGCTGCAGCTCCGTATAGCCAAAAGTTGTGGTTATTGCAAATCTGGGGCAGTATCTCTGCAAAAAAAATTAGTGCATCGACCGCAGAAAGTTTTCGATATAGTCATGTTGAATACCCTTCGAAAACCCTGTTTCACTTTCAGGAAGTTTTTTGAGCAAACCAACAAATATAATCTGCGCCTGGACAAGCATGCTGAAATAATTTTCTGGCCACTCGATGTGAGCCTCTCACCTGGTATCGCCAAATGAACATTGTGACCTTCTCCACAGGTCTATAGCACTTGAGATTCCGAAACCTAGAATGGTCCCGCAGCTGATGGCAACGCCGCAAGAAGACGAACCTCGCCCCGTAGAACAATACTTGGGCCCAGACAGCGCCAGCCAAGATGTGTCGGAGAATAGATATGATTGTTTACCACCGACGTGGTTCGGGCCTTTGAATGGAAGAAATAGGGGATGGAGGTCCCGAGGATCATGCATCACGACCAATCAGCACTACTACTCGCCTGGGAGTGTGTGGGGAAGGAGCAGGCTCGAAATTTCCGCCGCCGTAGTGGGGGGAAACAAGCACTCGAGCGCGGCAAATTTCGGTGAATTGTGGTCGGAGGGAACCTTCTTTCGACCGACCCGGGTGAACTCGCACAGAAACCGTCGTTCCATATGTTCCCGAAGGATGCGTCCCGCTTTGGGGTAACCGTCAGCCTCCATGCAATGGTTGAGGAGAGTCAGGAGACTGATTTCGGACCTTACGAGAAGGAAATTGAGAACCATCGATTGTGTGTATGTTGAGATAGAGGTATTGGATCCATTTATCCTCACCCCCCCCCCCCGCCGGCTCGTCCCGGCCCAGTGGGTCGCCACCATTTCAAAAAATCCTAACGATATCGAAGATCACCGTCACATGGACCTGTCGAGAGCACGGGTTGCTTTGCGACTCCCTCACCCCTTCCATGACGGGCGTTCCGCCTCAAGTCCTTGCGCAATTGATCGCCCCTACCTCAGATGACACAACAACCATCGTTCTGATGACTTGCGGGATCTCTGGTTCCGGAAAATCCACTCTCGCGAAATCTATCTGCGATTTGAAAAATTTCCAGTATACCAGGTAACGCGTGGTCCTACATGTACATACCCCCAGAAACTTTTACCTCATAGTTAATTTTCGACCAATCGACCTCCACCAAGTTTTCCCATTTGATTCCGCTTTGTTGTGTCCGTCTCCTTGACGAATCTGAAATTCATCCCGCCGGTTTCAGGTCAATCGAAGGGGATAGTGAAAAGTCCCGTGAGGACTTCAGGAGCAAACCGGTCACGACAGGTGGGTGCACCATCACATGCTCTTTATGATCCGTATCGCTCGTGTGCGGCGATGGAAATCAAATGCTCACAAATAACCATCTCGCTCGACGTAATTACAGTCGTGGATCGTGGGGCAACAGGCATTAACGCTCATTCTCCGCATCACGGCCCCATCACTGCACCGACACACGAGCAAGTTTTGCTTCGGTTGTCAAGAGAGTCACGCGAGTACATCCGCTTGTCGATCGACAAGTATATCTGGGACCACCACGGGAGATACGGTATCGACTACCCGCCCGAAAAGTACCCAGAGTACCAATCCGAGGCGTCGGATGAACTTGACAAGTTATTTGTCCAGTTACTCAGGAGGAACAGCTCGGCGCCAGACGAAGAGGTTCAGTCACGCCGTCCTTTGACAATAGTCCTCGACTATTCCTTCGCCACAAAGGCGGACCGTGACGACGTCAGAGAGATCGTCGAACGGGAGGGAGGTCGTTGCGTTCTGCTGTATTTCGCAATCAGCGAAAACCGACAAGCAATCCGTGAGCGCGTGATGGGTAGGAAATCCAAGAGAGATGTCGAATCGGGAAGTTGTGATGGAGATAACGCCTTTGAAGTCACTGATGAAGTGTTGGATACTTACTTTGCGACCTTTCAAGTTCCGCGAGGTGAGGGAGAAATTGTAATACACTGAATCGCCAGGGCAGCCTGATCGCAATAGATAGGTAGCTCTTTGCAGATAGTATATACGCGGCAGAAGGCACTATCGAAGAAGCTCCTGCAGAAAACAGATCCAGATTGCGACCTCGGGAGTAACAGAGAGTACGCCGAGAACGCAAGAAAATTTGAAGGCGGAACAATGAAATATCCATGCATCATCGGACGATGCCCATGCGGGCGTAAAACATTTCTTCTCTAAGACGTACAACCTCTTTCCAGGTTTTCTCCTCCCATGTCTTATTGCCCACAAGGTTCGGATTATTGATGAGGCCATCACCGTCCCCATCAGTTAACAAAGCGGTAGTCCCATCGGCCACAGTGATCGGACTGGATACTTCGGCGGCCTGAGTGACCTCGGCATCGGGTTTCCGGGGCTCGACCTCAGCGGTGAAGATAGGTTTGGTGGTCTCGAGTCCTGGTCCACTGACCACCCCAGCGACGGGAGGCGGTGCGATCTCTTCGACGATTGTGTTCGCAGGTTCATTCAGCGTAATTGAAGGGTCAGCGTCGGGCCCTCCGGCATCCTCTTTTTTCTCCTCAGGTGGGTCAATGAGGGGCATAGACGAGCGGGGAGGAACTGGACGTGCACGAGCAGGAGCGCGGCGTGGAATTGGAGGGGGGGCGCCACCTGATCCTGGAGCGGGTGAAGAGGGTCGGCCCGGGTCCGATGCCGCAGATGTCGGAGGTAAACTTGTACGGCGTTCCGACCTGGTTGTAATGATAGGTGTTGAGGGTCGCGAGTCTGGAAGTGGGGTCGCGGAGGGTGTTCCAGGACGAATAATATCGGCTGGTGGATGCCGCGGGGCCCTTGGAGGGGAGACAGGCAGTCTCGACTCAGGCTTGTCCGGCTCTGAGGATTCAACCGGAGTGGTGTCCGGCTCGGTTGAGGGTTCCGCAGGCTGTGGGTGATCATGGTGATCGTGCTCAAACAGGACGCTTTCTCCCTGAGGCGGAACCGGCTCCTCAGTAGGGGGAGCGGGTGTCTCAACACGATCTTGATTACGAGGGGGTAACTGGGGGGGGACAGAAGGCTGGGTTCTGGCTGGTGGGAGGGGAGGGACAAACCGTTTAGGAGGGGTATCTTCCGGTTCTGGGGGAGGAGAAGGCAACTTCTTCGCATCCTCCTCATTTTTCCTATCCTTTTCTGGCTCCACTGTGGAAATTTTCTCGACGACCCCGGCTCCGAGCGACGAAGCCCGTTCCCAGAGCTTGCCAAAACGTCCTCGCAGTAATGGTGCTTGGAGAGGAGAGACCAAGTCCTCCGATTGTTTCTCCGGCTCCGACTGACTCGAAGTCTCGGTCGTCGACGTCCTCCGACTAGTAATGAGATTGGTTTCCTCCCACACCTTCTCCATAATCCCCGTCCTTACGAACGCCCATAAGTTGCAAGTGGTCCTTAATCTGTTCAGACACCATCCCGATGTACAAAGCGGATACATAGGTCGGGACTTGCCCGGTTGTGGGGTATTGAATGAGTCCGCAGCAAGTCTGAATATGTAGATCGTTGTCGGCGTGGGAACGCTACCAGGTGACTGCAGTGGCGTTGGTGATCTTGAGCCTTGGCGACCAATGAACAATGAGGTGGACCAGGTGTTCGTAGGAAGGCTGAGTTGGCGTTGGAACATACTGGTGGAAGATTTTGAAGAGTCGCGCATGATGAAGGCTCCGCAAAGACCGCAAATAATGCTGGACCCAGTACCTAAACCAGAGATCCCGGATTGGGAGGCGGCGTGTTCCTGGAGGAATGTTTCTGATGACACTGGTTCGATATCGAGTTGGCCTTGTTGGATGGCGAGGAGGACCGATCTTCGGTTCATCCAGTTGATCGAAGAAGAAAGTTCGAGGCGAACGGTGGGATCCCTGGTTAGTGGAAGAGTCAGGCAAGTTGCAACTTGTATACTGGAGATACACTCACAAGTCCTCCAGTTGTAGACGTGCTAACCAGACATGGTTAACGGTAGTGATGAGGGGTAGGATGTTAGATTTCTGGCGAAGTTCACGGATGTGGACCACGAAGCTCAGGAAGTCTTGGTATTGAGAGGTGCAATTGAGAATTTGACGAGGAACAGTGGCAGGAATCGAGCTATCCCTCCTGGTCCACTTCCCCTTGCCAACAGTGACCCGCATGTCTTCGACTTGACGGAGCGCCTCCTCCTTCTCCTCGCAAAGTGCCTGCATGTGGAGTTGCATGTTCGTGATTGCTTCCTCTGTTCCTTTCAACGCCCTTTCAGTTTCCTCGACCTTCCTTTCACTGGCCGCCCTCGCCAAGCGAGCTTCGGCGACCATGGTGTTCGCCTGACCAAAAAGTCCAGCGCTAAGGTCATCCAACTCCTTCTCGATCTGAGTCCTTGCGGATTCGGCCTCACCACGCCGGGCTGCCTCTTCTGTGGCTTTCTCCATCAACCGAGTGAGTTCGGCGGTGACATGGGTCCGTTCCACCAGTAGTCCAGAGTTGAGAGCAGACAGGTGTTGAGAACGTTCGAGCTCCAATTGTGAGATCTTGACGGATGCCGAACGCTGTTCGTTCGACGACTCATGTAGTTGGTCCTCGAGGTGAGACACTCTGTCGTACGAACTAACGAGTTTGCCGTTTAGTTGGGTAACCTGGGAGAACAGATCCTGGATTTGGGATCGTAGAGACTCGATGACCATGTTCTGAGCTTCCGGATCCGGGTGTGTTTCGTGTTTTGATTCCGCTTCTGCTTCTGGAGGCGTAGAGGGATCATGATTGGGGGTGTCGGGCCTTTCAATGTCGACCTGGACGTCCTTCGGAGGATGGTCCTGCAGAGGCTCGGCCATGAACGATGGTGGGGATCAGAGTTACGACGTGGGCGGGCGGGCGGCCACCTGTTGGGTGATTTGTGATCGGCAGTTTGCGCCGCTAATCCCGGAGTACAGGGATGGATCACTCAAAAAACTGTACTACCACCATTCAGTGAACCACCGGCGATTTTGGGCACGGATCTTAGCTCGTACACCAGTGGAGGCGTGGGGCGCACAGCCCACCCAAGGAACGCGGATCGTTTGTCGCGGGCATGCACGCTCCATGGCCCGCAGCGGCAGCTGCTGGTGCTCTCGTCCTTGTGACTCTGCCGACTCCAGATCGCAGGGCATGTGCTAGGACTGACGTCAGGACACGAGCGTCACCGGTGGGTCTCTGGGGGTTATGCGCGTCATTCAGCGGGGTCAGCTACAAAGTCGCTCCACCATACTCCCTGGGACCCGGTATAAGAGGCAGGCGGTCCCCAAGTGAGACATTCCCAACCTTACTATTTCCTACGTCTAAGATGCCACTTTTTAGAAAGTCTCACGTGGGTACACCGCTCCTTCCCTTTCTTTTCTCCTCCCTGATGTCGGTCATCTTTGCAGAAGAAGGACGACCCCGCCGTCGACAATACTGCAACCGGTCGCCATGACCCGAAGTTACCCGGTTCTGGTGCAGACCCCAACTTTATGAGACATGACCAACCTGGAGCGAACAACGGCCCGGGATCAGGATACACTCCTTCTCAACACCCTTACCCTAACGAGGCGAATTACCCCGGGACAGGCACCCCGGACTCTCACACCAAACCTTCCAAGTTTGGTGGGAAGGTACAGACCGCCATCGGTACGATGGTCGGCAGCGATTCTCTCCGCGCCAAAGGGATGGAGAAAGAACGGTTCGTTTGTTTTACTTCTCGCTTAATTTGACTCGGGCTCAGTAGCTTCTTCCACATACAAACAGGGAGGCCCGCACTCTGAACATGCAGAGCAGTGAACTCGCTCAGGCTGAGAGCCTTGAACGCGAGGCGCAGATGCACCGTGACCGCGCAATGGGTACTTCTGAATCTACAGACCAGGGCACCCGATGTTTACTGACTCCTTGTCCCAGGTGACCATAATGTCATGGGGGGCAACGCCGACCGTCGATTTTAACTACTAAAATGTCTTGACGGTTAATTTGTATACTATTACCTCGCTATTACCCTATGCCTATATGTGATGAGATGGTGCCTATATGCGACTGTTGCGATCGTGAGAAATAGACAACTTGCCACGTTAACGTCACTGCACTGTACAGGTGGCAACTGTTGACCCAGCTCCAGCTCACCCACTACTTATCTGCTGGCGCCATACTCCTTTACGCCCTGCCTCAGGTCAAGTACGTCAACTCTGCTACCACCGACTTCGCGTTTCTTGTTCACGAGTGTTTAAGAGTTTAGATTCTACTCCCAGCCACACCGTCGATTCCCAGAGCAAAGTTTGTGACGCACGGCATGTCTACCACCGAGCAGCAAAGTAAAGCACCTGCGGAGATGGTCAATATGATTTCTTTCCTCCGAGGCACCAAGTCCGGTATCAAGAACAGGACTGGTGTACTCAATGGGAAGCGTATCGATTATTTCAAAGGTATGCCCCGCCCCTTCAACCTTGGTCCTAGTGTAATGTCTGATTACTGTTTATTTTGCCCCTTCCACATGTTTCTAGGAAAGGCTGCTGTGAAAGCGTTGCTATCACCTCCCTACAGTTCCCTCAAAAACGTGCCAAAAATCACAACCGAAGCCGAAGCCATAGCCCTCCTCCAACGGACCCTCCCATACGCCTTCTACCTCCGAGTAGACCGCCAACAAGCACAAGGCTCGTCAAAACAACTTAATTTTGCGCAACAACAAATGTTCACCCCAGACGGTCACTTCGCGTGGTTTTACGAGGGTTCGCAATGGACAACGTATGTCGGTGGTGTCGCTATGGTCGCTATCATGTTGGCCGGTGTCATGTTCCCTCTCTGGCCTTCGACGCTGAGATTGGGAGTGTGGTACCTCAGCATTCTGGTCTTGGCTTTGATTGGTGTTTTCTTCGGGATCGCCGTCGTGCGGTTAATATTTTATATCATCACTGTGGTGGCCACTCCACCGGGTATTTGGATCTTCCCTCAACTGTTCGCTGACGTCGGTTTCGTGAGTATCGTTTTCGCCCATTCGTGCGAACTCAGCGGCTTAATGCAGTTTGACTAGGTTGACTCGTTCATCCCACTGTACGAATGGGACTTCCCAAAGAAAAAGAAAGGGAAGAAGGCAAAGTCGTCGGAGAAGGGCAAAGGAAAGGAGAAGGAGAAGGGTTCAGGGAGCGACCAACCTCGAAGTGCGTACATCGAGGAGGTCGACGATTCGGAGAGCTCGAGACCCGTGAGCCGTAACGCGATGGTGGCAGACGTTGCAGACGAGTCTACATGATTCTTCCTGTCGTGTTTGTCTCTTTTGGTGGTAAAAATTATAACGGACGAACATGCCAAGCGCAAGAGCCTGAGGATGAGTAGCATTGCTGAAGTATATTATACGGTGAATAAGTTCTAAAAGGGTAGTTTGGGAGCTTTGGCACCCCTTGGTGGCCTGAGTGGGTTGGGCTTGCGACGATGGTACCACTGGAGAATCGTTCAGTAAGTCCCTTAACGGGGACAGGGTGAATTGACACAATGCATACCTCCTTGTATCGGGCGATACGTTTGTTCATGTCCCGCATAAGAATCTGCGTTCTCTTCTTCCTTTGGGCCTGAACCCTCTCCCACTTGTGTCCCTTGAACATGCGTTTCCTGCCCGCGTACAGTTTGAGAGCAGCAAGGCCCTCCATCCGCTTGACTTTGATCCTGGGGATGACCTTTGGGGCCCCGTCCTCCTCTAGGGAAGGGTCTTTCTTCTCTTTCTTCTCTATAGGAGGTTTAGAATCCTTCCAGACGACATTCGCCTGCCACCATTCAGTAGACATGGATTTCGATGGAATAACCAGCGGCCTGTCTGCCTTGGGAGAAATGGCGGGGGATTTGGGTCCGGGGGGTAAAAGGTGGACGAGGTTGGAGGCCTTAGCGGACTTTACCAAGTCTGCTTGATGGCGCAAGGAATATTTTGGGGGTGCCCATCGTCCGGTAAGGGGGTTCTTGTGGGGGATGAAGGGGTTTGGAAGCCGGACCGTAGTTTTCGAGGCTGACGCGCCGTACTCGAGCTTGCCCGTGAAGGCGGAGAGTTCCTTTAACCGAAAGGCTTTGACTGTCCGGACAGACATTGCCTTGTGTGTGACACGCCTTGACGACGAGCTGGACGCGACGTGTAGCGTGAGGTCGGGACGAATGATTGTGGAAGTGACAGCCTCGCCTTTTCCACTTTCAGCCACCAGCCGCCGGCATGTTTGCCCGCCATGTCGTTTCTCGTTCTGCGGCTTTGGTACGACAGCGTGCAGCACATACCGCACCTCTCGTGGCTACGTGGTCAAGTACTCTAGGACGGCGCAATATTTCGCAGTTATCCCAGTCGTCCTCCAGAATTTCGACCGTCTTTGGGGCACTCCTTGCTGTCGGAATCGCGACTACTGGCTATGGCCTGTGCGTGCATCTCCCCTTCGCGCCTCGAGGATAATGTACCCATTATGTTGAACAAACCTACGGCTATGCTTCATGAAGATACCAATTTTATTCTACCTTCACCATGTGGCCTAAGGAGATCAGGAGCGACCTGCGTGCTGGTATGAAGGCCAAGCATTATAAGGAATATGATTTGAGTGAGAGGTATATACGCAGGTATGACTTGATGCATGGTCGATAGCCTATGACGCTGAAAGTATGTCATAGGGCTTGGGAGACAGCTCAAACCCTGCCGATCGCTGTCTACGGTCCAGACCCCCGCTTGAAACTCACAGGCATCTTAATAGCCTTAGCAGAAGTCATGGAACTAAACGGAAAACCTCATGAGGCGTACGAGCTCATGGGTAACTACCTTGATAACCTCCCTCCTCTGGACGAAGAAGCAACATATCACGAGTGGTCTGGGGCCGAGCGGATGCGACTTGCTGCGATAGCTCATAAACTCGGCCTCATGGCTGAGGATCATTCACGACCCCAGAAGGATCAAGAGAAGTGGCTCAAGTGGGCCGTTGAGCGGACGTTGAAGGATATTCGACACGTCAATGAGAGTTCGGGTCGTTCAACCCCAGGGCCGGGAACCAGCCAACCGCTTCACGAACTTGAGTTACCAGGCTGGGTTGCTCAATCGGATCTGCTCGTTCTCCTCGAATCTTTAAGCGAATTCCACGCCAAAACCAACAAGACAAGGTATATTTCTCTGGTCGGCACGGGTGTGCACTCTGACGTTTGACATGCTAGCCTCGCGATCACACTCAATAACCAAGTACTAACCATACTTCAAACGTATTTCGGTGACCGCACCAAACTCAAGAACCTGTGTCGCGCGGCCCAAGTCCTATCCAACCAATCCGAACTCTACAGCCGACCTTCTCTGCCCAAAGATGGGAAAGCATCGCCGGAAGTTCTTTTACAGGGAGCGGAATCCTCCGCCCTTTCAGCCCTCAGGATCATCGCATTCGTTCAGGATAACCCGGATCCCAACCAGGATACTTCCGCATGTGAGACGACGTTTGGAGTGGCAATGGCGAACCTCGCAACGATTAACACCGTGAGCAAACTTCCCCTGACACTGCTCACACGCTCATTGATTATCTGCTTAGATCAAGGGCAACATGGACATGGCTCAGAAACTGTATGAAACCGCCTTAAAACACGCGGTTAAGACGGGGAACAAGGATCAGATCAGGCATATTCGCGGTCTTCTGCTAGCGGTCGAGAGGGCGAAGGATAAGGGGTCAAAACAATAGATTCTCTTGTACGTGTAGATCTCCTTCCCAAGGATTCCCCACTCGTCCAATTCGTGCGCCCCGCTAATTGACTCTCCGCTTTGGGCGCCAATGACCGAGGCACTGGGAGACATTATCCTGAGGACTCCGATGCTGTTTCCCGACGGGGGGGGGCGGATACAATTTGTACTGGTTGGATTTGCCAATCTGCGGGTAAATAACCAAAGAATGAGCTGGGGGCCGAAGGAGCGGTACCGTCACCGAAAATTCTGATACAGAATGCAGAGAGTAAAATATCCGCAAAGCCGGGATCTTCTGCCGCATCAAGCCATATTCCTCGGATCGTGCGGGATAGTCTGCGGATGATTGCGGGGAACTGCATCACCCACCAACCCTGACCTTTTTCCTTTGGTGGATCCGTCGCAAGATGTTCAGGAACCATGATCCACATTTAGTTCCCGGTTATTCTCTGGCTAAGTTATGTATCCGCAAGAAAGAGAATATGGTAAATTTCACGAGGATCAGCTGTATCGGAAAAGCAACGGCCATTTGGGGGCCGTTCATCCATTTCTCTCTCTAGAAGTATCCACATCCGTTACAGAAAGGGATGTTGTTTACCGGGAGCAATTCGATTTTTTACGCAAGCGGAGCTCCGCCTGATCGCGTGCCGCCCCAGGGTATGGCGCCCGCCATATTATATGTACTGTGGGGAGTGGATCCTGTGCACACGACCACTTTTCCTCATGAAGTTTGCACGGTGACTACCCGAATTAACCCTCGTTCAAAGACTACGTTCTGACTGTGTCTCGTCTGGAAGATACCTCCAAGACACGCAGGTTCGTTTTCCTCGCTGACCCTCTCGCGGACACACTAACCCCCGATCCCTTTGCATTCTTTAGGTGCCGGAGTGGAAGAAGGCTTACATGTACGAAATACTGTTCCCTCTACTTTTCGAAGTGTTCGCTCGGCCGTCCTGACCTCCGAACGTTTCCTGGATGGGTAGTGACTATCGTGGGCTCAAGAGACACATCGCTACAGTGAGGGAACATCAGGAGAGCGACGATAGAAGATATCGAAGTTCCCTTTACCTGGGCAACCCCTCTCCAACTCATGTGCTGTGGTTTCCGATCGCAGGTGAGTTACCTTCTTCCTTCGCGCAACGCAGACTCGCTCATGAGAGGACCTTTGGTACAACAGAACAACGTACCGGAGAGGATGTATTTCGATCTAGCGCAAGATACAACCTGAACTTTCCTCGCCGGGCGAGGCAACCGCGCGTAAACATTAAGGAGACCGACGAGGTAAAGAAACGACAGCCTATCGGATCCAGTTACACTCATCAGCCCAGAAACAGCCCGACCACCCCCATCTTTTGAGCTCGTTTACCAGTATGTCTTCACAATCGAAGACGCTGTGCGTTCCGATGCAGGAGATACATCCGAAGGTCAATGATGTCGAAATGGAGTTTCTCGTAAAGCTCGATGCGGAGCTGGAGAAGGTCGACAGTTTCTACTTGGATCGTGAGAAGGAGGTGAAAGAAATGTATGGGGCCTTATATCACATCTAGACGCCCGATTTTCACGCCTGACATCCAACGATAGGCTCATTGAACTCAGACGACAACTACAAGAACTTAGGGTCCATCAAAAGTTCTTCAAGGTATTTTCCCCCTACGTTGTCTGAACCTGCCCCGAGAGTTAACCCTCGGCCGACGATCGAAGGTCGAAGACCGGCGTCTGCAGTTCCCACTCAGCTGGGTGACGTCACCCTCTCAAATGGATACGCCACCCGTCGTCACCGATGGCAGGTTCGGGACCATTGAGCTCCGACAGGCCAGGAAGAAGTTAAGAAAGGCTATGCTTGAACACTACAAGTAAAGTGTCCTCGGTTCAGTTAGGTGACCGGTTATCCTGACGTTTTTTTTTGCAGGAAACTGGATGCACTCCAGAACTTCAGGGTGCGTTCAACCTGATTCGCCCGAGGGTCCGACATTGATGACCTTGCTCAGACTTTGAACCTGATCGGCTTCCAGAAAGTGCTGAAGAAGTGGGAAAAAGTGACACACATGGCCATCCAAGATGCCTACATCAGAGAAAAGGTGCCAACTGCGGAGGTTCTTTCTTGGATCGGCTACTGACGACCTACAAGGTCGAGCCTAGCGGATTCTCGAGCACGAAACTCCTTGCGGAACTGATAAGGGACACCGAGGATTTATACACCACCCATTTTTGTGAGCGTGGGGTCTCCTACCCTCGTACCACGACTGACGCGAAGATGGAAAAATAGCTCGTGGCGATAAGAAGAGAGCACTTTCCCGCCTTCGCGGTGGATGGAACCAGAAGGCTCACTATTTCGCCATGTTCCGATCTGGTCTGTATTTAGGTTTGGCCGTACCCGCCCTGGCAGACGGGTTGTACAGAAGTACACATTTATTCTCCGGGGTTGACTGCTATTAGCTGAAAGGTTATTCAGGTTATCAACCATCCACTAGGGCCGACATCCCAGGCTGGGGTGGGCTCCTGCTCATTTATGCCACGTTATTCATCCCAGTCCTTTTCTCGCTCATGGTCACGATCAACATTCTCGTTTGGACTAAAGTGCGGATTAACCACGTTTTCATCTTCGGTGAGCGCAGTACCGTCTTAACATCTACTCAATGACAAACCCCGTGGGTGGCAGGTTTGGACGGCAAGTCCAAAATCGATTATCAGCAATACGCAGAGGTGCGTCGCCCGCTTTTTGGCGAACGCTCTCACTGATGACTCACGACAAGATACCCGCAATGTTACTATCAACGTTATGCTATGCATTATGGCTATCATTCTCTGGAGTTGGTTTGCGCATCGGACTACCCACAAAGTTTCCATTGATCTGGCTTGGACTTAATACGTTTATCTTATGCAACCCTCTACCGATGTACTACCGGTCGTCGAGGGTATGGTTGATTAAAGTATTTGCAAGGTTACTAATTTCTGGCTTGAGGAGAGTTGAGGTACGTGCCAGGTATACGTCACTGGGGTTGCATGAACTCAACACGTCATCACCAGTTCTCTGAATTCTGGATGGGGTTCGTCCACTCCCTTGACCAACCTTCCATTCTTTCCGCTCACGCTGACGTCTCGGTTTGGACATCCTCGCAGGGACCAGATATGCAGCCTCAACTTCTCGTTGACGGGTTTATTTTTCGTCGGTTGTATTTATTCCCGTGGCTTTGGACCGGACTGGAACCAAAAATGCGGCTCCGACGCGCCATACTGGGCGGTCCGTATCCTGCTGGCCATCTCCCCATTTCTCTGTCGTTTCATCCAGAGTCTTCGGCGTTGGTATGACGGTAGATTAACGACCCATCTGGTCAACGTGAGTAACTCTCACCTTGCCGACATGAATATTCGACTGACGCCGATTACATAGGCTGGAAAATACGTCACCGGCATGCTCATGTATGGGTTCTACCATTACTGGAGATACAAGTCGGATAGAGCGAGTTTCGTGTTATACATTCTTGCTGCTACGCTTTACTCTACATATGCTTGTATCTGGGTGTGTGCCGTGTTCGTGTTTGTTTTCTGATCTAACTTGGGCACTACAGGATTACCTGACGGACTGGTCGGTTTTAAGGGTTCACGCCAAGTACCCCCTGCTCCGTGACGAGGTTTTGTGTGCAGACTATCTCCCCGTGAGTGAATACCTGAAGTAGTTGACGTGGCGAAACATCTAACCACACTGAGACAGTTATACTACCTCGCTATCGTACGTTCTCACTCACAACGAGTCGTTGATGCAATGTAACAAACAGCTCGCTTTGAACAGATAACTAACACAGTGATCCGCTTCACCTGGATCATGTACTTACCCACTCGTGGCCTGCCATTCGAAGTCAGGACATTCGTCGTGGCCATACTGGAAATGGCCCGGAGATGGCAATGGAATTTCCGTAAGCCCTACTCCTTGTCGCACTTGGCCGCTGGATCTGACCAGGACAACCCAGTCCGTCTCGAAAACGAGCACCTCGGAAATATCGACCAATATCGCGCCACACGTGACGTTCCGTTGCCCTACGCATTTGACTCGAGTGCGCAAGACTCAGACGTCGACGAATGGGATCAGCCACATCCGAAGGGGTGGTGGGGTATACGCATTTTTACACACTGACATCCGTGGGATGGGTCATGTATCGGATAGATAAGCAGTCTCGTAACAGAATGTGTTGTATCGCTAGCTACGCCGAACACTTCTCATCATTTCATGGCGGCCGCAAGCTGATCAAGCTCCCTCGCGATTAGAGAGTTGGGACAATTCTTTCGTAGTTGTCTTGGAAACAATCCTGGTTAGCAAATTTCGACGATACAGAGGGGACGATACCGTACTCCATCTTTGCCTTATCACCCCGTTCCTTGCATTCCTTGCCTGCGGCTCGCCAATCGCCACAATCTAAGTATAGGTCCACTCGCTTATTCGAATCGCATCGAGGAACGAATGTTGCAGCCTCTTTCAGGTGACCCTTCTCAATTAAGTGTCTCACAAATGCCTCATATCCGATGGGGCTCCGTTTTGATCGTGCGAAGGCTTCCAAACCCTCGAAGTCCCGGATAGAAGTCAATGCATACAGTTTGATGTACCAAAAACTAGGCATTTGATCAATATTTTTGGAGGTCCTCGGGAGGAGAGTCACGCACCGCTTATCCGGCACCTTAAAAGTACCCTTCACGTTGTCTGCCTCTTTCGACATACCGTTGACAAGACATGTCCGGATGGTCTCGTTAACACTGAGACCAAAGAAACAGACCCTCCCTCCTGCGTCTTTCTCAAGCTGTTGCTGCAACGCAAGCAGTTTCGCGTTCTCGTCCACCATCTCACCAAGGAGCATTAGTTGTTCAGTCACATCACTCAAGCCAAACTGCGGTGTCACCTTAGCTTCAAAAGCGCGGTCCTTGTCCTCCGAGAAGAACTTCTGTGCAGCCTTGGTTGCAGTAATCTTCGCACTTTGATCCGTCATGCCAGCTGCTTCCTCTAGCAGGAGAATAGCACTCTCAACCCGACGGTCCTCAGAGTAATAAAAGTCTCTCAACATCTCCCGGTTCTGCTCTCTCGCGTACACCTGTAACAGCCGAGTGGCTGGAGCGAGACGCTCTCCGCCGTCCTCGAGAAGTCGGAAGAAGTTGCCCAGGGGCAGGCGCTTATGCAAATGGAGCAGGACATGGTAAACTTATCGCACGGTTAACGATTGTCGGGTGGGAACATGGATCCACCCACCCAGGTCAGTATCGCCACTATCCGCAGCCTTAATCAGTGCGAGCCTGTCTTCCTTCATATTCAGGAGTAAGGGCACTTGATCGGACGCGTGCTGTTCGTGGTCTAACAACTAAAGAAATCCAGCACATGTTAAAACACAGTGGTACAGGCAATACTGAACCCTGGTGAACCTTTGTTGCTAAATCCAGTCTTCCGACCTCCCATGCTTTCCTCGCGATGTCCGCGTAGCTAACGGAACCGCCACCAAGTTTGGAGAACTTCTCGACGATCGATTGGCAAACTTCGTCGTCTCCTTGTAATTCCGCGTCTCTTCCCGCACCGGTTGCGCTTGGTTTAGACTTTGTGATCTTGACACATGCCCAGTGTTTCAGGACAGCATCTGGTTTCAAAGAAAGATACGTGGATATCCGGAGCGCCAACAAATGTAGGTTACGTGAGGTCAAGCGGTTCACAAGATGCAGCGGCGAGGCGTAGTTGTACCTGAAGAAAATGAGAAAGACCTCGGCGGGGCGACCCAAGTACTCACTGTGAATATGTGATTGGAATGCCAATATCCCAGGCTCGAACAGCGTTGAGGACTTTCAAAGCTTGGCCCATGTTCACAAAGTCGCTCGGATTGTGGGAATCCAAGAAAGACCGTCCAAATTTTGCAGCCTGAACAAGGTAACAAATCGGTCAGCGTAAAAGACCAAAGCCACAGGGGCCTACATTCAAGAGGCGGCGTTGCCACTTCGGTTCCCATTCCTGTCCGGCAGCATCGATGCATTCATCGACGGCAGTGGCGAGGTCAGGGCGAATACTTCGGATACTCTCGTCGGCCTTGGGTGACCGTTTGGAAAAATTCTCCCACGCGTCGTAGAGGGTTGCTGACGGAGACGTAGAACCAGGCTTGAAGATAGAAAGGGTCGATGCTTTGGAAATGAGAATGAATGCGAAGAATTGCCATCATCGACCATAATGCGTACCAGGAACCTTCTGAATGAGATCACAGACATCTGGCCCCACAATCTTCACCCCATCTAGTTCCGTGATGACAAATGCGGAGCCAGGGTAAAAATACCTGCCGGAAATTTTAACTCCTTGAAAGAATAGGTAGTAAATGAGGCTAACTGTAATGTGTCTCCGAACGGACCGACGAGGAGAACTAAACCGTCCCATGAGACGATGACGGCGTCGTTCGCGCACCATTGGACCTGTTTGATAGGTCCCTCAACACCGACCACTTCTTTTGTGTTGAATTCGGCCAAACTACGCTGGAAATCCGTCGAAACCACCCAGAGCAACCCAGAGTATGAGAGAAGCGCCAGGTTCTTGCCGTTAGGTGAGGCTGCAAGGTGCGTAAACGGGCCTCGTGAGATCCGCTGATCAATGTTCTCAAGATTGTCGACAAGGTAGATTGTCGAGTCCACAGAGATTAGTACTTCGACATGTCGGGAGACCGTAAAGTCCGGCGGGATGATCGTCCATGAGTTTGGAGGTTCGTGAAGGCCTGTGTAGACCGTATTAAGATCTTCCGTCACAGTGGAGATGTGGAGTCGTACCCGGGTTTGCCAGGGCCAATGGTTTCCCTCCTTCCCACCCCTTTACCTCGAGTAGGGTCAGGTTGCCAATCATAGCGACGAGTCCATTGTCGTATATATGCGCATCAACCACCCCAAGTTCCGTAGCTTCTCCGCCGAGAGTGTATTGTCGATAGTCACCTTGAAGGTCATACACTCTATACACCCCTTCCTCGTTGAGTACAACCAAACATTCGTCGGAGGTCCAGCCAAACTTGATGACTTTGCCTTGATCCCACTGTTCGTATGGAACAACTCAGTACCTGGAGTACGCGGAATCGCGCCTGGGACGGACCGAAAGTATCAAGAGGCTCTCTCCCGCAGGCGAATACAACTGTATTTGGGACCTTGACAAGACAGGCGCAGTCCCCCGTGCCATAGCCACCATCTTACTCGTGTCTCTCATCAATGCTGCAGCGCCACAAGGTGTGAATAGACAGGCGGAGTTGGACTGGATTGGGATACTCCGGAAGGACACACCATACCTAACGGACCGCCGTACTTGCAACCTGCCACGACGAAATCATCGAGCCTTGGCAGTTTATTTGAGATATTGTAGACCTGCTGCCGCCTGTAGAAGACCTTTCCGTCTTGCATTGCGTCCCATGATGCTGTAGGATGGTCGACCATTGCCTGGGTCGGAGGGAGGCGCAGTGGAAGAGCTTTATCGAGCGGGTCGCGCGATCCACGTGATCCTCCGATCAGACTTAGAGACCCTGGCCCACCTCCGCTGCCTCGACTTGCTTTACCAAAATCGCAAAATTTCATCAGCAGTGTCAAGGGTCTAGTTTATGAGATCGTGAATTCCGCGCTACACCTGCATTGTGTTCACAGTGGGGAAATGGATCAATTCGACCGGTGTCACGCCGCGTAGGCAATCCATCCCAACTCAGCTCTGGGGAGAGGTCCTACTGTTTCCTTCTTGAACGTCGACTGTCTCATACTGCTTCATTGAGAATTCAAATCCACGAGTAATTGTGGGTTGGTACCACGGACGGATCCAATCCTCCCAGTCAAGCCCACGGTGATAAGTATATTTACACGAACGAGTGTTGGCACTATCAATAGTTGAACGCATATAGAACACGGGAAAAAAAAAAAAAACAGGAAAAATGCAGGGAATGATGGTACAAGGTAGTTCTGTGCGGAAGGAAAGTCTTGACAACGAAAGCAAACCGAAGTTAAGTTATGTAGATATGGGGGGAGAACGGATGGGGAAACCGATACAACCAACTATTGTTGTGTCCTTGGTGAGAAACTCAGAAGATGTGGACAGGAACTCTCGCTCGAAGCTCATCTTGGCCAAAAAGCACCGAGACATCGATGTAATACTGTAAGATTGAGGTCCATGGTCAGTACACGCATGGCCTAACTACAGTCATTCCCACGGGATCGAGAGCAAGATAACTCACTTTAACGTTCAGCCCAGCCCAGTCAATCGACGGTAACATCTGGGGACTCAGATTAATTTTACCCTTATACAGACCATCCGGCAACGCAGCATGGGCCTCCAATGATGGGTGCTCATTGGGTGCACAGGCACTTCGCGGCCGCTTCGGGAACCCGATCGACATTCGAGTCTCAAGTGTCCTTGTCTCCACCTGGGCAACCGCACCAGGAGACGGTAGCGGAGGCAGTTCTTTGTTGACTGAGAACGCTAACCTGACGTCGTTGTAACTGGAGCTCTTCGTCAGCCGTGGCGGGGCGCTTTTGACCATGCGTTTCAGCATGGTCGTAGCTGTTGACCACGAGTCAACTTCCTCGGGTTCGGGCCCCGTGTTCCATGTGGGAGGTGGGCCGTGGCCCCTTTGGTGCGTCACCGGCGCAGTGTGTGGGGTTGAAACGATAGTATACGGGCGTTGAATGTTGACCGTTACCTTGCGTAACAGTGAAACGGCAATGGTAGCGTCAGCAGCGATCTCGCGACACAGCGCCTTCGACCTCGGCTGGGTCGTGAACACAACGAAGAATGGGATTTGGGTGTTCTTCGAGAATGAAGCGGGGTTCGGCAAAGTAATCTTTGCTGAAATGAACACACAAAGCATGATCCAAATGGAGGACAAAGCTTACCGCGCAATGAAAGGGAACGCAGGGACGGTCCGTCCTTAGGGGTAATTCCAACCATGCCTGTGGCTTGGACGTTCCGCCTATGTAGTCAAAGTCCGTTTCGGGCTGAAAGATTATCGGCGCTTCAATACTGAAACGCTATGTTAGTCACCACGTCGTCATCGTCTATGGATAGGAGGGAAGTACACACAGGGCTCGGTCACAACCGTCATAGGCTTCCCACAAAGCAGTGATTGTGTAGGAAACTTCCGCGTCCTCTGCACGTGAGATTCTATCAGGGTCACCCATCACAGAAGAAATCTTGAACGATGGGGGCATCTCCTGCCCTCGTTGTTCCTGAGGTATATCGAATTTGAACGGGAACAAGTTCGGGGGGAGTCCGTTATCTGACATGACACTGCCTGCCCGTGATCTCTTTGGTCGGACAGTGTTGGCGAGGGTTTCTCGAAGCGTCACCGGGGTTTGAACACCGTTGGGCTCCGCAGAATAAAATATCTGCGAAGAGGTGAAGAACGTGTGTCGTTGTTTCCCCCTCCGCCTGCCATCGTGGTGGCTTGCGTGGCTGATAGTAAAATCCCCCTCAAGCTGAAGGATGGATGTTAGACGATGTGGAAACGCAGGTTGGTTGGTACCCACTGTGACAGTTACCCGTCCTGGTGATGTACAATAACGAGGGTCGAGTAGTACAACTCCAGTGATCTCATCGTGGTCGCCGAAGACGGGTAACATCCTTCTGGGTGATTCAACTGTAGATTTGACGGCAGGACTGAAAACTCGGATCTCGAGCTGCATCGACCTTGAAAGATTTGCCAGTAGGGTGAGATTGGTATTGCAAAAATCATCCATCGTCATACCTGTGGACAGACTCGTGCCTACAACCCTTGGGCGGGCAGAAGACCGGAGAGTTCTGTGATGGAGAGCTCGTAGGAGTGTTCGTATCGATGCGACGATGGGGTACACGAGCCATAGAAGCCGAGGAGTAGGCAACGAACAGCAAGGGATAGGATCGATGAAGAATGCGTTCAGAGACGAGAAGGAGGGAAACTGGAGCAGGGGGGAGAGGAACAAACTGGAATAGAAGAGGACCATTCAAATAGAGTGCATGCGGGAGAAGTAAGGGGGAGAATTGATGGTAATCGCATGTTTAGTGGGAAGGGGCCTGTGTGAAATATGAAGTCAAGAAGCGGAACCGTGGTGGGGGCCGACATTCCAATTGGTTGCGTGCATTTAAGCTATATGTTTTAGATTCCACCCACGGAGGTACACAGCGCTGGTGGCGATCGCGTAAACGTTGATTTAGATCAGAACCGCGCTCAGGATTAGCGGTCCCGAACTCTATGGATCCCGTACGCCACCACCCAAGGACTGTAAGCCAAGTATTCCGTCGAGAGGGGGGGGGGGTCCCTCCCAGAAGCTTAGGTGGCGGTACCGTGCGTGCTGGCTGATCTGATTGTTCAGGCGTGGTCTTGAATCCTTCTGAGAGGGGGGGAGGATCGAGGGACATGGGAGGTTGTCCCTTGGTTGCGTTCCTGCCACTTACGTGCTTTACCAAGCGGAAATTTCTCCAGTTCCTTCACCGGGCCAGCGGAACCTCCACCCGTTCGTCCATAAATGCATAAACGACCAAAACCCCGGACGGTCTGCTTTCCATTTTCTCTTGTTACTGCGATTGATGTAAGGAGGACTGACCAAAAGCGCAATACTTGTCGAAACCTGACAGCGTTTAAGCCCATTGGGCTTGTTGCAAAGACCGGAGTCGTTGTCACGGTGTTCACTGGACACTCCGAGCGCACATCCCATTACACGCCGTGTCGGTCGTCAGCGTTTCATCGTTCAGGCTCAGATGTTGGCGCAAAAGAACATGCTACAGGCTCAAAGAGGGTGAAAGAGGGCAGCGGGTGTTCCGTTGGCTGGCTTTATCCGCCCAACCTGGAATCAGAACGTCAAGATGCCGGGAAAGAGGCAAACACTGATTTGATCGCCTATTCGGGGTCAGGGTGGTGCTTCGAATTCCGCCTGTGGTAGAAACTTGAAGAACATTCTTATCCGCCCTGGTAGACCTCGTTGCGCGTTTCCCTCCAAGAGTTCACTTAACCTTAGTCCGTTCAGGTCGTCTCCGTAGCTCGCTGCTCAGTCCCTTACTATCGTAGGTGATAGCCGATGGCGGCATAGCGACGCCCGGCACAAGTAAAAGAGAAAGAATGGATCTGTATTCATCATCGGAAGCAGTCTATGGACAGACGCGAGAGCCTCCTCCCCCCTTTACCCTGATTTTTCGAACATTTGTTGTTTAATTTTCCACGGCGCATCATACCACATCCGCTTCTCAAGGACAAGATACTCGGTAACTCGTCGAGGTGCCGAAGACTCCTTTGGAGATATCAGATCACCCTGTTTCGAGTATATCATGAGGGCCTGCGTGGAAACTCCGGGGTTAAAACTGAAGGGCGAAAGGGAGGAGCAACAAACCTGCATGGTATCAAAGCGGACCAGCGCTTGGACGACAAGGCGGCTCCCTAGCTTTGGACCTCCACGACCTAGATGCCCCTCGATTGCGCGGATACTAACAATCCGGGGAGGTGTTACATCCGAATACAATGACCATCTGAATATTTGGTTCGGTGATGTCCTGGCCTTGAGTAGGCTCTGCAGATGTTTGGTATATGGATTTATCGTGAGTGCTTTAATTGTCTTCACATCACCGCTAGAAGGCAGTGGTGTTCGCCATCAGATTCGTATGTCAGAGATAAGAACGAACGCAATAGAGGTCTCACTTAGCCAAGGCCCGGTACACCTGAATATATGTCGTGACTGCGGTCCGACGTAGAGGCGCCACCCAAGAGGTGCTGCTTGTAGAACCCACTGTGAATATCCCTGGGCGAAGGGCTTTCGGTGTATCCACACCGGGGAACGAGCGTGCTTTGGCCAATCGGTACATGCTAGAGCACCGGTAATCAGCAATGGGATACTGTTGGGATCATATAGCATCCCTGAACTAACCTAAAGATGTTCTTGAGATGGTTTGCTTGGTTCGCGAAAAAGTTGTTGACTCGGGTCTTCAAAGACAGTGGTGTATTCATGGACCGGATGACCGGTGCCGGGATGTGGAGGTCTAAACTTCCAAAAGTTATAGGTCGGAATCCGAGCACAACCGGTATCATACGAACAGACTGACCTAACAAATCCGAATTTAGAGACCAGAAGTCCACGTCCGGATTGTTATCCGCAGACGCGTTAAGGTTTGTTAACCTCTCAAGCTGCTCGTCCATCGACAGCTCGTTGAAGTCCTCCGCAGTCTTGTCCATCTTAAACTGGGCGTAGAACCTACGCCCATGGCTGAAGACCGGCCGCGGCGACGTGAAGGAGCGCAGAAGTACGGAGTGGCAAAGTGGTGAACGAGACATTCCGGTCTTCGACGTGTCACGGGACGACCGCGTTCCGCACCGATCATCGGTATATCCGTTGAGGCACGTGCTATTCATTTCTCACACGGTCACTTGGCGGTTTCCATCTCTTCGAGGTACGCATCAACCTGTCTAGTTACCGCGTCTCGACCGCATGGCAGGGCCGGCCTGTTTTTGACACGACAGCGCTGATAGGTTCCCCCCCTAATCGACACTGGTAGTGGAGGAGGATTGATTCAATCTTCCGTTATGTTTGCTCAACCCCCCGGACTTCGTGAGTTGCCCACCAATGGCAACGGCAGCCCTCCATAGAAAAGACCAAACCCGTTTGGATCGGTTCACGCTCCTACCTTGTTTTTGTGAAAGCCATTAAACCCGCAAAAAGTTGGTCATTGACCTCAGTGCCGACCTATGCCTACACCTACCGTCATCTATGTGACTGGACATTCGACGGCTGATAGTTGCCACGCTCTCTGGCTCACCCCTAGGCCCCTTAAATCCAAATTAACTGTCACCGCCTTGCCGCGTTGCGCCGCAGAAATCAATCTCCTCACGTCTTTTGGATCATATCTTTTCCGCACGTTTCGCAACCCCAGTTTATCTCGTAGGCACCGACAACAAGGGAACGGACTGTCGAGGAACTTATGGGCAACGGCGCAGGCGGCCAGGATCCAGGTACGTAAGTGTAGTCTTGCAGCTACATTTGTCGCCGGATCATTCAAGTATTGAATTGGCGGAGGGGCGCCCCTCAACTGAACGCCACATGAAACTTGTCTCTGGCGCGGAGGATGTAGGACACCATGGGTTGTTCGGAACATGTACGATGAAGGGCAGCAGGTACACTCTATCACGGGCCCACAGTATGAGTCCCCTCTATCACAACCGGTACACCTTCTCTATCTTATCAGAGGAAGGTGTGTTAGATGCTTACTGAAAGTGGCGTTAGAAGGCTCAGCACCTCCCCCACCTTTTCCCCCAACAACGGATTGGGAGTCACCTTCTAATTCTGAAGAAACCTACCACTGACTGTCTTGATGCGGAATCAGAATTCTTGTTTGCCCAGGTCCTTACATCTGAACCGGAGACTCCCACAGTAGGGGTATGGAGGAACCCGCTTGGCCCTGCAGGTTTGGTCCCGATCCCGTTTCTGGGTTCTTTTCTTCTAGATCCTTCTTCCAGCCACGTTGGTGAGTGACTCAACAAAGAATGTGATCTCGTCTGTATTACCGTATCAAGGGCCAGAAAGCACTGCAGTCGCTCTGCTATCGCGAAGTGGGTCTCAATACCGTGTCTTCCTCGTATCCGTCTTACACTGCAATATGCATACGTATCTCACGGCGGATCCCCCGCGGCCCCGCAAGATCAACTTTCAGCACTCAGACCTCTCCCTGCCACAGCAACGGGGGAGAGCCTCCAGGCTGTGAGAATCAAAGCCATCGCGTCCGAGCGTGCTACACTTCTGGTTGAGTTTGAGCCAGAGTTTGAGCTTTCCCCTATGCAGATGCCTCTACTGGCCAGGACCCTATTCCGACCACATTACCAGGGGTTACTAATGGTGACTCCACCTCTGCGTCACACTGCCTCCTGAGGGAACGGTCGGCAATAGCAGCGTCGCCTGTGTGAGAGAAGAAAGCGATGCGATCGCTCCCCGGGTGATGCACTGGGTGACTGTCCGTAACGATATATACCTGTCGTAGAAGGGTACTAGCAGCCGATATTTGTGCTGTCGACGACCCAAGGGCACAGTTGGAACCTTTCCGCCAGCTTACCAAAACGTCCTCGAATGTCAATTTATACATAGATACGAGCTTATGGATAGTCCCCCATTAGCCGGGTTTTATCGGTGGAGGACTGTTGAGTCATAAAACGAGCGCACCGTCCAAGTATGATTAGGTTTATGAATTCTTACACAATCTTCGCAACCTCAACAGGACAAAAAATGAGATCAAGGAGGTGGCGCGTTGAATGGGGGTGTCCCGTGTCTCTAGTGGGTCAAGGAGACTCCGAGAAAGCCCCGCCGGACTCCCACCGGGCGGCGCACTCTGGCTGGACTTCGCATTTGATAGATTCTAGACGGGGGGATTAGAGACACTGCATCCCGATGCAACGGACAGGGTCCTGACAGTCCCCGGTTTGTAAGTATTTGTCAGCTCGGGAGAGAGGTTACGCGTCCTTCCGAGGGGAAGCGTTGAACTTTGATCGGGAATGCAGAATGGACTCGGCATCCGGCACAAGTCACGTGGTATAAAACTACGTGTGCGCTGGCGGGCTCATCGGAATTGACGGACCTCCTCTTCTTTTCTCGTTCAACACCTCCCTTTCCTCAACTCTACCCCCAAACTCTTCCCCCACGTTCCGTCATGCCCGTGAGTTCTTACACGCCTTCTCATTGAAAAGAGGGACAACCTCAAATGTAAAGAATATTCGAACCAAACCGTATTAAACTCATTTATTTACAGAGGCAATCCCGAAGCTCCACTCGTCCCGCTCCCCGTCCCGCTTCCAACCCTCCCTCTCAATCCCGGGGTGCCCACACCACCACCGCTCCTTACCCGTCCCACGCGGCAAACCCTGCCCAGTCGCCTCCCGTCCCTCACCAGACGACCACGACCCAAACGAGCAGCGGTCCAGGCATGTTAGCCCAAATGGCCGCCACGGCAGGTTCCGTCGCCGTCGGATCGACCATCGGACACGGCATCTCCAGCATGCTTTTCGGAGGCGGAGGTGGAAACAGCCAGCCAACCGAACAAGGTCCTCCCGTTCAACAACAACAGCAGTCCTTCCAGCAGACCGGAATCAGCTGTGAGACCCAGGCCAAAGGTCCGTCCCACATGTTCGCCCTTCGGTTGCCAAATCGGGGCACTTATTGTTTTTTTTTACGCACTTCTATTTGTCACCATAGATTTTACGAAGTGTTTAGAGGCTGCTGACGTTCAGACTTGTTCTTGGTTCCTCGAACAACTCAAGGCAGTAAGTCCGATATCCTCCGACGTGTGCTATCGCATTGACTCTGTTACCTCAGTGTCAGGCTGCTGCTTCGAAGTACTAAACCGATATCGCGCAGTGTCTTTATGCCTAATCTATATAACCGCTAATGCAGTGCATATGCCCCCATTCATCAACAGAAAAATTACGCCCTCACTTTGAGCCCCTCGTACCCGTGACCACAGCCAGACAATTGCGCAATAGAATGATTGATAAACCCACGAGTAGGTCAAATAACATTTTGACACCGAGACAACGCATCAACTCGAGGGCCGGTAAACATTCGTGTTAGCGGCTGTGTATAACCTGCGTCCTAAAACTAGATCTCGTACAATTTGATAGTCATTGAAGGGATGCGAGGGGGGGATACGAAAGAAAAATGTGAATTGTGACTGTCCTATGTCCGGTTAAAGATGAGTGCCCCGTGAAAAGGGGGAACTGTCCGCTAGCGGTAAATGCATCGTGTAGTGTATGATTGCGACGGGAGAGTGGAAGGATGGGAAGATAGCAGGAGGATATAACGAGATGAACCAAGAATGAAATTGGAAGTTTAAGATGACTTCCAGAACAGCCACCTTAATCTTTTTTTCAGGAGTGTGCGTATCTTGGGGGCGGGAGTGCGGAGTTGAGGCGAAATGTTCCTCCCATCTTCGTCAGAATCAGGGGGCGTGGGTAGTCCTGATGTACCGGAGGCTGAGTGGTCATCGAGTTGCGTAATCATGTTGAGTTTCGATCGCCGTGTAGCTTTCCTCGATAAGACGCTGAGTGAAGATGTTTGGTAGGGGCTTTGTGGAGGGGGAATCTGTCGGAGAGTTTCCAAACGGGGTGGCGGATTTGAGAAGGCAAACCCGTCCCGATCGGAAGGTATGACGGAATCACTTCTTCGCGGTTCCGGCGGTGAACCACCAATCGAGGAAGAGAACAATTGGGGAGAAGATCGCACGCGCGTACGGAGAGGCGAAGCGGGGTCCACGGGCTGGAACGCGTAAGAGTTTGGCGGTGTCCTCGAGGGAGAGCGGGCCGGCCTCCGTGGCATTGATGGGGTTGAAGAAGCGGAGGAGGGACCCGAGGTTGGAAGGAAAAGGAGGTCGTGAGCCGACCCGATCCATGCTTTTCCGCAGACCGAGTCCAAGCCTCCAAAGAGGATAAGATCGAGGACGTTGCACTCGTCCTGATCGAAGTTGGGATGGATAATGGTCTCTCGTACGGTAGAACTGCTGAGAATGTACTGTTTGGCGAGATCAACCTCCTCAGTGCTGACAGGCTGTTGGGAGAAGGAAGAAAGGAAGGAATCCAAGCTTCGAATGAGACCGATGCGCGCTGTGGGGGGAACAATGTGAACCATGTGTGAAGGGGGAGGGGGCATAGCGAACGCAGAGAGCACTGAAATGGCAGTCATACTCGACGAGGCCGGCGTCGAAATATCTCCTGGTTCATATGGAGGGGTCGGGGGCAAGGAGTACATATGGCTATTGGACTTTCGCCTTGAATTCCTCTTGGCCTCGGAGAGTTTGTGGTAGGGTGAAAGGGTGGGAGCAAGAAAAGGCCGCGCAATGGAAGTGACAAGGATGGTCTGCTTGAGGACGTGCTTTTCGGCAACCTCGTGGGAGATGTAATTGAGGATGGCGTCGAACGGCCGCTGGGATGGGTCGACAGGTGGAATAGAACCAGCGGAAAGAAAACCGGACATGGTGCTGCAGGTAGACAAGCGGCGTTTGGGGAAGAAGGAAATAGTTCTCCTTGACATGAAAGACTTGCTGATACTCTCAGCGGAGCGCGATGCAGTGCTGGAGAAATTGCGTGGATATGAACCAGGCGTGGTTGCAGGGACATCCCTTGTGGCCTCATCGTAGGAGATAACGTCTGCAGCATCGGAGCCGGAGGCACGCCAGACACGAGCGACACGTTCGGCCCACTCAAGCGTACTGACGAGTCTAACGGCACCGGTATCTTCAACGGCGAGCGGAGAAGTGAGGCGGAGGAGCCGAACAGCGGGGGCGTGGCTGGAGGGGAGGGTCGGTGGGCAATGGGAAGCGAATATCACAAGGGAGTGGACGAGAGAATGGGAAGCTAGCAATGCTGCAACGCAACTCTCCGAGGGAGCTGGAGAGCGAGAGGAACGATGAGTGAAAGGGAGGGTTGAGGAAGAAGCTCCCGACTTACCGCCCAATACCAAAACGACGTCTCGCCTGTATGCGGTCAGGACGGGTGTGTTGTCTGTTCTGAGTAGCCATGGTTCGTTCAGGCTGGAAGAGAACGAGGAGGAGGAGATTGGCCTAGGGGTGAGAGAGTGAGAGCCGAAGGGGTTTATCGGGAACTGAGGCCGAAAGCTATCGATATGTTTGTTCCGGGGGCTCCTGGACGATGAAGAGGAGGTGGTGGCGGCCATGGAGTGGTCGCAGGTAGGTTTGTGGGGGGGAATGAAGGTGGGGGAGGGTTAAGGAGCGGGGGGATATGGTAAGCCAGTCACGACATTGAAATAAAAACTCAGAGGAAGGCCATGCCGCGATCACACCAGTTGAGGCCTCCGGGAAACGCCCGTAAATATTTCTTCTGCGTTTTTTGTCTCTCCATCCCGGAGATTGACTAGTGTCGCTGCCCATCGAGCACGCAGGGGGGTGTGGTCAGAACGTTCACGGGCGATGATGCTTCCGAAAATTTCGTCATTCAAAGGGGACAGAACTGTATGCGAGTACATTTCATCACTGATGACCCACAGCCTATTCCCACTCCCAACTCCCCTGCCCGGCTATCTCCCCCCTCCAGTGGCTCTCCAACCACCCTGGAAATCCGCGAGGGACGAGGAGACCGCATAGCAGGGAACCAGCGCAACTGCGGATCCTCGCTGCAGCCACATGGCGTGGCATCCCTTCAAAAAGTCAAAAATAATGGGAAGTAGACTGGATCTCGGAATGCCGTCAAACACGCCAGTGGCGTGAAAGGTAAGTTTATGTCGCACAAGTCGCCTCTTATCTCTCATCGCCACCGGCCATCGCTCGGCAAACGGAGAGGTAACCGCGCCTCTTCCGCAGGTCTAGTTGGCTCCAGCGAAGATTCGAGCACCGGGACCCCCACCGTAGACTCTGTTTCGTCTCATTCCTCTTTACGTTAGGCGAGCGATGAGTGTGTGAGCCAAGAAGCGGGACGGGAGATGTCCTGGTGTGAAACTTACGTCCTTCCCGTCCTGGCCGTGTCAAAAGACACTTCAGTTTCGCTGCCCCGAGGACCAGAAGGGAATGACCCTGGCGCTATATTGACCAATCTTACGGCCGCGTGTCTTCACAGCACAGGATCTGAGCACTGAGTACCGAGTACTGCTAAGCGGGGGCCGGCAAGGAACCCAGTTGAAGATCAACCCGATCGATCGCCTCCATCACGTGGCTTCAACTCCACAACAATATTACGCTCACCATGAAAGTTATCGTAACAGGTCCGGTCCCTCCCATCTGCCAAATCACCAGCTGTTGACCACAGATCATCGTGCTCAGGGGCATCTGGCGTCCTTGGCAAATCCGTGTACAACGCCTACAAGGCCGCCGATCACGACGTGACCGGTCTGGCGCACTCGCGCGCGACTGGTTATCTCAACAAACTTGACCTTACCGACTTCACAGAGACGGACTCTTTCTTCGCGATCGCCCGGCCAGATTGTGAGTTTCGATTCTCCGACTTCACGGTCCGGTCCCTTCTAATAAGAAATCCGAAGGGGTGATCCATTGTGCCGCCGAACGCAGACCAGGTATCCCTTCTCCTCATCTCGCTCCTCTGCCCCTAAGACCTGACCTCCAACCGTTAATCGCCGGCTTCCCTGTGGTTCCCAGATGTCGCAGAGAAGGTTCGTCCGACCGCTTACCTTCTCGAACCCCACTCACTCATTAAATTCTCAGGATCCCGCGGGCACTCGAAAGGTGTGCCGCAACCAAGCATTCTTGAGCCGATATCCAAGACTGACCAGACCCCCGTCTCAGCTCAATGTAGATGTTTGTCACCACTTGGCGGAGCTCGGCGCGAGGCTCAACTTCACGCTCATCTACATTTCCACCGGTAAGTGCTTCCATGACGGAACGCTCGGCCGCAAACTGAATTTGTCTCATGCCAAGACTACGTGTTTGACGGAACTTCACCCCCTTATCTCCCTTCCTCTACGACAAACCCCGTAAATCTATACGGAGTTACAAAGCGCGACGGTGAGATGGCAGTGCTTGGCGTTCAAGGCGCAAAGTCTGTTGCTCTCAGAGTTCCTGTTCTGTAAGATTGCCTCCTCGACATTTCACTCACACCCACCACACTGACATGTCTCACACGTCTCACGTCCCGCGTCTCGCTGCCACGGCGTTCCCGACCTTCCATCTCACCTCTCATCGGCTTCTTATCCCCATTGTAGGTACGGTCCGGCATCAAGGAACACTGAGTCGGCGATCAACGTCCTTTTGGATATTGTCCAAGATCAATCTGGGAAACAGTACAAAATGGATCACTCCGCCACTCGATACCCCACGAACGTGGTGGACATTGCGAACTTTCTCGTGCGTCTCTGTGAGTAACCCCTCCTTATACCGCTCATTCACATCCATATCCGTCCCTTTCGCCCTCGTTGTTGTTGTGACTGGCACCGGTTCTCATAATTATTCGATTGTCGCCCCCCCCACCCATCGTCGATCGACAACGACTGCTGTTACCGATATTTCCGGTACTGCTACTCACTTTACGGACATGTCAAACCTTCAAACCCCACGATCTCTCCCCCCGTTATGCTCGTGGATGCATGCCCCGAACCCTCCTATCCTTTCACCCTCCCCCCACATATTTACGTCCTCACCTCAACTGCGCCTCCGATAATAACGTTACTGATACATGATCTACTCACGCCACCACAGCCACGATTAATACGAGCTTGATTCCTCCTATCCTCCACTATTCCGCCCCGGAGCCGTACACCAAGTTCGAGATCTGCCTCGTGTTCTCCAGGTTGCTTGGAGTGCCCATCCCACACATCACTCCCGACGCCGAAGAACCAACGGGAGTAGCCGCCGTCTCACGTCCGAGGGATTGCCAACTATACACACGTGAGACCGAGGACTTGATGGAACACGCTGGTGGGCTAGGCACTACCGGATTCGAGGAGTGGTGGGCCGAATATCTGGGTGACAACAGTGCATAGAACCCCTATCCCTCAATCAGAGCGCCCATCCTTGTATGTTTGTAGAGAAGAATGACCCTTATATATATGTTTGTATTATCGAGTACTCTACTCTCACAGTTATCGTTTCAGAGAAAGGAAGAAAGAGCCAGCAGGAGGATGAGGCCAGGGAGAACAAGAAAGGGAGCGAAACAAGCCCTAACTTAGGTACAGTGGAGATTGACAGACGAAAGAACAGAGGGGGTTGCAACATATATGAAACGGGGATGAGGGGAGGAGGGTGTACTAATAAAGACATAAGCATCTACGAGGGAGAGACAAGAGGGGAGGGCGAAAGGAGGAGATGGGTTCGGTTCAGTGGTATGTGTCTGTGTGCATCGGAACATGAAAGACAGGTGGTTGTGATAATCTGGGTAGTGTGGGGGGTGCGATTAATGGTCCGTGATGTGGGAGAAAATGAGAGACGGCGGACATGGGAGAAGACAGAGAAGCTGCTGAATAGAGAATCAAGCCTGCGAAACAGAGGTGCAAGAAGGAATGCGCCCCCTGCCTCGACAGACTCTGAAAGAACGAAAACTCTGCGCACAATCACGAGAAAGACCACCCCGATCAACATGTCCAATTCCCCACCGACCCTTTCGCACGAACCACTTCTTCGTGGCGAGAGCCCTCAGCAAACTTCGAAGCGGCGTCGCCGCTCCCTCCGCCTCATACCCTGCTCAGTCCTACACGGCACACACCGCCCACTTGTACAAATCGTCCCGCGCAGTCACATCCATTGAACCAACCGATGAAGGAGCGTGATAGAAAGACTCAAAGGAGATGCTGAGGTTCGGCAACTCAGATCTTTTGAGCATCCTTCTTTTTCTTGCCACGTGGCGGTGTCATCTGGCGACCCATATTTCCACCGTAAGGATACTTTGCCTTCTTCTCGGCGGGTTTCAGGATCTATCGGATACGATTAACACACGCCGGTGAGAGGCATTGGGCCCGGTGCATACCTGGAATGAGCATAAGAGCGTCTCATCGACGCTCATCATAGCTCCTGCGTTGTCGAACTCCCCACAGTAATTTGGAGCAGAGAACAATGTCACCAGGTGCCTTTTGGCAAAGAACTCGTATCCATCTTCAACGACCTACACACAGATAGGTCAGTTACCGGTCACACGAGCGCAAGCGCTCACAATGACGTATCCTCATACCTGGTGCGCCCTACAGATCAGGTCCATATCATGTTTCTGCAAGAATCTCGATACAACGTCGGGGCCAAACGTAAAGGATACACCGCGGTCATTCTCTGACCATCCGGTGATATCTTTGTCCGGGTCAGACCAGAGGAGATCACATAGAAGACCTGTGGAGGTCTGAATATGTGGAGACGGTAAGACGGGACGGAATGGCGCGCACCGGTATCAGGCACATCTGTGGGCCTCATCACCCTCCGTATCTGCTCCATCGACTGCAGATCAGGACTCAGCCCTCCGTGCATCGTGAAAATCTTCTCGTCAATGATAGCGGCGATTGGCAAACAGTTGAAACAATCGGTAAACGTTTTCCACAGCTTGATGTTGTACCTCCGCTTGCCTAGGGAAGACCAGTAAGGAGCGAGCATACCTCAATCGGTTCGGACGGGGGGGAAACTCACATTCGTCATAAAAGCCGTATATCCTGTTGATGCTCGCACACTCGTGGTTTCCTCTCAGAACAAAGAAGTTTTCGGGGTATTTGATCTTGTATGCAAGGAGGAGGCAAATCGTCTCGAGAGATTGTTTGCCACGGTCGACATAATCGCCTAGGAAAAGGTAGTTCGCTTCTGGTGGGAATCCACCGTATTCGAACAACCGGAGCAAGTCATAGTATTGCCCATGAATATCGCCTGTCCGGCTGGCCGTTGAGATACGAATAGGATAGAATGATGTCGTGAATGCACACCGCAAATCTTGATCGGAGCCTCGAGTTCCAAGAGGATGGGCTGGTTGATGAAGATTTCTCTCGCTTTCGTACACAAGTATTTGATTTCGTATTCCTGTAACTGGACCGGCTTCCCAGGTCGGTTGCCGCGCACTGTTAGAGAGAGAGAAAACGATCAGCGTCAGGTGAGTCACAGGATGGTGGCGAGATGGAGGGCAGAAAAATCGATGATCGTCGTGGCCAGCGTCGAGCGATCAGCGCGAGGACTGGTCTTGCAAATAGTCTCTTCGGCTAATTGCCTTGCAGCTCGTTGCGGAGACGAGCCGGTTGCCGACAAGTTGACGGACCCTGGACATGGGGTGACCACGAGGACCGGGCGGATGACGGGACGAAGTTGAGCCAGCGCACAATCCACCCCCATCCGCCTTACAGATGTCTTCCGGAGCTTGCAAGGAAAAGAAAAATACAGCGAGGGGTGCTAACCTTCCAACAAACGGTCGATGACCGAGTCCAAATCAATTTCCGTCGTCGAATCGGCCATGACAAACTGTCGGCAGCGAGGGTGTGGAGATCGTTAGGTGAGATGCAACTGGATTGAGATGAGGGGGGGATGTTAGGGATGGGATTGGGGGATGAGCGCTTTAATAACTTCGTACTAGTTGTTGGAGGAGTTTGAAGCTGGAAGGGGGACAGGGTGGCTTGGTGGGAGTCTGAGAACTCTTTTTTTGATGGGCAAAGCCGGGAGCGTCGGACAATAATAAGGGGAAACGGCCGTCGACCTGTGCTCGTCCAAGGGGGAGACAATGGAAAATAAGAAAAAAAAAGCTGGGAGAAAAAGGCGAGGGCGGAGAGAGGGCTCGTACAGATAACACGATTGATGATACAGCGCAACAAAGGGCAAAGTCGGACCTTCCTTTTACAGAACCGACTCTCGCAGTTTGCCCGCCCGTCGATTCATGGCGCATGTTGGCCGTGGCACACGGGCTGGGGATGGTATACACATACATGCACTTGTAATATACGGGGAACGTCCAGCTCTCTTCCTAAGGCTGAAGCACAAAAGATTACACTTATACAACACCGCAATTAATAGAAATCTGTCTTGAAATCCAATCATGGCTGCTCGTGAATTCATTGCCGAGACCGCTGTTGTCGATGGGGGTTTGTTGGTTCTCCCGCCTGCGTGCTGGGACCATTCGGCTGTCGCGGACGACGTCGCCTTCGTCTGTTCAACCACGCAGTCAGCACAGCATTCCTCCAAACCGGAGAACCAAGGCATACCGGGGGAATACCGGTCCTTTGGGCATCTGGCGTTCATCCAGATCAAGTGCTATGCCAGTCGCAGCCTGGAAACCCTAATACCGTAGTTATCAGTATCCGGGATAAACTACCATCACACACAACACAGAACACCCACCTCGATCCAATCAACCACAGCCTGTACACTGGGCGTCTGCAGGAGGAACTGCTCACCCTCCATACGGACACGGATGACATTCTTCCGTTTCAAATAGTCGCTCGCAAGCCCACTCTCCGCGTGTTGAAGTGTGTAGGCCCGCAACGGCTGACAGTCCTGAGGGTATGGAACGTGTTCAGCCTGTGCCGATTTCGTGGACGTGGATAACACGGCCCGCCTATTCGAAGATACACTCGGCCGTCCAGCAGTGTTGCTGGTGGTCGAAGACACGCTCGGACGTGAGGCTGATACAGAAAGGCCGCTGCGGCCGTCCTCTCTGGATGTCTCCCCGCTCTGTCGCCTCGATGAAGCTCCTGATGTATTGCCGCTGCGGGATAGGAACCCGGACGAGTGCAGCCTCGACTTCTTTCCCGGAAAAATGATCTCCCTCTCCGGGGCTACGATGCTCGGGGTTGGCCGTGCGGTCGGCGAATCCTCGACTCCATCGAAATCTTGATCGATTTTCTGTGACCCTGGTGTCGCTGTCCCCGTCTTCTTGGGGAGCGGTGCATCGGATGTCAGATCTCCAACGCCAACCTTCTTCTCCCACCACCGCCCCACGGCTCCGATACCCACAACAGAGGCAGGAGGTTCAAAGACCCGGAAAACTGTTCCCTCCAATACACACAGCACACGCCTCCACTTGCGATCCCGCGCTTGAACTCCTGGGGAGGTAAATTCGAGTTTTCGTGGGAGAACAGCGGAGATAAGAATATCGTTGCTATACGGCGGTAGTTGCTCCTTGCCCTCTTCGTCTCGCGGGAACACTTTCGGTGCGAATCTGGCTGGTATCTCAAGGGTTGGGTATGGAGGTGGTTCGGTGGCCTCGGTGAACGTGGGGAGGGAACGACGACGCTGTATCCGTGAACCCTCAGGAAGTACATTGGTCTCATTAAGCACGGCTGAAGAAACGGAATCGGCGGCCTTGCCTTTACCCTTCGTCTCTTCGTCGATAATGGAAAGGTCTCGGCGTTGTCCGGACAAGAGATTGACCATGCTCTTGGAAGCTTGATGGTATAAGGTTGGTGGTCGATCCTTTGGGGTGAGTGGTGTTCGTTTAGGATTCGAGGCGGAGGACATCCAGCCCATGGAATCCGACCGTGTAGGGTGAATCGAGAAGTAGTCCTGTGGGGGTTTTGGAGTCTTGTCCCCATCCGCAACATGAGATGAGGTACTGGGACCAGGATGCGGGTCATCGGGAGAGGCATTCGCACTGACATAGATGCTGGAGCCATCCTCCCTCTCCGTGGCCGCGTATTCGTCCTCGGACGCGGGGAAGGATACAGGGGACGACGTAATTGGCACGGGGTCATCGTCATTATCATCTTCGTCATCACCAGAACCGCCGCCGTCGCCATAATCGGTGCCATCGATAGAGAGCGCCGGAACACTGCGCAATCGAACGCGGCTTGCATTGCTCTTAATACTCGGGGCCGGGGAATGAGAGCGACGGGCGATGGAAGTCGGAGGTAAAGGGCGGACAGCAGTCGGGAAATGGCGTCCGAGTAATGCTGGAGAAAATCGAACGCTTCCATCTTCATTATTCATCGTAAACGCAGGGGGTGGCAGCGACGAAAGTCGTAGAAGGGCCACTCTCTTTGGCGAGAGAATGGCCGGGCTGATATCAGCTGGCGTCAACACAGGGGAATTTGTGGCTTCATGGTAGTTTGGAGGCTGAAGGGGCGTAGGGCTGCGGGGAGGAAGAGTGGGAGTTCGATCCGGGGTTGGGTTCGGAACCTCGGCCCCATCCACGGGTAGCTGAAGAGTGTGTTGCAAACATCTAAAGAGGTTCGGATCAATGGAATCGCCAAGGTCCGGGAGGCCCTCAATCTTCGGAGCTTGCGAGAGCAGGTTGGTGGTCGATGACCATCCAATCCCAGGCAGGTTCGGCGAAGAGGCGCTGGTCATCTGGTAGGGTAAACAGTGCCCATGTACATTGGCGCGGTTCCCCGGAGAACTTGCAAGGGAGAACGCCGGCCCAAAACTGCCACGTTCCGGGCGTTTGTCGTCCTTATGGGAGGGTGAGCGGGGGGTGTCAAAGCTAACGCTGCGACCGGAGGCAAGTGACGTCGGCAGGGTTAGGAAGTTTGGAGTTCGTCCCGCATTGTTGATCATCTCGGAAGGTAATCGGATATTCCCTGCAGGCACAGGATCGTTCTGTTGGTCGTTCCGACCTCCGTCCGCCGAGCCAATACTGCGGGATCCGGTGTTTGATGTGCCAACGCTAGGTCGGGATGAAAACCTCGACTGCGGGCTTTGAGATACCGAACTGGACGACTCGTCGCGCTCTGTGGAAAAATCGGATACCACGAGCGCAGGTTGAGAAGGACACGGTTTCGGCTGATCGTGCCGACTGCTATTGTTGTGCGGATGTGCACCTGAGCTATTCCTCCTACCCCTCGCGAAATTCGAGAGATTCTTGAAGAATCTGGACGCCTTGGCCTAGTGATCAAAAGTTACAACTGGTGGTCAGCGTGACTCTGGATTGGAGTGTCAGGGGCCGATAGCGTATACCTGGAGGGAAGAGCTTGTGTGTACGTCTGCTGGGGTGCAGTTGGTATCGGAGTGGCCAGCTCTTGATGCCGCGTGCGGACGCATTGGGGGGGGTGGAGGAGCAGGAGAAAGGGGAACTCCCTGCGGGCGGACCGACCGAACTACAACGATGGTTTTGCAAAACGGTGAAAGATCGAGTTGAGCCCTATATACTTTAGTCATCCCACGACCACAGATCGGTCAAAGAATGCTCCCTGGCCGTTCCCTCCGACCACTGCACCGCCTGTTGTCAACCACTCCATACAGAAGGGCTGACCCATGGCCACTGCCACATACGAAACACCACATGGAAGCAACAGCTATCCCCCCTAATATCCCGAAACCCATCCCCATCCCAAGACACAACGAATCACTCGAAACGCTACGCGCAAGGCTAACATACCAGACCCGGAAACGAGGCACGCTCGAAAGCGACCTAATAATGAGCACCTTCGCCAAGGACCACCTCCATTCTCTTACCCGGGAGGAACTCCTCGAATTAGACCAGGTAACGTACCCCGCAACGGAACATGCGCCTTCCGGTCTCTCAACCCTACAAAATACTGATTGGAACCGAACACAGCTGCTTGACGAACCTGATTGGGACGTATACTATTGGTGTACGGAGGGAAAGGCCCCTCCCGAGCGTTGGGTCAATTCACCAATTCTCGAGAGGCTCAAAGATCACGCACGGAACGAGGGTAAGGCTGTTCGTCGCATGCCTGATCTCGACCCACCGCAGCGTTCTTCGTGAAATGGACGTGAAAGTATATTATAAATCTGTACGTTCTCTAAGGTATCCCTTCGTTCCCGAACCCAGAACCGTAATACAAAACTATCCTTATCTCTCGCGTGACGTGGTGAACTACAACGGCTCCAGTCGCTTTTGGTACTTTCTGAGTAGGAGCCGCTCGACCCAGCCACCCTTGGGATACACCTTCTCCCATTGATTGTGGAGATGAATGGAGAAGACCTTCTGGAGTGCCTGGTCTAGGTTTCCACCTTCCTTGGTGTGGAAACTCATCGTCTGACCGCGGTCGGGAACGAACGGGTCTGGTAGGCGATTGTCCAACCGGCACGAGCGTCCGTCCGTGAAGCAGAAGGGTAGAATTTTGAAAGGAGGCACACCGCCAGCGACGAGCCTCCGCCAAAGCTTGTAATAGAGGATCGATCCCCAGTCCGTCGATCCTGGTCTGGGGGGCGTAGAAGTGTGCATGAGGTGGAACGCCTCGCATAGATACGGCGAATGCTGTCTAAAACGCATCATCGCGCCGTTCAGTGGTTGATATGCCTTATCTACGCCAGGGCAAAATACCGCTCAGCTCGATCTTGACGGACGAAATAAAAACGAGGATATGACGAACCGTAGCAGTCCCATTGCGTAACGAACTCGTGTTCGAGCAAAGGGGACATATCTCTTGTCAGGAGAGAATCCATATCGACCCAGACTCCCCCATACTGCCACAGGAGCAACAACCGAATAAGGTCCCCATCCACCCAAGCCTTCTTGTCGTTCAAGCGAAGCATCGGGCTATCTTCCAACTCCGTCCCTCTCGAAAGCCCCTTGATATCCACGGTCCTCAGCTCGAATGCGTCAGGGAACTTCTTCAACCACGTCTGCAGCACCTTATTCCCGCTAAGATCGCCGTTAGACCACAGGATGAGCTTCGTCCGCTGAATGTCCTGAGTCGCAAAGTACGACTTGAGCATCCACTCTTGCTTTTCCGAAAACGGCGTGAGGTCGACCCTCCAATACGTGTGGAAGTTGACCCTTTCTCCATCCTCGGCAACGCCATCCCAATCCGACTTTGAGGGTTTAATCGTCCCCAAAAAATCATAACAGTCCATTCCCATCCTCATTGCCAAGCCAGAATGCACCTCCGTCCTCTTCTTCCCGTAAACGTTTTCTGTCACGTTATACATCTTCGAGACAAACGCGGGGTCGAAGCAACCTTTTAACGGCGCGATGGGCTCTAGTTCGTTCTTTACCCACGCCCGCTCGTAGAACGACAACTCGAAATGGGGTTCGTACGTCGTATACCCGGCGATCAGGAGGATTATAGTCACTGGAACTACAACCTTGAGAAGGGTGAGCAGTCTGCGCGGTAAGACACCCCCCGGTAAGACATGATATCTGTTGGCCGACCGATAGCTAGAAATTGGTTGTGGGAGGGAGGAGGAAGAAGATATGTGAGTCCTTTCCGTTGACCGAAGACGAGGGTTAGAGCCGTACATGGGTAACCGACCGTCTGATGGCATTCTGTATGCCTAAGTGGATCCACGATCGCCTCGATATATGTACTACTGCGGAATCTCGCGTGCAGGAAACGCAGGCAGCCGAGCAGAAAACCTCGAGGGTGGCAACAAGAGTGTATAGTCAAGACTACCTACTACGGTACTTTGCGGCTACATGCAATACTGAAAGGGGGTTAGAAGACGCTACTGTAGGTGACAGAACACGGAAAGCTACTCGAACAGTTCGTTGACACGAAGAAAGCTGGTAATAAGCAGAATGAAAGCGCGACGATTCGAGATAAATATATAACAAAAAGAATACCCTTTCAGACCACACGATGACCGGTAGGACCATTTCAGCACCCTCAGACCATTCCTCAGGTCGTCCACCCACCCACAGCCACCCAATCCTCCATCCCACCCCCACACGACACACGAAATGTAAGCGCATCCTGGGTTTAACGAGCGACCGGAACCGCTCCGCGATAAGCGGGGTTCTGGTTCTGGGGTGGCGCCCTGGTTGTCTGAGGATTCACCGGTACGCCATTGACACGTTGCTGCTGTTGTGGTTGGGGTTGCGGTGCGGGGACAGGTGCTTGCTGGCGTTGATGTTCCTCGGAAGTGGCGGCACCAGGCGTAACCACGTCAGTGTTACCTCCGGGAGCGACATAAAGTGCACGATCGATGTGTTGGGGGATGGGGGCAATCTCCGTCCCAAGCTCTTGCTCGATACGGTAGAGGTTGAAGCGATCTTCGTACGTCACCAGGTTTATGGCGAGACCCAAGTGTCCGAACCGACCGGAGCGACCAATACGGTGGAGGTACGTTTCCGAGTTCTTGGGGAAATCAAAGTTGATGACGACGTTGACGGCTTGGATATCGATACCACGAGTGAGGAGGTCAGAGCACACGAGGTTTCGACACACGCCGTTGCGGAAGTCATGGAAGACGCGGTTACGGTGCGATTGCAGCATTTTCGCGTGCGAGTAGAAGCAAGAATATCCAAGTTCGGTAATCTTCTTCGCGAGCAGTTCGACCCGGTTTGTCGAGTTGCAGAAGATGATCGATTGATTGATTTGTAGCTAACCACGAGGTGTCAAGAGAGGATTGAAACTCTGTTCCAACGACGGCACTGACCTTGGAGAAGAGAGTGTTAAGACAATGGACCTTCTGACGTTCCTCGACGAAAGCATAATATTGCGTAACACCGCGGAGGGTCAGTTCGTCCATCAAGTTGATCTCATGGGGGGATTTCATATGTTTGTCCTATCATCCACACAATCAGCCATCAGTCGGGGTCGGGAGGCTGAATAATCACCTTGAAATTCTTTACGATCAACGGGAAGGTCGCGCTAAAAAGCATGACCTGCCTCTCCTTTGGCAGGAAGGAGAGCAGTTGCTCCATAACCGGAGCGAATTCCGGGGAAAGTAGTTTGTCGGCTTCGTCCATGACGAAAACGGGGCACTCGCTGAGGTCAGCGACACCTTTGCCAGCAAGGTCGAGGATACGTCCAGGGGTACCGACAAGGACGTGAACGTTCTCTGCGAGACGCATGATATCATCTTTGAGAGTTGTGCCTCCAGTGGTCACCATGACTTGGGTGCCCATGTGCTTTCCGAGCGCTTTGCATACCTGAGATGTTTGAAGGGCAAGTTCGCGAGTGGGGACAAGGAGGAGGGCTTGGATCTTTGGTCTCTTGACGTCGACTTGTTGGAGGGAGGGGATAACAAAAGCAGCTGTTTTACCCGTCCCATTCTTGGCACGGGCAAGGACGTCGCGTTTGGTGAGAGCGATGGGGATCGCCTCTTCTTGGATAGGCGAGGGTTTTTCGAAACCGGCTTCGAAGATGCCCATGAGCAGTTCTCGTCTGAGGAACATGTCCTCAAACTCCATTCCCTTTGTGTTGGTTACGTCTTCCGTCTGAGGCCGTTCATCCTTGGGTGGTGGACGGAGACCGGCTTTCCAGTTATCGTTGTGGTTGCTGTGAATGGTTCGGTTTTTCTTCTTCTGAAATATGTGCACAAGATATCTACTTACGGTGTCGATGAAGATGGTCGCGATTGTTGGGCCATGCTGATGATGCTCGGTTGGAGGGAGAGAGTTTATTGGTTGTCGATTGGTAGATTTGAGAGCCGAACGGAGTTGGGATATAAGTAAAGGCTCAGAGAGAGTTACCAGAAGGTGAGCGTTGGCGACCGAGCGAAAGTTGAGGCCTGAGGTCGAGGGTTGCCAGGAAGGCGTTGAGGAGACGAGAGTAGTACAAGTTCAGAGACAAGCCACGGCAGAGTCGGAGATCCAATCAGCCCTCCAAACTTTTTATTTTTCCTGCACATATATGTCCAGAGCCGCAAGTTTTATCAGGCTCTCCTGTGCAGTCCTCTCGAGTGCGAATATAATTTCCCTTGTTTGAAAACGAAACCACGAGCGAGCCCAGACTGCCATATCATCACTAAGTCTAACCGGGGTCCTCATATAACAACACCTCTCCGATCTGTTCACCGTTCGACTTCGAGCTTCAAGCTTCACCCTCAGCCTTGAGCCGATGGCAAATACACTTCCTATGCTCGAAGTTCGCCACCAGCAGCTCCAGCTTGCCTGATTTTTTCAAAAGTCGGAAAAAAAACCGTAAACACCGGCTATCCCCACGTGACGTAAAACGCGTTGACGCACGCGGCAAGGGTCGAAAAGCATGGTCGCCGCTCGGAGTGGCACGCGGCCACAATAACGTTTTTCACCCTCTCCCTCCATCCTCCACCCCCCACCCTCCCCATGCCAGATATCAACGGCGTCCAAGTCACAATCGTCAGCAACGACAAACCCCTGGAAGAGTACGAAGTGACCTATGAAGGCGATACGGCCACCTGTTGGATACCAAGCGAGGCAGGCGAGGTGCGCACGGTCACCCAAATCCTTCCACTTTCAGTCGATCGACCGCGATCGTCTTTCGGAAGGGGGTCCTCTGCGAGATGGCGAAGTACTGACGATACCAAATGGTTTCAGACTTTCGAGATTCGCTGGCGGGTTCACCCTGGATTGCCTCTTCACAACGTACACAGAGTTTTCGACTGTTACATGGACGGGCGAGGCATGAAGCGAGCTCTCGGAAAGCCCTCGCATCGGTCTGGGTCGGTCCTTGGGGTCAGCACTGGCGCTACAACACTTCGCCCTTTCACTTTTTCGACAGTACAGCTGACCGGTACGTCCAACTTTCGACCCATCCGCTTTTTTTTTCGTCGCCAACGACCGACGGTGTTACAGAGGAAGAAGACGGGCTATCATCGAAAGCCTCCGCGGATCTATCCCACCTGGGCACAATCATCGTCAAAGCCCATCGCGCAAAAGCTTGGTCCACCCTACCTTATATCGACAAACTCCGAACGTCTCCTTCAGAACTCCCCGCCGTCAGCGAAAAATCCAAGAAGGCAGCTTCGCACTGTATAAGGTTAGAACTCCCGTCCGTCCGAATTCGCGCGGTACAGCACTTGCTCATCTTCCACCAGCCTAGGTGCGCAGCGGACGCAGAAATCTCGCCCTCGTGCCCACGGTGTCGAACTCCTCGGCAAATCCCCTGTTGCCACTTTCATATTCCGATACGCATCCAAAGGCGAGTCATCATCAGAACATATCTCCGTACCTCCCTCTAGCTCCTTGATGGAAGTTTAACCTTATATCCACCCAGGCATGCTCCAAGCTCAAGGCATAATTCCCAAACGAAGACCTTCCGTGACGACGAACACGTACGACCGCCCATCACCCGCGACGAATGATCCGATAAAGGGCGAGGGGAAAATCAAGAAGCGCTCGATAACGAAGGCGCCTTCCATCGTCCGACAATGCGAGAATGCGATTCAACGGGACGAGGTAACGCGGCTCCGGGTAAGGGCGAACATCTCCCTCTTTCGAATCGCCCGCCTTTGATTTCTGACTCGCTCCGGTTTCTTTGTGCGCAGAAACAAGTAAAGGATCTTCAGCGCCGACTCAGGGAAGCTGAAACGGTCAAACAGGAAGACATCAAACCCGTGATCCGCCCCACCCCGGAGGTTATTGACCTCACGCAATGACAGCCCTCGACCTAAAGTGTACCATATATCATATCTATGTACAACCTCACCCACACGATTTCGACTTAGTGTATACTATTCATCACACTTTACTAATGGGCTCAAACCGGTTTTGTAGACAACGCAACAGGGCAACAGAGACAACATTTTCATTGTTTGAATTATCGTAGTTCGTACAGAAGCGGAGCCCTAGACATTTGAGAGTGATGGACAGAGTGCAAAACCGAACGATTGTCCGAACCAAAGTGCTTGCGGATGATGCGAGAATGACTTGCGAAGCTGGAGGAGTACCACTAGAAACATGTGTCAGAAAGTAACCTCCTAGGCCAGTGGGTAACGACAAACTTATGCGAGAATCTGTATGATAAAACGCTTGCAAAGTTCACGGGGAGGAGGATGGGCCGAAACCGGGAGGAAACGCGAGGGGGGCAGGGGTGTCGCCAGAGGGGGTAAAACAGGTAAGAGTTCTGTGCAACCTATGAATCCGATTTAAAACAAGCGCGTCGAATGACAGTGCAAATCTTCTGCGAAACGAGTGGGAGTTCAAGCATTATCGAGTCTTCCGTCAAACAAGGGGGTATTCGAGGCAAAGCAGGATATTCCGGACCCGGCACAAGACGGATACGGGGTGGCCGGTGCAGAAGAAGAGAAGGGTCCCGGTGCACCCATACCCGCCGCAAAGGACCCATCCGTCGGGGAGTTCGTTCCGGCCGACCTGGAATTGTAGCCGTACCGGGCATTCATCAACGGAGAACGACGACGAGCCTGAAGAGGGAAGGGGCCGTCTATCAAGGGGAATTGGGGGGCTTGGTGAACCAGAGTATCACAGATAGAAGGCACCGGCTGAACGAATTCGATCTTGAGGACGTGGTTGAGGTAGACCTGGCCGTCAAGAGTCATCTTTGCCTCGTAGGCACTGTCAGCAGTTGCGTACTCCGCAGCGAGGGTTATGAATCCGGTGGCGGTATCAGAGCCAGAAGTCTCAAGAATGTCCAGCCTCTTGATGTGTCCAAAGGGCAACAACAGCGGCTCAAGTTCAGAGGGCTGAGAGAAGAGCAGCAAAGGCAAGTTCTTAATCAGCAGGGTCGAGGTTACAGCGGTGGAGACAACAAAAGATTTGGGCCCCTTTGGCAGAATTTCAGTCGGGGTATTCTCCGGAGGGTTTTCCTTTTCGGTGGGGGAAGCAGGCATGGTTGAAAGTGGAAGAGCAGTGCTGCGATCACCTCCATCCAAGAAACCTATGATGCTCACGTCAGTGCTTCTTAGACAGCATACAAAAGTGACCAGTTGACCTTGAGACCTCTGGACCACAGCCCAAGAGACGTCGATCATATGGCCTCTGCAAAAGGCGCGGTGAGTATGCGTTTGTGGGCGTTGGTGTGTGATGGATGGGTGTACTCACTTGATTTCTGTACGCGAAAGGGAGTTAATGGCCAAGCAAGCTTCCGCAGGGGTAGACATGACGATAAAGCCACGTCGACGCGAGGCATTGTCGATGGTGGCGAGGATGACGGCGTGTATTACCCTGCCGTACCTAGAGAAAATCTCTACAAATTCACCCCTAGTCACGTCGTGAGCGACGGGCGCGAGTATTACATCACGAACTGGACGTACTTGACAAGGTCAAAGGGCAAACCAAGGACATAGAGGTTGCGCCGCGTGTCGGACTTGGTTCCGGTGAGGAGTCGGTTATTGGCGGGGGTGGAACACTCTGTAACGGTTCTTTTCGACGTTCAAGCTCGAGTATGAAACGCAGGATCGCTTAAGAACTTACATGGGTACCCCGTCCACGGTATATCCTGTCATGCACAAGGCTTTCCTGTAGGGATGACGTCAATGACGGGTGGCGGACGGAAGGACGGAGGGCAAGGACAACGCACACAAACGCATCTCGCGAGGAGAAAGTGAGTTCAATGTAACGAGGTTGGCCTGCTTCGACATATTCTTCGCATCGACGGACTTCACCTGCCCAAGAGTGCATGAGTCTGGGGGTCGCCGAGATGAAATTGGGGCGGCAAATCCTCACCGATCATGCTCTGAAACAGGTCAAGAATGGTCTGGCGAGTCGCTGAGGTCGAGTGTTAGATCTCTGTGCGACAGGCGCGGAAGGGAGTAGGCACCTTGTTCAGCGATGTTCTGGATTTTGATGGAGTAGGTTTCGCGGTTGAACCTGAAGACTGGAGGCACTGTGGGGGGTTCACGAATCATCGTGAAAAGAAAGACGGAATTGACTAGAGATGGAAAAGCAAGAGAGAGAGAGAGAGAGAGAGGTAATGAGCGCGAGGGACCAGCTGCGGGGTCGGTTTGTCCAGCTGACGGTTGTGGACAGAGGACGAGAGACCAAGTTGAACCAAAAATTCCGGTTTTTATACCACAACCATCCTCTCCCCGATCTATCACACTTGCCGGCCGTCCCAGAGGAATACTACTCCGAATGTCACCCAAACCGATTTCGACTCTTGCGCTCCCAAGGTCAACTCTCTTTGCTCTATCACAGGCAGGCTACGAGACGACGGATGAGTTGGTGTCGTCGACTCCGGAGGGCCTAGCCAAAGGTAAACCCGTTTACCCCGATCAATGGTGGAGGGGCCACACCTTTCTAATGGGGATATTGTCGTCTTTCTGCTGAAAAAAAAAAAACTTCCACAGAGCTAGGCATATCCGTCCAGTCGTCTCAGCAGATCTTATCTGTTGGCCCTAGACTGCCGGCGACTCAATCCGCGGCCGCTTTGCTGGATTCCGCCAATGACGTCTTTCATTGTTGTCCGCCAATTGACAGCCTATTGGACGGTGGCTTGAGGCGTGGTCACATTCTTGAGCTGCTTGGCCCACCAGGAACGCCCAAGACGGCCCTTGTCCTCGAGATCATCAAAGATTTCATTGAAAATAAAGAAGATGTGCTGATAATCGGTATCTACCTGCACTTTCCCCGTTGTCCTGGCCCGTGCTTATCTATGTGCGTTAGATCCCCAGAACACGATCGCCCCAGGCGTTATCGATGAGAAACTACGAAGTGAGACAGCCGTCCATTTATTCTCTCGAGCCGGGGCACAGTGTGACACCGCCTTTTGGACAGCTTCTCAATCCGTTAGGGAGGATTATTCGCGACATGTACATCTAATGGCGATATCTCATGTGGGCGAGTTAATGGCGTTCCTCAACACGTTGCCATCTTACTTGCAAGAGAATCCAAAGGTACTCGGGAACGCATTAATTATATTCGCACAAGTTCGGTTCAGATGACGAGAGATGGACCGGCTCTAGGTCACCTTGCTCGTGTTGTCTTCATTTTCGTCCTTCTTCCAGCTGCCGCCAGGCACGGTGAACGGAAACTGGTGGCGCAACGCGTTGCTAGAGTGTTCGAAACGGATGTTCACCGTCGCGTGTGTGTCTCGAAATCTCACGATAGTCCTAACGTCACAGCTGTCGACCAAGATGGTCAAGGCGGACGGGTCCGTCGGGAACTTCGATACGGGCGCGCGAGCAATCATGACGCCGTCATTAGGTAAATCGAATGGACATAACCAGGCAGCTAAGCATGCAGCTTCTGATCTACGAAGTAGGCACTTCTTACCTACCGCAGTCCAGGACGTACCGTGTGATGATAACGCCACGGTCGCGAACCTTAGGGCAAGTCTTCTCTCTCGGCTGTTTCATTAATTTGAGGAGCGTGCATGGAAGGGTGCTGACGCTTAGCCAGAGTCGTGCGCTTGTTGAGTTCTCCTGTGACTCACGGGGACCAAGGAATGGTGAGAGAAGAGCGGTTCAAGATGGTAGGCTCGTTAATTGTGCATGCATGGCGAGAACTGAATACGGATTATCAAACGCAGGTCGATGGAAACATGCAGATGAACGGATTCTGATGGAAGTGACCCTCAGGCCTTCTGTCACCGCCTTTAATGTGTGGCACCACGGAGTAGATTATTGGGGTCCAACGTTCCACCAGAGTGTACTATGCAATCCATGCTCCAGTCGTGCCCGGATATCATTGGTACCTGTTGTCCCTGAAGGACCTGCTCATCGAGTGCGAGGGCGACTGTGAAGAAAGAGGGAAAGGGTGATCAGCCAGGCGGTTGGGTCAGGACAGTGTGGCTTGGTGGAGGATATCTAACCCAGGAAAGGCCGAGACCGGGCCGTCTTTGCGATATAATCAGTGATGAAGGAATCGTAATAACCCTTGCCGTGACCCAGCCGGGCCATCGAAGTGTCAAAGGCGACGCCTGGGGGGGTAGAGATCAATCTCCGTTGCTGTGACTCGTGGGTTCCACCCTGAGCAGGCACTGACCCGGCACGATTATGAGGTCCAGCTGTTGATCGGCGTCGAGGGCTGGGGGCAGAGACGTCAAGGAGCGACACGAGTGAGGTGGACGGAGACCGACCGTTTGACCGTGGTTCGCCGTCTCTCTCCCTCGGGGGTTCACGGATACCCCAGAGCCCTGAGGGGAAGGAGTCGAGATCGGGCTGGTCGTGCACCCGGAGCATGTCCATCCTCGAGTGAGACGGGTCCGAGGTGTCCAGCTTTGGGACGTAAAGGACCTTTCCTGGAACGAAGAACCCTCGAGCTCGTTTGCTGTTGCGAAGAGAAGCGATGCGAACCTGCTGCGAGGATGGCGGCAACTAATGGTCCCGTGTCGAGTTCACCTCTGGGCATGCTCAGGTAGCAGCTGATGTATTTACTCTTCTGAAACATGGTCGAATTCACGACCGCATCCGTGACCATCTTGGCTGCGGTTTAAATAGAAAAAAATTCTTTTTTTTTTGTTCGCAAAAAATTATGCGCACATTGGTGTTGAATTTGAGATTGGGAGAGAGATTTCAGGGTGGCGGAAACGATTTTCCGCAGAGCCCGTTTCTGACCCTGGATCGTAGTTGTGGCCATGGCCGAGAACGTGGGGTGTTTTGGTTGGAAGTATGGATCGGGAAACCGACCAAGAATTTGTCGTTTCCATTGATCAATCTCGGCATTTGTTATTTCGGCAAACGAAAGGAACCGAACGCCCGGCGCCCAGCTCAGCTGAAGCTTCTCTCTCTTTCTTCTCCACTTTCTTTCTCTTTCAGAAGGTGGGACGGGGAACAATGAAGGAACCGACTTCTCCAACCGCTCCGTTGGCCGCATTCCCTCCACAGCCAGAGGAATACAGGTCGAGAGCACCAGAGTTCTACGGGTTCGTCGCCTGGTCGTCGACCTACCTCCTCTTCGTCCTCTTCATTCTCTGGGGTTTCCTGCCAGACGAGTGGATAGTATGGAGCGGAGTCACCTGGTATCCCAATCGGTACTTTCTCCCGACCGTTCTCTCTCCGGGTTCTATCTGAGATCGGGACGACCGAACACAGGGAATGGGCGTTGCTGATTCCGGCGTGGTCGATGGTCCTCGTGCTCCTGACCTACTTGACCTACTTCTCTTTGGCTTTGTTTGCAACGCCCGCCTTCTCGGACATCTCCACCATCACCGGTATGTCCAATTCACCCGTCCCTTCTCCCTTTTTCGTTCAACCGCCCGACCAGACTCCAAGGGCCGTCTGCTCGATCCAGCCACATTTGATTTTGCGGACGAGGGCGTGGCGACGGAGATGTATGACATACCAATCACACTCGTCAATCATGCCCTGTACGATCGAGGGTGATGGCAAGAAAGAGATATGTATTTACTGCGTGTGAGTACTATCCTGCGTACACAATGTGATGCGACAAAGAGAACGAAGACACTGGAACCAAAAGAGGGAGCCTCCCAGATAGATGATATCAAGACAGAGATATAGATAGATGCGCGATCCTCATCATCCTTTCAACGGCGTGCTGGCCCCGGCAGTCCTCGCCACTGTTTCGGTGTCAGCGATCTATGTGACCGTAGCGTCTAGACGATCTCTTACGTGGCGTGGGTGGTACGGGTGGTTGTCACCCCCGTCGTATGTCGACTCCCCGCTCGAATAATCGCAATCCCACGCCAATGACGATGGTGTGGCGGGAGACAGCGGCACAGACAACGATGGGAAGTTGTCCTCCCCATCGCTCTCCGAGTCGCTCGATTTGTTGTTCCACGCGATCGATGTCCGTGATGTCAGGCTCTGCGGTACCCATTTGAGCATCACCGGCACTTGGTTTGCTTGTCGAACGTCCGAAACCATCGGTGTCTCGAACCCGACGGTGTACTCCAGAGCCTTGCTTGTCGTCTCTGTCGCTGGATTGATCCCGTGCGTTCGAAGGTGTCTCTTCGCGTTGGAGCGCACCGCGAACGATTTGTTGCAAGACTCGACCGGGCACCGATAAGCTATCAAACCTCTCCATTAGTCCAAGCACACAATCACGAGCGATGTTGTCACCCTTACGTTTCATCCCGGAATGGCTATTCATGTGCGTTGCCAGACCGCTCGGACGTGGGAACCACTTTTCACAGACGGTGCATTGATGCATCTTCGACCTTTTACTCGATGGGTTCGTCTTCTTCAATGTGATACGACCCCCGCGTTTTTGCCCATTGGTCGACCTTGCCGCTGGGGATGGACTCCGCTGTGCAGAGTACGAATCTGGATTTCGGGCCCATGCACTTAGCCTTCTATTCCGTCCCCGTGAATACAAGCTGGTTCCTCACCATCGTCCGAACCATCCTTGACCGAATCTGGCGTGCCAAACTGACTCTCCCGTCGAGAGTCGAAGAAGAGGGAGTCCGAGCTGACATCGTCGCTACCCACCGATGTGTGGCTACATTGGGAGGCGACGTAAACAGACTGCGTGGTCGCCTGCTGGCTCGGCAGTGAGTGGGTGCTCTGCGTATCTATTTCGGGAATGGTGTGAACCCGCGCGTCGAGTACGAGTCAGAGGGACAACATACCTTCATCTCGAGCGGCAGGATCCGCGCTCTCGTAGGTGCCAGGCCCAGCCAAAGATGGGAAGGCAGGATAGTCGTAGGGGGATGTGTAGTAGGCCTGGCCTAGCTCATAGGACCCGCGGGGGAGCTGCTGGGGCGCAGAGAGCGAAACCGAATGTTGGGTGGTAGCGCGCACTTGATCGTAGAACAGGTACGCGTTGGGCGAGGGGATTGTCCTCTGGGAGGACTCTGGATACGCCAGCTGGACGGGCTGATAGACGGCGGTGTCGACGGAGCCGGCGAGCGCATAGCCAACGTGGGGAACAGACCAATGGGGAGAGTTCCCAGGGTCATGCACCATTTCATCATCGAGAGAGGACGGGTTGCCAAAGGGCTGGGATGCGTAGTATTCACCCATCGGGACCTGTGTGCGGAGGATAAGGGGAGAGGGGATGGAGGGTAGGGTGGGAGAGGGAGGATGTGGGGGAGGTGGGACGACGGAGGACTGGGGAAGAGAACTTCTACGAAAGGAGGGAGGGTTAAATAAACGGATCGACAATAGAGGCTAACATTGCGTTGCACCCACACGACCCGGACCTCTTCTCTCCCGTTCGCACCTCATCCTGCACTTATCGATAAACGGTGCGAGCGAGAGGCAAGAGTCTTGTGATTCATCCGCTCCGTTGGAAATGCGCTCTCGAATCGGATCAACTCACGATTTCTGCTGCACAGTCGTTTCGAACGCGGTGACATAAACGAGGGGTAAGAGCAAAAAAAGGTTCCGATGAGATCAGTGATTGTCTCTTCCAGCCAGCCGACTCGTTGCTTCCCCTCCCGTGAGGACAACACAGGCGAGGATGATGATAAAAAAGCTTATCGGCCACGTCGTCATCCACCATCTTGCTCCCTCTTTTTTTCCAATATCATCCTCGCCCGGTCCTTGGGAAACCCCAGGTCTGTCCCCGATCAGGCAACTAGTAGTACATTTTACAAGTCCGCGCGCATCCGTGTGCATTCCTTCCTGCCCGACCAAAACGTAATCCGAATCCTCTTCCCGGTCCATTCGATGGCTACTTGGACGATGGTACCGACTGATGGTCCATGATCTTTCAAATCTTCATATTGCTCTCTCATGACCGGCCCCTTTAGTTGTCTCCTCGATCTCGCCTACTTACATGAAATGAAAAGACCGCGCGGGGGTGGGAACCACGCCGAACCCCGTTCTAGACACAACCCATCCTCACATCATCATCATCATCTAAGCACCCTTCTCCCTCTATACCAGGCCACGCCGCTGCCAAACCCCCCCTCATGATCACAGATATCATCTCCAACCTCGAATTCATCCCTCCAGGCGCCCCTTCAATTCCGCCCCTGACCTCTTCTTCGGTATCGGCCTATTCCCGCTGGATCGCATGCCAACTTTAGCTTTGGATCGTTTCTGATAACTCGGCCGGCGTCCACCGTCACCCGTAACTGTCGTCTCTGTGCGTCTAACCGGTCTCTATCCACGGCACACCGCCCCAAAGTCAGAACAGATATCATCCCCTGCTCCCTCGCTCCGACGCGTATCACTCACCTTTTTAATCTCGAGCCCATTATACGACCACCGTTTCACCCACCCGTCTGAGATCGATCCAGTCCTTGCTATTCGCGTCCTATCTTCTTCTATCTCCTCCAAAAAATCTTCCACATCATCCAGACTAGTTGAATGATTCGGTGTAATTGGTCCTGCCGATGACGTCGTCGCTGTGCTGGCAAAAGAACTTCCAGGGCCTGGACAATCGATATCGCTCGGCAACTCGTCGACATCTTGGAAGCCTCCGCGCAAATCCGGGCCATCATCCCCAGAATCGATATCGTCGCCATTAATGGTCCATTCCGAATATCTGCGGTCTAGATCGACTTCATGCACTGGTTTCGAAGTCTTGCCCCTATGACGTGGTCCTTCGACTGGGCTAGATAACAGTTCTGCATCAAATTCGTCATCGTCCTCCCGTCCAATGCCCGATTTTGACATCCTCGAATGACGATGGGGCGTTAATACCTCGGGCGTTTCGAATCTGTAAGAACGCGTCGGAGAAATGTATCCGTCCTCTTGCGCGATGTCGTGACTTTCCGGTTCGTCCCCATCCAATGTCAGATCGATCATTTCCACAACTCCGCTCCGCTTAGCCATCCCCGATGTGGTACCTGATGAACTGCCCGACGCCTGGCCAGCCTTTGGTGAAGTTTTTCGGGGTGTGGAGAAAAACTTGCTCGTGACGACCCTCGTCTCTTCACAAGGCTTGTTGTTCTCGTTCGACTTTCTTCTCTTCTTAACGTCCGCGTCCATCTCCAGTGCTTCTGATAAGGTGCGTTTCCCACTTGCCTGCCCAGCGGTTGTCGTCGGTTTCTTCGCGGATGGCTGGACCTGTCTACCAGTGGAGGGTCCTGGTGTCGGTGTTTTTGGCTTAGGCTCTTAATGAATAAATCAATCCATGTAGTTAGGGGGCGATATCCAATGCAGAATTCGATAGTGATATACTCACGGAAGAAGTCGTGTAGTGTGCTTTTTGGCGCCGCATGTTTCATTATGGACTTCTCCGACGTCACAGGGGTGCCGCCATTCAATAACAGGGGCAGTGGCTTGAGCGTCCGTGGGATGTAGGCGGGGTGGATGTCGACGATAGGAAGGAGAGATATCGGACAAACATCCCCGATCGCAACCTGTTTCGCCAGCAAGGGTTCCAACTCCCTTCAATTCAAACGGCCCGCGAGATATCCAGATGAGTAAGAATAATGCACGGACCACCCATGGGCGAATAGGAGACGGGGAAAACTTACCTTCCGACGGACTCCCTTGCTTCTCCGTCCAGTTCTTCCCCATCCGGAAGTTCAATCAGGTGAACCAATCGCTCAATCCTTGGATCATAAACACGCTGATGCAAGAATACTTTTTCGACCAATTTGAAAGAATTCAGGTAGTCCGGTGGAACTTCCTTCTTTCCTTCCAGCATGATCGCTCGTATCACCTTCTCCACCGTCTTGTACTTCCGCAGCAGCGACCAAGCGGTCTTCAATCCAACGCCCGGAATGCTTGGCAGGTAATCGCAGCCACTCAGGATGGCCATGGCGCGAAATTGTACATCCGACCAACCAATAAGGGAGATACCTCCTTCCGCGGCGGTGACCGAACCAAAGTCTGAGCGTGAGATCGAGGTGACGGTAGCAGTGACAGAGTCTAGCTTGAATAGAACGGTTTGGCAACCAAAAACCAAGAGGTCCGAATCTTCGGTGAGGATTCCGTCAACTATACCAGCCCGTTCGAGGTATGCCAGTTGGGCGTCCGCCTCGTAAGGAGCTACGACATACTGTATGCCCTCTGCACGTAACGCCTACCAAAAGCAGAAAAACCAGTCAGAACGAATATACGGGGAAACCTCGAAAGTAACCTTGATGAACTGATACGCCATCTCGGTAGTCACGTCTACGCATTTAACGTAGTATTCCCTAGCCTGTGTGTGTTTTCCTTCT
>Ga0307515_10001241_pt1 | contig 58148 bp, 82 predicted proteins | sample 17_EM_MG_FD_194513 | JGI IMG/M metagenome (GOLD analysis project Ga0307515, IMG submission 194513) | Populus trichocarpa ectomycorrhiza microbial communities from riparian zone in the Pacific Northwest, United States - 17_EM | ecosystem: Host-associated > Plants > Roots > Unclassified | place...
GTCGAACTCGGTACGGTTCGTGAAGGTATAGTAACCGTTCTTAGCCGCAAGAGCAATTACATCGGTGTCATCAGGTCGGCTGGAACCTTGCGTGGTGTTCGGGAGGAAGAATCTTGCACCACCTCCAAGGAGGATATCAACGACCGGTCCGAGTGGAGTTTCACCGATAAGGTGTTTTGCGATGACTGACTCATCGTCACGGTTATACACATGGGAGGCAAATGATGCAGGGGTTGCATGCTGGGCGAAGGTTCAATAGATGTAAACATTTTAGAAAAAAGAAACCAACCGTAATCCTAGACGTGACGACAAGGCCGGTGTGATATCCTGCGGCTTTTGCAGCTTCGAGAACGGTACCGCAAGGGTGTCCATCCTCATCAACACCAATGGCACCATTGTATGTCTTGGAACGCAGGGTGAGAAACTGGCCAAGCTGGAATCCACAGAATTAGGTACCTTAATGGCGCAAGAGTAGGCGGTGGCAGAGGCCGCAGAGTCGGTAACCCAGGAGTCGGAAGACCTGGTTCGGATAGATCCGATTTGGATAGTGTCGGATCCAAGGATGTTGTTCCAGCCAGTGCGACTATTGTTCCACTGGTTGAAGTTTCTGGCGAAAACTTCAGAAGCGGGGCCGAAACCGTCAGGAATGATCAAAATAAACTATCCGAAACTATTCAGGCCCGGAAGCAATTGATAGACGCAAGAAAGGGAGACGCACATTTTTCAATTTAGCTGGGCCATGGGGACCACCCGTCTTGGGTTGACCATTCCAGATCTTCCCCTGGGGGACATCGGGAGCACCAAAGTCACGACCTCTATTGTCAATGGCGGGACGGAAAAGCCAAGAAGTCTGGAGAGGTGGAGCAGGACAGGTCGTGCTCTGGGTAGAGACGAAGCGATAAAGAAGGGCAGCGGCGAAAAAGGCGGCGAGGGAACGCATCTGTACTGGGACTGGTGGTTAGAGACAAGGCTAATGGCACGCAAAGGGAGTACTGTAGTAGGATTACTAGTAAATAAAGCTCATTCGCCATCATGAATTATCTCCGAAGAAGCACATGGAACACATCGCGAACGTGTGTCGGGGAAGGGGATTCTTGATGGGCCGATGGGCCACCTGTACTCGATGACGGTGGCAATTAGAGATCTACATACAGCTTGCACGTGTGGCCGCATGCACAACTACACATCGTATGCGACCCTGGCCGACGTCCACGCGTACCGGTAGTTATGTAGGTAGAAATTCCGTAACGTTCGCCTCCCAGCCAATCGCGGGGTCGTTGCGTAAGAACCACCAAGCTGTGTGGATCGTCATACATCATATGTCACCACCCGCACAACGGAACGAGGGCCTGGCACTTACCACGGCGGATGCTTTTGATCAGAGGAGGCTGACGAATATCCCGGGAAGATCGCCGTCCCCACGAAGCCATCGTGGGTGCCAAACGGAGTTGATGTCCATTCCCACACACCCCCATTCGATCCACGTCCGCGGTCGATGGGTCCTCCGGCGGTAGCTCTGGTCGGGTGTTAGCGAAGACGAACGTGCAGAGCACACAGCTCGAAACTCCTACGGGCACGGGTTCCATTCCTGAATTCTACATTCGCTCCCCCTTCATACCCGACATTGAACCTGTCCAAGAATAGTCGGAGCTCAGGCTCGGTTGGGACCCTACCCTCTTTCGATTCAGCGTACGCCGACAATTCATCAAACGATCCAATCGTTGGCCGATTTTCTGCGACCCTCATCGGCACCGGACCATCACTCCCTTCGGCGAACGGGGGATTATCGAATTACGCAAACCTTGATTTCACCCCCATCCTCGACCCAGTTATGTAGTAGTCGGAAGGTCAATGTTGCTTGATTCTCTTCATACCATCCACCCAAAACCCGTAAACTCTTCGATGGTGATTGGCGGGAAATCGACTCTAAATCTCCCAACCTCCACCTGCCGACAAGATTTTTCATTATCCCATCCAAAATTGAGGGATTTCACGTCCACGGTCTCGTCTACAATATGGACATCTGATTCATAATTATCTCTCCCAACCGAAATCACCTCGGGACCCAGCTCTACGCTCGGGTGCACCGGTGCCGGGATTGTGTTCCATTGTTTCACCAGTTCACTCCAGACTTGCGTGTGGATACCTGGAGACAGCAAAGTTTCGGAGCAACTTGAGTCCGCTTTCCGAATGAGTATATACAAAAAGCGTCTGGACCCGAGGTTGGTATCGGTTATAGGACGGTATCTGTAGCCACTCACTTCGATATGGGACGCATCGTGCTCCAGTACCATAGTGAGAGTGTATCGTGAGCGTACGCCCCTCAGATTCAAGTTCTTGATAAAGGTCGAGCACACGTTCCCTGACTCCTCGATCGCGGTACTTGATTACCTCCTAGAGGGCTGGCCAAGGCACTTCGGAATGACTCTAGAACACTTTGAGCTATGCAGGTTATCGTTAGAGAGGGAGCACTGGCGTGACAGTGGTCCGGATCGTCGACGTGAGGATCGATGCCGCGCTGCATAGTTGTGTGAGAACGACAACCTTTGTGAATCATGTGGGGTTGTAGGAGACGAACCTCGAAGATGGCGGTGAATTTCCGCGGCTCGACGTATGGTTGTTGCTGAGAAGTATATTATAGAATCTACAGATGTATCAGTGCGGGGCGGCCCTCGTGAAAGGAATGTGCACCCACGTTGGAATGTGGCCGAGGTATAACAGGCACTTGTGTCGCAAGTCGATTGGTTTGACGTGGAGCAGGTGGGGCGGTATCATGCCGATTGTGACGAAGTTCCAAGCCTTCCACATCTCATGGAACTCCTGAACGGTCGACACACCAAAGTGTGGTCCTGGTTTCACCGACAAGGTAGTGAAGCTAAAACTAGGTTGCTCCACAATATGCAGAATGATGCCGCCTCGTTCGAAAGTTAGCAAAGAACCAAGTCCGCAGATCGCCAACAGGTTCAGGGTGTCAGCGAACGTGCACTAGTTGTGATGAGTAAAACGACGTGACAAGGGGGGTAGGCAAGGCACCTTGGATTCGAGGGATATCCCAACGCCAGAATGCTGGACGCCATTCACGGCGACACGACCATAAAGCGATGCACTGTACGCCTCCGGGCCTGGACCCGGGCTTATTGAGCGATTGGGAAGCGTCACCAAAGAACTGCCCCATGGCACCATCACTATGAAACACTATCAAAGTGCGGTGGCAGTCGGTGATGGGGGTGTCTAAACTTTCCTGTGCTTGCAGTAGCAAAGTTTTGAAATCCGTGGCAGAACCTTGACTGAACATCGCAAAGAGGAGATCTGGAGACCCGTCTGGGGGTGGCGCGGAGTTGAGGGAATCGGTAATTGGGTTTACGACCAGAAAACGCAGCCTACTGGGAGAGGGGGGACAAACGGGGATGTCATCACAGAACAATCGAAGCCTGAGAGCGACCGCTGGGGGGAAGGAGGGAAATGGATGCAATTTATAGCCAACGAGTAGTTACATGGGAGCGCGAAAGGACGGACAAAGAATAAAACCCCAAACCCACGCCAGCGAACCGGACCTTGAGTGTCACCGCTTATCTCGAGATCTTGGATCTGTGCGTAAAAACGGGGACATAAAAAGCCCCCAGTTTACTTGTCCGGGTAGGTTGTCAGGGTGTTCAGGGGGGAAAACAAATGAGGGCAGCCGAATCCCAGAGCAATAAACAAAGTGTGACCGGGGTCTGGCCATCGCGCGCCGATCAGCAGAGACAGAGATAAGGGGTAACTGTTCTGCTACATCAGCCAGGGCGCAAAGACGGGTGAGGTGCCTAGGTCTGCTGGAGAAGGTACACGAGCACAGCAGCCGCAATATCTTATCTCTGCCCGTGAACGGTAAGACAGGCAGCATGCGGGACGCCACCGATTGCCAGCAACCAGGGAAAGCACTTCATTCGAGACGACAATTTGTAACCGAAGTTAGGGGATGGACAAAGTAGATCTTGCGCATTTTGTTTAGAATGCAGAGTATATATGTCCTTCACTCCCGACGTCGCAATCGCAGCATAGGATGGCGCAATCGCGGTCATGTGACTATGATGAGTAGTGACTATTCGAGAATCAATACAACGGGGCACATCCTAGATCTTGTACAAAATCAGCTACACTTCTTCAAGCGTCCGTAACCCGTAAAATCATTTGTTGATCACGGAATCCGGAACGCCCAATTGACGTTGCAGAACCGAAACACTCTCATCTGTCAATCGTGTCCCCGTTCGATCAATTGAGCCTAGGCAGTGTTGCTTTGGGGATAGCAGGTGGGACCCACCTGAAATGATATGATTGGCAGGGGGAGGCCCAAGAGACCCCATCACTGGCTCGTCAACATCCGGCATGTCCCCAAGTTCAACCCCTCCTGTGATTGAGACGTCGTTGACCTGATAGTCTGGAGAATGGACAGTCGTTTGCGTCAGGCTTCCGCCAACGTCCATATTCCTCGTCGCCATCATCTGTAGGCCTGTGGCGTAGTGAATATCGTGCATCATCGCATGCCGCTGGGGGGCCTCCGAATCTTCGCTTTCCGCGACAGCCATCCCATCCGGCTTTCTTCTCCCCTCCACCTGCTTCACGAAGTTTCCCCAAACAGCTCTTTCATCGGTCCCCATGCTTTCAAAGCCTGCCTTGACTCCGTCGTCTGCTCTCCTCCAGACGCTTCGATGCCGGCAAACCGTACTCTTGACGTATCGGCAGCCGAAAACCTTTTCAAATGCGCATTTCTGGGTAAGTGTGGGTTGTTGAGTGACGAGTGAATCCATCTGCTTGAATCCTTCCGAGACCTCAGAGACTGTGTAATCGTTCGGCCATCGCTTCAGAGGAGGGTGGGGATGGTGAGGGAATGCAACAGATGAAGAACTGCTAGACGAAGGGCCGACCGGTAATGATTCCTTAGGTGTGGGAGTGTACGCAAAGATTTGATCAGTTGTAACCCGTTTGGAGACTAGAGGTGAGGGGAATGGTGGAGGACTGGGGTACGCTTGATTGGAGGTGGATGATGGAGATGGATACGGTTGGGCGTCAGTGGAAGGGACAATGTAGCTATTCCCCGGAATCGTGGTTGGAGAAAACGGGACCCGATCAACACGGTAGTACTTGGCGGAATGGCCGCTCTCGTCAACACTATCAGGAGCTGAACGTTTGACGGCTGTAGTGGGAGCGAGAACAGAATGATAAGAGACAGTTTGGTGAAGGGGTCTCGGTTGAAGAGTGATCTCCTCTCTCAGCCCAGGACATTCGTCATCAGAAAGTCCCTCGAGGAAACTTTTCCGGACCCTATACAATACACGCTGCTCGCTTTCTACAGTCCTGACGGTGGAGACGGCATGTTGCTCCCAATGACCCGAGACAGGGTTGTAGCAATCGACAAAGCATACGGGATTCAATCCCAGGTCCGAGACTAGTTGCGAGAAGTGGGAGAGTTGGAAAAGGGGAAATGTTGTTATCTCCTGGGTAAGGCGGATCGGATCGTAGTGCGGCTGACGTGTGAAGTTAGACGGATGGGCGGAGGACCCGAAAACGTGGGATTCAAACCTTGTACCAAAAGACGAGGGTGATAGACCGCCTGAGGGACTCCTCTAAAGCCTGTCTGTCGAGGGTGTGCAGCTGGACTTGCTGACCCTGGAGATGTTGCTGATACACCGTCTGCTGGGCAAGAGACATTACAGCTGACGAAACATTGAGTGTGTTGTGCAAGAACGAAAGTCGATCAGATAAGATACCTTTGTGGAATGGAGAGACTATGGAACCCTGCTCGCCCTCGTCCAGGGACCTCTTTCTTGGATCATCTAATCCGGTCTACCGGACCTCTCCCGTCTCCGACCACCGAGCCTGGGATCACGTGTCTCTCACTCCGCTGGACTGTGCCGCGACGCCGAATGCCGAACGCCGACGGTCTCCTGCTCCCATCTCCCTCATCATGCGGATGTTCAAGGACTCGATTCACGGCTACAGTGCGCTTGTCTCCTCCCCTCTGACTCCTTGGCTGATTATTTCCCTGTTTCCAGTGCCCTTTCCGCCAGGGGTATGCCGATTTATCGACACGCAAGTTGCCGCTTCCCCGTGTGTTTTATCGATCCGTTTACCCCTGCCTTTGTAGTGCCCACTTTCAACGGCTACGGCTCGTCAAGCAGCTGGGAACCAGCTACAGGGTATGGCCAGGCGCAGCCCATAACCGATTCGAACACTGTTTAGGTGCCCCTTCCGCGAGCCCTCTCCACGTGTTTCCCGCCTGCTCAACGCTTTCTCCAGGTGTGGCACACCTGGCACAATGTATGGTCAAACACCTCAAGGACCAGCAGCCAGAACTTGGTATCACCGACAGAGATGTTGAATGTGTTCAGCTTGCCGGACTGTGCCATGATCTCGGGCATGGGCCTTTTTCCCATGTATGGGATGGCCAGTTTATCCCGGTTGCACTGTCGGTTACCCTCGTACATTATTCCCAATTTCTCGTTCCTCTGACCAAACAGCTTAGCCCTGGAAAGCATTGGAAGCACGAGGATGCCTCGGCCATGATGTTTGACGATCTTGTCGCCAAAAACAACATTGATCTGCCCGAAAGCGACATTCTATTCATCAAATCATTAATAGAAGGTGATCCCGGTAGTTGCTTGTACGCAATTCAGGGGGGTTACCCTTCCAGTGCTTTTATACAACATCCCCAGGGACAGCAACCCCCCAGAGAAACCGTTTTTGTTTGAAATCGTTGCAAACAAGAGGAATGGTATTGACGTCGACAAGTAAGCACCTCATACACTCTCACATCACACACCTTTGACCTTTTCACCAGATTTGATTACATCGCCCGCGATACAAAGGTCACAAGTGACATTGCATCGTCAATCTGCATGGATAGGTTTGTTTGCTGAAGAATAATACCCGTTACCGCCATTAAAGCATGGTCCAAGGCTCATAAATTGCGCTCGAGTCATTGATGACCAGATTTGCTACGACATCAAAGATGCAAACATGCTCTTTGAACTGTGTCACACACGATACAGTCTCCACAAGTTGATATATACTCATAAGACAGGTAAAGTTCAAGCGCAGATTCACACTCGTCCCTTTCTCACCACTTGTCCAAGCCCGGGCGATCGAGTACATGGTCGTAGATGCACTCCTTGCCGCAGAACCCGTAATGCACTTTGCGGACTACGTCACCAATCCAGAGAGGTATCTCCACCTTACCGACAGCATCATCGAGCTGATTCAGATGTCCGACGACCGAGTGAGCTCCGTCCCGCTATTTTCTTGATTGGGATTGACCACCCATAGAACCTCGTTGAAGCGCAGGCGATCTTAAATCGCATAACGTCAAGGGATTTGTACAGAACAGTTGACTATAAGGTCTTCACGTGGGACTGGAAAGGGCACCTCCGCAAATTCTTCAACCCCGAGGCGATAGTATCAGCTGCCAAATCGCACGAACCTGAAAATGATGAAGAACGGGCTGCCCTTGAGGAGTTGTCCACCCAGCATGTAATCATCGACGAAGCGGTGCTTCACTACGGCATGGGTAACAGCAATCCCATCGATAAGATTCGATTTTATTCCAAGAGAAAACCCCAGGGTATGCATCCCCCCTCTTTTAAGATGGATTGGACTGATCGAGAACCCAGAGTGTTCCAAAGCTGAGCCCGGCGATATATCATCACTGATGCCCGCAACCTTCGGTGAGGTCCTGCTCAGGATATATACCCGCGACGTCCGGTTCCTTGGGTTGATCCAGCATGGATATCGACTCATCCTGCAAGACCTGCCCTCATTGCCGGTGGAAGAGCCTACAGCTTCTGGTTCCGACCACCCGTCCACACCCACAAGAGTCGGGACCGCATCCCCGGTCCGATCTTCTGGTGGGCGGGTGTTCTCGAACAATTCCTTTACGACAGTGGGACCAGGATACGTACCTCCCTCACCAACGGCGGAACATGTAAAGAGGAGGCGGGAAGATGGTAGTGTTCCGTCGCCCCGCAAAAAGCTACGGTCCGGATGATGCTACATTTCTGCCGCCTCCTTGTGTGGCCTTACAATCTCACCGCCATAGTATGGACTATCTTCCATTGACACCCATTAATGACGATCATGTACTCTATACAAACAAACTGCAAGATTTCGTGTTCCCATGCGTTGGAGTACAAATGCCTCATAACCTTGCGCTAGCTCTTTGCCCAGCTCCCCCCTTCTCAAGGTCACTTGTGCCACCACTGTTGCTTCCTTCCCCAACGACGGACGAGCTCACCACCGGTTCCATTGCCACCTTCCTAGTGAGACCCCTACCTCTGGCCGCAGAGGATGTTCTATCCCCTTCGGGAGTTTGGTGCGAGCCAGGCGGCTCGATGAACGACCCATCATTTTTACCATACTTTTTGAATGTCCTGAAGATCATTAGAAAGTTGAGCAGTCCAAGGAACACAATGGCGGTGATTGTCAGACGGGGCCCAAGGGCTTGGGTGGGTGTAAGACGGGGCCAACCACCATTCTCTGGGTCATTTGTTGCCCCAGCTCTCCACACATATGAAAGTATCGAAACGATGAACGCGATTACCGACCAGGCTAACCATACCGAGGGGGTTGCCAGCAGGACCCACACATTCCACAGGATTGATGTCCGCGTCTTCTGCGCCTCCTGTCGTGGAAATCAGCGACGTGTAGACTCGTAACTTTATGGGACTCACTTCGGCCCAGGTCGAAGCACGATGCATGCTCCTCATTGTGCCAAACCGGATGATGAAAAGACAGCCAAAAGCGAGGCTCATCAACGCACAAACTAGGGACATGAGGGCAGCAGTTCGTGTGATCGGGTCGTATGCCATTTCTGGTACTTGGAACATGGTGACGATCGCGCTTCAACGAAGAACGTCAGTACAGCAGTTGGACTTGTCGAGCGGAGAGACAACGGACGAGCAGATGAGGGCCGAGACAAGGTTGAGCGCTTTCCACTCTCTGAGGAGTGAATCAATGAAGTCCTCCCAGGAATTCTTGAACCTTGCCAGAGCGGGAGACACTGCGGGAGGAGTCCAGTCTTCCGGGAATGGGAGCACTGGTGGCGCTATATTGTTGATGGCGCGACGGCTTGCAGCCGATAATTTACTGGGCCGGTTGGATTCGATGATCCGTTGCATATCATTCCTACTGACCTCAGCATCCTCAAAGATACGAGCCACGCGAGAGAAGTATACTGCAGGGAGGTAGAGAAGAATGCAAAGGTAGAATTGGCGTGGTAGTGAATCGGAGAACAAGCCCCGGTCACCCGAAACTGGTTTTATGGGGATGCAGCAAGCGATTGGGAGTGATTGTTCGTCTGTGCTCCTGGGAGAACAGATTCGGAAGTGCCACTTGAACGGGTCGATGGGGATGAAGGGCTCGTCGCGCGAGTGGGTCCGATGGAGAGCCCATTGTTGTAAAAACCGTAGAGGAGAGGCTGCGCGCGAAGCGGATCGACTGGGTGACAGCGAGCCAGGCGTATAACTCTGGTGACAGGCGGGGTTATTATCCCCCACCGGTTTCGCGGGGCTTTGGTTCCGTGGGGTGTTTCCTGTGCGCTTTACAGGGCTGAGGCTGCGCGGGGTATTCCCCGCATTTCCTGAGGCTTGTAAGAGAGGGAGGTGAGGTGGGAAGGCGGTCTCACTGTAGGTGTGTACGTACTTGGATGTGCACCACGGGATGCACTCCCAATGCAAGGGTCACTTTCGAAGGAGACTCGTGGTTGTTGAGAAGAGTATTCTTTCCCTACGAGGGCGCTGTCCGACATACTCCCTTGGAAAAGGTGGGTACCGGAAATGGTAGGGTCGGAATGTTGAGAGGTGGGGAAGGACTGCGCGTTGGCGTTACCAGAAATGACCCCATACTGCTTTGGAGCGGCCATGGCAAGTGATTATCCAGGAGACTTGGCTGTTCTGGGAGAAGAGAAGTGCTGATATCTGGATGGACAGGGTTCAGCGAGTGGACGGGTGATTGTGATCGACTCACCAAGCCGGTGGGTATCACCCTCTGGAAGAAAAATCCAGGTATCCTTCTGGAATGAAACGGGGAGAGGCAGAGCCAAGAGGGATTGCAAGGGCGCGGGCGTGCTAGTTCAACAGCGGACGCCAGATAAGGGTGACTATAGAGCGGGTAGCACAGCTTGTTCTGGTCGTTGACTTTCGTCGACCGTGCTGGCCACCAACGCGTAATTTCACAGATGTGGCCCACTCCGGGTCACAGAATCGCCCAGAAAGTCGCTCCGGGTCTGAGTACTGAGTCCCAAGGCGTGGTGACCAGTTCACTGGTTGGGTTGACAATCCTCACGTGACCAACGCGTCTCCCTTCACCAGGCAGCCTCACCATGAACGCGATGTCCCCCGTTCCAACGATCGTCCACTTGGGCGAACAGCATTCGATATCGGAATCTATGGCTGCGAGGCTGACTGCAGCCGCTATTCAGCACGTCTTATTCTTGAAGAACCAGATTCCCTTGTGAGCCAATCCAAACCCCTTCCATTCGGTTTGCTAAACTCGCCACTGCAGTCCGGTCGAGCAGCTCAGTAGACTGCCAATACCACTCAATTCCAAATCCTCCAAGAAACGCATCGACCTGCTGGACGCTGTCGACACACTATCTTGCCATTTACAATCGACGTTTTCCGCCCTTTCTTCCTCTCTCGCCCTCAATTCCCTTAAATATCCCAAAAGTCCTGTGCATGCCCAAGTACACCTTCTTATCCTCCTGGGGCCCAGCATCTTCGGACCACGATCTCGTCTTCTCCTCACAATCGATGGCCTAAAAGTCCATTCGTGGGACTACGGGACCGAGAGAGATGCCTCGACACACTGCAAGGACGAGAACCAAGGTAACGGAAGAAACTCCGGTAGCAGACTGAATCGTGTGCACACACTGGATCAAGTTCGCTCGCCCCTCTCTTCTATACCACCTCCTGCAACCAACGTTCGATACGAAAACGATCCCACAAACCCCGAGCGCATGGAGAACCGTACATCATTAGATTCGACAAAATCCCCTGACTCCTCTCCTCCATATGAATCCCTTACTGGTTATCTGGGAGAACAGCAGGCCCTCTCTGCTGCAGAACGGTTGCTCTCCCGCTCACTGACAATGGCCTGCGCTGAAGATGGAACCATGCTCAACGCAGAACTAGGTCCCAACTATTCTTCCGCCCTTGAGCCTAAACGCTGATCCTTCACTAGAACCCACCCAGACGCACGTTCTTATACAGGCCCCACGTAGATTTAATCACCCGTCTTGGATACCAAGGCAGAATATGACACCCGGGCTTGACTCTGTCCTAGATGGATTGCGGGACCACGGGGGGACGGCCAAGCGGGGGAGTGCAGGTGTCAAGACGGACGAGGTTTTAATTCGCTGTGACTACGCAAAAGCCTCAGCAGCCACGTGCGACAATACGGAGAGTGTCGAGGCTGATGACCTGATATGGTGGAGCTGGGACGGGAAGATAATTGGGTTTGGTGATTTGTAGGCTAACCCATCGTCTGGGCTACTGGTTCTTTTTGTTTGCTTTTATGATCTGTATAACCATCCAGCAATCTATGTATTACCACGCGTGCATGACATCCGATTAACGTGTAACGGATGAGCGAGTGGTAGCGAGCGAGGGGAGAACGCATTCTTGGACGAAATAAGTATGGAAACGATCATCCTCGGTCAGCTCTGGATGAAAGCTAGTGAAGAGGTGATTGCCTTGTCGAAAAGCAACGATCGTTCGAGGGGTTGAATTATCGGTAAGGTCTCGATTTTCTGGAGCTAGATGTTGTGCGTCTGGCAATAGCTCAACAGGTACCCGAGCAATGATCTGCAAAGGGGGGTCCTCAGGAGTCGGGTCAACGGAGAGCACAACCTGAGGGATGACATTAGTTTAAGGTTTTAAGCTAGTGGAGATGAGGACAGTACTGGGGCACGAATGAACACTCCTTGAAATGATCTTTCCGGTTGGGGCAACGATCGTACAATGAGTGGGACCTCAAAGGATTCGACCTGGGCGAATCGCCGTCAGTGATGATAGCGAAGCGAACCTAGATCGATCGCCCCACCTGAGATCCCCATCCATTTCGGGCGGTGGTGACGGAAAGACAACCGAGGAGATCCTGACCACCCCTCTTGGTATTTGTAACGTCGCGAGACATGAGGATTGCGCCAGCACATGAGCCCCAGACGGGTTTGGTCTTTAAGAACTCCCGTAGAGGGTCGAGGAGACCGGAGAGTTTGGCAAGGAGAGCAATCGTTGTTGATTCTGCAAGATGAAAATCGAGAAGGGGTAGGGATAAGGGATTAACGCGAGACGAGTAGCGTACCTCCTCCAGGAATGATAAGTGCATCACATGTCTGAAGGTCCTGAACGCTTCGAACAAGATTTACAGAGATCTCGGCCTGGAGACTCAAATTTTGCAACATGAGTTGATGTTCGACAAATGCACCCTGAAGGGCTTTTGGAAATGATAAGATGAAAAAGATGGCAAGTAAAAAACGAAACCATACCAAGGATTCCGATGACGATGGAATTGGATCCGTTCTCAATGAGTTCGCTCATCGGCACAATTTGTCTCAATCTGCGGGACAAAGCGTTGGAGCGATCTGACTCGTACCATGCACCACCACACGAGTAGCACAGCCACCCGACGCGACCCTACCCATCTTCACGGGGTGGAAAAAATGCCAAAATTTGTAAAAAGCACTGATTCAGAATCTGAGTGGTCCGGGTGGTATGAAGAGCGCGCGGAATCCCTCCGAGTGTGTGTTATAAGTAAGTGTGTATACTGGAATCCAGATATTTCCGATCAAATCCGGGAGGGTCTCAGGGAGGTCACGCTGTCACGCGCGTCGCTCCCCCTTGTCTCTTCCCACCACAAGACACACTTTCCATCCCTTCCGTCATGGCCGAGTTCGATACTGACCTCTATAGTGGTCAGTCTCCTACCTTTCCTTTTCTTTTGTATGCCTAGCTAATACAACAAAGACCTCTACGGCGCCGAGGACAACGACTTCGCCAGCGCGACTGAAACTGCGCAGGATCTGTCCAAGCTCGACTCTCAGGAACCAGACGACACCGAAGAGCCCCTCAGTCTCCCAAAGCTAGCCGAATCTACGTCAAAACCTCCGCTTAAGGCGGAACTGCCCCAACAGTCTTCAATCGCTCCGAAACTCGAGCTCTCTCCACCCGTCACTCAACAGATTCCCACCTATCAGCAGCAGACCCCTGACTACAATCAAGTCCCAGCGCCTCGACCCGATGACTATCAAAACATGAACAGGCCCGTCCGGCCCTCAGAGATGAAGGAGGAAGGGTAAGTCACCCAACTTGTCTCCCTCGCTGATTCCTCCCTACGACTACTCGGCGACCATTCGCCGATGTGGTCATGGGTCGTAGTGGCAAGCAGCGCACGTAGCACATGCGTCGTCCGTAGTTCTGTCGTCGTCGTCGTCACTGCTCGCCTACCAGTCTAGCTAGACCTAGGATATCACCGTGGCTCCGTCTACGTCTAGGCTACTCTACGCTACAAATCACTCGGTCGCACTTCTGTGTGTACGGGCGCTCCTGTCCCCAACATCTGTCCCGTCAATCTGTCTTCCTCTTTCTGCCTTTGCCTACAACGTCAATTACTAATAACAATTCTCGTTCTCTCTCCCTGGCTCCCCGACCATCTTTCCCTCACTCCAGCAAAATGTTTATCGGCGGACTCAATTGGGATACAACAGATGGTATTTTAGTTTATGCTGTTTGTCAACCCGCACATCCGGGAACTAAAGTCGTAATTTCAGAGGGTTTGAGGAACTACTTTTCCCAGTTTGGTAAAGTCGAAGCTTGCACGATCATGCGCGACGCTGGTGGTCGGTCTCGCTGCTTTGCCTTTTTGACCTTTGAGGATCCTGCATCGGTCAACGCCGTCATGGTCCGCGAACATTTCCTCGATGGAAAAATAGTGAGCACTATAGACCATTTCGATCACCGTCTGGCTTTTCTCACCTCGGTTCTTCCTCAGATCGATCCCAAGCGAGCGATCCCCAGGCAAGAGCACCAGCGTGCGACAAAGTTATTCATAGGCGGACTCGCTGGGAGCGTCACCTCAGAGTCCATGCGGGAATTTTTTTCCCAATTTGGTCGAGTTGTCGATTCAACAGTCATGTTGGATAGAGAAACCGGCCGCAGCAAAGGATTTGGGTTCGTTTCCCTCGAGAATGCAGACGTCGACTCTATCCTCGGCTTTGGCAAACTCGAGATTGATGGAAAACTGGCAAGTCCTTTGGAGGCGTCCCCACACGATTTTGTACTTACCGGTGGGTTTTACAGATCGACGTCAAACTCGCCCAGCCTCGGTCAGCGAGAGACGGAACAACCAACCCGGGTGCTGATGGTGGTAACACTGGTTTCTCTGGCAACACGGGGGGGTTTGGTGGCCAAGGACAGTTTGGAAACGTGGGCACCATGCAAACCGCCACGGGAGGCGGCAACACGCCCTTCGATGCCAATGCCCTGGCCTCATTGTGGACTCGCATGTTTCAGCAGATGGGAGGTGGTATGAATCCAATGATGGGCGGCGGTGCCATGAATCCTATGATGGCTGCGGGGATGGGTGCAGGCAATATGGGTATGGGCATGGGAATGGGCAACATGGGTGGTATGGGACGCGGGGGACCAATGCAAGGGATGGGGAATATGGGGATGCAGGGGCCTAACGCTGCCACTCTGGCGGCGATGGGACGTGGGATGAACCCAAACATACCTCGAGGACCGCGCGGAGCGCCTGGAACTGGGCCAGGTACTGGTTCGGGGACAGGGGTTGGGCCGCAGAGGACTGGCCAACGAAGTCAGCACGGTTACCACCCTTACTCTCGTTAGGCAGCTTCCCCGCCCTAGACCAGGCGTTTGCTGCTTTTAAGTACTACTTATTATGTATTTTCACGACGTTCGACTTGGCCTAAAGTATCACTCCCATTATTTCTGGCTTAATGTACCATCTACTGCCGCCTCCGGTTCAAGAGTGCTGAGCCATATACTGCGCTCGGTCGGACGTTGCGAGGTGCTGGACTGCAATATTAACCACAGGTCGGTGTTTCTCCGAGAAAAGTCTATGGGAATCGACTTTATAAGAGCAACAAACATAACCAATAATAGTCTACAGTATTTCACCGGGTGTTGAGCATGGCGGAGGTTTTTGCATCGTAGAAGAGCTCATCTAGTTCCGATACGTCCTCGAGCTCGATTTGAGCGCGGCCAGCGAGAGATGCGAGGATAGAGGCGGGAGTGAGAAGCTGTAGGACGTAACGAAGCGATCGAGCGTCCCCTTCCTGAACAAGACGTTCGATAACGCCGGCACCGAGCCTGAGACCTTCAATGTTTGCCCGGAGTTGCAGTACCTTGGCAATCTGACCCGAGTGGTATATATCTGTCTTAACGATCAAACAGCTACGGCGGATGCTAATAATCAGAACGGGTAGCTGGAAAGGGCTCGTAGAAGGGCATACCGGTCCAAGAGGTCGATAGGGATCCCGTGTGGCGCAACTATATCAGACGTCCCACGGACAAGGGTTTTGCCTCTGTTGGTGGCCAGCACCACCGTAGGTGCCATGGGGGACTCGAGGAGGGAGTTGAGGTAGGTGAAACACTCGATATCGAGCATATGAACCTCATCGATGAAGACGACTCCTGGAATGACCTCTGCAACACCCTGGTCAACATAGCCCTTGACGACTTTATTAACCTCTCTGCGAAGCTTATCGGTGATTTCTGTCCTGCCACTCTTGACCAGACTGCCCATGACACTCATAATATCTTGACCGCCTTGTGGCCGGGCGTTTGCGGCGTCAAGGTCACCAAGGGTGACATCCTGAACGAGTTCCTTGCGCTTGTGAACATCGCCCTTGGGCAGAGGGACATAGGTTTCGGACTCGAGATCATATGAGGATGCATAGGCGTCCGAGCGGCCGACACGTTTGACTGCACCAGTGTTTGCCTCGATGTAGATGACATCACCAACAACGATTTTTTCCTTGAGGATGGCCTCGTAGATGCTAGGGTCTAACCGAAGCTGTTTTGTGCCTTTTGCGGTCTTGAGGCCGACGACGACGTGGGAGACGGTTTTTCCGTAGCCACTGAGGGGGTTTTCGGACTCGGTTGGGGTTAGTTCCGTGACCTCGCCCTCGTAGACCTCTTTTGTTTCTTTTATTCGAAGTCCTTGAGGAAAATGTGATTAATGAGGGGACATATGACGGGTGGAGGGCACGCACCAATCGCTCGCCGGAAAGCCTCGGCGAGAACTTCAGTCTTTTTCACCTCTGTGCTATAGACTTCGGAACCGACCATAGGGCAGAAGGGGACTTTTGAGCCGAGCTCTTGCGAGATGGCGAGGGCCAAGGCGGTTTTCCCGGTTCCAGGGGCACCGACGAGGAGAAGGGCACGACCAGAAAACTTGCGCGACCGGATAAGGTCCACGACGACGCCGCAGGCCTAGAAGAGGATCCTAGCGATTGGTTTTCATCTCGGATGGGATGAGAGAGGGTTAATCGTACCTCTCGGGCGTTGGTCTGGCCGATAAAGCCAGCAGCATCGGAGGCGGCGTAACCATCCTGGGTGAGACCGAGACCTTTTATGTGAGAATGGACGGATATCCGTGATGACCGTGCGACGGTTGTGGAGGATGGTGGGGGCAGGGCGTTGTGAGCGACGGTGGTCGTCTGCTGCTGCATGGTTGGTCGGGTGAGTGCTTGAAACCAAAACACGTGTTTCGACGGCGACGACTTTGGCGTGGTCTACGTGCTGCCACTGGCTGGACGCACTGAGGCTCTTCACTGCTGGGCTACGTTACACTGATGATGTCAATGCTGTCCGTGTAGACTCGGACGAGATTGACGAGGGAGTATTGCACTGCATGCGGATGATCTGACTCGTCCACAGCCTTTCTCACTCATCCTCTCCCCGTTTTCTGACGGAAGGAAGATTTAGCAGGCGGGGAGTCATCTACGCTGTGCCATCCGATGCACCGGCGACCTTGTTCCCTTGCTCTCTCGCTCTGTCTCTGTCTCTATCTGTCTCTATCTCTCTGTCTCTGTCTCTCTGCGCACTCTTCGACGATTGTGCGGCGCGGCTGTGTTGCCACCCAACTAGGCGACCCATCCTGGCACCTCTCTTCTGCTTGCTCTCCAGTAATTGTCCCAGTCGAACGCCCGCCTGTCGCCTTTTCCTTAACTCTGGCTGTGTTGCTCCACTAACGCTCAGCGGTCCCGGTACACGTCTGCTTCGTTAGTTCCTCTCCGCTTTCCGGCTTCATGCAACCTGCCTATGTTCATTGCCGTTCATACCGGTGCTGTGTCCTCTGCTCTCCTCTTATACTCGTGCCCCGATAATCCTTTCGCTCGCCGCTTCTCTTTGATGAATCGTTTCGTAGATCCACACTTCACGACACCGCCAGCAACTAACGTCCAATAATATATATGCCTCTTTCTTCCCACTTTATCCTCCCTACCCCTTGTACATTTATGACTCCTCCTCCCTCCCGCTGCGGTCAGCCCCTCCCTGGTGTCCGTGAGCTCTTCCCACGTCCGTACCCATCTGTCACCCTCCCACCGTTTGCTAACATACGCCACAGACCTTTTCCCTACTCCCCAGGTCTCGCCTCCACAAACAACTCACGACTCGCGACGACATACACCTTATGACGTGAGTCCCATCTCTCTCGCTCATCTTTTTGTCTTGTTTCAAACAGTTTATAGAGGACGAACACATCATCTGCACCAATCTCCCGCCACTTCCCTCTCGACCAGGCCACTGCCCGAGGCACCGCAATCGGCACCACCCATCATCTGTATCCATGCTTTCATTCCAACCCAACACAGCAGCGACCAATGAACCGTGACAATGCTCCCAGCACATCCATCTCCTACATGCCCCCAAGATCCGCCTCCCCAGAAGACTCATCCCCTTACTCTCAGCCTCACCAACAGATTGAGTATGGAACTGGCCCGTCTAGCCTTCCCGACAACGAACCAGCAAGCTCCCCCATGTCATCATCACCGCACATGGCGTCCAATTCGACGGAATTCGCACCGCAGCCAACTCCTTTTGACCGAAGGTCGGTCGAAACCAAAAAGCGGCACAAATGCGACGTCTGTGGTTCGTATTGGGGAAGGCCTAGTTCTCTGAAAATACATATGGTCAGTCATACGGGAGTAAAAGGTGCGGACATATACCGTTTTTCCGGTTTGCAGTCAAGCTGATGTCAACTGCCCAGAATTCGTGTGTTCCATCTGTAAGCAAGACTTTGGAGTCAAATCGAATTATACCAGACACATCAGAGTCCACCACAAGGATTCGGGCGAAGGAATCCAGACCCGGGCCTCTGGTCGACGACGGCATGGGTCGCGCCGGCAGCAGGACATCGGGCCCGTACGATTCGTAGATGAAGGTCCCAAGTTCCAAGGACAGTAACACGACACACTACTTTCCGGGCTTGACGGTGTATTTCGGAGTCGTCGACTGCTTTACTTATTCGCTTTCCGTCCTTTGCTATCGTGCATGAACTGGCTCTTGATAATCGCATTTATAGACGGTCTTAGCGGCGTCGCAATAATATTACAGTATGTAGCTTATCGCGTAGCATGTAGTATTTATAATCTATGTATGTGTTAATGCACTGGCAAACACTGACGGAAAGGAAAACTCTGATCAAGGCCATCACTACCCGATACCTTGAGATTTTCGATAAGAATGTCGTCCCCGTCCAACGGCGGTGAGTAGATTTCCGGTGGGTAGTTCTTTGGCTTGCTGAAAATTTTCGGCTTCAGTGCTCGTTGGTGTTATTGGAGGCAGCGGGCTCTATCACCTCGATAATCTCACTCTTGTGTGGGTCGTGGTCACTCATTCAGATCCTTGCCACACTCTGACATCTTGAAGTGAGACCGTCAACCCGGAGACGGTACGCAATATTTCGCTGGATCTGTCGTTCATCATCCCATCGCATTTTGTCTCTCCAGCCTTGGGGCCTCCCCAGCTCCCCAATAACCATCTGTTCCTTGCAATCTGGGACAAAGATCGCCTTCCTAGCTCGCCACGGTAAAGGCCACACCATCTCCCCGACCGATGTCCCGTCGCGAGCGAATATTTCGGCTCTCAAATCCCTCGGTGTGAAGGCGATCCTCGCCTTCTCCGCGGTTGGTTCGCTCCGCGAAGAGATCGCACCCGGGGACTTCGTTCTCCCGTCCCAGGTCATCGACCGTACGAAAGGCGTTCGCCCGGTGAGCTTCTTCGAGGGAACGAACATAGTCGCACATGCCGCGTTTGGGGATCCCTTTAGCACCAAACTTGTTGCTTGGTTGGAGAGTCGAGTGAGGCAACTGTTGGAAGTGGAATGCGTGGGTGTGAAACTCCACACGGACAAGACCATCATTTGTATGGAAGGTCCCCAGTTCTCTACCCGTGCGGAGAGCATCATGTACAAAGGTTGGGGCGCCGACTTGATCAATATGAGTGTCTTGCCTGAATCCAAGCTGGCAAGAGAAGCAGAAATGGGGTATGGTCGCCTTTGTGAAGTCCATCGTGCTACTCTCGCTGACTTTAACCTCATTTCCAAGGTACGCTCTCATCGCTACTGCAACCGACTACGACTCGTGGCGACCAAACACAGGGGCGGTCACTGCGGCTGAGGTGTTCAAAACCCTGCAGTCAAACGCAGACACCTCTAGACGCGTCGCTGCAAAGATCCTCGGGGATCTACACGATGCCGCAAGCAAGGGCGATATTCTGACCGAAGAGGTCGGGTCTATGAAGTTCTCGATAATGCCCCGAAGTGAAGAGCAAAAGGAGGAGGACGTTCGCAAACTTAGTTATGTCCTCCCAGAGTACTTCCAGCTTGTGTAGCACGTGACTCGACAGCTGTAGCCTTCTGTTTCCCTCGCACGCACCTCACTCATCTCGGTCCATGGCGTCCCTCCTGGACTCGACCACAACGACGAAGAATAACCTGATAGGCAGCCCAGGTCAGGCGAACGTCCGAACGCAAGCATAACTTTTGGACTAAAATTTAAACAGAGCCACCGCGTTTGTCTCTTGTGATTGATAAACCACCGTCGTCTTCGCCCTTTCCCTCCCCGTCTTCTTCGTTTTTGCCTCCGCCCAGGCCCGGTGCCCACGAATTTGCGAGCAAGCCGCCCGCATCCGCCAGATTTAGTCGGAAGAAGAACGTTTTGAAAGAGGAAGTCCTTAACAACCAGCCCACGCTGGACCAGCAACCGCAGAGAGAGGCGATGGCGGACAAAAATACCAATGAGCCCCGGACCTCAGCATCCACTCCCGCTCGCGATTCGACACTTGTGTCATCGAGGCCCGCCCCGCCTTCCCCTGCGATTTCTCGTCGAACGTCGACTGCGCTTTCACAGCGGTCGACCTCGTCTGGGTCAGAGATCGCTCGCATGCCCTCCTCTTCAAATCCCAAGCGACTCTCGAGGCTTAATCAGGAAGTCAAGTTCGAAACTTCCTCTGCCGAACTGCAGCAGAAGACCACTGAACCACAGCGATCACTGCTGGTCAAAATCCGTGATTTTGCGTTCCCCACAACCGACGCCCGATTTAGTGGTCGGGGTCCGGACGTTCCCCGGCCCAACAGGCATAATAGGACCGGATCCGACGCGTCCTCAGACGATGACAGTGATTTGGATGGGAGACGTAACAGCGGATGGGGGGGCTTCTCGTGGTCCGGATTCGCCAATCGACTGAGTTGGTCCTCATTTGGCAGTGGAAGGCACCAGTTATCTGAGGGTGCAGAACTCCCATCAAAGACGGATTTCGCCCGCAATTTTGACGTTTCTTCTCCTGCTGAGGAAAAAGGTGCATTCTCGTACGATGGGGCTGATGAAGACGATGATGATAGAAACTACGATGGGGAAGAGGAAGAGGAAGAAGACGGGGGCCCTCTCATCCCTGGCAGATACCGCGCGTTGTATGTTTTCGAACCTGAGGGGACTGCAGAGATGGCGTTGGAGGAGGACCAAGTGGTGCGCGTTATCGGCCGGGGCGGTGGTGTTGGTTGGGCCGTGGTAGAGAAGGAGGACGGGGGCCATGCACTCGTTCCGGAGAGCTACCTTGAGCTTGTTGAGGTCTCTCGAGAACGCTAATTTGCTTTGTTTCATGTCCGTCATCTTTCCTTGTTGTTGGCACGCTAAGGTACAATATAGTACTATATTCTATTATCAGCGTGTGAAACATCGTCCCACCTTTAAATTTCATCCCATCTCGTCTCCCCTCCTTTCTCCCCAACATCCAGCAGCCATGGCCAAACAGAAATTCGAGGATGTGTTCCCCCGCATCAGATCAGAGCTGATCGACCACATCGCCGCACAGGGCATGCCCAAGGAGGCCATCCAGTGGTATACCGACGTACGTGCCACCGCTACCTTGCATCGTCCAGAGTGTGCTAACCCTGAACAGAATCTCAACTATAATGTGCCAGGCGGAAAGCTAAACAGAGGCATTTCCGTCGTAGACTCGCTCCAAGTCCTCAAAGGCGCAGCCCTGACCGAGGATGAATATCAGAGAGCCGCAATCCTTGGCTGGTGTGTAGAACTTGTAAGTCTCGTCTTGTCGTCTCCTAGATAGGCCCTCTCTTCTGACGGCCGCTCAGCTACAAGCCTTCTTCCTCGTTTCCGACGATGTCATGGATTCTTCAATCACCCGACGAGGGCAGCCATGCTGGTACAAGAACTCTGAGGTTGGGCTTATCGCTATCAACGACTCGTTCATGCTCGAGTCTGCGATCTACCACCTCATCAAGAGTCATTTTAGACAAGAGAGCTATTACGTTGACCTTCTCGAACTCTTCCACGAGACGACTTATCAGACGGAGATGGGACAGCTCATCGACCTGATTACTGCCCCCGAAGATCGTGTGGATCTTTCAAAATTCAATTTGACAAAGTGCGTTGACCACCGCCGTTGATGGCATCGTCTAACCTACGTGCAGGCATCGACTGATCGTGGTCTACAAGACCGCTTTCTATTCGTTCTATCTCCCAGTGGCTCTCGCCATGCACATGGCCGGAATTCCAGACTCACACTCGAGCCCAGTTTCTCCCAACGAGCTCATCAAGCCCTTCGACGTCGCCCTTTCTATCCTGCTCCAGATTGGAGAATACTTCCAGATCCAGGACGACTTCTTGGATTACCATGTTCCGCCCGAGTTGTTGGGTAAGGTCGGCACAGGTGAGAAAGCCAATCTCGAAGGTGGTTCAGCGATAGCTAACGCGAGGCCAAGATATTTTGGATAACAAGTGTTCCTGGGTGATCAACACCGCGCTTGCGGTCCTGGACACTACGGGGGCCTCTGCGTCCGTGACGCCTCCATCATACGCTCTGGAAAGTAATGTGGCATTCAACAAGGTTAGAGAGACCCTTTCTGCGGCACGCAAAACGGAGATTCGTGCGATCCTAGACGAGAACTATGGGCGAAAGGATGGAGAGAAAGAGGCCAGAGTCAAGGCGGTGTTGAAGGAACTGGACATAGCGGGGATCTACAACGAATACGAAGAGGGCGTATACATCAAGTTGAAGGGGGAGATTGAGAAGGTACCAGAGGGACCGGGGCTTGGCCTTCGACGAGATGTGTTTACCAAGTTTTTGAACAAGATCTACAAGAGACAGAAGTAGATTACCTAATTGCAATCAATCCACTTCCCCTCCAACGACCATCCTCCGCCACTCAACCCGCTGCCGCCGTCTCCCGCCATCACCGCCCCCATCGACCTCCCCTTAGTCATCTCCCTCGGCGACGGCAATGATGGTCTCCGACATGTCTTTGGGTTTCCTCCCTGGCACAGACGCCAACTTCTTGTCTCCAAATGAATCCTCGAGTATTTCTCCTCCGCAGGATGCCACAATCGCCCCCTGGACCTCTTCCCAGGACGACGAACCGGTCAGTCTTTCGTTGCCCCTCTCGTTATCCCCGTGCATTCATCCTATTTCTAGCCCACGCCCCCCCCGAAACCCAACCAGAGGCTCATACCCAGTAAAGCATCGCTTTCTTCTCTTGTCTCGGGTGGATCCAGCCGTTCGGGGAGTCTTGTTAACCTCCCCTACATTCACCATCGTTCTGGCAGACTCAGCGATGCCCACAGTTTCGACTCGTCTGTCGCCGAGTCGTTCAGCTCCTCTTCAAGCCTCCCCCATATCGATTCTCGTGCAGAATTGCGGAAACCAAAGTCTTCTATGAACCTGCTTACCAGCATGATGAAGAAACGTTCCAGGAGCAAACTGAGAGACGACTCTTCTTCCATCCGCTCTTTAACCCACCCCCCAGTCCCACTCTTACCCCTGCAAACATCAAGGAAGGACAGGTCGGTCAAAGGCAAGAAAAAGACAACTTGGAGCTCCCATTCCGATTCCACTGTTTCCCTCAACAATCCCGCTACTTCTTCCGAGACTGTTTTCAGGCTGGACACAAACCTGGATGAGATGGAAGGAATCGTCAATTTGAATCACCATCATGATGGCAGTTCTCTTAGCAGCGGCATTGATAGTCAGCTTTCTGACGTCAGTTTCCGCCACGTTCCATATACCTCCCCCCCGACATTCAGTGACCCCTTCCTACCTTCACCCTCTGTTGTCAGAAGAAAGCACTACGACAACCGGAAGATCTCCCCAAAAACTGTCCTACCGGACATCAATATCTTTAGGGTAGACGACGACGCATCCACTTCTTGGACGGCTCCCGAGAGCTGGGCAGTCGAGAAGGAGGGCGTGACGAAACCAGAAGAATACGGGTCAAGTTCTGAAGAGGATGTTTCTGCGGTTGCCACCCCAATCCCTGGTCCTCCAATGTCCATCGCCATGAAACGAAAATCCCGCCGCAAGGGGCAATCCTCGCGACAAAACGGTGGGAGACCTGGCTCGTCACACGGTAAACCGTACAAGATACGAATATACAGGGCAAGCAACACATATCACGTCGTCTCAATTGGTCTCACCTCCACAGTTGCCGATGTTACGTCCCAGCTAATCAAAAAGTTGCTCGATCCCGACCGTGAGGTTCACCGACTTTATTTAAAGGAGAGGAATCGGGAGCGCGTCCTAGCCATGACGGAGCGCCCCGCGGATATCATGCGACGGAGGCTCGAGCAAGCCGGCTACACTGCGGCCGACGGACTCGACATGCTTGGTGCCGACGATATGCGGTTCCTCTTGACGTTTGTTTACAAAAGTACCCTTCTCGGTCCTGCAGTAAGGTACCTCTTTCGTCTTCTGTACCTCCCGCTCACATGGTCTCCTTCAGGAGGAAGAGTTGACTTTTGATGATTTTGAATACGTTGACCTCACCGGGAGAAGTCTCAAAACCGTGCCCGTGGTTTTGCACAAACACGCTGACACAATCAGCGTCCTCAATCTCTCGCGGAATCCCATGCTCGAAATCCCTCTCGACTTCATCCAAGGGTGCACAACCCTTCGTGATCTGCGACTATCCTACATGGCCATGAAAAAAGTTCCCCAGAGTGTCCGGCATTGCGCCACCCTCCAAGGCCTCGATCTCTCCTGCAACAGGATCGTCGACCTCGAGGATGCCGCTTTAGACCACCTATCGGGGCTGACGACGTTGAAGGTTCAGAACAACAGGATGGAACGACTCCCCTGGTATTTTCCGCGTCTGCGGTCGCTCAAGTTCCTCAACATCTCGAACAATAAGTTCAAGACGTTCCCAGAGGTAGTCACACAAATGGAGGGTCTCGTGGACTTGGATCTCTCCTTTAATATGATTTCCGAGCTTCCTGACGGCCTAGGACGCCTGCGATCGTTGGAGAAATTGGTTATGGTTGGAAATATGGTTTCGAGGGTACCCGATGACTGCAGTCACCTTTCAAATCTCCGTATCCTCGACTGTAGGAGAAACAACATGGTTGACCTCACGGCCATTTGTTTGCTTCCGAAATTGGAGACCTTGCACGCCGACCACAATTCCGTTCACACGCTGGAACTGTCCCTAGGGCCCTCAGTCACAGAGGTAGATGCATCTCACAATGACATCACTCAGCTAACACTGGTCCCCGGTCCAATCGGACAACCCTACGCCCTTTGCACCCTCGACGTATCCTACGCCAAGCTGTCCACCCTCGATAACTTCGCTCTCTCAAACCTCACTTCCCTCCGATACCTGCGGTTGGACCACAACCGCATCCGTTACATCCCAGATTACGTCGGAGATCTCCATTCCCTAACTTCCCTGTCGTGTTCGAACAACCAGCTTATAGCTCTTCCAGCAAGCCTCGGGCGGTTACAGAAGTTGGAAGTCCTCGATGCCCACAACAACAGCATCGAAGACATCCCAGTAACGATCTGGAACTGCGCATCCTTGACCCACATCAATTTCACTTCGAATCTCATTCACACGTGGCACGAGCCTTCCGCTGGAACCCCACTCACCGAGCCGTTACCCTCGTTGCGATCAGGGAGTATCGCCTCCATTCGAAAGGGGTCGACCGCTGGTTCGGTCTTGACCGAGCTCTCGTCCCCTTCTCGCCCCCCTTTGGCCTACTCACTGGAACGATTGTTCCTAGGAGAGAACAAGTTTGGCGATGAGACTCTCGGTTTACTTGGATTCTTTGCGGAACTCCGTGTTTTGAATCTCTCGTTCAACGAGATCCAGGAGTTGCCCCCATCGTTCTTCGGGAACCTCACCAAACTAGAGGAACTGTACCTCAGCGGGAACAGCCTTTCCACCATTCCAACAGAGGACCTTCATCGGTTGACACGGCTTCAAGTACTATTCCTCAATGGTAACAAGTTGCAGACTCTCCCGCAGGAACTGGGTAAAATCCAGAGTCTTGCTGCGCTGGATGTCGGCAGCAATGTGCTCAAATACAACATTAACAACTGGGAGTTTGACTGGAACTGGTGAGCGAGGTTAATCCCCTCCGCCGAGTCGCACCAACAATTATATCCAGGAACTTTAATCAAAACCTACGGTACCTCAACCTTTCCGGCAACAAACGCCTCGAGATCAAACCGGATACAAGCCCAAAACTCTCCAGGGACCAAAACCAGCGGAAAGTACTCGCAGATTTTTCCAGCCTACTTCAACTACGGGTCCTGGGTCTGATGGACGTGACCACAATCTTTGTCCCAACTATCCCTGACGAACACGAGGATAGGCGCGTCCGCACATCGTCATCGGAAGTCAACCAGATGGCCTACGGGATTGCCGATACCCTTGGAAAGACCGACCACGTTACCATGTTCGATCTGGTTCAACCCCAATTCCGTCAAAATGGCAACGAAGCTGTCTTTGCGCTCTTTGGAAGGGCCCAGCCGATATCAAGCAATAACCGGTTCTCGAAATACATACGTGATAGCTTCCTTCTCGTCTTCTCCAAACAGTTGGAGGACCTCAACAAAGACGACACAGTACCAGATGCCCTCCGGCGGACGTTCCTACGACTCAATAAAATGGGTCACGACTATCTACATTCTAACGCATACAACCAGCGCAAAACCTCGCACGCTAGTATTTCCACAACCTACTACCCCGAGAAGTCGAGTGGCCGCAGTGGTGCCTCAGGGATCGTCGTTTACATCTCCGACAAGACACTCTACGTCGCCAATTCCGGGAACGCTCTTGCGGTTATTTCTCGACACGGACAGGCGGTTGTGTTGTCCCGAAAACACGACCCGTTCGAGGAGATCGGGAGGATTCGCTCCGCTGAAGGTTGGGTATCGCCGAAAGGGTTGGTCAACGATGAGATCGATGTCTCTCGATCCTTCGGCTTCTTCCACCTACTGCCTGTTGTTAACGCTTGTCCGGATATCTACACATGGCCCATATCCGAGGTTGACGAGTTCATCATCGTCGGGAACAGGGGACTCTGGGATTTCGTCTCCCCGCAAACGGCAGTCGATATTGCTAGACAAGAACGAGCTGACCCGATGATTGCCGCTCAGAAATTGCGCGACTTCGCGATCAGCTATGGAGCAGACGGCAGCACAATGATCATGGTCATCAAAGTTTCCGATATCTTCAATCCTGGACCACGGGAGGCGACAAGGCGGAAGAAAAAGGACGATATCTCCAGCCGCGCGATACGGCGATTAGACGACGAAGTTGACGCTCCCAGGGGACACATCGCATTGGTTTTCACCGATATAAGGAACTCAACGAGATTATGGGAGACGAATGCGGGAATGGCAGCTGCGATGAGCCTACACGGTGACATTCTTCGTCGACAGCTGCGGATCTGTGGGGGATACGAGGTGAAGACCGAGGGAGACGCCTTCATGTGTTCCTTCCACACAGTCCTCTCCGCCCTCTTGTGGTGCTTATCGGTTCAGATCGATCTTCTAAATGCGGATTGGCCGGCTGACATCCTGGAGAGTGACGAGGGGAGGGAGATTAGGGATCAGAGTGGTAGGCTGGTTGCGAGGGGGTTATCCGTGCGCATGGGTATCCATTGTGGTGCTCCGGTGTGCGAACCAGATCCCGTCACGCACAGGATGGATTATTTTGGCCCAATGGTCAACAGGTCCTCAAGGATCAGCGGCAGCGCTGCAGGGGGCCAGATCATGTGCAGTGCGGACGTGGTTAGGGAGATCAACACCAAAATCCTTGAAGCAGATCCGGAAACCGAATTCTCTTACCTGCAACCCCCTGCGGTGGTGGAGGCGATCCGAGCCATTGGTGTGGTTATAGAGCCGGTTGGGGAAGTCAAGTTGAAAGGGCTGGAAGTTCCGGAGCTGTTGTCTATCGTCTTCCCACGAGAGCTCGAAGGGCGCCAAAACATGGAACAGTACGAGGCTATGAGTGCCCTCACCCTGAACCCCAAGGTCCAATTCACGGCAGAACAAGTTCGGGCGTTGGGAACTCTTTGTTTGCGATTCGAGAGCCTGTCCTCGTCCCAGGTGTTTAACCCTTTATCCAATCGGAAGGGGAGTGCGTCCGGGTTGTCGGACGACGCTGGACAGGGCGGACTAGTTCGGTTTGCTGGCAATCCGAATCACCTGTTACCTTCGTTCGAGAAGCTGGCGGACGACGAGCTGTTATCTGTTCTTGGATCGTTCACGGTGCGGATAGAGAACGCAGTGAAGATGTTGCTGCTTCAGCATCACACCGGGCAAGGGATTTTTGGTCCCGGCGGACAGTTGAGTTCGATAGAGTCGAGCGAAAGGACTTTGGAGCGGCTAATATCGGTACTCTGCTTGTAATGCGCCCTCTTCCCCTTCTCTGTATTTTTGCTTGTAATTTCATGCGCGTTTGCATTTTCGGGTTGGATAATCGCGCCACACTTTCGTCTTCTTTCATCTCTTACGCATTGGCATCGTGATATTGTAGGCACCACCGCAAGAAGTCAAGACGACCTGTATTGTTCACATGTATCCCACAGCCTCTCTTATGCTCCCTGACGACAACCTCACGGTTTCCGAGACACCCGACGTCGATCGAGATCATCCGGATGGCCACCACCTGGACAGGGACCACTCCAGGAGAGCCCAAGGGACCTACCAGCATCCACAAATACGGTCGTTGATTGCCAAACACTGCGAGCAGCTTTCGAGCGGACTCGTGGACGTATTCAGAACCGAAGTCGAGAGAGAGGTTAAACAGCGGGTGTCCGAGGTCATCGTTTCGGAGGCTACCGCCTGCTGGGATCAACTGAGGTCGAAAGACGAGGCTCTCTTGGCCGCAGAGACCAGATTCAAGGATTTACAGGGGCAGCTGGAACTCAGCAACCAAATGTGTCGCCAGCTCCAGGGGAGGATAAAACAGCTGGAGACCACGGAGACGGAGCTGAGGATGGCCTTGAACGAAAGAATTGAAGTTGTCAGGGCATCTCACCCTCAGATTATGTTTTTCATTCACCCACTTCTCTCGCAGCAGGCAGGGGTCGCGCCACTCCTACTAGATAGCAGACATCTCGCGGTCGTCTACGAGAGGAGAGATGGCAGAATGATATGCCGATTATGCGTGTATGTTACCCCCTCACCCGCTTGAGGGCCGCTAAACCGTCTGTGTCTACCCAGGGATGGTCGCTCCAAGAACGAGAGCCTACCGGTCATTTCATTCAAAGAGGACGACGTGAAGGTGATCACGCTAGCGTGGCATATTCAACATCAGCATCCGCGAGATCACGATGTGTTGCTCAGCATGGCAGAGGAGGAGTTGAGCGAGGTTGTGAAAGAAATGAGCCGAGTGGGAGGCTGAACTCTGCGAGTTTCCCGTAACCTCGCATTAGCAGGAAATTATGTGTATTAAAAGTCTAGGTTAGGTCGTGTGATATGTATGATCCCCCGCATCCCTCTACTGCTTCTTTTGTTTCCCGTATGCCTCCACCTCGGCTTCAGCCCGGAGACCTTCAGCCTCGGCTTCACTAGCCAACCTCTTTTCCAGAGCCTTCAGTTCTTCGGGGCTCTTGGCGGCCTCCTTGGCGGCCTTTACGCGCTTGACGTAGTCGTGATACTTGTCGTCGGTACCCATGATGTAGTCGCACCAACGGAAGGAAGTGGAAAAGTTGTTCACGAAAGCCATGTGATGGAAATCGTGGTGATCAGCGCCAGCCCAGAAGGGGAGAATGTGTTGGAGCGACCAAGGGAAATCGTAACCGCTGTGAGCATCGATGGCCTGGAAGAGACGGAGGACGATCCAGATGTACATGGTGAAAATGTGGAAGTTGCCAGTGCAAAGGACGTAGAAAATCGGACCAGTGATTGTCCCAGCGCCGAGGATGAAGACCTCGGCTGGATGTGCGTACTCGGCAGCAAGGCCGAAGGGAGCCGAGTATTTGTGGTGAATTTTGTGGATGTGCTTGTACATGGGACCCCAGTGGAGGAATTGGTGGGCTGTAGAACGCGCTGATGTAAACCCCTCTCCCTCGTGGGGAAAAGAAAACCGAGTATTTGCGTACCGAAGAAGTGAAACATGTCTTCGTAAACGAAGAAAAACGCGACCTGAAGAGCAATATCCTTCCAAGCAGGGAAGGGGACTTGCCAGGTGCTCATTCCGAGACCCTCGGCAATTGGATGAAATAACCAGATCTTGAACAATGCGTCAGAAACATGAAGAATACGAGCTTCACTACATACCAGGGGGAGCTGTACGGTAAAGTGAGAAAAAAGCACACCCTTCGTGCACTCCCATTGATCCTTGGCCGTAGGGAGCTTGTCTGGCTGAAGCTTCCACCGACGAAAGTAAGGGATGGCGTCGACGATGATCCAAGGGATGCAACGCCCAAAGTAGACAATCTATGGAATTTGCGTCGATCAGGAAGAATTAGCGGTGAACATGGGACGCATACAAACCTCATGGAGGAGGAAACTGGCAAGACCGGTAGCGATGACGGGGTCACCGATCAGGAGGTACCAGCTGACCCATTGTCGCTCGAACCAATTGAGAGAGGAAAAGTCTGTGCCAGCGTAGAGCTCCTGTGCGGAATATTTGTGGAAAATGGAGGAGGAGGCAGAAGTCGCGTTGAGGGACATGACCGAGGGGGAGAGGGGGACAACGCGGAGTGTTTAGGTGACAACTCGCCTTCTTGTATCCTGTCACCGTACCTTGAAACATCGGACCACTTTGTTCTTCCCACGACCGCTACGTCCCTCCATGTCCAAACAACGATCACTCAACTGTTTATTATTATTACCGTATCAGCAATGTCTAAAATGGTTCGAGTCCTAAACTACCCTGGCATGCCCCCTCGACGTCCGCAATCTGTCTCTTTCTTCAGTATCCACATTCGTCACGGTCCAGCCACGTGCTCACCTCCTTTGGTGCGTTCACACTCAGAATCGTAGGTCCAGTAGAGCCGATTAGTATGTCGTCCTACAGCGGTGAAATCCGGTTAAAGGTGGCACCCTTTGAGGCTATATAACTAACGAACCTCAATCCGAATCCCGATGTTGTGGAACTCCTTGGGGAAATGGGGGGACGGGGGCACATATATCCCTGAACGGATCAATTTCGGATAGCGTTGTATCATCGGCGGGGAGCTTACCGGGTTCAATCGTAATGACCATGCCCTCACGAAGCCTTGGCCAAATCAGAAAGGAACATTTGACGGAAACAAAGTAGAACGGGCTTACTCCTCATTTCGATCTAAATGATTGGATTCGTGTAGGTCTATCAAGGTGTCAATGTTGACTGGAGTGCGCCCGTGGAGGATCTACGGACCGATTCCAATGTGATGGCCGACAAAATGCGGATAGAGTTCCCTTTCTACCACAGTCCGAGTAAGATCGAATCCAACACTGATTTGTTTCAGTTCCGTGGTCAGGAGTTCGGCAGATTTCCGGTGGAGATCCATTAAGCTGACACCTGCAGCCTCGGAGCACATTTTTATAAGATCCTTTTGCGCATTCAGGACCGCTGTGTAAAGATCCCGTTGGGCAGGAGTATATGTACCAGACACAGGGTACGTTCGTGCTTAGAATAATAAAAAGAGTGAATTCGTGCATGTGGTGGAAAAAGCTGGTGCATACTGATGTCTGAAGCATAGCCGCTGGAAGAAATGGATAAAGGTGTCAGCAGACACTGTCAAGTCCCGAAGGCCGAGATCTCACTTGAACTCGCAGCCAGCGTCAACCAAAACCAACTCTCCTTGGTAGACAATCTGGTTGTTTGAGGTGTAATGAATAGTCAAAGCGTTGGGGCTTGACGAACGGGGTTAGTGGATAGAACGGAAAGGTTAGGTCGCTGCCTACCCAGAAGCGACGACAGGCACGTAAGCTGGTCTTTGTGAACCAGCCACTGCACATAGGTATTCAAAATGTGACGCGATGGCATGTTCCGACGTGCTAGTTTGGGTGAATCGCATCGTCTATGGGGACTATCGTCACTTTGGGTAGTAGAGGAAGTAGAAGGTGGATTGACCTTGGCAAAAGCGGTGCCACTGATATCTGCAGCTGCTCGCATGGCCGCTTGTTCAGCGAGGCTTTTGATGGACCGTAGTTTGGCAACCACGGGGGCGAGAGGTTGTCGCCTTGAACTGTTGAGGGATTCCATGATGGTGTCGTATTCGGACCTCGGTTCCGAAGAAGGGGACAAGTATTTCAGGATTGACCTCGGAGAGGACTTTCGAGAGGAGGGGTTGATAATGTCGACATAGATGTTGTCGTAAGCGGGAAGAAGTGAACGTAGTGTCCTCGGTAGGGTGTGAAAGGGAAGGGATTCGTCGAAAGCAAAGTGTGCCTTGGCGTCTGCGAACGTTGTCCTGGCCGCAAGGGTTGTGGACGTGGGTAGATCAAGGGAGGGGCAAGGTACTGACCTTGCACCATCCCACTTTTCCTTCTCTGGGTTAAAGCCGGACGAGAAGAGAGACATTTTGTACCCTCTTTGGGAGCTGGTCTTTTCTGATCGGGCGAAGGTTGAACAAAGGTGAGCTGCAGAAGAAGATGAAAGAGGCGGACCGATTATGACCGCCGCGTCGGGCTCGTCGAAACCAGTTAGATACCAGAAGTCAGACGCTTGCCGGAACTTGTAACTTGACGAGGTTAATGACCATTTTCCGGGAGGAGTTCAACAGCGCGACACACAATATCTCTGGTTGTGACTTTGTGAGGAAGGACGGGAGGATAACAAGCGGGGGACGTACGGTTGCTCATGTATTTGACCTTGCCACCCATGAGAACGACGAGAGAATTGTCCGGAAGAGTCTGCACAAGTTTCTGTCGCCTGGACTCGTACTCGCGGGCAGAAATTCCGGGAGTGAGTTCATCTCTTTTGACTGGGAGAGAGCGAATCAGAATACGGTGTGAAAAAGAAAAAGAAAAGAGGATTGACTGACTGAGGTGGGGGTGCGAAGCAAAGACTGGTTGTCCAAACTTTGCGGGCTTGGTCGCCGTCGTCGACCATCTCCGGACGAAGGCGGGGAACATGTGAGATGAGTTACTTGCGACCTTCATCTGGTTTTCATCCCTCCTTCCTCTCCTGCCTCCCTCTTCCTTCTCTCCCCTCTTCCTGTTCTCTCCATGCTCTCTACTCTCTCCCACCACATATCTTCGTTGATCCAAACGAGCTGACCGACGACCACGACCTTCGCACCGCCGTCGACCTCGAAGCACCCGTCTTCAACGTCGACCAACATCCGACTCACATTCTCTACAATATCACAGAAAACTCAGCTCAGTTCCACCCAAATGGGACCGTCTGCTTTACCCTCCTCATCCACGCGCGTTATGGGACACCTTCTACCTCTGACCTGTATCCTTTATCCATCGACTGCCCTCGAGTCTTCTCCTCCTGCCCACGATCGCGTATGTTCGTCCTCCCCCCCTTGCCCCACACGCTAACTAGCGAAGCTACCAGGTGAATCCGAAGCGATACCAGGGGTGGATGAAATTGCCAAATTTCTACGCACGGAGGATATCACTCTGCGCGTTTTTCACCAATCAACTGACTGCGTTGTATCGCTCCTTCTCCCTGTTGGTGACCCCAGCGTTCTGAAAGACGTCCAACTCGGCACTGCTCTTGTTCTCCTGTCGGCAGCCGTCTACTGCCTAGTTGCATTTATCAAGACCTTTCGTCGACTAATAGCACAAAGAATAGCATGCAAGGAGGATTAACGGCCGTGGTCAGTGGGACAACACCTGCGCCCACAAGATAGAGTCAGGTATAACAATGATGATATGTAGTAGATGGCGGTCATGCAACAATACACGCTCGTCTTTTGCCAATCTTGCCCCATTTGCCCCGCATGCTCTCCCGGAGCGCGAGATGAAAGACCTCTTGTACACCCACCCCAGTCTTGGCTGAACATTCGATATACTTTGCCCCAATCTCCTTTGCCACCTCAGCTCCCTGCTCGGAGGAGACTGGGGTTTGACCCTGCGCACCGAGCATCCGTCGTGTTTGCTCATCGCGCCGGAGATCCGTCTTGGTCCCGACCAAGATTAGCGGTGTCCCTTCACAAAAATGAGCGACCTCTGGATGCCACTGCAACGACCGATGATTAGAGGTCGCGTTCCATTACGTGTTGAGAGCCTTCATACCTTGTCTTGAACATTCGCCAGACTTGTCGGAAAGTCTACGGAGAAGACTATGAGGATAACGTTGCTCTCCGGATAGCTTAGGGGACGCAGTCGATCGTATTCTTCCTGACCGGCAGTATCCCAGAGCGCGAGTTCGACCGTCTTGCCGTCGAATTGGACGAGGGTCACATAGTTCTCGAACACCGTCGGTACGTATGACTGCGTCGTGCAGGTTTCAGCAGAGAAAACACGTGTCAGATTTTTCGCTGGCGAACCTCGGGGAACCTGTTCTCCGCATATACAATCAACAGACATGTCTTTCCGCAACCGCCTTTGCGTCCCAAAGCGATCAACACTCGGCCGTGAGTCGAGATAGAAACAGACAAACCATCGCCAACGACGACCAGCTTTCGTTTCAGGTCAGGCCTTTTAGGGTTATCCATAGAGAGAGAGAGAGAGAGCGTATGGCAATCGGTTGTGGTCAAAGGCAGTGTCACATGTAGTATTTTTCCTGCACTGGTACAGTCTTCCGCATCTTCCCACGAATACTCGTCATATCGTTATTCCACAAACGCACGATATACCTCCGTCTTCTCCTCCTTCCCTACAATCTTCACCTCCGTCTCTGCAGCTACGAAGAACACCTCACCAGTCATCGCTTCCAGTTCTTCTCCCGACCATTCGATTTTGCAGCTGCCTCCCGTCACTATTGCAATGCTCGGTCCCCTGAGCCTCCGGTGCACCTCCTCGTTCCCAGAACCAAGCTCTGTCTGTAACACAGAGAACTCCGGGATGGGAGGGTCGAATAGCCGTGTGTGAGAGCAAGTCCCGAACGGCGCCGCCTTCACCCCGTGCTTGCTCACCTCCGCCGACTCATATGTCAGACTGGAGACAAGGTTTGGGATATCTCGCAACTTCGGAGTCAGCCCGGCACGAACAACGTTATCAGATGCCGCCATGCATTCCATTATATCTGCAAATCTTTGGTCAGATCGTCATCCTTCCCTTCTATCCCTGACCCCTACCTCCAGACACGTAGGCGTGTGGTTCTCCCGCCCCCAGAAATATCGCTTCACCCTCCTCGAGTTCCACATAGTTCAGCACAAATGGGCAGAAGACCCCGATGTCTCCCGGGAATTGCTCGTGCAACCGTATCACCAAATCCGCCAATCCGCCTTCCCTTTCGTTCACCAGTCCCGTTCTGTATCGTTTGACCAAAACCTCCAACGCTGGAACAAATCGGCTTTCCTCGGCGGTCATGAGTGATGTGAACAATTCCTTCAATAAACTTTTTGTCTCCGAAGAGGAGGCCGGATGGGAAGCAGAAGTGATAAACATTTGCCGGACCGTGGCAGGGATCAATCCCGCAAACTCCGGAACCACCTCCAAATACGATGCGATGCGGTCAATAGGAAGGAATCCGCAAAGAGCTGAAAATGGTGTCAGAGCGATTGCCATCTCTGGCTTGTGATTTCCATCTGTATGCCATGTGAGCGAGCAAAACAAGATCCATTCGTTTGTGAGCACCTCTGTAGATGTGAGGTTTTTCGGCATGTAATTTCTCTGCGGTGGCCTTGTCGGGGTGTGTCTGTATGCTTAGCGCCTTTTCGATAGACAAGACCTTGAACAAGAAAGGCAGGACCCCGTCCGACACGCTGAATCTGTCGACAATTTGTGCACCGATATCATCCTGGTTTTGTTTGAGATAGTCCGAGAGCAGATCGCCCGATGTTGCAACTTTGGAGGGAGAGGAAACGTGGGTTCCCATCCACAGCTAATCCCCTGCCTTCAGTCCTGGCTAACGTAGATGGATGATGGAAATCACCTCAGCATATGATGCGTTCTCATCGAGTTGAAAATCGGGGAGTTTCGAAGCTACGGCTAATTGCGCAACCTTGGACTTACTTCCCCGCTTGCCCCAGTCATATCTCTGTGTAGTGGGAATGATTCTAAACACGGAAGGCATCGGGAGAAGTCGGCGTTGAACGTTGAACGTTGAGGTTTGAGATCACGGCCAAATGGTTGATCGATCACGATACATGCATGGGATAATGATAATAATATATGTTCGAGCGTCCCAACTGGTTCTCACAAAGCACCTTCGAATAGAAGCTTCCGGGGTTTTTGTATTCTAGGCGGAGGCGTGAACAATGCGGGCCTGCTCCACCTTGATCAGCGATGGACGAAATACCAACAGCAGAACACTGACAATGACGTGCCACAGCTCGAGGCTGGATTTCCAATGATGATGCTTTCGGAAACCCCAGAGATGCCATCGGTCTTCCCCACTGCAGATGCGTCGAAGAGGTGGTCGGTGGTTTTTTCGAACGATGCTAGCATTAGCACGCTGTCCTTCATCTTGGCTACGCCAAACCGAGTGATTCCCAACACCTCCCCCTGAGCGCAGTGTTAGTAGAATTTTAAGCTACTGCAACACCAACTTACTCACCTTGTATGTCATGACATCACCCAACAACATCACATGTCGTGGGTCGATGCTCATTCCGTGCGATTTCATAGTATACTGGATCTCGTAAATAATCGTTTGCCGTGCAGCCTCGATTCCGAGGACTTGGGCAACTTCGATTACGTGATTGGAGGTAGTGTTTTCTCCAACGATTCCTGTGTAGGTTGAGACATGGGGGATTTTGAACGGGAGAGTGGATGTTACCTTCTGTGATCATAACCTTTTGTAGACCGTAGCCCTCTACCAGGAGTTCCTTATCCCCTTTCTTTCCGCGGAGGTCGTCCTCTTCCTTGATGTTAATGATCGCTCTGTGGATACTTGGGACTCCCTATCAGGGATTTTTGGTCAGCGGTGGAAATCTGATGTCTGTCGCCATTGCTCACTTTGACAACAACTTCTGGTAGTGCACGGCGAAGTTCCCGGAGCTTGTAATATTTATCTGGACCGTCGATATAAATTCTAAGGCGATTCCTTCGTGGGATCATCGTGACCCACTGTTGGAAAGGTGAGAGACGAGGAAGATACTACCAACCAGCACTCACGTCATGCTTGATCTTGAGTTTCCTAGCAGATACGATGGCCCATTTGATTTCGTCGAGGGTCAGCTCAAGCTAAAGTTATGTGCACAAATGCTGGAAGTGGAGCCACAAAATTTCGTACCTGCAGCTTTCGGATACTGTCCACATCGACGATAATACCGATGTATGTATATTCGGGGGCCCAAGCTTCTTCGAGTACAGATGCGATCTGTAAGATTGCTTAGAGCAAGCAATCAATGAAGGAAGAGGAACCTTACATCCCCGAGGTGCGTTTTCTCCAGCCTACCCTTAACAATTCTCGCAGATGCTTCGCTGTCGTTTGTCACAAGTTTACAGCTAATGATGGGCGTGCTGATGACTCTGGCGGCATTGATAATCTCCTTGATCCGGGGCACACCGAGAGTTACATTCATAGATGCCACCCCAGCAAAATGGAACGTCTTCAAAGTCATTTGTGTTCCTGGTTCTCCAATCGACTGCGCCCCAACTGCCCCTACGGTAGATCCTGGGATGAGGAGGGCATCAACGGAGTGTAGCGACCGGGCTGGGAGGAAATACCAGGTTCGATCTTCGCCTTGACGAATTTCGCACGACAAGCCGCCAAAAAGCCCCGCAACTGCTCCTCGGTAACTCTTGCGGTATTGTCGATCACTACCATGGATGCAAGAGGCTCAGCACGAAATGGGGTTGTAGACCAAAGGTTGACCCTACCTTTGCTATGCCAGTCTGGGCCGCGTTGCACACCCTTTCCCAGTCCATCTGGGAGGCCACGCTGTTTCCGGATAATCGCCAAAGGGGTGATTATGTGCTGTTCCACGAACGTGCGGATTGTGGCAATGTAGGCGTTCGAGCATTCTGTACTGAAAGTTGGGTGGGATAGCTCAAGATCCACAAAGTCCGCAATCTCATACGGTAACAGTCCGGGGGTCTTCCGCGGACTGATGGACTGCAATCACGTCAGCCTATGGCGATAGTAACAGCGATGACAGTTCGCCTACTCGTGCATGGCTCCATGTGCGGACGAACTCGACCGGTTGTGCATCACCCTCCAAACATCCTGGATCGAGTCCATCGTCCCCATATGTGAACTGCACCATCCCCCCGACCGCATTCCTCACGGACGAGTCGTAGTGAGTAACTAAGTCCTCCAGTGCCTTCATGAGACGCCGTTGCATATACCCTGTCTCCGCCGTCTTCACCGCCGTGTCAACAAGACCCTCCCGCCCAGATATTGCGTGGAACAAGAATTCCGTCGGCGAAAGCCCGGTGTAGAAGCTGTTGCGAACAAACCCCTTGGAAGGTGGTTCCCTTGACTTTTTCGGGAAGTGCGGAAGGGACCTATCTTGAAAGCCATCCGGTACCCGATGACCCGCAATAATCTGCTGTCCAACACACGCAACCATTTGAGACACGTTGATAACGGAGCCTGGAAAATATATCAGGATTATCACGCCCGCGAACACTTTCTAAGAATGCGCCAACCCTTTGAGCCGCAGGTGGCCATGATCAATGGTGCGTTGTGCCTCGAGAGCTCACGCATGCAGATTTCACCTGGGGGGGGGGTCAGAACGGTGGTGTCGGTCGAGCTGAGTGTCACACTTACCGACTTTGTCTCGAACTTGCGATAACACGGAGGAAATCATGGCTTCTAGTGTCTGCTCCTGGTTACACCCTGGCTTATTCTCCAACTTCCCTTTTTTCGCGAGGGTGATCAAGTCAAGGCAGTCGAAATATGCCCTTTGCACGAGCGACTCTTTCTTCTCTGAAAGGATGGGACCCGGGATGACGTCGTTGATCCCCAAGGAGAAACCTATGTTCGCTATTCCATACGTGAGAGATCGAGACTCAACGAATTAGATTCCGCAACGAACCGAGCCAACGGGCGCAGACTTTGGCGAGCCTGTTCATAGCCGCGGCAGCTTCGTGGGGACCATAATCGCGCATGATGACACCAAAAATGGACTTCTTCTTCCCGCCAACCGTGGCCTTGTCCATGACCCCGCACATAATCTCACTGTTGACGACCACCAACCTGCCGTCGTTAGGTGAAAGGTCTGGAGCCAGGTTCTCGATCCTCGGGTAGTTGGCCGGATTGGGTTTTTCTTCCTTGTTACACTTGCATTCTACGTTGACCATGACATTGGAGCTGCGGTTGGGGCGCATGAGGACATTGAATATCTGCTTGCCTGTCCACAGGCACTGCGGTTTCCATATCGTTGGATGTGGGATGTCTATGCGTAGGTTGGCGTCTGCGAAGTAGGAACATACTTGGGTGAATTGTCTGCGATCGAAAAATCTGTCCTTTGAGGACAAGAGCCATGATGCAGTGATAAAATCCTGGATAGCTGCAATGACTGGCTCTCCATTCCTTGGCGTCACCATGTTGTGCTTCACATTCATCAGTTCAAGGGCCTCGGTTCTTGCCTCCTCCGTTTGGGGGACATCTAATAATACGTTTCGTCAACAACTCATGCGGAATCTCAAGATTAGAACCCACGAAGGTTCATCTCGTCCCCGTCAAAATCGGCATTGTATGGGTTGCAGACGCACTCGTTCAACCTGAATGACCGCCACGGTCGGATTTTTGCCTGGTATGCATGTGTAACTCAGATGCAGGGACAGGTGGGGTGCGAACATACCTGATGACACATGATCGATAACTAATGCCCCGTCATTGTGGTTCCTGAGGCGAAATGGTATCGAACTCACCCGATGTAAGCTTGGCTGTCGGTTGAATAATACAATATCCCCATCGATTATATGTCTCTCGACGGTGTCGCCGATTCGTAGATTGTCTGCGGCTGCCTTCCTGTTCCCAAATTTGAGGTACTTTTTGAACCCGCTCGAGCCGGTTGTCACGTAATTCGCGCCCGGGTGTACGTCACAACCGTTTCTAACGGCGGATCTGAGTACTTCGATGTTATGCTCCGTGACCCTTTCGGGGTACGTGAGGATCCTGGCTACTCGCTCCGGGACGGCGACTTCGTCGATACGAAGGTTGGGGTCCGGAGAAATCACTGTGCGACCGGAAAAATCGACACGCTTTCCGGAAAGGTTTCCCCTGAACCGGCCTTGTTTCCCCTTGAGTCTCTGACAAAAACCCCGCATTGGTTTCTGACCCATTTGAGGAGGAACACCTGGGAGTTCAGAGTTGATATACATCGCAACGGATACTTGGAGGAATTCCCATTGTTCCTGGCGAAGGCCTTCAGAAGGACAAATGCGTGACGAGATACAGAAAGAACATGCCATGAACTGGGAGATTGGAGCGCCCTTGGCGATCCCCTGTTTTATGAGTGCATTTGTGAAAACTATCTCGGTGAGTTTGACGGTGATGTCATCCTCGTTTGAGGCTCCATCCTGAGCCACGGAAGGACGAATGCAAACAGGAGGAACGGATATGTATTGCCAGATGTACTGTTCCGGTCTCCCAAATTCTGAACGCAATCCAAGGAGTTCGCAGTCCTGAGGTAAACTGAGACGTCTGCCAAGAAGCACGTGTGATCAGCGCTGGCTCACCTCGTCTGAAATCCGCTTGAACAGGCTGAGAACCTTCGCGGGATTCAGGTCTTCATGTACAGCCTTGCTCAGGTACGAGCCAAGTTCTTTCTGGCTCTCGACAGCACGAGCGAAGGTTAATTTCCATCGTTCCTTGTCGTCTGCGGTCTTTTTGGCTCGGAACTTGTCGTGAATGATCTTGAGAGCACCTGCTTTCTTTACAGTTCCGTTGATAGAACCACAGTGAGGACAGTCCACTGCCTTTCGAGCAAGGGTGTTGATCGCCTTTGTGAGAGACTGGCGGACTAGGTTCTCGAGGTTAGGCCGGCGGAAGCGAGCGAGGTATTCCCGTCTGTCTTTCTCCCCAAGTAGAACTTTTGCACACGTCTAAAATCAACGGATCAGACAGGTGAGTTGGCCAATAGTGCGGTGCGTGAACCTTGCATATGCACTGAAGGATTGATATTGTGTGCTTGAAGTATCCGATGTGGAATACCGGGACAACGAGCCTTATGTACGCGTAATGGCCAACACAGTCGACAGAACTAAGACCACAGGTCTCACAAAACGCGGTTTTGTCGGTGGTTCCCTAGGCGGATTATCAACAGGGGCAAATGCGGCGATAAATGGAGAAAGAGTACCAGACGCCTGTCTAAAACGCCATCCTTGACGGGGAGACGGTCTGCGGCTGTGTACAGTTCTCGATGGGTGACTTGGAACTCTGAAAGCTTGACTACATCCTGGGGGTTGAGGAGAGAGAATTGTAGTTTTTTTATCACTTTCGGGTGGTGATGGCTGACGGTCTCCTTCATCCGGCAATGGCGGTGATCGAGAGAGATTGCGCGTCCTAATCCAGAACCATGTCCAGGACTTCGTACGATAGGTAAGCTCTCCCCCGCCATCTCCGCCTCTTATTGCTGATATCTTCCAGGTATCTCACCGTTTTCTCTCCAGAGGGCCGTTTATATCAAGTCGGTTAGTCCCCATTCTATACCACACTAATATCATCCACCGACTGCCCCCCCAAGAGTATGCCTTCAAAGCAATCTCAGGCTCGGGCCACACTGCAATCTCAGTCCGCGGAAAGGACACTGCAGTCGTGATCACCCAGAAAAAAGTCCCGGTTGGTCCCAGTCACCGACGTCCCTATCGAACCGCGCATGCTCATTCGCCCGAAAGGACAAGCTTTTGAACGCAGACACGGTCACCCATCTCTTCAGCATCACACCGACCATAGGTTGTGTCATGACTGGTCTGATCGGTCGGTACACACCCCCTCTGATCTCCGTCCATTCCATTCACTCCCCTTCAAAGCCGATGCGAGGAATCAAGTAGCACGCGCACGCTCAGAAGCCGGTAATTTCAGATATAAGTACGGATACGAGATTACCCCAGACGCTCTCGCAAGGCGGTTAGCAAACATCAACCAAGTGTATACACAAAGGGCTGCCATGCGACCACTTGGCATCGGTTAGTCCCCCTGCCCCCGCCAATTTACCCTCAGCTATATCGCCTATGCTAGCCATGATCCTCGTCGGAACCGATCCCGAATTCGGACCTCAGTGTTTCAAACTCGATCCTGCTGGCTATTTCGTTGGATTCCATGCAACGGCTGCCGGGCAGAAACAACAAGAAGCCATGAACCACCTTGAAAAAAAATGGAAGAAGCTTAACAATGGCGGCGGGGCTGAAGATGCCGCAGCTGCTGGGAAGACACTGGTCAAGGACCAAGTAGTCGAGGTAGGTTTAAAGTTTCCTTTGTTACAAGCCTGCCCTTACGTTTGCAAAATCCAAGATGGCCATAGAAGCGATTTCGACGGTGCATGCTACGGATTTCAAGCCGGGAGAAGTTGAGATCGGGATCGTTTCAGGCAGCGAGGATGAGGTGGCTGAACGGAGGGGGCAGTGGCGAGTGATGGATGAGGCGGAGGTGGAGAGACACTTGCTCGCGTACGCTGAAAAGGATTGAAGAAATGTGTACTGTATTGTTGTCTGCGCAAACTGGATATATAATCTAATGCAGTGTCGCTCCTCCGCTCTGGAAAGGACCTGTGAGCACGAAGGCGGCGCAAATAACATGGTAGTGTCAGACACTGACCAGGACCGCGTCGATTTCCTCCTCCGAGATCGTCTTTGCCCGATTGTTCCAATACCTGGAGGGCGCCTTCCAATACTCTTGGTAGATGTATGCACTCGAACTCGACCCGTTGGCATTCACCCTCACTGGAGACTGAAATTTCTTGAGGAACTCCCCGAATGATTTCTTGAGTTCTTCGGGTGCAGCGGGGTGCGCGTGTTGCACGTCGGGTACTTTATATCGATCCGTCAGTCCCTAACGAACCTGATTTGGACCGGGGCTACGCATACCGGATGGCCAGGACCGCTTGCCGAGGAAACGGATGAGAGGACGGTGTGCAGCGGTCAGTCTTACAGTTGGGTGCATGTTGCAAGGTCAGTTGTTTACGTCTGTTTACAAAGATCTACCAATCCTCGACCTCGTCATTGCTGCCTCCGTCTTCCGGTGGCGGCCAAAACGGAATGGGCTTCCCTGTGACCTCTGCCCCTCGCTCTCTCCTCAGGTCATCTAGCGCGCGCACAGATTCTCGGAACATCTCTTCCGCAACAACCGCGGCGGAATCCGCGCACTCCGAGATCAGTGTCGTGATTTGCGGCACTAACCATCGGTTTTCGAGTGTGGAGGACAAGCTGTGTTCCAGTTGTGTATAGAACAGGGAAAATATTGGTTTGATCGGTTGGTCTCCGTTGGTCAGGGTCAAAGTGGCTTCAAGATATGGCTGAAGCGTAGTCTCAGGCGAAACCCTGGAATCATCCAACGGTATTGACAAGTATAAAATCCCTGGTCAAGTTGTCAGACCGAACGTGACCAGACCAATGGCAACACGGGCGAGACATACAATTTCCCTTTGGTGCAGACATACTCCCCTCGCCGGTCACAAACACATGCGCCGCTGTGGTTTCTGACCCACCAGAAAGTACCGATGGTGGTACTATTACCAACGCTGTGTCCACCGCCGTGGTCGTAGGTTGCGGAGATCCTTCAGGAGGTGTCCCAACCTCTGGGGGTACAAAAACTAGAGGCTTGTCGATGATGGCAATACACCGGGCTACTGCAGTTGTCACGCCGGCGCTTCTCGGACCAGGGGGTTCTATGGAAGATATAAGCAAGTCGCAATCGATCGTTTCGTCCAGGCCGTTGAGCGAGACGGAATAGCGGCGAGGCACCAGTGATCTTGCCGAAGTCGAGGACACGCTGTGGCTTAGAACGTAGGTACTTCCGTTGACGGCCGAGACACGACAAAATCCCTGTACAAGCTCCCCAAAACCCCCATAATGGCCGACGAGGAAAGGGGATGGTCCATAGCGGCCGCTGGAACGAAGATAATGGCGCACTCGTTTCAGGGCCGGCAGCGTCGGCTCTGTTCACATAAACATCTGCAGTGTGATGGATGAGGTGGCCACAGACCTTGGAGGGATGAGCAAAACGCAAGGGCGAACACGATCGTCTCCGCAATGGTTCTCTCCAGTGTAAAAGTCGAGGTCAAAAAGTCGATGAAAGATGCCGACTCTTTGTCGTGGAGTTCTGGTTTGCCCTCGAAATCACCGGAAACAAAAGTGAAGAAGCGCATGAGCCGACGCTTGTCAACGAGGGAAATATGTCTGTTGTTGAACACATCCTCCTTTGCGTTTGGGACGTTTTGGACGCGACCAGGAAAACAATAGAGAGCAACCTTCTCCAGGAGCTTGAATCCACCGTACCTAGACACTCCGGAGTCGACCAGGGTGGATATTAGGGGTCCGACAGAAGGGATGATGGAAGGCAAGAGTGATAACGAATACTGCCTGGAGGCTGGAGGCGGAGATCCGCGATAGGATACAGAGACAAATCTGTTCCGTTGGCCTGCTAGATATTCGTTTGTACTCTCGCTCTCGGCGGAAGAAGAACGAAGGTCGGCCCAGGAGATGACCTCGTCGACATTGAGAGTGGCGTGGTCACCGCCGTAGTAGTCGTTCGGGTCGACGTGGATAATCTTGTACCCCGCCTTTGCCAACGCACTTGTGAAAGTGAGCACAGAGATAAATTCGAAGAAATGAAAAACGAACGCAGCAAGGATTGAAGACGGAAGGTCGGTTCCAAGGAGGACAACGTCTGAGTCCATGATCAGTGATCATCGATCAGCGCTCAGCAGCTGAGTGATCGGTGTGACCCCCGTGACTAAAATTTCCTCCCTCTCCCAGATGCTCAAGCCGGTCAACGCGAAAAAATCCGACCAAAAACCGTCGAAAAAGCGGCTGCCTGCAAAGCAGGAAAAGTCGCCCAAAGACGTCAAGGTTAAGCATCCTCCTCCAGCCTCCTCCAAGGTCATCATCGCTAAGGCAGGAGCAAACGTCCGGGTAATTCGCTGCTTCCTCCTCTTCCCCGCTCACCAACTCCCTCTCCGTAGGCTTCCAAACCCCTAAAATCAAAACCTGCACTAAAGCCGGTTGTAAAGAAGCCCGTCTTCGAATCGTCCACTTCAGAGGATTCCTCTGATTCGGAGTCAGAATCAGAACCCCAGCCTCCAAAGGCTCCTGTTCACAAAACCAAGACCAACACAAAGGTTATATCGTTCGTTCTTCCCATGTACTCCGTATGTTTATCCCATCCTCTCTCAAGTTTGTTTCCTCCAAGAAAAATTCCCCAACAAAACCTCCCACACAAGCAAAGAATCAAAAGGTTGAGAGTTATCTCCTCATCCAAACCGTATCTCATCCGTCATACAGACCCGGATGGCATCCTCCAGTGACTCTTCAAGCGATAGCGACTCTCCCAGCGACGATTCCTCGAGCGAAGATGAGGCGCCCACAAAACCCGCCGCTCTTGCCAAGGCAAACGGAACTGTAAGGGAATCTGGATCTCCCTCTCCGTCATCTCAGGCTCATTGCAATATTTGTTTGTCCTGTTCTCAGTCTAAACCTGTTGAATCAGATAGCAGTAGCGAGGAAGAAAGCAGTGATGAGGATGCCAGCGACGGATCTGCTGCCGGTACAAAACCCTCAGCCGCACAGAAGGCCACTCCGGATGACGATTCCGATGACAGCGAGGATGACTCTTCTGCCGACGAGAAACCGAAGGCCCAACAGATCAAGACAGTACCCAAACCATCAGTTGATTCATCAGATGAGGAGTCGAGCTCCAGTTCTGAAGACTCTGACTCTGATACACCTCCGAAACCCCCTACCGTCACGCTGAAAAAGGCACAGCCGGCCAAGGAATCATCATCTGATAGCGACTCTTCCTCCGACGAAGAGGAAAGTTCCGGCAGTGGCAGCGACGAGGATGTCGAAATGGAGGATCCTACTCCTAACGTGGTTGCGACAGGTAGACTTACGGTGGTCCCCGTTATCCTCCCAAACCAAAGCTCACACCGTGTTTTAGGGAAACGAAAGGCGGAGGATAGCCTCACTCTTCCGACCAAAAAATTAAAGACGACCAACGAGTCTACTGCAGTTGCAAAACCTGACGACGGTTCGACAAAGACGGTATTTGTTGGTAACCTCTCTTGGGCCGTCGACAACGATCGGTTATCTCAGGAATTTGCGGACTGTGGCGAGGTCATATCCGCTCGCGTGCAACTGGACAGGAATACCGGCAAGTCTCGAGGATTCGGCTACGTCACATTTGCTACAACCGAGGCCGTAGACGCCGCCATTGCCCTCAATGGCACCAAGGAAATAGACGGTCGGACACTCAACCTCGACAAGAGCACCGACGTCGGTGCCAACAGAGAAAAGAGGGCGCAGGCGTTTGGGGACGTCCGCAGCGCACCCTCAAAAGTCCTTTTTGTGGGAAACCTGAGTTGGAACACCGTAGAAGATACGCTTTGGGATGCCTTCAGTGAATACGGGGAAGTCAGCAGCGTCAGGCTTCCAACCGACAGGGAGTCTGGCAAACCTAAAGGCTATGGCTACATAGAATTTAGTGTCGTCGACTCCGCGCAAAAGGCCATTGGTGCAATGAACGGCAAGGAACTCGATGGCCGCCTGATCCGACTTGACTTCTCACAACCCCGGGATGTCAACGGTACCGGGCGCGGACGAGGAACAGGCTTCGGTGGAGGCAGGGGGAGAGGCGGTTTCGACGGTGGCAGAGGGAGAGGTGGTGGTCGCGTGCGTCACTTCACCATTTCAGATTCTCCGCCCTGACAATCTTTTTTACAGGGTCGCGGTGGCGATCGCGGTCGCGGAAGAGGTGGGGCAAGAGGCGGGATGCGTACTGGTGCCATTTCTGGTTCTGAAGGTCGAAAGATTACGTTCTAGCATCGTTCAGCGTCTTCGTCAATATCTGCAGTGTTTGCGGCGCGGTGTATTCCAGCGGCGAAAATGATTACGATTATATGAGTGGGAGATGTAGGGTATTGCGAATGTATCAGCCACCGTAAAGGGGAAGTCAGCCCACCAACACCCCTCTCAACCCAACTTTCCCTGTTCTACCGCCTTTCTGATCGGATTTTGGTCAGGCTGGATGGCACCGCTTCTCTCGAGCCTATCGAATAAGACAAACAGTTTCTCGGCCTCCTTCTCCTTCTCTTCATCCGTCATATCCGGCACAGTGGTTGGTTGCTGAGCGATTCCTGTGATAGGGTTGATCGGCGCTCCCGTGCTTGAGGTTGAGGGTCCATATGTGGCGTTCGACGAGGTTGACGATTGTGGCGGAGGACTCATAACGCCTTTACTGAATAAAAATCCTGCGACATTTCCATAGCCCACCTGAGACGCAAGAATAGAAGCTGTTCATCAATCGCGTCAGGGTCAGCAGTGACGGTGCTCCACTATTTCTATGCTTACCATCAGAATCGCACATCGCGTACAGCATTTCCCCGACGGCTTTCTTAAGGTTGGTGTGGTAAACGCTCCCCAGTAATCTTAAACATCTCCCAAGTGTGTCAGAACGGGCCTCCAGCGGACTCGTGCGATCTAGATTTGACGGAATGAGCCAGTTGCGCAACCTTGTTCGCGACGGTTCGTCGCCAATACAAAGCCGAGTGATAAGCAAAACCAACGGAGTGGCCAGTTCGTCCAGGGTCGTATCATCACGCTTACACTTCTCCTTTACAGATGAGTCGTCGGGGTCCAACGCTTCGGGAAGATAGTACACCAAGGTGACATCTAAAATATCGTAGGCGTGTAGGAGCGTGTCTTGGGGACTGGAAGGACTTGGGGATGTTGATCGTGACGGCCGTGAACGAGCGGAAAACATGGAGAGCGCGCGGTCAACCTTTCCTGTCTTGACCTCTTTTGGTAATACATCCGACGCGAAGGTCGGGAGGAGCGTAGGGCTCCCTTTCGAGACAGGAGAGGAGGTTGTAGATGAAGGCTTGGAGGTGTGTGAAACATGGTGTGGTGGTGGTGGAGCGGATTGGGGGAACCACTTTCGGTGTAGAGGCGCGGAAACGGGGACCATGATGAGGCTGTGGATGAGCTGGGTCATGGGGGGTGTAATTGGCGAAGGGAAAGTGGGTGGTAAAGAGTTAAACGTTCGTAACAACGACGGCAGAATGCTATGGGCGCATGAGGTGAAGGACAACCTCCTGAGGTACAGCGGGAGACATACCCTTCGAGTTCGCGCGGCCACGCGCCGTGTGTGTCGGTGCTATCCCAGTCGTCTCTTGATTCTTGGACACCGACGATCTACAGGGGACTTTAAATGACCGGAGGGTGGTGGGGGAAGGTTGGGAACAGTACCCTCGGATAAAAGCACAACACGTTAAACCCAAACTTGAGCATCTCTGACATTGCTTCGCGGGCCATCGGGGTTCCTACCACTATCAAGGAGAGAAGGACATCCAGTTTCGGAGCGAGGATATCAACAACGTTTTGACCGTCCTTGGAAACTCTGCCTTCTACCAAATCTTTGATAAAATCGCCTGCGGTAGCGGAGGAAGCGGATGAAAGAAACAGCAACCTCGAAGTTACAAATATGAGGTCGGGCGAAGTTGCCCTCTGGCGACGGGATTGAGTGCCATGATGGGTATGCGGACAGGGTCAATTCTCACCTCAAGCATTCCTAAGACCGCCGGACCGCCGCCTACGTTCTTGGTGACGAATGTAGAACGGGAATCTGGAACGAGGAGCAACCCGTTAGCGATACAACGAAGGACTTCGCTGGCAGCATTTGGTGTATCCTTGAATGCCTCTGCAGCGGAAATCAGAGTGGACAAGGTAGACGGTCGTGTGATCAAATCAGAGCCAGCAGGGTTGCGACCGAGCATCTTGAGAGCGAGCACAGCCTGGGCCACATCTATTGACTGAGTCAGATACAAGATAGCAACATGGAGCAAGCGACGAAAACAGAACCTTTGGCTGAAATCTTCAATTTGTTGGATTTGAGATTCTGCGCGCAGGCGTCGATATCCTTCAGTAAAAGCTCGATGAGGGACATCCTGGTTCCACTGTCGAAGACTTCCGGCCCAGCTGTAGGTGGGTGTCAGGATGAAGGGACGGATCAAGATGAAGATGGGCCTGCTTACCACTGATAATCTTTCCCAACACCGCATCGATGTCTGAAGAGCCTGAGGAGGGAGAGAGGGAGGAATATTGCTCGAGGAAGCCCGCCATCTCTCTTGTCTCTGCTGGGGGAAGGGAGGAGGAGAAAAGAACAAGGTTTCGGACCCACGGGCCCGTGGGTTGTCATGATCACCCATCCCGTGCCTCCGACGTCCCCCTCTTCCGCCCCTGTGCCTGCTGTGCCTGCGCCATCAACGCCAACGCCGGCGCCCGACTCACCCAGACTATCCCAGACTCCTCCTCCGACTGGTTTGCATGGCGATCTAGAGGTCGAGTTGCTTGGTCTTGCGAATGCACTCTATAATCTCGGCACGACGGCCATAAGTGATCTCTCAAAGGAGAAGGACAAGCCAGGCGTTGGCAAACAGGTCGGACTCCGTGTGTAAGTGACAGAGATGTATCTGGTGTGCTACTCACGTTCTCGCAATTTCCTAGGAACCAGGTGGTGGATCACCTTGCTACGTTGGATAACAGTTCGCAAAACGTTCGGACAATGATCCCAATGCAGGTCCTCCTCGACGTCGACAACGCCAAAAATCCAATGCTGCTCACGAAAGATAGACTGGAGCGAGCGGCGACGGAAAACCAATTTATGAACGGGAAGATAACAGCAATCGAGGTCTCTCTCTCCCTCTCATCCCGGATACTGACCCGCTCGCTTACATCCCTACAGTCCTACAGGTCCTATCTCAACGAAGCCCTCGTTCAAAGTTTCCCAGAGCTGGCCCCACACCTAACAAGCCATGATATGACAGAGGCCAAATTAGAATCGACTCTGGATGCATCGTGATTGGGGAAGACTTGGGCAAATAGTGTATGTTACATTTACCTCATACCTCAAGGTCACGACGTTCCATGGATTTGAGCGAGGCAAAAAGATACACGAGATGGCGTACAATCTGTACATATACCACGAACATATATCACGAACGGCCAGCACCTGGCACGTTTTTCCTCTCACGCCTTGGTGCCCTCTCGGGTACAGTACTTGCGGGGATGACCACGTTGACGGGAACGCTTTCAAAGTTAAGGGCTCGGAGGAGTTCCTGTGCAAGGTCAGCTACATGTTAATGTTTGAACGGGGGCTCGGAAGCGCGTACCTTGGTGTCAGGATCGACGTCAAGGCCGGTGGTTGAGGTATCGAGGGCAGAGGTTTCAGGTACGTAGTTGTCCTTCCTCTCACGCTCCTCCTCCTGCAATTTGAACGAGATACCTCGCACAGGACCCTTTTGGATTCGCTTCATGAGATGGGTTGTAAACCCGGCGATTTTGTTGCGCAGACGCTTCGAGGGTACGACGGCCTGGAGGAGGAATGTTTGATATGCCAACCGAGAGAAACAGGTGACTTTGTGGGCTTACAACTTCATCGATAATGCGTTTGTTCGTGTGGAAATCGAGGGTCAAACGGGGGTAGCTATCCAAGCGATGATTGATCAGCGGGAGGAGGGGGAGGGGAGAGGGACGCACTATTTCTCGATTAAAACCCTAGAGGCCCTCTTTGTTGTCTTTGTGCGAACGCGACCCTGGAGAGAACTCCTGAGGGGGATATGCGAGAATGAGATGGCCGGTATCTGCTCACCATTGTTGTTTGTGTGGTGGATGTTGTCTCTCGCCCTGTTCAGCTCGGGGAGGGATGCCTTGATCGGGAAATGGCTGTATAGTTAATCAGCCACAATCTATTCCCCATGCGCAGGCCACCAGCATTCGACCACCCACGTCTTCGCTATCGTCGTCAACCGTCCCAACAATCCTCAAGGTGAATCAGCCATCCTATCGTGCTATCGGAGATGCGCAATCGCTGGCTCTTTGCTTAAAGTCCCAGTCTTGACTCGCGCTTTCCATAGCACGACACTCAGACTGGGCTCCCCGCATGCTCACCGTTCCCTCCTTACAGCCCACCTCCCACCCCTTGATCTTTAACCCGACATGGTCCGAGTATCCGTTTTGGTTTGTCTCCCGGGCTTTCGTGTTTTTCCCTCCAGATCTAACATACACTTGTGCAGAATGACTGCCTTGTCCGTCCGTTTACTGCTTTGATCCACCTCTGATGGTTGAAATCCCACCCAACAACAGAACAATATCGTCAACGCTGAAAGGCGCGGCAAGCGGCAGGTCTTGATTCGCCCCTCTTCCAAGGTCGTCGTCAAGTTTTTGAGTGTTATGCAGCGACACGGTAAGCTCACTCCGGCATTTTCTCCTCTTCCGGACGATAACTACGGTTGGCGAGGGCGATCCCACTTACCATTCGTTTTAAACTGCCGGTACATCGACCATTTTGTCTCTTTCTTTCCAAACAACCCTCGCATCCTTTTTCTCTTTCATGGACGTTTTGGGTTCACTCTGGAGACTACAATGTTTGCTCATGCGGTGGTCACCTTGTTTTCCAGGCTACATTGGAGAGTTCGAAATCGTCGATGACCATCGGTCTGGAAAGATCGTTGTACAACTAAACGGTCGACTGAACAAAACTGGGGTCATCTCACCCCGTTACAACGTCCAAGTCAACCAAATCGAGAATTGGGTAAACTTGCTGCTCCCGGCTCGTGGCTTCGGGATTATCATCCTGGTGGGTCGTCTTTTGGAGACGTTTTCGGTAAAGTGCGCTAATTTGACAACCTCAGACAACCTCCTCGGGTATCTTGGACCACGACGAGGCTCGACGAAAGAACGTTGGAGGCAAACTGCTTGGATACGTGTACTAGACTCTGTTTTCTGCACCGATGTAGCATTAAAAAAAATCGCATTACCAAACAATCGCCAGCCGTTTCTGACCTGCGCAGCCACGAGCCCTCCGGCCGCCTCGTCATCAAAATCGACCCGGATACGGCCACGACACCTGCTCACGACCACCCTTGTACTGACCTTTCGAGATACCCTTACCTAGATGACGCTCCCCGCCAACGACGCCTTCACGCTCGGTCTTGCCCACGACGACACTAGGAGACGACCACACCAATCACGCTCCCGTTCTCTGCCTCGTTCCCCTTCCCCGAAAATCTCTTTCTCATCGTCCAAGCCCACGATTACAGCCACGCATACATCCAGGGTTGAGCGCGGCCTTGCCAGAAGAGCAAGCAAGCACACCTCTTCAAACCAGCATAAAGACGGTCCGGGGGCCATTGGTGACGTTCTCCACAACTCCCTTACGAAGGCTACCCAGCCCCCCTTACAAGAGATAGAAGAGAAACGGGAAGATAGCCCGACTCCCTCCCCAACAACTCATATCCAGAAGGTGGATTGGGAGATCCCTCGAAAGATACTTCATTCGTCCATTGGTACGACTGTCATCATTTCTCATTTGCAGCCTCGGCTCACCCACACCCTCTCCAGGGTTTTTTACTTTGTACCTGTACTATTCAGGCGGGTCGCCCAAACCAGTCGTTATCAGTCTTGGATTCGCGCTCGTCGCTGTAATTGCACCAGCGGATGCCATTCGTCTGCGCTCTCCGCGATTTGAGAGGGTTTATGAAAGGTGCCTGGGTTTTTTAATGCGAGAAAGCGAAAAGGTTAGCCTCGCTTGGTTTTGATCTCCCAGTTTTTTGCTGACTCGTTTCCTGAAGAAATCTACGAATGGCGTGATCTGGTATATCCTCGGGGTTCTCTTCGTCCTGGCTTTCTTTCCCTTAGACATCGCGGTGGTGTCCATCCTCATGTAAACAATTACTCCGTTGATTATGAGATGATCACCACTGACACTTTGAGCAGACTGTCTTGGGCAGATACCAATGCTTCCACGTTCGGACGTCTTTGGGGGAGGAGGACGAGGGCGCTTCCCCGTGGTTTTTTGGGTCTGCCATTCGCCCCTCGCAAGTCCCTCGCAGGGTTCGTCGCCGCCTCCCTCACAGGCGCTCTAACCGCTGCTGCGTTCTGGGGCTGGTTTGCTCCATCAGTGAATCGTCCTGAAGTTTCATGGACCTGGGTGGATGGTTTCTCCGTGTCATCCGCAGCTGGAGATCATATCCTCGACAACGTCAAGCGGGTGCGGGGGCCCCTCAATTTCTGTGGGTGGATAGGTCTTGGGATCATCGGCATCTTTACAGGGGTGGTATCTGGCGTTGCAGAGGCATTAGGTGATTAACTCGTTTTCATCCTCTTCCAACCCTCTCTGACCCGTTGCTCAAAGACTTAGGGTCCATCGACGACAATCTTAGTCTACCAGTTATTTCGGGCACCTGCCTTTGTGGATTGTTCAAGCTATTCCGTTACATATCATCGTGAAGGCGGCAGATGATCCAACATTCGATCTTATTAAATTTCATATATTACCTTGATCTTACCTGCGATGTAATACCCCTGCGTAGGTCCAGCAGGTTGCAGTCCGTCTACGTTTAATCCATCTCTCAGCTTCCGCCTGCACAACCCCCGTTGTGTTCATGGCCTACAGCACGTTCTATCTTAGGGTGTGGGTCCAACAGACCCTTTAGTATCTATCCTAACATATTCGTTCTCCTCCTTTCGTTCTTCGTCCTCTTTTCTGACCGACATATAAGCCTCCCCGAGAATCTGAAGTGCGATGGCGCGAAGGTTCGCCTTTGCAGGTGTGATCGAAGGATCCTCCAAGACCTTATCACATGTTTCTCGCAAGACAGATTCGATTTCCAACTTTGCGCCCTGTGAAGTTTACATGAGCGAAGGGGGGGGGGGGAATGCTGTGGGACTAGCCTTGAACAGGGCTTGCAGTCCTTTCTCTGCAGCTTGTTCTTCGAGTTTGCGTCTTTCTTCGGGGCTGAGGTTTCCATCTCGTTCTGCGGTTTGGATTTGGTCAAAGACCGCTTTAAGTTCCATTGCGGACCGCACGGTTGAGACCCTGCGTAGTGAAAGTGAGTACCGATGGGTGCGTTGGCGGGCGAGGGGCGTACGTCTCACTAAAGACGTGATATTTTCCTTGTACATTATGTAGCCATCCTCCGACTCCAAGGAACGTCTGATGGGTTGCGAGATGGTGTTTTGCTTTGGCTACATACACGAAGCCGATTGCCTTGGGAATGGCGGTGAGTAAAGAAGGAGACAACAGTGCGAGGCTGCAGTACATGCAATAGGTCTATCCCATAGCTCTCTGTCTTTAATTCCCTGGATGGGTATCAAACGCCTGGGTGGGCTGGACTGAGAATGATGACGCACTGTGCTTCGAGGTACGATATAGCCCGCCAACTGGTTGTGACTTGAGGGTCATCTGGGCCGTTGGCACTTTCGGTGAATATGCTTAACTTGCGCTCAAGGACTTCCACAAGTTTGTCAATGCGTTGCTTCCTTACAGCAGCTTTCTGTACGGAGCGTAGTTGTGAGCTGGTAGAGATTCGGAGGACAAACTTGTGTACCTCCGCTGCGACCCTCTTCGCCTTCTCTTCTCGCTTAGCCTTCTCTTCCGGGGAAAGAATTTCCCGCCCCTTGGCGTCACGAGGAACATCCTTGTTGTTGTCTTCGTCCTGGAGAGCAGACTTCATGTCCTTTGCGAGACTTATCTCACCAATGATTGGGATGAAACGTTCTCCGCCAAAGATCGCTCCGAAGACTTCCTCTGGGTCAACGTACCCACCCTCTGGGGCACTCTCTTTGGGGCCAAACTCGTTATACTTCTTGCGGAGTGCGGGATCAGTGAGTGTCTGGTAGGCGATCGCGATTTCCTTGAATCGGTCCTCAGCATGTGGATCATCCCTGTTCTTGTCTGGATGGAACTTTATAGCAAGCCGACCTTGACGAATTGAAGATGAAGAGGAGTGGGGGGGGGCAAGTATCGGGAAGATGGCTTACGATACGCCTTTTTGATGTCATCCGCTGTTGCGTCTACGGGGACACCGAGCAAGTCGTAGTAGCCCGTTTCGAGGGGCCGCTCGTCCGTACCAATCTTCCTACCCTTTCGACTTGGCCCGGATATCGAGGGTTTACTCGGCCCCGGGTCGGCGAAGTTTGGGGGAAGTTGGCCGGGATAGAAGGTGTGGTTAAAGACGGTCTGACATTGGAAACACCTGACCTGGAGAAGAGTGGAGGGCGGAGGGGTTGGGTTTGGGACACGAAATTCGAGGGGGAGGTTGCAGTTGCTGCAACTAGTCCTAATATGCGGGATCACCGGCCTAGACGAAAGGATCGGAGACATCGCGGTTACGGTCCAACCGAAACAACGACGAAAGATGACCCTCGAGACCAAAGACGACCTCGACAAAATTACCATCGCCCTTAACCAGGCAGCCCTTGACCCCCCAATCCACAGCCCGCCACCTGCAGCGTTTGGGGCGGGTGGTCCTATGTATTACCGTCACTCGTATTTCAGGCGACCGTCTGCTCAATCGTAATCCAGGTTAAAACAATTCGACCAGTCGAGCGCCTCCAGCAGGGGCGGGTATTCTACCCCCAGGTCCGTTGTAGGGATTGGTGGCAAAGGTGTGTTACGCTCATCGCCTCTCCCCCGTAAATTAAACCTGACCCGACTGTCAAGTCGCCAAACCAGACTATTCTGAGGCCAAGATCGTAATCGCAATGGTGGGCCTGCCCGCCCGTGGAAAGTCTTACCTGAGCAATAAGCTCATGCGATATTTGAAGGTATGCATCATCTCGCATCCCTCGTGGCCCATCCAACAATCCATTACAGTGGCTTGAGTATGATGTCAAGGTATTTGAACATTGACTCATTGGAGGTGCAGAGGTTGAATCCCACTCAACAGGTGTTCAACGTTGGGCAGCTGAGAAGATCCAGAGCGAGGCAGAAAGCACAAGAGTACTTGCGTCTCACTGTTGACGCTTCAGTTGATTGACCCCCTCAGATCTGGAATCCGCGAGGATCATACTGCCTCCTATTTTAGCCACGACAATGTTGAAGCCACCAAATTGAGAGACAAATTAGCCTCAGATAGTTTGGAGATGTTGATTCAATGGTTGAAGGACGGGGGAAACGTTGGGATTCTTGGTGCGACACCGGGCAATCCATCGTGGTACTGTGCTTATGACGTGCTCCTAGATGCCACGAATAGCACACGGAACCGCAGGCAAGTGTCCGGTACAGCAAAAACGTCAACCCCTAACGAGCGATCCTATGGGCAGAGCTTCCGTCGAAGCGAGGGTGACTCGTGAACGGGGAATAGTGGCAGTGTTCATTGAATCTGTTTGCGATGACCCTGCTGTCATCGCCGCGAACGTTGCGCTCAAAGTTAGTTCTGGGGACCCGGACTACGCGAACACTTCTCCAGAAGAGGCCAAGCTTGATTTCCTTCGCCGCATAAGACAGTATGAGGCTATCTACCAGACAATTTCCGAGTCGCACCTCTCTTATCTCAAGATAATCAACGTCGGGAGTCAAGTGATTTTGAACCGCATCAATGGTTACCTCCAGAGTCGCATTGCCTTCTACTTGATGAATTTGCATCTCAAACCCCGGAGCATTTTTTTCTCCAGGCACGGGGAAAGCCAGTTCAACGTGGAGGGAAAAATAGGTGGGGACTCATCATTATCAAGTCGGGGAATGAGATATGCGCGCGCTTTGCCTGACCTGATCACCGATAACATTGGAAATGCTCCACTGACCGTCAGTTCCTTTATCCATCTATTTTGCTCCGTCATACTAACTGGGTCGTGTCCGACAAGGTTTGGACCTCAACGCTTCAGCGAACTATCCAAACTGGGCAATTCCTTCCATATAACAAGTTGACATGGAAATCACTGGATGAACTCGATGCCGGCGTGTGCGACGGGATGACGTATGAAGAAATCGAGGTATTGTAATTTCTCACTTAGACTCCATTGCGATTGAGATAGTTTCTGGGGATGTAGAAAGCCTATCCGGAGGATTTTGCAAATCGTGACGAAGATAAATTCAACTACCGGTACAGAGGTGATTGTTACATGGGACTCGAGTCACCATCTACATCACATCGACGCATTTGTTCCATCCTTAGGAGGAGAATCATATCGGGATGTTGTTGTTCGCCTTGAGCCCGTTATCATGGAGCTCGAGAGACAGGACAATATATTAATTATTGGGCACCAGGTCCGTCCATCTTCTGGTAACCAAAAAAACGTCGTGCTAATTTAAACCTGTCAGGCCATATTGCGTTGCTTGTTGGTCTAGCACCCGGATCACATTCCACTGTGACTGATAATTCTGTGTAGATATGCATACTTTCACAACCTCACTCAGGCGGACCTACCATACATCAAGATACCCCTGCATACAGTCATAAAGTTGACTCCAAAGGCATATGGTTGTGATGAGGAAAGGTACTCCACAAAATCCTGCTGACTTTTCTGACGCTAAATAAAAGTTAGATATGCACTTCCAATTGGGGCTGTTGATACTCATAGGCCAAAACCAGGAGCTTTGTCAAGAGATTATCTTACTCGGCCTGGTGGGAATTCTGTGAGAGAATACTTCTCCAACAAAAAATAGTTGGCAAATCTTGTACTGTATACAATTGTAGAGATCATTACTGTTAGGGTGAACCTTTGCACCTTAGTTGCCCTTGCCCTGAAAAACCTAAGTAGTTGGCTGATTTACAAAGACAGCATAATAGGGGGCCAGTAAGGTTATGGAGGTTCTATGGACATATATGGTCAATTCTCTCAGCCAAACATAAGTGCTGGGCCCAATGAATGGGGAGATATGGCCTGAGGGCTGCCCAAGGGATAGTGCAACGATGAAGCCATGAGTGCCCATTATTGGTAGATGAAAAAAGTAGCCAGACCTCAATTACACATGTCTGCAACTTTGCTTTATTTTTATAGGATGTTTGAGACAAGCTGTGGGTGATTTTTGTCAGCACACATATTTTTGGTTGCAAAATTCTGTTTATTTTCTTCAAGTCTCACCCTATGTTCACTTCATTTTCCTTCTTATGCCTTTCATTTGCTTTCTTATCTTACTAGCAAAAATCCGTGTTCGAAGCTGACTGGATTGAACTTTATGAATTGCGAGGAATCAATTTATTTACTGTCGGAGTATGAGGGGGATCTAAAATTTAATTCAAGCTGGTCCGCCGTCTCTTCAATGGAGATGGAGATACGGTTGAGTACGAAAAAACCTTTGCTGGTTTCTTCTTACGAACGATAAAGGGGACAGTAAATGAGGGCTCCTTGTTTCCGGGGATAATGACGGTGACCTCGTTGGTGATCGGGAGATTATAACGCCGTTTG
>Ga0307515_10001242_pt1 | contig 58129 bp, 65 predicted proteins | sample 17_EM_MG_FD_194513 | JGI IMG/M metagenome (GOLD analysis project Ga0307515, IMG submission 194513) | Populus trichocarpa ectomycorrhiza microbial communities from riparian zone in the Pacific Northwest, United States - 17_EM | ecosystem: Host-associated > Plants > Roots > Unclassified | place...
TTGCAACTCCACTGGAATAGGCGCTCCTCAATCCTCATCGGAGCTCCTCAGCCTAGATTGAACCTCTTCTATTCCATTCCACAATCAATTCCTCCTCTCAGCGCTCCTCTATCCCATTCCGCACTCTAGACCCCCCTATCCACGCTCCTCAGCCTGGGATGGGAGATCTTCAATTCCCACCGGCGCTCCTATGAGGCATTTCACACTCCTTACCCCACCCCTGTTCGGCGCTCCTACTCTGGGATAAGCACTCCTCAATCCCATCGGTGCTCCGCTCCACCTGGATTGGCTCTTCTCTGTTTCATTCCGCACTCCTGAACCCACCGTCTTTCGGCGCTCCTCAATTGCATTCTACACTCCTCAACCCCTCCTCAGTCGGCGCTCCTCAGCTTAAACTTGACGCTCTTCTTTTTCATTCTGCGCTTCTCCAACACCTTTTGTGGTACTCCTCTTTTCCACACAACACTCCGCATCTGGCGTTCCTCTTTTCCCCTGCTAGTTGTTCCCATTTTTCATCCGAATGTATCATATTGCCTCTCATACCCCCATTTAGGTTCGCAGCTAGCTAACATCTCATTACACCTGTGTTAGATATCACAAATTGAGCCAAACGACATTGGAATTCCATTTCATCCACTTGCCAGGAACAAATAATCAGCAAATTCAAGGAGTGCCTCTGGCTTCTTTGCGCCGTTGATGAATTGAGTGTTCCTGCTTTCATTGGCCCTGATGAGATGGGTGATGGAGTGGATGACATCAACACCATGTTTGATAGGTATTTTTAGATCGCTTAGTTGGGATATTGTTTCTGTATACTTGGGTTTATGTTTGAATCTCTCGCCTTTTTCTTTTGTTTCCTTAATGTAGTGAGGCACAAAATACAATATTGAAGAAGATGACAGCTAAGATGGTTCAGAAGTGGTAATAAACAATAATCCATGCATCATATTCGCTGGTGAGGGAAGTCGATTGCTCATGTACATCCGAAGAGTCTCAGATAACTTCTGCAGTGCTCCCAATCAATATTCATAAGAACCCAGGCATCTCTCAGAGTTTGTTTGTGATTCCCGCGTTGGTTCAGCGACACTCCCAGGTGCACCCAGAGTTCTCTCAGGCATGCCGACATCAGCGAAATGTATTTAAGTCACTGGAAGACTCCAGGAGTGTCTGAGAGGATGTGGAGTGTAAACTTAGATGCTGTTAGGGGTTCTCTCTTAGCAGCGGTAATGATACATGAATGGATTGTATGCAAGTACATGTGACTATTCGTATAGAGATATGAGGTCATATGCAAAACACCTACTTGTGAAACAACATCTTGTTTGTCAGCTGAGTAGTCCTTAGCGGGATTATACTCAGGCCGCATGTCGATCAATTAGTCAGGCACGTCTTGACTAGCGGATTCATTTCTGATAACGCAATTATGTCGCCATTACTGGGAAGTGAAAAATCTTCAGCAGTGCGCATAATTATTGGCCACACCTACTATATCTTATCTAGCGGGACGACATACAGTTAAGTTGCGCTTACGCAGAATTACGTGTGCAGCAGACGATAACGCAATATGCGAGTAAGAGGGAATCTGCAAGCTCACGTGCTAAGCGGTGAGAACAACTTGCGGCTCTCCCCGGTCTACGGAAGGATGAGACCGAAGCATGCGGTGTCTGAGGGATTAATGACATTGGCTGATGATAGGAGGCCTGAAGCGACCCTGCTCATTGGTTTGAGTTAGTATGCATCGCAAGGTCATACCAGTTTAATCAATACGAGGTATGCGTGTCATAATCTACGTTGGCAGAGGATCGGTTGGTCGCCGATTCAATCTCTGATGCAATGCCAAACATCCTTATCTAAGGTGAGGCATTTAATAGCGACGAGCTATTAAAGTTATATTGCGATAAGCACTGATAAGACTACGAGTCGTCAGATGTTCCAACTACTGAACAAATGGGAAGCAAGATGTCTAAGTTGAAGTTACGAGTTGTCATATTAAGTGCGCACGATATCATGATATGAGGATGGCCCAGTGTCGGGGCGTAATGCCTTAAAACCACTCATACATGAACACGATAACCTAAGGGGAATTCGTGGCACTCTCAATGAGATATTAGTTTGATCTCGGCGATATGCTATCAAGCAAACTATGTGTCATGGCGGAGACCCGAAGGCAAGCTTGACCTGAGGGCCCGACTATATAAGAACTCGCATTGTCCCCGACAATGAAAAGAACCAAGCTCTAGCAGCAATCCACAGTCAGACATTACAAGCGAAGAACACCTTAAAACATTATTAAGAATTCTATCTACACAAACTTCAAGATTACTTCTCTAAATCATTTACAAGAATTCTCCCTTTATGTGCTCTGCTGAATTGACACAGTCTCAGTACGCACATCAAGCGGTCGTAGAAGTTATCGGCGATCAGTTATGTTATTTCGAAGAGCGGAGTTCAATCCACATTTACCGTGTGGTTTCACTGTACACAATTATTCTGGGTATCGAGTACGACGTGCACTGGTACATCACTACAGGGTTATTACCCTTCGAAGGATTCTCCGAAGAGTGACCGTGGACGGACGAGGAAGAGTGGTGAGCTCTTACTAGTGGAACTAGATAAGAGGTTGAGTCTTGGGAAAGACGAGGAGAAATGGAGTTTAAATAGGCGGCTGTATTTAGTGTAATAAATGTTGTATTGATTATTGGGCCTAAATATCCCCGTAACAGATGCGTCAATTTCAGGAGAGTATCAGACCCTAGGAGGGCATTCCGGCCGGCCTTCAAAGTAACTGGGATCTCTGATGACTGGTACAGGAGTACCATGGGAGTCATTGTGATAAGTTTGGGAACACCTCAGAGTGCCGGAGAGAACTTTGGGTGCACCTAGGAGCACCTGGGAGTGCCGACGACAAGCCTGGGAGCACCTGGGAGCGCTGATGACAAGCCTGGGAGCACCTGGGACCGCCGATGACAAGCCTGGGAGCACCTGGGAGTGCCGACGACAAGTCTGGGAGCGCCGGCCACAAGTTGGGGAGCACCTCGAATCACAGTACAGCAGTCAGGGAAAAAAGACATATTTTTTGGGATCGCGGCTGGTGCGCGTGGAAATCATAGCTACTACTTATCGTTCAACGATTTTTGAAACTTGTGTATTCAGTTTGTATTCTCATCTATGTATCTATGTATCTATGTATCTATATAGCTACCCATCTACACACGGTATATCTGGACTGGCTGCAGGCTGTGCTTGAGAGCAATTCGAGGTGCGCCTGAAAACGATGACCGTGTGAACTCAGAGATACACTCCGAGGCCGTGATTGAGCAAGTTTGGAGATCCACTTGGAGGTGGTAATCGAGCGTATTTGGAGATACAATTGGAGGCTATGATTGAGCAAGTTTGGAGATATGCACTTGGAGGCCGTAATCAAGTGAGTTTGGAGATGCAATTGGAGGCCGTGCTCGAGCGAGTTTGGAGATGACCTGGAGGCTGTGATTGAGCCAGTTAGGAGATATACACTTGGAGGCAAATGATTGCGCGACCTTGGAGGCTGTATTCGAGTGATTTTGGAGATACACTTGGAGGCCGTGATCGAGCGAGTTTGAAGATATGCACTTGGAGGCCATGATTGTGCGAACTTGGAGGGCGTAATAGAGCGATTTTGGACATACACTTGGAGGCCGCGATCGAGCGAGTTTGCAGATATGCACTTGGAAGCTGTGATCGAGCGAGATTGGACGAGTACTTGGAGGCGGTCAATGTACAGTGCGCCGGGTGGTGAGACTCTATTCATCAGTTAGTTAACTCCCAACCGTGGGAATGTGACAATGTGATTTCTCCTTTGAGCCCTCATGGAGGGCTGGCTGATGGTAATCGATGATGTAGGGAGGCACACCGGAAGCTGATGCTACATTCAGAGGTCAACATGTAATCAGGAGAATGAAGGGAAGGCAAACGATCTTGGGTGGATGCTGTACACGGTGTATGCTGTACTCGGTGTATGCTGTACTCAGTGTATACTGTACTCGGTGTATGCTGTACTCGGCGTATGCTGTACTCGGTGTTCACTCTTGACCAAGGCATGGAGATATAAAAAGGGATGACTTAACTTTGTGTTCTGCGATGATGGTAGAGTTGTGGACGAGAAAGAGAGACGGAGGATGAAGATGGGAACGATATGGAGGATATGAGCGGATATGAGAAACCAGGGGTACGACATGCCTGATTGGGTTTAGAAGACCTCGTATTGTTGTAATTACATGCTGGATCGGGACTCGTATCTGCCGTATCAGGAATGGTAAATTGACTTACACACGGAATTCTCTTGAGTCCCAGTTTCTCAGGATGATTTCCCATCTGCTCTCAAGTCTCTCTTTCTCGTCCTTAACTCTACCATCACCTAAGCACACGAAGTTAAGCCATCCCTTTCGATCACTCCATGCCATGATCATGAGTTAACACCGACTACAGCATACACCAAGTACAGCATACACCAAGTACAGCATACACCCAGTACAGCATACACCCAGTACAGCATTCACCGAGTACAGCACACACCGAGTACTGCATACACTGAATACTGCATACACCGAGTACTGCATACACTGAGTACTGCATACACCGCGTACTGCATCATCCCAAGATTGACTGTCTCCTGCTCCCAGCCAGTCTCTCATCTCTCGGCAGACCATGTTGTACTGAATTCTCTACATTCCCACAATTATGAGTTAACCAATGCATAGAGTCTCAGCTCCCGTCGCGCCTCCCTCCTGAACTACCGCCTCCAGACTGACTGCCGCTAAGTACTCCTCCAATCTCGCTCAATTATGGACTCCAAGTGCATCAACAAACCTGCTCGATCACGGCCTCCAATGGTATCTCCAAACTCTCTCGATTACGGACTCCAAGTGCATATCTCCAAACTCACTCGATCACGGCCTCTAGGTGCATCTCCAAACTCGCTCGGTCACGGCCTCCAATTGTATCTCCAAACTCGCTCGATTATGGTCTCCAAGCGCATATCTCCACACTCGCTCGATCACGGCCTCCAAGTGCATCTCCAAACTCCCTCGATCACGGCCTCCAATTGTATCTCCAAACTCGCTCGATTCCGTCCTCCAAGTGCATGTCTCCAAACTCGCTCAATCACGGCCTCCAGGTGCATCTCCGAACTCGCTCAATCACGGCCTCCAGGTGTGTCTCCAAACTCGCTCAATCACGGCCTCCAATTGTATCTCCGATCTCGCTCGATTACGGCTTCCATGTTCGTACGATCGTGGTCTCCAAAATGCATATCTCCAAACTCGCTCAATCACAGCCCTGGGTGCGTCTCCAAACTCACTCAATCACGGCCTCCAATTGTATCTTCAAACTCGCTTGATTACGGCCTCCAAGTTTGCACAATCATGGCCTCCCAAGTGCATATCTCCAAACTTGCTCGATCACAGCCTCCAGGTGCATCTCCAAACTCGCTGTATCATGGCCTCTAAATGTATTTCCACACTCGCTCGATTCTGGCCTCCAAGTTCGCACGATCATGGCCTCCAAAGTGCATATCTCCAATCTCGCTCGATCACTGCCACCAGGTGCATCTCCAACCTCGCTCGATCACGGCCTCGCAGTGCATCTCCAAACTCAGTCGATCACAGCCTCCAACTATATTTCCAAACACACACGATTACGGCCTCCAAGTGCATCTCCGAACTTGCTCGATCATCGCCTTGGAGTGTATCTCTGAGTTCACTCGATCACAGTGTGGTGAAATGGTGGAGCTAGAAGACAAACAGCCCATCATCAACACTCCACTGCACCTCGCATGGCATCCAAAGGGAATTCTTGAGAAACAGCGGTTCTTGCTCGAGGAGGGTAGGAAGAGGGTGAGAGGATATGGATGGATACCCGGCCATGATGAACCACACAAATTGCATGGATCTATGAATGTTTGGAAAGAGTGCATGAGGAACCACACAAATTGCGTGGTTCTAAGACAGCTCGGGAAGAGTGCATGAGACCAAAAGCTGGGAAAGATAGTGTGTGTATTTCGTATAATGAGATGACGTCTATCTACCACGGGGTGTGCCAAATATATACCCCCTGTTGCTGAGTCCATCTCCGTATGTATTTATATGGAGAGACTTAGATAATACATGCCATAGTATGATGTAGCGAATCTTGCGACTGTAACAAAGACGAATATGATTAACAAATTGCCTTGTGGTTGCGGAACTCTATAATTGAATGCTGTGAGAATACGGCACCAAGTCTCCCGAAGAGCTTGTGCAGAGGTTGCAGCTGCTCTTGATGTCTTCTGCAGACCTGCGCAGAGGTCTCCGCTGCTCTCAAAGTCTCCCGCAGACCTGCGCAGAGGTTTCAGCAGCTCCGAAATTTGACTATCCTAATATTCAAATCTCGGAGCATCCTGAATGCACCTCCATAACTGCAGGTGCTTTCAGGAGCACCTGACATCAGCGAAATGTATTTTAGTCTCTGGAAGACTCCAGGAGTGTCTGAGAGGATGTGGAGTGTAAACTTAGAAGCGTCAATTTCAGGAGTGTATCAGACCCTAGGAGGGTATTCCGGCAGGCCTTCAGGGTAACTGGGATCTCGGACGACCGGTACAGGAGTAACTGGGATCTCTGATGACTGATACAGGAGTACGATGGGAGTGATTGTGATAAGTTTGGAAGCACGTCCATCAGCACAATGTAAATTGGTCCGGAAGCAACACACAATCCTCCCAGACTCTCCGGGCAACCTCACCTGTGCTTCTAAGTACTTCTAGATGCTCCCAGACCCCCCTGGAGCTAAGCAAAGTGCTCTCAGACTCTGCAAGAGCATTCTCAGGTGCTCTTGAAAGCACCTGTAGTTATGGAGGTGCATTCAGGATGCTACGAGATTTGACTTATAGGATAGTCAAATTTTGGAGCTGCTGAGACCTCTGCACGGATCTGCGGAAGACTTCGAGTGAAGCAAAGTCTGCTGCGCAGCTTCTGTGGGAGACTTGGTGCCATATTCTCACAGCAGTGGTTCTTACATAACCACAAGGAATTTCGTCTTATCATATTCTTCTTTGTTACAGTCACAAGATTCGCGAAATCATAATATGGCGTGCAATATCTAAGTCTCTCTATTTATATACATACAGTCAATCTGGCCGCAGATGGTACTCAACCATAATCGGGGAAGCACCTGGACATGCACATTGAGCATCTAAACAGAATTCAGGAGAATGAGCAGTTCTGGTTCGAGGAGCGTAGGAATTGGGTGAGAAGATATGATACTACCCGGCATTGAGGATCCACACAGTTGTATGGATCCACAAAATTTCGGACAGAGCGAGTGAGACTAACAGTTGGGAAAGATAGAGTGTGTATTTTCATTGTATGATAAGATGAGATGGAAATGAGATGATGTCTATGTACTCTCCGCGGTCTGTGGAATATATACTCCCCGTCACTCTGTCCACCTCCGTTACCCTTGTATCTCCATTCACGCGGCATCACTCCTTAAAGATGTACTTGGAGGCCGTGATCGAGCGTGTTTGGAGATACACTTGCAGACTGAGATCGAGTGAACTCAGAGATGCACTTGGAGAGCGAGATCGAGCGAATTTGGAGATGCACTTGAAGACCGAGAGATCCAGTGAATTCAGAGATTCACTTGGAGGCTGTGATCGAGTGAACTCAGAGATGCACTTGGAGGCCGAGATCAAGTGAACCCAGAGATGCACTTGGAGGCCGTGATTGAGCGAGTTTGGAGATGCACTTGGAGGCCGAGATCGAGTGAACTCAGAGATGCACTTGGAAGCCGTAATTGAGCATGTCGGGAGATACACTTGGAGGCCATGATCAAACAACGTTGGAGGAGTACTTGGAGGCGGTTGATCTGGAAGCGATTGATCTGAAGGCGGTCAATCTGGAGGCAGTGAACCTGGAGGCAGTGAATCTGGAGGTGGTAGATCGGGAGGCATGTGCGATGGAAGCTGAGACTCTATTCATTGATTAACTCGTAATTGTGGGAATGTAGAGGATTGAGTACAACAAGGTCCGCTGAGAGCTTGAGAGACTGGCTGGGAGTGGGAGACAGTCGATCTTGGGATGATGCAGTACATGGTGTATGCAGTACGCGGTGTATGCAGTACTCGGTGTATGCTGTACCCGGTGTATGCTGTACTCGGTTTCAACTCATGATCATGACATGGAGAGATAGAGAGGGATGACTTAACTTTGTGTTCTTAGGTGACGGTAGAGTTGAGGACAAAAAGGAGAGAGATGAGAAGAGATGGGGCAAATCATCATGAGAAACTGGGACTTAGAGAATATCATATGCGAGTCAATTTACGATCCCCGATACGACAGGTACAAGTTCCGATCCGGCATGTCATTACACCGATACGAGGTCTTCCCAACACAATCAGGCAAGTCGTATCCCCGATTTCTCATATCCGCTCGTATCCTCTACATCGTTCTCATCATCCCCCATTACTCTCTTTCTCGTCCATAACTCTACCATCATCACAGAACACAAAGTTAAGTCATCTCTCTCTATCTCTCCATGTCATGATCATGAGTTGACACTGAGTACAGCATACACGGAGTACAGCATACACGGAGTACAGCATACACCGAGTACAGCATACACCGAGTACAGCATACACCGAGTACAGCATACACCGAGTACAGCATACACCAAGTACAGCATATACCGAGTACAGCATCTACCCAAGATAGTTTGTCTTCCCTTCATTCTCATGATTACGAGTTGACCCCTGAATGTAGCTTCAGCTTCCGGCATCCCTCCCTACACGATCGACCGCCATCAAACCAACTCTCCATGAGAGCTTAAAGGTAAAGTCACCTTGTCACAGCCCCACAGAGTTAACTAACTGACGAAAAGAGTCTCAGCACCCAGCGCGCCGTCCATCGACTGCCTCCAAGTACTCCTCCAAACTCTCTCGATTATGGCCTCCAAGTTCACACGATCATGGCCTCCAAGCGCATATCTCCAAACTCGCTCAAATACTGCCTCCAAAGTGCATCTCCAGACTCGCTCGATCACGGCCTGCAAGTGTATCCCCAAACTTGCTCGATTACGGCCTCCAAGTGCATCTCCACACTCGCTTGATCAAGGCCTCCAAGTGCACCTCCAAACTGGCTCGATTACGGCCTTGGAGTGTATCACTAAATTCACTCGATCATCATTTTCAGGTGTACCTCGAATTGCACGGAAGCACCGCCTGCAGCCACAGTCCAGTACCGTGTGTAGATGGGTAGCTATATAGATACATAGATACATATATGAGAATACAAACTGAATACATGAGTTTTAAAAATCGTTGAACGGTAAGTAGTAGCTATGATTTCCAGGTGCACCAGCAGCATTCCCAAAGAAAATGTTGTTTTTCCGAGACTGCTCTACTGTGATTCGAGGCGCTCCCAAACATGTCGTCGGCGCTCCCAGGTGCTCCCAGGATTGTCCTTGGCGCTCCCAGGCGTGTCCCCGGTGCTCCCAGGTGCACCCAAAGTTCTCTCCGGCGCTCCGAGGTGTTCCCAAACCTATCACAATCACTCCCATGGTACTCCTGTACCAGTCATCAGAGATCCCAGTTACTCTGAAGGCCGGCAGGAATGCCCTCCAAGGGTCTGATACTCTCCTGAAATTGACGCATCTAAGTTTACACTCCACATCCTCTCAGACACTCCTGGAGGCTTCCAGTGACTAAATTACATTTTGCTGATGTCCACATCCTCTCAGACACTCCTGGAGGCTTCCAGTGACTAAATTACATTTTGCTGATGTAGCAATGACTTCCTCATGACCATGAGGTCATTGGTTAGGGTCTCTCATTGCTTTTCTAAAGCCTGCTTTCCATATAGACCATACATTCTCAATTGGATTTATATCTTGTAAATGGGATGCCCAATCTGAACATATCATTTCATTTATCAATCTCCACCTCTGCATATATGCAAATATATGGTAGCTGACATCATCTTCAATGGTATGTACACCTGCATTAGACCCTTCCATTGCTTCATAGAGTGGTAGAACATGTGGAACCAAGACTTCATGAACATACTGCGAGGAATTCAGTCCAAGTCAATCAGTATTGCTTTCATGCTTGTGTTTTTGTCACTGTCGTATGGGAACAAGCTGTGTATGTCCAGTAGATAGTGCTACCAACGGTTCCAAATTCCGGGTTTGGTTTGGGTTCCAGGCTGGGACCAAACCCGGACCGTTGCAACAGGTTTTACCACACCAAAAATCCGGACTGCTGCATTTGGGCCAGTTTCCATGCAAAACCCCGCTCCTCATATGTCAACATTTCTTGCTGCAATTAAGTATCTGAGTTTTCATCGTATCGTGATATAATGTATACATGAAATACGTAGGTTAATGCCCTCTTTCGTCTCTTGTTGTCCTTTTTGCCATCGGATCAATATTTGTTGAGTCACTATGGAAAACCAGTCATTGTAGCAGGATTTTCAGCATTATTTCACAGCGACTCAACGAATATTGGTCCAATCATTAATCAGAGAACATGAGATGAAAGAGGGCATCAAACTGCATAATTCACATATAGATTATGTCTCGATATGATGAAAATTGAAACATTTAATTTGAGTAAAAGTTGTAGAACCGGCAAAGTGGAACCACGGTCCGGTTCCGACCCGGCCCCAAACCTGGCGGTTGAAGCTGCGGTCCGGGTAACAACCCGGACCCACTAAGCCGGTTCAGTTTCTTGGTGCCGTCTGACCCGGACTGGGGCTCCAGTCCGGTTCCAAACCTGGGCCACAGCTAGGTAACCCGGAACTGTTGCTAATACTATCAGTAGATGAGTATCCCACAAAGAATTGTATAGTTACAAAGAACCCTTTAAAGCATAGTGCAAGATTGCGATTTTTAAAAGCTATGCCTGGTTTTCATCATACAGTAGGTCACTGTGGCATGGATTCAGTTGATAGGTAAACTTTGTCTGTATATATCTTGTTCCTGCACCACTCGACTGGCTTCAAAGTATACTGCCAAGCCCACCACTTCTGTTGTAATTGATTGCCAGGTGTCAACTAGAGTTTACATCTACATATCCATACTCTCCACTGCTGAGAGTGAAGTGTATCCCCAACCAATCAAATGCTGCAATTCAGTCCAGAATCTGCCATGATTTCGCATGATGTTGCATGAGGGTTGTGCTTTACTTGTACTGGTAGATGTCGCTTATTACAGTCTGATAATTTTTTTGGTCATCCACTGTGTGACTTGTTGATGACCTAGTTTTCTTTATTCCAATCATTGAAAACACGATAAATGGCAATTTTGCCAACTCCAGTTTGATGTTGGATTTCGCAATAGGAATGGCCTTCAGACTTTAGCTGAATAACTCAGATGTGTTCTTCGTGGGTTGACTCCCTTCTCCTGCCATCAGGACCGATGGGCATGATTGTGTGTGGAGTGGGAGCCTGAGAACGCGTCGGAGGTTGTCATGGTTCGCGATGTGAAACTAGCGCGGGTTCGCTCACTTTCTTCACTCGTCTGCCTGCTAACGGCTTGTTAGGTTTGGGCGCTGGACGCCCCTAATAAGGTGCCTGGGCCGTATGCATGAGGTGACGTCTCCTAGGCGTGCATACTTGTCTTAAGTTAACCTAAGACTAATCCAAAATTCACTTTCGTAAATTGTCACCAATTTATCCAATCAACAGTACCTGACTACAAATCCACTAGCAGCTAAGCGGTAAAGAGTGGGAATTCTTTCTTAGATTTGCTAAGAGCCTACGATCTCATTTCGGGAGCTACGATTTAGAAGACGTAATGGAATCCTAAAGAAGAAACAAATACAAGTAGATTAATGTTTCGTTAATAGCCCACCAAACCAAAGAGCAACACCTGGAATGCGAGCACTATTCAAAATCTAATTGGTGTCATGAGATCTTGCTTTGTTTCTTTAGATTCTATCCAGTTGTGTCGATCATGCCGTTCTCGTTAGCCTAACCATGGGTCAGTATGTGCCTTTAACAAAAAATATCACTGGTATGACCATTGCACCGCCTTTCTTGGCCTTGCCCTGTGCTTCACCGTCGCCCGCATGTGCATGTGGGCCAGCTTCACCACCAACTAGCACTTTATCCTTTTTCTCCTCGGCTTGTTTTGCTTGCAAAGCAGCGTCCTCAATCTGCTTCTTATCCGCCTCCCACTGGGCCTTGGGATTGGCGAAGTTGGCGTTCAATTTTGCCTGTCGTTCTTTTTCAGCTTTCTCTGCCGCCTCCTTTGTTTTACGCTCCTCTTCCATACGCTCCATATGTTTGAGATCATCAGCAGACGGCTCGTAAAGATGCCAGACAGTATAATGCGGAAGACCGACGACGGAGAACCTCATGCGTTTGGCCATCTGTGCGCCGTTAGTGTAGGAAACCAAAATTGTCCAACAGTGCACAACCTTTCCAAAGCCTTCTGTTTCTGCATGTTTCTCAAACGAAAAGGCTGGGAAATGAACACCAGCTCTAAAAACCTTTGCCTTGGCGAGGATACTAACACCTCCAACACCATCGATTTCCATCTCCACATCTGGATCACCGTAAGGATCTCGTAGATAAGCTAAGTGAGGGCGCCATGTGGCATATTCGGCATAACCTTCGACTATGACGGCGTCTTCATCCAGGGTATCTGCAAGGGCCAAAGCAGTTTCGGACTCCTGCCAAGAGTTAAGATCATAGGGCTGCTCGCCCCCGAGCCAGTCGGGAAGGGGTCGCCAAACGTCTGCAGTGCACAATAATGTCAGCACACACGAGAGTGAAGCGACCTGCTACTGCTGAATTGACCGGTCAAATGCTAGTGGGGGCATAAATTTTTTTACAGGCTTGGATCTGCAGTGGGCAGAATTCTAACCACAGGATTCTTGCAATATTCAGATCGGAGGAAATTAGATAGACCTACTCGGTACTATGACATCCTTATTATGTCTCATGAGATCCTCCAGGATGGTTGGCGGAGCGGTTTCCACATCGGCATCCCGCCAATAAACCCAAGAATGGTATGGCCTCAATGCAGCACTCAGCAACCAATTTCGTGCCTGTGCCATGGTTTTTCGTCTACTAGCCTGTGCAGCAAAACCGTGTCTGTTCTCAACATCCTGTTTAACCTTCTGACCAAAATCCTTCTCAATGAGTGAAATCTCTCCGTATGGCATTCGACCATCCGGATCATTCTGAAGGTCCTGAAGGTACTCCTTTAGCTTTGGCAAGGTCTGATCCTTAGAATCTGAGACTAGGAAGGCAAGGTCGATCAAGTGATGCGGATAAGTAAGGTTGCGCATATGAGCGAAGAACATAGGAAGATGCGCCTCTGCATCACGAAGAGGAACACAAAACAAAATCCGCTCTTCGCGTTCCCAGCCCCGAGCGGAACCTTGAACATTGGAAAGATCGTAGTGCTTAACGGTGCCCAGTAATGGGTCGTCTCGAAGAATGAAGCCTAGCCCTAACGAGGGGAGTAGAATGTTCCGGAAGGAAGGGAATATGAGAAGAAGTATAACAGAGGAGATCAGGGCTATGGAGCCTATTTTAAGTACAAGTTGTCGTCGCCATCGTAACGCCGGTCGGGTTCTAGGTTGAAATCTTGGGAACCGGTCAACTCTTGTTCTCAACTTCGAAGGTAGAAGATAGTATAAGAATGCACACCTATGAGGTGAAATAGAAAATGTATTGGTAGGACTGTATGCATGACCGTTGGAATGGGCGTGGGAGTGCCTGGGCATCATCATCGGGCCGTTGAATGCATACAGCGGATTACTGTGTGGCGGCAGGAGAGCTCTTTCGAAGTGAGGAGCTTATCTGGCGTCTTATGGAAGTGGCTGTCAATAGATGCGCTTGATGGGCGTATGAAGGTGATAGAGTACTGAGGTTTTATATTTCGGCGGAGGATCCAAGGGGCTGGCTGCTGAACTCAACAACGAGAAAAGAGCCGGGTAACGTAATAGCATGGGAAGTAAATCACTCCTAGCAGTGAATCACGCGATGGTATACCTAATCAACTGCAGCTGGCGAACTGTCTTCTGATGGGGCTAAGATTTTCTACACTTTTAACAGGTTTTGCAAAGTATTATAGCCGAGCGGATTTGGGACGGAAGAATCGGAGTACAAGTGAAAGGTATCTGAGGACTCTGCAAACAAATAAACAGGAAGTAAGTAGCTATACTAAACCCCCTGCCACGAACATGTACAATATTGATACACAGCAAAAATAGAACAAAAGGAATAGTAAATGATGAACAATGCCCCGAACTCCATTCCATGCCGAAACATGATCAATGCTGTCCTGCCCCATGGATATCATAGATCTGAATAATGAAATATTTACCGTTTCCCCTTCTTCGCTAGCTGCTGCTGCGCGGTCCTAGCTTCGGCTAGCCTTTTCTGCTCCTTTCTATGTTCACTTGCAGTGACATATCTCTGTACCAGGCGGTGATCGTCAATCTGATCCTTAGGAGTGGGTCAGAATCTGTCACGATGCGAAAACTGAAATTTGAACATACCTCCGTATCACCTTTCCTTTTAAGCGTTTTTGGCCAGACAAGGCCATAGATTTTGCTGTGCCTTTCACATCTGCGGCAGCTCCTGGGCACATACCACCGATCATTATGAATGAAGTATTCATGGCAGTCTGCACAAGTGCATTTTATGCAGTCGGAGTCGTAAAAGTTGATATAATCCCCTGGTACGCGTTTACGCACCGGCTCATATACAGTCGGTGGTGGAAGGGGTGCATACTTGCGCCGGAATGGTGCCTTGGCATTATCCTGGTGCGTTCGCTTCTGGTTCTTGTTGGATTCAGCAATTGACTTATTAAGCTGCATAAGCTCAGAATCGGATATCTCGGACAGCTCAGATTCTTCGTCAAGGGCTGCAACATCAACGGACTTTACAGCGTTTTTGGGCGAAGATGAGTGTCCAGCCACTGTAATCGATTCACTCGTGTCCGCAGGAACTGCTGTATCAGCGGCGACAAATTGGGCGTCCTCTTTACTGTGAGCTCTGATTTTAGCTGAATTAGTGGAGACTACATTATCCCCCTGAGTTTTGAGATGGGGTATTGGAGTTTCGACACTCTGCGGAAAATCCTGAGAAGAATCGTTGGTTCCGCTTCGTCCAAGTAACGATGTTGACCTCTCCCTTCCCGGAGTTCCTTCATATGAAAGCACCCTTCCGAAATCTGGCGCCCGGTTTTCAAATGTTCGTGGTCCTGATGCCTGTGGACTGAGCGTTAATGGTTTGTGGAATCCGGGCGATTGAGCGAGTGCTAATAAAGACTCCGCGATATCTGCTGCCTCCGTCCTCGCCAATTCCGTATTGAGCGCCTTGAGAGTTGGAGTCTGCGCTGGCGTTCCCCCGCTCGTTGCCGGAGTCAGGGGAATATGAGCAGATGTGTGAGGCTTGGATTCAACTTTCATAGAAGCTACGGCCGATTTCATTGCCTTTGGATCCTCCGAAGTTGCCCTGTCACTATATGGTGGTGTCAAGACATCCTCTTTGTCAGATTTCCGCTTGGCTTTCTTCTCTGGCGGCGGAGGCAACTCTGGCGAAGCCTCGCCTTTCCGTTTTGACCGCGTTTTGCGCATCGCAGGCGCAACTGGTGCATCCCCCATATCGATATTTCTCCCATCTTCCTCTACGTCCACCTTTATTTCTGGCGCCCATCCATTCCTCACCTCTGCCTCGCATGTGCGACACAAGCACTCGCTGTTATTCTCCCCAAAGTAATCATTCGCATAGGATACCGTGATTTCTTCGCCCATCTCAATATCCCTCAGTACCAATAAGTGTATGTGATCTTTGTTGGTGGTGATAAACCTTGCATTAGGCTCGCAATCGTGGTTGACGAATCTTGCTGGTCCTAAAAGTAGGCTCATTCCCCCGACACGAGACGAGTAGATTATGCTGAAATCGGTCTTTCCCTGGGTACACTCATCTTCTTCCTCACCCGACATCTTCACCATTGCGCCGGTCAAATACTTAATCGTGTCCCCTTTGCAAAGGGGTTTCCGTGCAAGAATGCATGCCTCCGGTCTAGTGAGATTGTAACGATTGGTAGCCGATACTTCGAAAGGACAATCAGGGAGGTATATGGAAAGGTAACGGCGCGCATGTCTAGATTCCAGAAGAGAGCAAGCAATTGATTAGGAGAAGACGCCCTGACAGTAAAGGCGCCCAACATACTTTATAAAATCCGCCTTTAGGTTCTCGTTCTTAGAGATCTTGTTAAGATAGGTGCGTATGCCGTTTAGCCTGCACGCATTTCAGTCCACGGGACCGATCGGTTAAACGGTGCTAATGGATCGTACTCGAGGAGCTGCTGCAAGGAGGCTGCAACACTCCTGCTCTTAACAAGTTCATTCACTATAATTTTGGTAACCGCTTCCGTCTTGACTCCACGATTCGCGTGATATGTATGCTTCATTTTGCGAATGGTTGTCCAGTAGTACACCTGCAATGCACCAAAGGCCCAGTCAGTCGCGCGAAATGCAGATGGGGGGAGGCGGGCGCCGATGGTCATTTACATACACGATCGACCAAAGAATCCGTCAGTAAATCGTCGAACTCGGCCAGCTGCGTGAGTGACAACTGGTATCGCTCCGGCGTCGGCATAGTGACTCGGGCGTGAATGCCACGTGCGAACAAGTGAAAGGTAGGTGGATGACGGTAGTGTCAGATGGAAGGACCAATTGTTGGAGGGAAGGAGGAGGGGTTCATATTCGGAAAAGCGGAGACTGGAGTGGGAGTGGAGAGGAGAGGTGGAGAGGGAAGGGAAGGGAAAGTCGAGGGGGTCTTGAGGTGCTTTAAGGTGCATAATTTGATTTGATTTGATTGCTGGGGAGGGGGGATGGCGGAAGGCGTTCTGGAGAGCCTAACTACCGGTAGAGTAAAGGGTACAGCGGAGCAAGAACTAATGTGGCTCCTGAAGTCCTCAACCCTGCGAAAATAAAGCGGGAGGCAAGTGCCAGCAATCTCACTCGCATCTCGCATCTCGCATCACTCCCGTCGTCGTTTTCATTGTCGGCAACCTTGAACTTTTTCCCAGCTGCCGTCGGCACACCCGAACCCGAACCTCTCAACATCGCAACGTCTCAACAACCATTCTCACCGCTGGTCTCACATAGCCGGAATTCGCAAAGATGATTCAACTAAAGGTACATTGCCGTTGCCGTCGTTGGCGTTGTCGCTGTTGGTCGTTCTCTTTCGGCAAGCTAAATTGACCACATCAATCAACCAGTCAATGCTCAATTGCATCGATAACTCGGGCGCTGCTCTCGTCGAGTGTGTTCAGGTTTTAAAGATGAAGCGTGCAGCGAAAGTCGGTACGTGGAATGAATGAAACGACGGCACACATTCCGTTACGGATCAGCCCGTGCTAAAAGCCCCTACATCCAGGTGACAGGATTGTAGTCGTCGTTCAGAAACAGCGTAATCTCGGTGCAGAACTCACCGGAAGCGCCGCTGCTGCTCAGAAGGTTCGTCGAGGAGATATTTCGCATGCAGTCGTCGTGAGGACAGCGAAGAAGTACGGCCGTCGCGATGGCAGTGTTGTACGGTTCGACGATAATGCTTGCGTTTTGATCAACAAGGCCGGCGATCCGATGGGAACGAGATTAAACGGTATGGAGATGACTGCATGCGACTATGATGGGAGACTATTTCTAACAAACTCACAGGGGCTGTTGCTCAGGAACTACGAGGAAAACAATGGTCAAAGATTCTCTCATTGGCACCAACACATATATAGATATTCAAAGACTCTAAGCCTGCAGTTACGCTCCTTTAACAACCAATTGGAATATTTCAACCCGGTTATAGTTTGTAAATTGCCAATGTGATGTAATACTGGCAAACTGCTCGCCTGGAGGCATCTGAGAATGCACGATTTCTCCAACAGTGCGCGTTGTCCTTGAGTTGCGATTCTGCTGGCCCGGCAATAGATCATGATCATGGTTCGCATCCTCCCGTCAGGTTTCAGCGTGCTGGTAGCATTCAAGTGTTCATATAGGGGCTCTTCTAGCGTAATTATTGACATTGCTCCTGCTCGTCGTCGTCCAGCACTGGGGCTTTTGTCACTCATCTATTAAGAAGCGACAGTGATGCCTCCCAATCACTTCCAGCACAGTGCACTCCCATGCATTGGGTTAAGTTCCATGACGGATCGGTTGTCGAGAGCGCGGAGGATACTTAGAGAGAGACAGAGCATCACACGAGTGCCAACCAAATGGCCGACAATCACGGATATAGACGGACATCGTTGGAACGATAACGATGTCTGGGGATATAAAATAAGGTAACAGGGGCTAGGGTCGGGCATTTTCATATAGACTCTATTGCCTCTATGGCAACGTGTATCATTACTCCCACCTGCTTGTAGGATATAATAAAATCTGTAATTATAAACGCCAAGTCGCCGAACCATGTCCCAAAATGTTTTAATGATGAACACATCCACAACTGATGCAGACGTAGAAGAGTGACTGGATGCAGACTTAGCATCTAGCTCACACAAGGGGTTGGGGAATTAAATGCCTACTCACCATCTTGGTGTCTTCCGTTCTCTGTTGACTCTGAAAGAACACACTCTCCGACTCGCCACACCGCGGGCAAATCTTGACCGCTTTGGGTAGCTTCGCGCAGATGATAAGCACTCATCCTTCCACACGGGGACATACTCCAAAAAGCACCTACCGTAGGGTCGCTTCCGATGTCAGTAGTGACACCAGCAGTTTCACCGGCGTTACTAGAGAGGTTGTTTCTGAAAACGCAATAGGTGTTTGCCGGCTCAACGTTATGACAGGTACGGCAACGATACATCAACGTACTGCGCTGGCGATCCTACGGACTGTTAGAGATGGTGATATATGCCGGTAGAGGTCCAGAGACTATGGTGGGAGGCAAACCTCATGCGGGTAGAGCATATTACTACTGTAGAGCTGTCAGTCAGCTGAACACGAGATGCGGTGGACAGGACATGCGTACCATTCACGACAAAATCGAAACGCAACCTTCTCTCGGGCGGAGCGCTGTTGAGTATCCGGAGCTGGAGAGTCAATATCAGATGACATGTTAGCAGTATGTGTGGTGAGTGGGTGTGAGGTGAGGAAGAGGATGATGCTTAGATTCAAGTCAGGTTTAGCGTGTCCGGTGAATAAGCGGCACTGCCGAGAAAAAAGTTGGAGATACTTAGTTGCCTGACAACCAGTCAAAAGCTTCGTCAGTCTTTCTCCGCCAGTTCAATCGTAACAATACTCGTCTCTCTATCCGTAGACCTATAGCATCTCGCCGTCTTAATCCTCTCAATGTCTCTCACTTCAAGATGCTGTGCTCGACTAGCACGCACTTCTGCAGTCAAGTTCCCAGTGTCCGCACTCCCGGTTTCAAGACGGTGGAACTCAACTGTCACGACGGATCCCAAGATTGCGTCAATTGTCGATCAGATCTCGGGTTTGACTTTGTTGCAGACTGCTGAGTTGGTTTCTTCTCTCAAGGTATATCAACAAACTCACAGGCGAAAACTGCTGCTGTTGGACATGACGACTAATGCGACGTCCCACACCAGTCCCGCTTAAACATCCCCGACATGGCCCTCCAATCTTTTGCTGCCGCACCCGCTGTCGCACCCGCTGTCACTGCTGCAGAGGAGCTCGAGGAAGATGTTGTCCAGGAGAAAACCATGTTCAACGTTAAGCTTGCCAGCTTCGAGGCCTCCGCTAAGCCCAAAATTATCAAGGAAGTCAAGTCGTTGTTGGGATTATCGTTAGTGGACTCTAAGAAGTTTGTCGAGTCAGCACCGAAGATGTTGAAGGAGGGATTGTCGAAGGAGGATGCCGAGAAGATCCAGAAGACCCTACAGGACCTGGGTGCAAAGGTCGAGTTAGAGTAAGGGTCAGGATAAAGATTGTGTCAATATATGATTGCAATGGTCAATGTATAGTTGATGGAAACTTTTTGTACATCTAGATTCCCTGCATAGACATATTGTTGCGCCTTTGCCCATGTCATTCACCGTTTCCCTAACGCCGATTTAAAACAAACTCAGACACAGCTAGATGAAAAGCAGCGAGAAACAAGTACAATGTGCCTCAAATGATAGAGGATGCTAGAATTTCGTTCTCTTCCCTCATGATTTCGAAATCATCAGAATTCAGATCGCTAGCCTCTTCCCAAGCCTTCTCAAATTCTGGGTCTTCGGCTTCAAGTTGGGTCGCTGGGATCTGCCATATATTCTCTCTAAGTCGCTTATGCTGGAGACAAAGTCAGTCATTGGTAACATACAGGAACTGGGAGAGATGAAGCACCCGTTCACGATCTTCCTCCATCCGCTGTTGGATGAGACTGTCAGAAAACCTTCTCCGTTTCTGGCGATCGGCATGTTCGTCGTCATCGTCGTCGCCAGACACTGTATCGTCAGATGACTCGTCGACGGCTTTGTGCGCAGCCTCCCTCTCCGCCAACATCTCGGACATATCTTTCAGTATCTTCCTATCCACGATTCCCTTACGATTTAAACTTTGCAGAACCTATTCGCACCCTCCAAATCAACCTGTGGTTCCTCTCCCTGGTCATAACCATGCTCTGCGTACCTTTCTAACAGTTTCCGCATTCGCCGCACCGACTGGGTCGTTGGGCGCAACAGCATCAATAATGACACCAAGGTCACGCTGTATCATCTTCACATATGCGGGGTAGTCGGCTTTGAGCGACTGCTCACACAAGCTCTCAATAAAGTAGAGAACATTGACACGAACGTTCATGGAGCAGTCTTTCTTGAAGCTCGTTAGCAAACCCTCATTCTATCCTCTATGTAGAAAGCTCTCCTACCGACTGTAGTTGCTCTAAAATAACGCTGAACAAGTCTTCATCAACATCGCGATTCTTAAGCGCGAATTGTGCGCATTGTTTAGCAGCGACTGCAGAGGCAGTGAGGTTTGATATTAATTTGGTGAAGTGGAGGCGACACTGGAAAGCGTCCATTATCGTAGGTTCATTGGAATTGGCCGGGAATAACATTCTGGTAGCTCTTGTTAAGGGTTGTTGGTGGGCTGGATCACTGGCCGGGTAAACAGTGGTGTGGCTCCAATAACAGCTCTAGCAAGACCCTCTCTATGACATGTTCTAACACAACTTCAACTTCCGATGTTTCGACCCGAATTCTCAAACGACAGACTTGGAATACTTCATGGAATAACCCAGAATGAAAATTCCAATAGAGTATTTACATCATCTTCTTCCAAACACAAATCAGAGTCCAACACTTCCGAGTCGAAACGCGAGCGTTTGCGCTCAAAGTCGACTGATGTGAGCGACTACCACAGAAAGGATTCAGAGCTCCGGAAGTCCAAGTTTAGGTTCAAAAAGAAGCGGCGGCGAAGCGGTTCAAGGCACGGCGAAACGCAAAGTCGTCACACAGCAGGACACAATGAGACATCTAAACGGCGACGAAAGGAGTACCATACCCCATTAGACGACCCATCGCAGTATGACGATACCTACATTCCTAATACTGCGTCTTGGAAATATGCTGCAGACCCGGACGCTGCGTTCCGGGAATCTCTTTTCGATGCTATGGCAGATGACGAGGGTGCGGCATTCTGGGAGGGTGTTTATGGGCAACCCATTCATGTTTACGATCGTCCTGGAATCAAAGATGAGAGGGGTGAGTTGGAGAGAATAAGCGACGAAGAGTATGCGAAGTATGTTAGGGAGAAGATGTGGGAAAAGAGTCATGAACACATCATGGAGGAACGAGCACGACGGGACACGCTGAAGGAGAAGCGGAAGAAGGAGGAGGAGGAAGAGCAGTTGGAGTGGGAGCAGGAAGAACGGGAATGCAGGGTTAAAGAGAAGATGCGAAAGGAACAACGTGCAATACAGAAGATTCGCCAGCGTTGGGAGGATTATATGAAATACTGGGACCAACTAGGAAAAGGACTCGGCGACCCTACCAACATACCTTGGCCCGTAATTTCTGGTAAGGTGGAAGATGTTGCCAAGGAGGCGGTGGAAGAGTTTGTTCTGGCGGCACCTAGAGGTGGAAACCAGTCTCTGCAGGATGTTCTCAAGATGGAGAGGATTCGATGGCATCCCGACAAGGCCCAACAACGATGGGGCATGGATGCTCTTAATGAGGCAGAAATGAAAGCAATCACGATTGTCTTTCAAACTATAGATGCACTATGGGTGGAACGCCAGAATCGGGGCGATATATGATTGGCATTATTTGTCAATTGTTTTCGTTAGGTATTACTGCGCCTGCAACTCGAAGGATTGCTCTTTGTGTCCTCTTATGTAACTCGTTCACCGACAGCGTTGTAAGAGCGGTAGAATTTACATCAAAATGCCCAATTGCTGGAACCTCGAGACGGCGTGAATTATGTTATCTGCTGTACTGTAAAGCCCTAGCAGCAAGTTAGATAACAATGATAACGAGAATGGAGTATCTCTCTAAAGCCCATATTATTTGCAAACTGCTGTAAGTGGACTGTAGAGCAAATGAATGGCGAGTACACCCATTCGCCTGTATTTTCGTCGGAGCGATCGGATACTAAGCCAAAGCCAAACGTTGAAGGCGGGGCAGCGACCCCGCAATTACATATCTACGCCGCGCACCACTAGTACTTGAATTTCGTAACTTGTAGCTCATCCATCATTCATGAGCCCGGTGCCTTGAATTGCTTTGAAGATACACCGGTTTACCAGCTACACTGCGGATGAATCGCTCGACCGCTAGGAGCAGCATACCAACGGTTATCCAGCTCATCCGGCTCTGGCACCGGCCCTTTCTATAGCTCATTGTGTCGAGTAGCAAGTACTGGACGGGCCTCCATATCATTGACAGAGTCGGCGACGACGGCAGAGCAGCAGAAAGGTCCTCGGTAAGTAAGTACTTCCTTTACTTGCCTCCCCCAACTTCTTTTAATGTGCCAGCGCCCCCCTGCGCCAGAAATTCCCTACCCTCAACATCTTCAGTTTCATTTTTCACCTCTGCCGCACGGAAGCAAGTCTTTATTAGCTTCAAGGGCCATCTAAAGCTTACCGAGTTTCTTGATTTACAGACACAGAACGGAATACATTCCAATATCGGACGCGCAGAGCATCATCCGCGAATTCGTTGGTGGAATTGGCAACATCTTCTGCCCTCTTTCGCCAGTGTTTAGAATTGTATCTGCTCTTTCGTTGTTCACAAGCCATCACCACCAGCAACCCCGCCCTTCACATTCTCGGCTGAACTCACCACTTGTGTCTGTTTAAACCACACTGATACTCTCGCCCACTCGACACGCACAAAGGGATTGGAGGAGGCCACCAACCGGCGCCCCCCCTTTCTCGACAACAGTTTGGTCATCTTGTATGCCGACCCTAGGTTTCCTCAAGAAGAAGAAGAAAGAGAAAGATTCGTTGCATGCGAGAAAGGATAGCTCCCACTCTGCCGAAGTACGCAATCTTTCCGAGCCACCCACTCCAACTACTTCTACGTCCGCAACCACCTCGCACTCGTTCCGGGTTTCGACGGCCTCCCGCTCTTCAGTTTCAACCGCTCCACCTTCGACCCCGTCAACCCCCGCAATTTCTGAGCCAATGGCATTGGTCTCCGAACGACCAATGATATCAGACCAGCAACAGCAACAGCCTTACTCTCCCCCGCCGCCGCAACACCAGCATCAGAGTAATATCAATAACTTGATAAACCCTCCTCAGCCAAATGAGTATCAGAACAGTTCGGCACAGCACCCAACCCCTACTCGTGTGTCAGGGACGTCACAGCAAGATGGGGCACAACTACAACAGCAAACGCAAGTGCGATCCACGAAAGGCAAATACACACTGGGCGACTTTATGCTCCAGAGGACGCTGGGTACGGGAAGTTTTGGCCGTGTACATCTGGTCCAATCGCGACATAATCTCCGATTCTATGCGATTAAGGTGTTGAAGAAGGCGCAGGTGGTAAAAATGAAGCAAGTTGAGCACACCAATGATGAGAGGAAAATGTTGCAACAAGTGAAGCATCCTTTTTTGATCACGTTGTGGGGAACCTTCCAGGATAACAAGAATCTCTACATGGTGATGGATTTTATTGAGGGAGGCGAGCTTTTTAGTCTGTTAAGAAAATCTCAGGTATTTGGACTCAGTTGTTGAACATTGTTCGAAATCGATGTGAGCTTACCCAAACAGCGCTTTCCAAATCCTGTAGCAAAGTTCTACGCCGCCGAAGTTGCTCTCGCCCTCGAGTACCTACATTCCCACAGCATCATCTACCGGGATCTCAAGCCTGAAAATTTGCTTTTAGATCGCCACGGACATCTGAAGATTACAGATTTCGGTTTTGCGAAGGAAGTCCCAGATATCACATGGACGTTATGTGGTACACCGGATTACCTTGCACCTGAAGTCGTATCTTCCAAGGGATACAACAAGTCTGTTGATTGGTAAGTTGGTTTGAATCGGCGTATTTTAAACTTGCTCTGATTTTGTGTTGGTGGTGTTCAGGTGGTCATTAGGTATATTAATCTTCGAGATGTTGTGTGGGTACACACCTTTCTGGGACGGAGGCAGCCCAATGAAGATATACGAAAATATCCTCAAAGGGCGTGTAAAATATCCGGCATTTATACACCCAGATGCTCAAGACTTGCTGCAGCAGCTTATTACACCAGACTTAACGAAGCGATTAGGAAATTTGTTGCATGGCAGTGACGATATCAAGCACCACCAATGGTTCGCCGAAGTGAACTGGGAACGGTTGGCCAGAAAAGACATCGAGGCACCTTACGTGCCGCCCGTACGGGGAGGCGTTGGTGATGCTAGCCAGTTTGACCGCTACCCCGAAGATTCGGAGGACTACAGTAAAAACGATGGTATCGACCAATATGGACATTTGTTTCAAGATTTCTAAACTAACCCGCTGCTGCTTGGTGGGGACTTTCTTTTTTCGTCCGGTTTTTCATCTAATATTGCTACTGGGTTTCCTTTATTGCACTTCTTTTTCTCTCAGCGCTGGTTGGACGTTTTTGTTTTGACTTTGATGAATGTGTCATGTTGGGGAGGATGGGGTACAGGTTAAACGGTGTTCTTGGACTGAAAATCTGAGAGTGGTTGACCGCCGGTTTGTCTGGGGTTTGGGCGTCTCCTATGGTGCCAAATGCATAACATAGGTAGCGATTATGTGGACTGTACATCACAGTAGTGTGGGCGTTCTTTCTAAACATACGCGCTGCTGGTGGTTTACGTCAGTGAGCTCGCCTTATACTTCCCTTTTTGTGGAAGGTTTCATGTCAATCTACCGCCTCTGGCGTTCTGGAAATGACGGGATGGCTGTAGTGTATATAAAAAAGATCCGAATATTTATCAATTGAATGCCCGAGTTCAAGAACTGCATTCTACGCGGGCGACGACTACCGATGGTTGTTCCGTTCTGTTATCTCTTCAAGAGGACACAATAACCTAAACACTGGAGCATGGCGAAGTAACGGTGACTCCTGAGGGTATACTTAAGTAGGTATCCTGAGTAATAAATACCAGGTAATGGCCTGCCTTCCTGGTTGAAGAAGCTACATGTATGCAGGATTTTCAACACTAGATAGGGAAGGAGGTACTAAGGAGCGAGGCAACTTACCTCCACGACATGCCTTACTTTCCATTTGTACTGCATCCAGACGGCTCACGCGAGGTGGCGTTGGCAGTGGGTTTTCTGCAGGTTGGGCACTCTGCTGGTGAGACATTGTGTAGCACTCGGTGCGACCTCCGAACTCTCAGCCGATGATCGGCAGGTTCCGAAGCCATTAACTCCGAGGTCAATAAACATAGCTGCATCTCCAGCCTTAGTTTTTGCACTATGAAGCGAGCTGAACTTTAGTTGATGAAAGCAAGCTCCCGAGGTCCTTTCAGCACCCGGCAACTTTTTCAACGCGACACAGTAAATGTCTGCTTTATAAGGGCTTACTAGATTTAGGGAAGGATGAGTGTTGTCAGTCGTTTTCCTTTATCACCAATTTATCTATCAGCCTTTTGGTCAAACTTTTGGGGGCAGGAAGTGTCGTTTGGGTTGCTCTTGAACTTCGTAAGCTCAACAATGAATCTAGACTAAATGCTTATGAAAAGAGTTTTGCCCCCAAATAGGTACTGCCAACATGAATTTCGACAAAAATCAAAAATCAAAAATCAAAAGGAAAAAGTGCAGAAAAATAACCGACTGATTTTACAAGTTTTGTAGTACCAAATCCCTGCCCTAGTCCACCATGTGAGCGATGAGCCTCTGGTTCACATCTCCAATCACACAAGGGCTTGGCATCCCATTCCCAATCAAGCCTGGTTAGTAGTATTGAAATTTCACTTTATGGCAACTTTAATTCCAACCGCACAACTGCACCACCATGGACCGCTTCGCAAATGCCGCCAGCTGGAAACTCGAACAGACTTACGAGACACGCGGTCCACGAGTTCCAAAACGCCAGAAGAAAGAAAAGGGATCGACTCGGTTACCCATCAAGACCGCTTCTGGAATCGTCGTCCAACATGTTACTTCTGGTCCAGTAGTTGAGGAAGATGTAGACGAGGGAAATGAAGAAGAGGAGAGCGAGGAGGTGGTGGTTGAGGAGATGGTGATAGAGCAGGAACAGAAACTGAAAATACCAGAACGACAGAGGGTTTTGGAGGCAAAGGAGGAGCTTGCCAGGATCGCATTGGCCATTCAAGAGGACCCGGAGGAGAATGTAGGTTCTGCGCGCATCCTGCGATTGGGAGGAGTGCTGACGGATTGAAAGATTGCTATGTGTAAACGCATGAGAGAGATGACAGATGACCACAACCCGACGATTCAAAAGCTGGCGCTGGCCGCGCTCATGACTTTGTATAAAGACCTGATCCCAGGCTTCCGGATACGACCATTGAAGGAAGAGGAGCTGAAGGTTAAGGTCTCCAAGGACGTTAAGAAACTGCGGAGTTTTGAGCAGGGACTTCTGAGCGGGTATCAGGTCTATGTGGAGAAGCTAGGGAAACTTTTGAAAGGTATGCATCACGGACACACTCCCGGTATACGTTGCATTAGCTGACAGTTTGCGGTACACAGCATCACGAACGGATGGATCCCCGGCGGCGATGTCGGTCGCAAAAGTCGCTGTTAATTGTGCATGCCAATTGTTGATCCATGTTCCACATTTTAACTTCCGAGGAGAACTGTTAAAGATGATTGTGCAAGTACTGAGCGTCAAGACGGTTAATGAGAGCTTTGAAAAGTGTCGCACTACGCTGGAAGAGATATTCAGCACCGACGAGGACGGAAAGGTATCCTTTGAAGCGGTTCAAATGCTTACTCGGATGCTCAGGGCGAAACATTATAGAGTGCACGAGTCCGTTCTAAATTCCCTCCTGTCTTTGCGCTTATTGTCGGAATTAAACGTGAAGGCATCTACGGAGACAGTCGATAATCTGGGCCGGAAAAGAAAGAAGAAGGATCGCGAGTTCCGGACGAAAAAGTCGCGAAAGCTTGAGAAGGAGAAGAAAGAGGTTGAGAAGGAAATGAAGGAGGCCGAGGCGACGGTCTCGTATGAGGAGCGCGAGAGAATACAGAGCGAAACATTGAAGTTGGTGTTTGTGACGTACTTCAAGATTTTGAAGGAGAGGCCTCCAGGACTTATGGCCGCTACATTGGAGGGACTTGCGAAGTAAATATCCTTGGTTCGCTTTCCCGGTTTGAAACTGATGATATTCACTTAGGTTCGCCCACTTAATAAACTTGGACTTCTTTGGTGATCTCTTAGTGGCGCTCAAGGAGCTCATCGCAGAAGCAGAGGCTGAGCTAGAAGACGAGACTTCCTCCTCAGAATCCCGAAACGCCACCAGGGAAGCTCTCCTCTGTGTTATCACCGCGTTCGCCCTTCTCCAAGGCCAAGGCGAGAAAATGCTGAATGTAGATCTCAATTTCTTCACCTCCCACCTCTATTCCACCCTTTTGCCGCTATCACTCAATGCCGACATTGAGTTCTCCCATAAAACCCTGCGTCTACCCGATCCAGACCTTCCCATTGTGGCACCTACCTGCGTCAATGTTGCCACACAGATCGAAATGGTGATTCGCGCACTGGATGCACTCTTCTTCAAGCAGAATGGGGCTACAAATGTATCAAGGATGGCAGCATTTACGAAACGACTATTACTCACATCTCTACACATGCCCGAGAAATCGACCCTGGCGTCCGTTGGAGTGGTCAACAAACTTGGTAAGAAGTATCATCGACAACTGGCAGGCCTATTTTCGACTGAGGAGAGTGTGGGCGATGGTGTCTACCTCATGGAGGCAGATGAGCCAGAAATGAGTAACCCTTTTGCTGCAACAATTTGGGAAACTGTGTTACTGGAGAAACATTACAGCCCCGCAGTGAGCGAGGCAACGAAGGAGATGCAAAAGATTTTTGTACAGAAGCAGCGGTAGAAAAGTTGCTTGGTTTTTCTGTAAACATATATCCTTTACATATGTACATATACGTATCATTTGTTGGTTGGGTTGGAATTTGAACCACCAGTATATTTCGCGGTTGACGATTGAAGATCTCATAGGGCACCGACCGAGTAACGCCTTGTGAAGGCGAAAATATTCTAGTGGACGAGTAAGTAGTTCTGGCCGTACACGTGACGCAATTTCCATCGCCATCACCCGCCCGTTTCGTAGGGAAGAATGAAGCGAGAGACTAAGCGAGCTCACCACCGCCATCCTCGACTGTCTCTACCCATACCAACATCATGGCTTCACGAACACTAGTGACTCCCTGTGTGCGGGTTGCATCACAAAAGGTCTACTATTCTTGATCAATAATTGGTCAATTCAAGCTAATCCAACCATCGCTCAGAGAATTACTCCTGTGCTTCGCGCAGCAGTCACTGCCCGCCTGTTGAATGTCTCCTCCACCGCCTCCCAAGCAGCAGCCACCATTGCCCCCGCAGATCCAGGACATCCCCGTAACTCGGCGGAACCTCTCATTCCCAATACTCCCGTGCTACAACAGCACCTCTCCATCGCAGACCGCATCGCTCTCCGTTTTCGTGATTACCTTCCCAACACGACTGAAACGTACGTAGCCTTCGACGTTACGCGGGGGCTCTACACTGAATGCGCACTTCAAGCGGCCTACGCTGAAGGCGTTGACTTTTCAGACTCGGCAAAGTTCTGGTACGAGACTTGTAACCGGCCGCCGACGTTCCAGTCATGGTCGCAGGTCACGGTGTTGCACATGTGGATGCTTGCAGCGAGGATGAGGGCACTGGATAAGAACCGCGTGAAGGTCTGGCAGCAACATTTTATTGATCACTTCTTTTACGATAGCGAGGATAAGATGATGAAGCGGTACGGGATCAAGAGGGCCGGTGAGCGGAGCGGGTATATGAAGGATCTTTACCACCAGTACCGTGGTATAACGGCAGCGTTTGACGAGGGCCTATTTAAAGGGGATGCGGTTCTTGCTACTGCCATCTGGAGAAATATCTTCAATGCGGCAGATGGTGTGAATATTGAGGTTTTGGCAATGGTTACGAGCCATGTTAGACGTGTCCTCTCGAAGCTCGGGTCTGTGGATGACGAGGTGGTATTGACCGGTCGTGTTAAGTTTGGGTTACCGTCGGAGGAAAAGCCAGTGGTAAGGCAGAAGAGTCACTTCTTGGAGCGGGTGGAGAGCTCTATTCCGGAGAAGCAGACGGTATCTACAGCATCCTAAAGTTCAGGTATGCATTTGGTGTGGAATAAAAAAATGGGTAGGTCTCTGTATAATACGGAAAAATGTACTTGTATGTTCTTATGGAATGGTTCGGGATTAGAGCTGGTTAAATCGCCCATCGTCCCTTCGTGAATATCATCGGAAAACAGGCTTTTCTAAAGACTTATAGATTCTTCCGTCCTAATAAATTCAGTTGTATTTGTGCTCGGTTTTATTTGTCAGATTCGGGATATCCAGAGGAACTGATTTTTGCTGTTACCGCTCCCTATGATACCATCAAATCTGTTGACACATCAATTACACTTTGTGCTCGTCCAACCCCTTGATATCCTGCTTCATTATTCGTTAGTATTATTGGGCAGATCTCGCTCCAATTACTTATTCGCAGCTGGGTATTTTCACTGGTAATGGCAATCCAGAACTTCCTTGGCCTTGATTTCCATAAATGCGAGCCCATTAACTGGCCCTGAGCGATCTGAATTCCAACGTCTTCATCTTCATATTCATAAAATGATTGCTATTTAGGGTTAGGGTTGATACCGCGACTGTAAACTCTTAACCCTGATACCGTACCATTTTGCCCAGAGTCTCACTCATGTTTTTAAGTTCTAAAGCTATTTGCAGCAACGTGATAGGGCAAAAACGCTAGATGTAAACTTGAATGTGCTTCCGTGAGTGCGTAAATCAAGTTTTAGTATGTTTATAGTTGATCATACCATGGGTGGCCTTACGGTTCTTAGTCTGCGAAATGTTGCCAATAACTATCCATCCAACCTTTCTGTCTCCTCCTTCATCTTCATTTCTTCCTCGGTCTTCAGTCAAGTTCACATACGTAACTTAGAGCATAGAATAAATAGCAGCGGGGAGATGGCCTTGAGCCAGTTTGCCCACTCCATTCAAGTTCCGAAAGCAAACAAAACCTGGGGGGGAAATTCCCTCTACCATCCATCCTCGCATTGTCCAGCCAATGCAAATTTAAGCGTTTAACTTACACTGTAGTGGTTATCTTGAACCACACAGACGTCATACTAGCTGAATCGTCAAAAAGTAATGGAATGGGGAATATATATATGTAGTTATAAAGGACGGAGTGGTGGTAGACTCCTCGACACATTAAGTCTCGACACATTAAGTAAGTACGATATAAGGCAAGCAGATTACGGCTCGACAGTATATGGATTGATTATTGGTATTCAGACATGTATCAAAAGCAGTCTTCCTTGTTGAACTCTTCCCACCGTGAAAAAAAAAAAATGTCGTAAAATCGTCAACGCAGTGTCTGATACCTAACCTTTATTTAATCCCATGTAACCCCAAACAAAAGAATAATAACTAGAGAAAGAAAAACCACCCCTAGACTGCCAACACCAGAGCAAAAGCTATCACAATTGGTCCAAGACCAACCGGAAAAAAGACCTTGACGTCATCTGAGCTCCTCAGTATGAGCTACGTCGCGAGTATCGCTACCAATCTCCGAACAACCCCATTCATCTTTTGGATAAGTTAGCTGATATGAACACTGATATGGAGGCAAAAGTTTAACCAGAGGCCACGTCATCAACATCTTCCTCATCTAGACCGAGACCCAAGTGGTCGATGAAAGTTTTCAGCTCTGCAGTTTCCATCAGTACTTGATAGATTATTCTGAAAATATAATATTCCATACCTTCGAGCCTGTCATTATATTGGGTTTCGTCCAGCTGAGAATCTTTGCACCGTGTGAGGATTCTCCATGCGGCGGAGAAGGTAGTTTCATCGAGTGGTTGACGGTTGTGGGGAAATTTATTGACTATGAACTGGAATAGTCCGTTTGCAAGGTCCATCACTGCTCGTCGAATGATATCGCTCTCGGACGATGGTTCCTCAAAGATAACTTGGTCGAGGAAATCTTCTACGGCGTCCCGCACATGTGAATCGTGGTAAACAATGAGAGCAGGTGCCCAACAACTGATACTCTCTATTATGGGAGACTTGATGCTCCGGTCTGGTCCATCCAGAGGCCAAAGGCTCTGGAAGAATCGGAGATGTTCCATACCCCCAGTCAGGCCAATTGTCGGGATTTCCTCAGCAACTTTGGCAATGATCTCGGCGATATAGGTCTGCGACTTTGTTGCCGCAACGAATGCGAGGAGACACTGTAGATAAGGTGTCGCATGAACGGCAGGATCGACCGAAATACTGTTTAGTAGCGTATTCTTCACCTCTTCAATAAATTCATGTTCTGCCGGAGCGGTGGGGGCTCTCAACATATCTGCTGTCATCTTTTCCATAGCTGATTGTGTTCCAGTTAGTTCCAGGAGTTTCGTATACACGACCAGCGCAGATGGTATCCGAGGGGGGGTCCACTTGAAATAGTTCTCTTCGGTTTGAGTGAGAGGCAGTGGAGACTCTGCTATACGCCTCTCACGAGCTTCGTCGCTTTTGCAAGGCTTCAGGAATGGGGAACACCTTTTCATCAACTGGCAGAGGAGTTCAGCGGGTCGAGCCGCAGGTAACCGCTGTTTGCTCATAATCTTGACAAAATTTTCAATCCTGAGTTCTACTCGTTTTGATGACCCAAGGTGATCGATCAAGATCATCTCGAGAAGCTTTCTCAGGATACCAACTTTGAGAAGATAATCTTTCTCGCAGTCGCCCCGCAAACAAAGATCAACCAAGAAGCCGAAGTAGTCATTCCAAGGTTTAACACCCTGTTGCAGACCGAGCCATGCGTCAGAAAAGCCCTTACAGACAGTGTATAGCATCGTTTGTTCTCGTGCAATAGGGCTTCTGTCATTGTCGTCAGGTATTCCATATAGCATCCAGTTGGTACGTCGTAAATGATCCAAAATAGATAGTATCATTTTAGTGACATATGAACGGATAGCCATGAATGGGTTGTCGAGAATTAAGCTGTGGATAATATGCGTTTCTGAAATCCACTCCAAAAAGGCCTTCGAACATTCCTCAGTCCGACAAGCAAACCCTTCCATGGATGCTGCTAGCGATTCCCATCCTGGAAAATCTTTGACTCTTGCACAAATTTGTTCAAATGACCGTTGAGCAAGGTTAAGCACTTCCAGATCGCTTTCGCCCTCAGATAGATCAGGAGGAACTTTGGAACGTGCGTCCACCAGTTCCTTCACAAATGCAACATAATCGCTACTAAACATGCTATATCGTCGTATAAGGTCCTCGTTTTCCTTTAGGATGTCCCTTCGAAGGGCAGGTGGAATTGATGGCTCCGGCAGTTGGCTCGACCCCCGCTTAGGTAAAGACGACGATCGCTGATAAAAAAGCATGTAGGCACTGAAAGACTTCGGAAGGACATATCCTGTTGCTGATATCCCGTCGCTGCCCCCATAGCAATTTTCTGGTATTGTCGAAGGATCGAAGGTACTGACCTCTGAGTCGTTGAATTCAAACCAGCTTGGGTTCTCTGTGGGTGATAAGCGATTTCGGATGTAAGAGTAATAATGGCCCGATTCAGCAGTTCCTGTATGAACTAATACACCGACCAACTCAAACTCATCAGTGTCCGAACTTCTGTCGATCCCCGATTCTACGGAACTAAGGTAGTCAATGGTATAAGGCTTCATATCCAGCTTTGTAGGGAACTCGAAACGGTCGTTGATTTTGCTTCGGTGCATGGTCTGCAGATCAAAATCGAAGCGCTTCAAATGGCAGATGAGATGATCAGGGATATCTTTGAGACAGGTCCTATTGTAGTTGATTAAATTCTACGCACCGCCTGGAGAAGAGGCACGATCTCACCTCTTGACAGCATCAACAAGTCTATCACACGTTGTACAACGGTATTTGTTATCTGAATTGTGGTTAACACTACCGAAATTGATGAATGGTACGACAACTAACCTCCCTCCATGATTTCACCCTCTACGTATGCCTTCAAACTCTCTTGAAGTGTATGCTTTCCCTTAATATCACACTGAATCGCAGAGAACGGCTCGGTACGTTCGGATATATGGGGGCATTCGTTCGATTTCACCTGCTGGACTAGATGACCGCCATAATACGATCTGAACGAAGACTTTAGCTGAGATGACGGCATCTCGCTTTCTAGCCTGTCAAATAGAAGGTTGAAAAATTCGTCGACGTCCATTTGGACATGTGGATCGATGGGGTCCCCAGCAAAGTCACGAAGGGACTCCACCAGGTCCCTGGGTTCCATAGCTCTGGCAAAACCAATCTGCATTCGAGCAAACAAGGCCTTCAAGCAGAAGGAGCTCCGACATTCCTTATCCGAAGATTCGACCGGCAATCGTAATGTGAAATCGCGGAAAGATTGGTTCATGAACAATTGTGTCAATAGAGAATTCAAATAGCAGGTATTTGACAGGTTGTGAACCCCAACAAGTCCTGTTGGAGCCCTTAACCATCTATCGCGGTCGACCCAGTACTCGTCAACCAATATACCATCTAACATCCTGTCAGCCATCAGATGAAAAGAGTTATAAGGACTAAGTACCATCCGGAAAAAGGGCGTTATTCAGCGCCACAATTCGATCAAGACTCTCTTGGTGGTTTATCACCAACTTCAATGTGAGCTTGTAAAGTTCCGCACGTGTTGAGTCGTGGAGACACGGGATACGTTCTACACCTGTTGTAGTTGCATCCGGGAATAATAGGTTCTGCCATGTGTCTTCAAGATGCCTAGGTTCAAAGTGTTACAAAGTGAAAGCGCAACCACGGTATGCGCATAAACCTACTCTGTTCCAGGGGTCAATCCTCTGCGCCGCATAAAGTTTATGCAGAGCCCCAAAAGCCGTGTAAATCCAAGAACCACATTGTCTTCTTTTGGTTGACCGATGATCTATTGAGAGGCATAAGTTGAATGAGAAGATAGAGCGACTCAAGAAACTTACCTCGGTAACTGGGCGAGAACGCAATTCGTCAAACCAGCCATCAAAGAGCACTTCAAGATTCAATGATTTGCAACTTGATATTCCGAGGAACCTGCTTTATTTAGCATTGGTATAGTTTACTATATCGGTCGACTTACTCGAAAGTCACTGCGGCGGCCCGAAACAACTGTTCCGAGTTATTTGGAGTCAAACGGCCCCTGCATGCTAGAATACCAGACAAGATTGGCCAGAAATACTCGGCATATTCTTGTGGACTGGTTTCACATCTATCAAACAATTCGGGATTAGCGGATTTACTATCCATGGCGAAGGAACTCACCGTGAAGGCTGGGTACATATGGCACTTATAGCTTCGCATAAACACTCACGAACCACAGAGCGTGAATCATCCACCAAAGCTTGGAATACTAGTTTTTGGATGTCAAAGCCTTGTGAACACTGCAACCATACCTGCGGACTGATTCGACACGATTCAAACAACACCTGAATGGCGTTAATATTGCAAACATCCACTCCGGGCAAATCTGCATATGTTGAATCCATGCATGTCCAAATAATTGAGAATAAACATTTCACAAAGATGTTTGGATATGGAAGAAGATGGAGGCATATGTCTTGCGGTATGGGCTCTGTTACATATGAATAAGCTTTAAATTTTACTAGAACAGGCGATACTACCTTGAAGTATGACTTTCAGCCGTTCAAGCAGTTCTTTTGTGACCACAACCCGGGCTTTGAGTGTTTGACTTGGTCGCTCGATAGCCTCGCCGGTCAAGGCTTCGCATAATCGTGATACGCAGGTGCGTAAAAATGGCGTAATATCATCCTGAGGAGGGATTAGAAGATAACGGCAGCGCTATTAATGCAACATACCTGAACAGCCTTCTGTTCTTCGAAGCAATGCCGTAAAGCAAAGAGTGAGTAAAGGCTTTTGTACGGTTTATCTGGAGGAAGTATCTCCGCTGATGGGGTCTGAGGATTGAGGAGCTGTTTCTTTACCAAGTCATTCGGGGAGAAGTTGTTCAAGAACGACCATGCCTATAAACTATCAGAAACGGTCTCGACGGTCAACAAGCAAAAGCCACACAAACCTTGACCGATAATAATTCGGGAAGCTCAAGAAGAGTATATAAAGCTTCAAAGTGTCGCATAATATCTGGTTGGACAGGGCCACCAATGTGTTTTGCGATACCTTGGACTGCGATTGGTGCCGTTACGTAAATCGTGACGACTGACGTATTTCGTACTCCAAGATCCTTTAGTGTTTTAGAGGGCTCATCAGCGAGCTTTAGCTCTCTCCCAGATAAAACAATCCTATGCTTTGCAGCGGTAATCCTATAAATTTGACAATGCAAATCATATGCGGTATTCAACGAGCCGATTTGGATGGGATGCGACTGTAACCTAGTCAGTAAAGCAATGCAGGTTATGACAAAGGTTTCCTACCGTCTGACTTCCGGTACACAAACGAAGTGTTATGTCGAGCGGTTCGCCCTTCAGTGGAAAAGTTTCCCCTTGATTCCCAGACACATAATACGGGCGACTCCTAAACCCTCTGACGAATTCATCCAAGAGATCTAGAGTTCGATGATATTTCCGGGTGATTTGATGCATTTCATCGGACAACGGACCATCGACCGACATCTCGTCGACACCATCACTAGCTAGTTTCGAAAGCTTTTCTCCGGTCGAAGTCAACAGTTCGATGCAGCGGTTAACTATTGCAACATGTGTCGCTTCAACAAAGTGTGAAGGGCTACGCATGATTATCGTAGACTGGTTGAATTAGCGTTAGGATTACCTGCTCGGAGGTCAGGTATTACATCTAGGTAAACATGGACAAGAAATGCGATCGTTGAAGCTGCCAATTTCTCATCATTTGAGTCCAAAATAATGCGCCAAAGTTGCTCAACACCTGCAATTTCAATCACTTTGACATCGTCTTCATCCATCGGAGCCTGGCGGGAGTCAGCTAGGTACGTAGTAAGGCGAGCCAACGAATACCTCGGGTTGCATTGTCCGGTTGAGATACTCCAAGGATTTCTTACAAAGATCCAATACGGACGGAGAGAAATAGGCGCAGTCCAGGGCAGGGAAAAACTCGCAATAGACGCTGTCCAGTAGTGGATGAGATTCCTGTGTCAATTAGACACCGATTGAATGTGACATGAGATTGACGGGGAGAAGTACGTCTAGTGAACTAAACTGATTGTAGAATTCACAGCCTAAGTCTCGCTCTGAAGATCCTAGGGCCTTCTCGCCGACTAGATACAACCACAACTGTGCATGCAGTTCCTTTGAGAGACATTTTGGTGAGACACAAAGCATGAAACTCAAAAGCTCGAGGCGCAACTTTAGTTTTCGTGTTCTCGGGATTGTCTCGACAGATCGATGCCCCTCTATGAATCCCACCAGCTCGGAAACGACCAGGGCTGCAAAGTCAAACTTGTCGACAAGGTATCCGACATCTTCCGGTGCTGTTGGACTATCTGCTCTGTGATTACGGGGCCTACGCCCTGTGGACATGTTAGCAAGGTTAAGAACGGGAGTTAATCTAGAAACATACGTAGGAACGCTAGGATGACACTGGTGCTGCCAGTTGCACTTCCGTTCATGGCTCGGATATCATCAACACATCGATCCAGAATCCGTCTTCGTACATTGCCTTCAGGTCCGAATTCCGCCAGGGCGGTCAGCTCATCATTTACCCTATCGAATATACCGAGTGCTTGTGCATTTTCATCGTGTTCGGAAGCGAGTCTCATGAGTCTTATCAGCATATCGTAAGGATCTTGGCCTAATCTCATCATCTCCTGTGGGATAAGTCAGATACAAATGTATTGAATAGTTGAGTGATTCGTCTCACCGTCTCGGCCCTCTGTCGGGGATCAGAGGCATAGAACTTTCGTATTCGATCTCCTAAACAGCCCACAAAGTTCATCATGCCCGAATCAAATGAGGTGAATGGTAAGCGTGATATCCGCCGACTTAATGAACCAAGGAGATCCGGGGTCATAGTGGACAACATGTCTTGATGCATCTTCAAAGTGGCCTTGACTATGCGCGGATCTTTGTTGTCTACCACCGGCTGCCAGAGACAATCTAGTAGGTCTTCGGTTATTCTTCTATTGACTACAAGGAAGGCAGGCACATTTCCACTCCGGTAAATGAGCTCAGAGTGCGATTCGGGCCCCACGATATACTCTAAAACCCTGTTCTCAAAGAGAAATGCAACTAGGAACCTGCTGACAACGTTTTAGCTACACAATCCCGGTTACAACGGAAAAAGAGGAGACAGAACCTCAGAATGGGGGCGTCCTCCCAAGCACGAACATGGTACTCCTTCCAAACCGCCAAAAGAGTATCTGTCATCGCTACCAAGCCGCGCAGGCGAATATCCATTCTACTGGTGCAGAGCATCTTATAATAAAAGGGGAATTTGTGTGCCCATTCGACAACAGACATAAGGGACTTGGCCCTAGGCTCCATGTAACTGTTGCCGCTCGTGAGGCACTCGCGAAGCTTGAGCGATAGTTTGGGGTTCGTGGGTTGCAAATGATGTATCTGCGCAGCCAAAGAACTGAAATCCTCCAGACGATTCAAAAAGTCCTTTATGTCGACCGCCTGTACATGTGACTCTAAAATATCAGATAGTGCTACCTCTAAAATCACCCAAAATTCTGTGATGTGCATCAGAATTTTATTCTTGATATCAGTCATGGTAACCGGTAGGATTTGCAGCGTTTTCAAAATTACCAAAGCTGCCGAACCAAGATGTTCAACCAAAGAAGGCTTTCTTGATTGCGACGGTATTCTTTCGTAAACAATAACCGCAAGCGATTTGAAGGCAGCCAAAAATCCCTCTGGCCCAACAAAACTGCGAATGACATCAGGAAATGTGTCTGTTATCTGAAATCCCGCGTTATTTATGATCTGATAGAGATGTCCGTGTCGCAACATGGAGATAATTGTGGCGAGATACGCTTCCGAGAAGAGTTGCATTTCTTCCTCCAACGGAATAGAGGCTAGTTTTGAACCTTCGTACCGAATGATTAATGCCGCTAGTCGGATGAAATCTGCAAAGAACTGGGTGGTGTGTCTGAGGCCATCCCTTCTGTAAAACATCGCATCAAACGGCACTTCCCGTGTAAGCAGATTCTCCACCAAAGTTGGAAGACTTTCGCATAATTCGTTTTGAGCTAGAAACAGGTGTTCAAAGCGGCTCTGATCAACATTTGCCGTGGTGACAAACCCGGATATAGCAATACTTATTTCTTCTAGCTCACGTATCGGGCACTCGCTCTTCTCGAATGCGGTAGCAATCCGGTTGAGCGCATCTCCGGAATCCTCATTGTCATCTATAAAATCAAACGAATCGGTGCCTGGGTCCATCTGTTTGATATGATACGAGAGATCCTCGTTCACATCCATCTCAACTTCTTCAACTTCGGGACTCGTGCTACGTAAGGTGTGGCTGTCGCTGTCCCCGTCGGAATGGGGCAGCTCCGGTGACTGTGATAATGACCGTTTGTGGGCGTCATGAGATTTAAAGTCTGTTTCAACCGCTATATCTTGTATTTCTCCATTGCTGGTCTGAGCTTGAGGTGCGCGTATCTGGATAGTTCTACTTGCTTCTGGAGCGGCTTCCGGATGAGTTTCATTCGTTGGTTTGGTACTTCCAATAACGGGAAGTCGCGGTTCGTTACCGTCGCTTGCGTCGGAATGGCGGAGTTGAGGTGAAGTCGCCTGGATTGCGATGGAGATACATTAGCCCATTTCCTAGCTCGGGAGCCACGTGGGATATGTCGGTGCAGGTCATATAATCACCAAGTTTTCTCTTTGTTCTTCTGAGCCTGCCATAACTGCGGGACGTTTTCTTGGCCTTGTCGTATCGTTGTCGTCGGTCGAGTTTCTGCGAGGAGCTGCAGGTTCATCTAGCATGTCTCTGGAGTTGTTGCTGCCAGGGCTGACGGGATCCAGAACCATGGAATTCGTGTCGGACTTTCCATTCTGATCCATGGAGTTACCAGCAAATGACAAGGACCACCTAGCAGTCTTAGCAGCCAGCAGCTCGATCAGCGGACTAGATTAGCCGCAGAAGGAATGGTAATTGTCTTGAATGTGAGTGTCCTGACGCTTCAAGCGAGAGGCCGATTTGGTAGTGGGTTTTCTTGTTGTGGTGCGGGGGGAGTGTGAATATTTCACTTCTGACCGATAGCTAGAGGTTGTGTTCTTGAGTAGGTAGTTTGACGCAAGTGACGAAAGACGGCGGCGAGGCAGGGATAGGTACTTAGAGTACTTAAGTACCTAGGCACGGATGATAGTAGCTTGTACTAGTGGGAAGGCTGAAGCCAAGAGGCAGAAGATACTTCCTGAAGTTAGTAGGAGGGTAACTTTGTCTGAAGAGTGGTGCTTTGACGGTGGGGTGAAGTTTGACCCCGCTTTCGCTTTCTTTAGCCGCGCCTTGAGAATACTGATACGAGACTGCCTAAATTACGAGTGGCTGGATACAACGAAGTAGTAGTCAGATTACTCAATTAAGCATGACAAGGTGCTCACTAATCTAAAGGTTTGTTGTTGAACAAAGCCAGATCGAATGGAAACGTCTAAAGCTCTTCGATTTCTTCTATATTTGACACTCTTCTATTACGAGCCTAAACGATCAAACACGCTAACCTCAGTCATCAACCTAACTAAGGAATCCGTCACAATTGCTCACTCCCTGTATTCTCCAGTTTGCTCTTCCGTATTCTACGCATAACGAATGCCATAAATGCAGCGCCTAGGGAACAGCAATCAAACACCATCAAACGAAACCTTACACCTCTTACGATGGGCCACGATCACACACCGACTAAAGTCAAGACGTTAATGAGCTAATCGGTTGATAAGAGGGAGGATGCGAAAAAGAAGGAAAAGGTATAACTAGGGGAGGGGGGCAAAGTAGCCAAGTGAGATTCGTGTGATTTGTGTTTGAGGATGTACGAGCGGAAGGTATAACTGGAGAACTGGAGATATATACGTCGGGTGACGGTATGATAATTTGTATTGTCACAGAGCGGAAACGATTTCGCTGGAAAAAAAAGAACCATAAAAAACCACTACAGAGCAGCGCCACGAGTAAAAAAAAAGAGCCAAATACAACACTGATACAGTGGAATGCAAAGACAAAATCCCAAAATCCCTAGGAGACAAATCGAAGGAGATGATGAACGCATACCAGACACTAGGGCCAAGCTAAGCATTCAAAAGATTGAGAAACTATCGCACAAATGTTTATCGATACACTTGAGGTTGACTGGGAAGCACTGGGCGCCTGGTAGGATTTGGTGGTGGCTGGCGGCGATGGGTTGAGCTTTTCGGACCATTGGTATGTGTTGGGCCCTCATGTGGAGCACTCGGCTGCTGCCGCATCTGCTGCTGAGCAACGCGTAGTTTTTCGGTAGCCATATCTTTCTTTTCCCGCTCCGATTTGATCTTTGCTTCCCTTGCAAGAACTAGATGGCACCATCCTCGTGAATCCGGGACGTGTCCAATAGTCTCGCCCAGGATTTTGAGCCAGCCTTGTTTCTCTTCGGATGAGTCGGCATAGAAATCGATCACCTCGCCATTGGCGAACTTGACGCGGAAGCCTTCCTCGACAAACATATACCCTTCCTCATCTTCGGAAAACCCGGACTTCCTTCGAGTCTTGCCAGGTCCAGCCACCGTGTTTTCGACCAAGGTTTGACGGTCATTAATGAGTTTTACAGCTTTGCTCAGATTGATTGTTGCTCGGGGTTGACGAGTTTGCTCGTGGTACGCTGTCAACCGTGCACCTTTCAATTTGAAATATCTTCGGCGCCAGAACTCAAACAAAGTCAGTATGTATGTAGCAATCGATATTGTAATATACTTACAGGGCAATCCCCGCCTTGCTGAGAGAGGTTACCTTCCCACTCCCGGGCCATTATTGATTCGGCTTCTCTCAGTTCTCGAATAGCAGTGTTCATACTCTTGGGAAGATCCTTCTGCGGCAGCAGTATAAGCCCTGAATTGAATATGAACGGAAGGAGGCAACTCACGTCTGAAGAGGACCTTGGCTTTGGTACGAATAATAGCTGCACCTCGAGTTTGCCAATTTTATATGGTGCTTTCCGTGCAGGCTGCAAGCCGGCCTGCATGCCTTTCTTACTCTTGATACTTGCGGTGTCGACGGCCCATTCATTAAAGCAATGAATATCAGTAGTAAGTGGCCTTCCATACGCTCGACTTTCGAAATCCTTCAAGGATATGTAGGATCTGGCGAAAGATCCATCGCGGGCGACCAGACCATGCAGCAAATCCCATGCTGTCGCTGGTGCTGTCTCTTGCGATTGCTGCCGCTGTAGTTGCTGGTGTTGCAGTTGCTGCTGTAGGGCTTGTTGCTGCTGTAGGGCTTGTTGCTGCGTCTCTAGTGCTTTTCTCTTCTTTTGCGAAGAAAAGACCTTGCTGAATGTCGATTGTTTCGGCTTCTGTTGCTTTACAATGTGTGTTTTGGTTGCAGTCTTCGGTGGAGACTGAGGGGGCTGCTCTAACTTTGTTTGCAGAGTTAACTGGAACTCTAGCTCGTTAAGAACAACTCTAAACAACATTAGCATGTGCACCAGGTATCACTCGGATCAACTTACAATTCAAATTCCTGACCGATGGGAGCATTCTTTCCAAGTTCGAGCCAAGATGTTGTGACACAGTGCAGACCATTGTCGAGAGTTAGACAGAAATAGGTAGGTTGCCCTTGAGGAAGTGGGAGTGACAGGTCTTTCACGCTGATAACCTTGACAAATAGTCTCCCTCTTTCAATATTATCGCCTTCTGCTGACCCAACGCTCGATCTGCCCGTCTCGCTGACGCTGGGGAGCCTGGTACTAGTAACGGCCTCTCGTCCAGGCAGCGGTGGCGCAGGCCCTGTTGATGGCCGCCTACGCATTCCAACTAGTGAATCACGTTGACTGCGTCTTCGATGTGTTGATCTCCACGGCTCTACAGACCAAGACTGACCGCGAGCATGACCATGTCCGGGGCGCTCTGGAGTTGGATTCTTTTCGTCCTCAGGGTCCCGATTCGATGCATGAATAACTTTTGTGTTTTGCCTCATCAGATAACCGCGCTATGATAAATCAGCACAAACTCATCTTTAGGGTTTATAAGTAATACCTTTTGCTTTTCTATAACACGATCAAATTCATCATTTAAATCATCAAGCTTCAAATCAAACTCAAATTCACCCAACGCAGGAAGCGCCGTGGATATCTTCCTTTTCCTAGCACCCGAGACCCTCCTGTTGACAGTTTCGCTGTCTGACTGACCATTTACAGTAGAGCTAGCATCCAATTCCTCACCGTCGCTGCTATCTCCAGTGCTTTCACCTTCACTCCTATAGCCGGTTGGTATCCTAGGAACCGGAGGGAGACTTTGTTCTCCGCTAACATGTCGTCTGGCTGCCGCCATACCTGCCATGTCAGCGGGTGTGGCGCTAGCCCTCGTTTTAAGTTTACCACCGGGAGCACGGATCGTTGCGATTGACTCGGCAACTGGCGAAGGAGACCGTGTGCTGGGTGCCTTTTCGACTTCTTCGTGAACCCGTACTTCTGCCTCCTCCTCCTCATCTCTAGCCTCATCATCATCATCATCATCATCATCGTCGTCGTCATCATCGACATCGTCACCATCGTTATGCTCATACTCTTCCTCGTCATCGTCTGAATATTCGACCTTGTGCCTTATCACTGAACCGGTGTCTGATTCGTCGTCGTAAATTTCATCATCAGGCGTCTGTGCGAAGAACTCTCTAGCTGTGGTAGTCGATGGAGCGTCCGCCACCTTGGCTTCTGGCGGAGGCGATGGCGTCATGAATTGTGTAAGGCCCAGACCGCCTTCCAATAAAGAGGAGAAGTCTGGGAGACTAACCCTTACATCTTCGTGAATCTCCAAGTCGGAGAGCTTATTCTCCAGCTCGAATTCTGGCTGAGCGGTGGCGGTGCTTGCAGGGCTACTAGGAATTGGAGTGGTACCTTGTCGAGGGGTATCGGGCTGGTCCTCTTCCTCCCGGTCACTGTAATTCGACTCCTGGTCACCATCGTCGTCGTACACTGACGCTTCCGACTCTGTAACTTGGTCAGGGTCGGGGGAGCGAGTTCCAAACCGAGAGGCCGGTCTCTCGGGAACGTTCTGGATATCAGGAACAGCATAAACATCCGTATCATCGTCGTCGGTGGGCTCTGGCTTGATATGAACTTCATCTTCATGCGCTGGTATCGATGAAGAATAGTACGTATAACGTGCACTGCCTCGACGTTCCCTATTCTCATCACAGTGAGAGCTTTGGTGTCTTCGCTCTTCAACTTGGCGACGGATTGATTCGCGAGATAATTGAGTTGGTTCGTAATCCGAGACTGACCCATATGTGCTCGGGTTGCTGTCAACATCGGGTTCGCGATTGGAATTAGGCGAGGATTCGTCACGGTCAGACGTGGTGCCCTCCTGTAGGAGTGCCGAGTTCGTGCGCTCCTGTTCTGCTGCCAGCACATCCTCCGTTGGCGGTTTATTCAATGCGGTTCCAAGGTTCTCATGAAACTCAGCTCCTCGACGAGACCTTCGCCTATCAGTATTTGACTCATAGCTTAGTCTTCGGGCAGGAGCATCGCCGCCCATCATCCGTCTCATTCGCTCTTCCAAGGGCATCGTTGCCTGGTTCTGCAACTCCGCCTTGGTGAGTGGAGGAGTTGGAAGAGGTCGAGCTCCGGATGGACTACCACTATCCGCGCGCGCGAGGCCAGGAATGGGCGGTAATGGTCGTCCGTTCGGCGAGGGTGTAGACTGGAAAGGTTCCTCATTGTCGTGATGCGACACAGGCTCTGGAATCATCCTCCAGGCGTCTGGTTCAATTACTGGCGTATTCTCTAAATCATCCTCATCTTCATACTCGTCGGAATCGTACTCTGCACGAGGCGATCCTTCGACAGACGGATCTGGCGTAACTAGCTCGTATTCTAGTACGTGTGGTTCGTCCCTATCCCAGCTCACAGACTTTGGTCGGCGAGTCGGACTACGGTTGAGGGAACCATCTTCGTCGTAGAAGTTTGTTTTATAGGAGGATAGTAGCGAGGATTTCGTGGGGGATGTGCGGTTAGGGCTGCTCAAAATGGAAGTAAGAGGGTTCGTTGGTGGCGTGGACGCCCTTGGAATGGAATCCCGCTTTGTAGGAGTTGATGGCAGAGGAATTCGGGATCTATCGCGGTCTATGATAGTCCCCCGAACTGATCCAGTACGGGAGATGCCAGGAACATTGGATGACGAAACTTGACCGGGATGGAAGCTCGACGGACGCACGATCTTTGAGTCGGCCTTGTTGAAGAGTTTGCTGTTGTTTTGAACGCGAGAAGCTCGCTTCAGTCTTTCTATCGAAGATCGGCGTGCGACACTCGGTGAGTTATCCTTGGAGGCTGGCTGGTCTCGCCCCTGCCAGAATGTCCTAGGGGATGCACTCTTTCCGGTAGATGAGGGGCTAGGGAAAGGAGACGAAGAGAGCGGGTCGTCATTGTCGCCAGCACCAGCCTGGTAACGTATGAATCAGTGTTGCTCTCACGAGGTAGACGAGGGGAAGAGCTTACTCTGCCGGCGCTATTTCGCCTTCCTTCCATAGGACTGATGTCGGACAAAGGACGACCAAAGGGTGGAAGTGGGAGCTGTTCTGCTTCAGATTCTGAGTCTGATGTGTTGCTCTTGTGGATTCGCAACGGAGTTATCTAAACTTGTTAGCAGCTAATTGCAGTAGTTGCAGCGCGAGAGGCTGGAAAATGAATTTCAATCACACTTACATCTACGCCAGACGCCGAAGGCATAGTGCCTGCAGTAGTTTTGGGTGTGTTTTGGCGCTACTCACTGTCGCTCTGCCACGTCGATGGGAGCTTGTACTCGTAGAGGCACTCTCTCCGTGAGGCGACAGCACGACACAAGATACAGTTAGTAATGTAGCTGTCAACGTGAGATGCCGCTGCTATGTCTTGAAACTATTGTAGAAATGAGTGTAGGCGATGAATATGTAATGAGAGTAAGAATGGGATGCCGGCCGGGTGAAATTGATTCAGAGAAGAGAAAGGGCGCGGGTGTGAGGAGGGGCGGGAGGGAGGGAGGAGGGAGGACGCAATGGAAGGACGAAGTTGAAGACGATAGGTGGAGCGGGGTGAGATCTGGGGCTAAGTTACTTATGCGGGATAGGGACCAGATATTTTCGGCCTGGGATGTAGTGGCTCTTGGAGTTGGAGAACCAATGCTGGTAAACAAACACTCGGCACCGCCGCAGCAAGTGTTGTCTTGACAACGCCGACGCCGATCAATCACTGCTTTTGGGCATGATCATCCTCGTTTCTTGTTTGACGAAATCGTGCAGGGATATACCTACTACCAGTGTACCAAAATACCAAAATACGATTGGATCGGGAAGTTGCTGCTGCATCAAGAGCAGATAGAGTGCTCTCTGCAGTGTGCAGCACATACTAGAGTGGGTGATGGATGCCTCGCAGTGTAAACAACACGCCTAAGTTTATCAGCCTCCGCTTCTGAGTTCCGTCCTTGTCTGGCACACAGCGTGCCTGGCCTTGGTGTTTGCAGTAGAGCTGCTGCCACACCGACGAAGTAGAGTCCACTGGCAATTGAAACAGATACAAAGCTCCTCGTACCTTATTAGTCTTATTGGAGTCGAAAGCTCTTCTTGTGCAATCCTTTTTACAGTCGAGCGTAATTACGAAGTCAGTATGCCAAATAAGACCGGAAAACAATAAATGGGAAAACGCTTACAACTTTAGGATAGGATCCCCCAACCCAGCAAATGCCCCATAAGCAGGCACTCACTCATGCATGCCCTACGCACTTGTCCTTTGCCGAGTTTCAATTGCGGTTTTGCGATTTTAAGTGTAAGTTTGGAATTCCAGATCAACGGCATGACGCAGCATTCGGTGCGGCAGATCGACGCTAGCTGTGGAGGAGCTCTATATGTTCCGAGATCCCCGGACGTTGTTGAGCCGCAACCTCGAGAAAAAAACCCCTGCTAACAATCCTCGTAGATTGGTATGATTATGAATCTCCCACCCAGCGGATGCGATCGTTAATGTGCTTTAGGCTGCGTAAATTTTTTTACTTCTATCTTCCGTTTACTGTCCGCCATTCTACGACTATGTTACGACTATCCTCGCAGTGCACTCGATGCCTTCATCAGGCTGGCTGTATCTGGACTACACCCACCATATTCATGCGTAGTATGAGTGGTGGCCCCAGACCGAAGAAGCGACACTCTCGCCACCTCCTTTCAAACAAGGTTGCCGTCAATGATAGGAGACGACCAAACACAGACGATTTTTCCGCCCCCGGTCTTAATCGGCTGACAGCAAACATATCGCCTCACATCCTGGGAAGGAACCGAGCGGACGTCGCAAATAGAGGCAGAGGCAGGAAGGCCGGAGGAAAAGGGAAAGCGAAGGAACCGCGGGAGATGAAACATATGAAGATGCACCAGGCACTTACGAATGTATCCCGGACAGCTAGAACCGTTACGCGCGAACGAATTGAATCATTAGACTCGTTCGGCGATTTTGGATTGCTTCCTTCAGTTAGGGAGGCTATTACCGCAGAGGTACTCGCGGGCCTCACAACGGTGGTACCGACAGCAGTGCAGAAACTTGTCATTCCCGCTTTACTAGGGAAAGAATCGGGACAGGAAGGAAGGCGTTCCGCTGTCACCGGCAATGCGAGACTGCAATCATATCTGATTGCTGCAGAGACAGGATCAGGCAAAACGTTGGCGTACACTATTCCTCTTCTAGATTCTATCAAACGTCACGAATTAGAGGAAGTAGAAGTAACGAGGCAAGCGGAGTTGTTGAAACCCAATCCTCCAGATGGCAATAATTTTGATATACCAGTGGTGGAAAAGAGCGAGCTTAATGGTAAACCAAGGGCCATAATTTTAGCTCCAACCGCGGAATTGGTAAATCAAGTTGGAGAGTTGGTCAAATTGTTTGCACATGTTGTAAAGCTTCGCACTGCCATCATCTCCCGCGATTTCTCAGCAAGAGTCATCAGGAACCGACTTTTTGGGGCGCCAGTTGATGTTGTGGTTTGCACACCACACTTGCTCAATAGCTTGACAGAAGTAAATCCGGCCCTATTTTCGAGATGCACCCACGTAGTAGTAGATGAGGCGGATTCTTTGTTTGATAGGTCTTTCTCGCCCATCACAACGGCACTCATCACTCGATGCAAGAATCTGCAAAAGCTGATACTGTGTTCTGCTACAATCCCACGGTCACTCGATGCCCGGATTCGCAAACTGTATCCAGACATGAAACGACTGGTCACCCCCAACTTACACGTTGTTCCTCGACGAATACAGCTTCAGGTGGTCGACTCGGACGATGAACTGTACCGTGGAAATAAGAACTTGGCGTGCGCTGATACACTCTACACCATTGCCAAAGATGGCACGGAAGCAGGATTTATGAAGAAAGTTATCGTCTTTGTTAATGTGCGCGAAACTGCGGCCGAGCTCGCAAAATATCTTCGTACCAAGGGAATCGATGCCATCGATTTCACCCGAGACAGTTCTGATCGTGCTCAAGCTGAAATCTTGGAGATTTTCACTAGTGAGAAGCAAGAAGTTGATGACGGTTTCGTTGGGAGACAGAGAATGAAGGTCTTAGTAACAACGGATATCGCAAGCAGAGGCGTGGATACCAAAACGGTTAAGAATGTCATACTTTACGATAAGCCCCACAGTGCTATAGATATGATTCATCGTATTGGGAGGACGGGACGGATGGGAAGGAGAGGGAGAGCGGTAATATTGATTGATAAACACACCAATAAAGGTTGGATAAAGGATATCAAGACGTAGGCTTTTGCGCTTCCCAACAAATGTAGTGCACTGCTAACTGATCCATAGGGCTATGCACATGGGTGGGCCTCTCATTTGATGGCGCAGAATCCTGCGACATGTTTGTCGTGATTAGCCATGTTATGTCAGAAATATTATACCGCCTAGAGATACTCTTCATTTCCGGGACGCGCCTACTTACCTCTGGGGCTCTTGTATGCAGCATCACCGGCGGCTAACCTACTGGAACGTGGGCCGTGAGATATTCCAATAATTCAACGTGCCAGTCTCAAACCCATATTTCAGTAATCTTTTCACTTTACTCTCCAAACTAGTAGCCGTGTGAAGTATCCATCTCACTGTCCATCCAACCATCCAAGATTTTCTGCTGTACATGGTGAAGCACACCTAACGGATACTCACCAACCTTAAAGCGATAGGAATTCACAATGATGCCGGAGTTAGTGCGGGTAGTCATGTTTGGCTACGCTCTTTGATGTCACTGGTAAGTTGTTCACAAGTCCGCACTGGGTACAGATCCGGTACACGTTGTGTTTCAAATGCTAACTACAACTGCCACTCGCCATGTTGTTTGGGGTAGAGCGTACAGTAGGTTTGGATAACCTAGCCCGGAGTTGTCACTCTAGCAAAGTAGGAACTGCACGGTAGCCCCTCCAAACTGCTCGTCCATAGGACCATGTCAATCAATTAGTCCTTAACTTTCAAACCTTTGGGGTCTCTAATCGAAAGGAGGGGTAAAGAGCCCGCTCAAATCCATCGTGTAGCTAGGTGGATAATTTATTTAGATCACTACGATGATGAACGGGCATACTGGGGAAGCGCATCTTCTTCGACATCAACCCGAACCCGGGTGACGTAACACACGAATGGTTTTAGCACAATTCACTGCAAGAAAAGCTGGAGCGCTTCACTGCGGCAGAAATCTCGCCGATCAAAACTTAATCCTTGGAGAAACATAAGCTAGTAATGTTTCGCCACTCGCTTCACGCCATATTCTGGAGAATGGACCATTCAGCTGCAGCTACTAAGCTTCGCCTTACGGTAGCTTGCAATGGTAGATGAGAAACCGAAATGCGGGCGTAGTGCTAGCTGCCGATCTGGTGGGCAGAAAGCACGAGTGAGCCACTATGAATAGTCCAGTGTAAAATCAAACTAACTTCCTCCTTCTCCACGATATCAAGACTATTATGTCATAAGTCACGTTTGATTAAGTGACTTGGGCTGGTTTCTATCTTGCCACCTGTCGAGTCACCTGTCTCTTTTGCGTCCCCATCTCGAGCTCGATGACTGGAAAATACTCGCCCGGATTTCCAAGTTATGGGACACATGAAACCCTAACCCAGATTTAATTGGTTAGTTGTCACCTAAAATGACACTTGGGCTCAGTTATGTACGGTTTTGAGTGTCCCATAACCTGAAAATTCGGCGAAGAAATATCTTTTATGTCATAGTTTCAATAATCATTAGTAATTTTTCTTTCCTATCAATCATGAATTCGAACTACAGTACCTGGTCGATGAAAATGGCGGATGCGGCAGCCGAAATGAATTCCAACACATAAAAGGTGATGCACGAGGTCTTTTAGTATAGAGATGCGATTTAGTCCATAGTTCCAGTGGGACATGTAATTGACAGGATAAGATCATTTGAGCTAGACGAAATACTATCCGTGCACGTTGCCCGATGCTTTCTAAGAACTGCAGTTTCGAAGCTTGAATGCTCGTCTCTCTATTACAGCTTGGAGGAGCAACTAGTCACACTCCGAGACTAAGGAGCAATCTAGTTGCGCATTTCCTGAACGGATATACAACTGTTTGTGCGGTCTGAAGTCAGTCCTCCCTCACTAAAAATAGGTAGTCTCGTTGTTTCCATGACAACACACCATACAGAAAGCATCAAGTTGATTGTTGACTTCCATAAGAGCTTTCTTCCCGCCACCACTTCTCCTCATCTACCATTACACACTCAACCACCGCTAAGATACTCCTCCTCGCACATCCATTAAATTCGCACCTCTGTGAAACGTAATTCGTTGACGTCTTTCCGATATAACGCTTAGCAATGTCTGTTAGGCAATTGGAAGCCCGCCTGGCAGGGACACACATCACCGACGGAGACGCAGCGAACACTGCCGTTACGACACACAAATCCAAAGTATTACCAACCGAACAATCCCATCAAAACTATCAGGAGCTGACATAACAGTCGCATTATTCTTCAAATCCTTCAGCAGGCCATGCTTCTCTACAACAGCAACAAAGCCACAACCGACACCCGCTGCTGAAGCTTGCCGTCCACAATCAAAATCAAAGCTCTTCGCAATCATGGCGACCATCAGACATGCCATCGCCCTCTTCTCGGAAAGGCGATGCGGCGGATTTGCGCGATCCTCGAAACTCATATGCCTCTGTTGGAATCCCTGCCTCGATGCCGCCGGCTAGAGAGTTTCATCTGGGAATGTTCGAAATTGGTAGGCCCTTAGGAAAAGGGAAGTTCGGACGTGTATATTTGGCGAAGGAACGAAAGAATGGATTCGTATGTGCACTTAAGGTTCTGCATAAGAACGAATTGCAGAAGAATAAGGTCGAGAAGCAATTGAGGCGAGAAATTGAGATCCAATCTAACCTTCGACATCCAAATATTCTGCAACTATATGGCCATTTTCACGACTCGAAACGTGTCTTTCTTATTCTGGAATTTGCAGGGCAGGGAGAGCTATACAAGATGCTGCAGAAGGCGAGGCGCTTCTCCGAGCCGCGGGCCGCCGAGGTTTGTAATCAATATTCTTTCATATTCGAATGCCCCGCTAACTTGCACGGTAGTATATTGCTCAGATGGCTGCTGCTCTTCAATATCTGCACAAAAAGCACGTCATACACCGGGACATCAAGCCTGAGAACATTCTTATTGGCATTCACGGTGAAATCAAACTGTCTGATTTTGGTTGGAGTGTACATGCGCCGAATTCAAGGTATAATATTTGTACGATCCATTCGGATCAGGAGTTGCTGATATTCTCGTATAATTAAAGGCGGACGACAATGTGCGGAACTCTTGACTATCTGCCCCCGGAAATGTTGAACGGAAGCCAGTATCATAACGAGAAGGTGGATCTCTGGTCACTTGGTGTCCTAACTTATGAGTTTCTTGTGGGTTCTGCGCCTTTCGAAGACACGCCGATTGAGACGCAAAAGCGGATTGTACGGGGAGATATGAAGACTCCAGATTTCATAAGCCCTGAGGCAGCTGACCTCATTCGGAAGGTTGGTTTGCTGTATCATTCCATGGTGCTATAAATACTGATTGTTCGCATAGCTTTTGGTTGTGAAGCCTGAGCAGCGGATTTCCCTGGAAGATATCACTAAGCACCCTTGGATTGTCAAGCATATGACTGGGAAAACAAAACGTACCCCAAGGGAATCGTAGCAATTTGCGTGCTGTCCAGCGTTTTTGGAGTTATACTATGTATCGGCAACACTCGTATTCTGACGTTCCGCAGAAAAAGGAGCGAGTTGCCATTTTCGTTATTTGCTCATGCATGTTCCAAGTTTCGTGACGTATTTTGTCGTTATCAGCGCAGATTCTCCTTAACACCAGTTTACAAATACTTATATCATCTTGTTTACAGTCACAGGGGATCAGTATAGTTCAGTTCAATGTATCGTACATAATCATACAAGTGGTATCACAGCCGAAGGCGACGATCACGCACTTCCCGCCAAACACTAGCGATAGATCTCACGGAAAGGTCGTGTATCTGCAAAACATGAGTCGAAAACTTGGTTCACCACCTGTGCCGCCTGCGCGTCATCCTTGCATTTTGGATGATTTCTGACAGACAAAGCTGCCCTCCTCCGTACACAGTCCTGGTGGTGTTGGGTAAAATCCCAGACACCTCTGGTGAATGCTTCCCTGGTCCATCGGCATTCTCCACTCAGGCTAGAAGCACGGATCTAGTCCAGTGTTAATCGCTAGAAACCGTGAAAGGACATATGTGGTCACTAACCTCTGTACACGCGTGGTGCTTCAGATCTTGCCAATCAACATTAAACCGTAGGTGATCGTACGCATGCACGAGCTCATGTGCAAGTGTGTCTTCCAGATGTCCGCGGTCCCGTAGGTGGTTCTGACACAACAATATGCCATATTTTGGCGAAAAACCTCCCGTCTGGAGCTGATTACACGGAAGGCATCGGATGTTGGATTTGTCTAATTTTCCGTTTGCTTGTTGGATGTTCTCTAGCATAAAGCGGATGATTGGACCTGCAAACAAGGGTGTTAGCAAGATCACGCTCGGAGATGAGGGGTTGGTGCACACGCACTGTTGTCTATTAGATACTGCAGATTCTTTTCACACTTTGCGCACTCAGCCTCCTTTCGCTTTCGGTGCCGATCCGATTCGAATTGCGCCCGCTCGCCGTCGGTCATTCCTAAGCCTGTTACATAAGAGAAGGTCTGCCGCCACCATTCCGGACCACCATGTGTGGGCTTGGCCGAGGAGTCGTTCGAGGAAGTCGAAGCAGCAGCGGAGGGACTTTGCGACGGCGGCGCCGGCGGTGGTAGTATGGGTTGATCAATCATTCCAGCGCGATGAGTGTTCCGTTGCGTGTTGCTGTGGAGAGAATAGCTTTGATGTTGTCAGCCAAACGCCAAGATTGGTGAATTTCTAGAAGTGCGGTCACCCCTACCTTGTACTACATAGAGTGGGGCCTCAGCCTTGCGCTCAAGTTTCGCTGACTCGCAGGCCTTATCGTTCGCAAGGCTGATTCTAAGTTAGCCCCTGCCCCGCAAGTGCGGGGTTCGTCCACCAGCGTGAGTGTGAGTAAAGTGGTGACGTCCATCACTAAATGCCTAGATAGGTCCTCTGCTTTATGGTGTAGAGTAAGTGTATAAAGGGACTAACTAAAACGATTGACTATTAATATCATGCAGGGTCTAGCGCACAGTGCACAGAGCAACAAAATGAATCCTTCCACTCCCACTACTATTACTCCGTCGCACTCGTCGTCTACTTTGAACCTCCTTGACGGCCATAACCATAAAGATATGAGGGGAAACAGATCTCTCATTATCGTTATCAAACTTGGTTAGTATTCTGCTCAGACGGAGCGACGGACCAGCGCTCATATTTTTCATCGTCCCACAGGAACCTCATCCATTTGCGACGAGAAGACCCACGAACCTTTGCTCTCGAACCTCTCGCTCATTGCTGAGACTTGCATCCGCCTACGAAGAGATGGTCATCGAGTGATTCTCGTTTCGTCTGGGGCAATTGGTATTGGGCTGAGGCGGTTAGATCTCGCCAAACGTCCAAAACATTTGGCGGCTGTACAGGTGTGACATTATCACAAACTTGAATCCGAAGTCACCTTACAAAATGTACAGGCAATTGCAGCTGTTGGTCAATGCCGACTGATTGCCCTATGGGACGAGCTCTTCTCGCACCTTCGACAACCCGTGGCCCAGATCCTGCTCACTAGGAATGATATCGCGGATGTTAGTTAGTATACCAAATGTTGCTTGTTCGGCCTGACACCCTAAAGCGAACACAATATCTCAATGCGGCAAATACCTTGAACGAATTGCTCACCATGGGAATCATTCCGATTGTGAACGAAAACGACACCCTGGCTGTCACTGTCAGTAGCAAAATTTGCTAAATGTTGAGTGATTATTTATGATTGTTGACCTGGACAGGAAATCAAATTCGGAGACAATGATACACTATCTGCCATTACGGCTGGAATGGTTAATGCTGACTATCTTTTCTTGATGACAGACGTTGACTGTTTATATACGAATAATCCACGGACTCATCCAGATGCCAAGCCGGTCGAAGTTGTCGAAGATATATCGAGCCTTGAGGTTGATGGTATCGTTTAACCGCTCCCCAAACAATTGATGGGGTGCTTGTTCTAAGTATTGCATAGTCTCGTCGGCTGGCTCCAGCTTAGGCACGGGAGGAATGTCCACCAAACTCACGGCAGCTCGATTGGCTACATCGGCTGGAGTGACTACAATCATCACGCGGTCATCGACTCCAAGCAATATCTTCCATATTGTGGCATACGTTCAGTCTCAAAAGACAGAATCTGCAGAGTCTACGCCAGCACTGTCGCGAAATACAAGCTCTCCCGCATTGTCGTCGCTGGCAAACCCTCAGGACTCTGTGGCAACCTCAACGCTGTATTCACCAACCCAGATTCCAGCCGCTGTACAGGAAAATGTTATCATCAATCCAACACCACGCCCGCAGTATCCTCTGCATACACGCTTTGTGGCAAAGCCTCGTGCAATACGCGATCGCTACTTCTGGATCTTGCACGGTCTTAAACCTCATGGAACATTAGTCATTGACGAAGGCGCCTACCGTGCTCTCACAAGACGTGACAAGGCTGGATTACTGCCAGTTGGCGTTCTTGACGTGCAAGGCACGTTCGCGCAACAGGAATGCGTTAGTGTTCGCGTCGGGTGCCATATTGAAGGAGGTGGATTCGAAGTACTTGGTCCTGAGGTTGGAAGGGCACTGGTTAATTATACAAGTGTGGAAATTGAAAGGGTGAAAGGACAGAGAAGTAGTCGGATCCAAGAACTTCTGGGTTATGCTGGTACGTATTTTCTAGCTTGCGGTGTAAGTATGGCTGATTGACTTTGCGTAGACTCAGAATATATTGCGTATCGGGATAATACAGCGTTTTTTGAACACACTAATTAGGAGTTGGTGCATTACTGAAGTATCTTAGGCGTCATTGGGGGTGGTATTTTTCATGACAATAATAGATCACAATAGCTTACTTACAATGCTAGACTGCAGATGATGTGATTTTTGCGCATACATTACTGAAAGGGGGGTTTTCCTCTGCTGTGTATTTCCTGAATGAAGGACATTCACAAAGAGAAACGATTTTGCTTAACACAGTCTACCGCTAACGTCTGAGACAGCGATCTCCGAAGGAAGATCAGCAGCCAAGGCCCAGTGGGAGGCCGACAAATGCAGTAAGCACTTCGGCTACAGACTGAAGGGCAGAGCAGGCAATAGGAGACCTATCCCAATGGCAAGTGCAAAGTCATTGGCAACAAGATTCTACCAACAAAAGTGCGGTCATGCACCTGCCAGAGCATACCTGAAACGATTCGGGCACTGAGAGGATGACAAGTGCTGATGGTGCGGGTGAACGGTGGCCCAAACACGGGAGCATCTCCTCTGGCACTGCAGCCGGTGGAAATACCAGCAGCAGGAGCTCTGGAAGAAGGTGGGAAAGGCAACGGGCTGGAAAGCTGGCCGATGCCGGTGGGCACAGGTGTCGGAGCTGTTTTCCATGGAGATATGTGACAAGGCTGTGATGGACTTCCTGGCGGCCACAGACGTCGGGAAGTTCCCGCCGTGGTGAGGCATGGAGGCCAGAGTGGCCAGTCTTTCTTTTGTCAGCAGAGACAAAGGGTAGTAGGTGGGAGCTCCGCCATCTAACCGGCTCGCCCGGAGGCAGAGGGGATAAGGGCCTGTCATACTCTAACTATAGTAAACACAGTATGAATAAACAACAACAATAACAACAACAACGTCTAAGACAGCCAGGTAGGATAAAACAGGAAGTCGGATGTCCGTGCGTGGATGGTATACCCCGCATATCTTACCCCGCCCTGTGTACGCACTTTCACCTACACCTCCGCACAATACAATGGCATGACTTAAACCATGGAGAGCAAAATCGAAGATTATGAAAGAGTGTATTGAGCATGCACTACTCAAACAAAGAAAGAAGGCATCTTCTTTTGGAACATTGTGGTGGAATTTGGCGTATTGGCTTCTATCCTAAATGACAGAGCACAGGGTAACAAGATTCAACAAGAACATGAACATCAGCAGACACTTCCTCCCAGCACTGAAAAGGTATTACAAATGTATATGGCACACATATCAGAATGTGGATTTTGATTAAAATTGGAGTAATTTAAGGCTGCACTACATTTGTATTATTTGCCACAATAATACTGATTTAAGTATCTACTACTATAGCAACTGCAGATGCTAAATACTGTGAATTATAGGATGAAAATAGGATGAGAATTCCGTCCAAAAACCATCTTATTCAAGTACAAAGATGGGATTTCTTATACTCTGACAATATTATAGTATATAAATTGTGTTGTTTCTACTACTCCACTACAGTTTAAAAAATACCTAAATGGATATTCAGTAATATAATACCTAACTGAACTGTAGCTTTTCAGGGATTCTAGGTGTATCTTGGAGAAGATGAAGTACAATTTTACAATTGGCATATTTTAGAGCTCATTAGACTCTTGCAGTAACTTCCAGTATTGCTTCACTAGTAGAAATGACATTACACAACATGTAACTCACAGGCAAGCTGTTTTTGGGGCTGTAATTGATAACATATTTGATGTGTAGCACTATGATGTTCTTTGAACCTGTGCATTGACTAGATTACTATGATACATATGCAATTATCTGTCCCTGATACTATATATCATATGGCATTCAACACAACTGCCAAGTACACGTCATGTCGGGAAAACCTTCAGTGCAACCATAACCGACATATAGTATCCCTGTTACCACTGTATTAAGGTTGCTTCCTATACATTATGACTGCCTACCCTGTACTTTGGCCATTAGAGCAGAGTTATGAGGATATTATGCAGGTGTTACCATATCTAATATCGAATTACAGAATGAAGCAAATTTCTCATACTGCATGCATTCCATCAACCCCTTTTTTCAATTGTCATCTCCACCACCATCACCATCACCGCCATCACCTTCACTACCATCACCATCACCACCATCACCATCACCACCATCACCATCACCACCATCACCATCACCACCATCACCATCACCACCATCACCATCACCACCATCACCATCACCACCATCACCATCACCATCATCACAATCACAAGCATCAGGTATTTTACACATCGATTATTCTTCAACACACTTTATATAACACCCCCCTATGAGCGAAGCCCGATCCACCACTACCAGCTTGCTCCCAGTGATGCCAGTTTCACCGCTCAGACCAGCGAAGCCCGATCCACTGCTACCGCATCAGCACCGACCATAGTTTCCGTCAGAAACACCCGTGTGTTCTGGACGGCTCTGATGGCTCTGACAGAACCTCGTACCATCTGACAGAGAATTACACGCTTTGTGTTGCTTATGTACCTCCTTTACATTGCACACTGAATTCTGGTGACGTGTACACACGATCAGAAAGACACATGTGTTACAATCTTCACAGGGGCTGCAGAGATGCTGAAGCCATTTACACAATGCGTGGCGATGGTAATGCCTTTCTCCAGCCGAGTGCCACATTTTCATCAGCAAAAAACATTTCCGTCTGGGCGGACTGGCTGCGTCAGAGTGGACGCGCTCCGTCAGAGCCGTCAGAGACACCCCGGTGGCGGATTACTCCGCGCCCAGCGTCAATACCACTCGGCGAGTTGCATATCGCCCTCCGATCGCCGTTTCGCCATTTCTTCTCGCTCTGTCGGTCTCCTATTTTAAACAAACACTCTGGCGTTGTGGCCAACTGTGACCATACGTCGGAATGGGTTCATTGTGTACACGCTTGCATCGGGATTGCAATGCATAAGGATCCA
>Ga0307515_10001243_pt1 | contig 58110 bp, 42 predicted proteins | sample 17_EM_MG_FD_194513 | JGI IMG/M metagenome (GOLD analysis project Ga0307515, IMG submission 194513) | Populus trichocarpa ectomycorrhiza microbial communities from riparian zone in the Pacific Northwest, United States - 17_EM | ecosystem: Host-associated > Plants > Roots > Unclassified | place...
CCCTCCGCAACGGCATCAGGGTCCTATCAATCATCCTTTGATCCATATGATTTGTCCAGCGATGATGAGGAATACTTAACGCCTAACAATGTGCCTGAGACGACACCCGGACGAAGCGATGGCACAGCCCACTTATTGACCGCCGCCAGGCTCTATTTGAATTCGCCGCCTGAAGCACCACAGAACTGGGGACAAATTAATCCAAATCTCAATGAGTACCACTCCGACCCAATGGGGATTAGCAGTACATTTTGTATACCGGACATCACTGATTGTTGGCGCCAACTGGAGGAAACACACTCAAAGTATGCAAATCTCTCCAATGTGGCTCACGACATATTCTCTATCATACCACATGGTGTCGGAGTGGAGGCCAGTTTTCCCTTGGCCAAGGTGTTATTGGGTGGAGGCAGTCAAAAACCACAGGCGAGACCATTCGCGAAAAAGTCGTTGTCAGGCAGTTTGCTCGAGCCAATAACGGGATTTTGGCAGGCACTAACCGAGATTTGGATACCCCACACACCAAAAATGGCTCGGCAATGAAGAAAGAGGCGGAGGAAAGGAAATTGCACAGAACGGTCAAAGTTCACGACATTTTGGAGATGTGGCAGGGCAGCCAAAATCTACGTGCGACCCAGAATGAATCTCGCACTCAAGACAAGCAGATGACCACCGTACGATACATTTCGGACACTGAAGAGAGCGTTAAAGCATCCTGGTCACTCTTTCAACATGATGCTGCGGCTGCATTTAAATTGTCAGAAAGATCACCTTTGCCACCAGCTTTGTCTGCAAAGGACCTCACTGGAGAACGAACTCCGATCTTAAATGTCCGCCAAATCTGGAGAATCAACCGTCATCCAGTCGAAAGCGATGACGATAGCACACCTGAAAGCATTTCGGACACCAATGATTGGCCGAACTGGAATGGCGACTTGGAAAATCCAAATGACAGCGAAGATGATTGTGCAGCAGACGATGAATCCGATATAGGCCCCAACAATGGCATTGAGGATCCGGAATGCCCAGAGCAGCAGGATGTGAGCGCCGGGCCAAATGTGCCCGGATTGGTTTGGCCGACACGGAAGTCAAAGAGACAGGCTGAAAAGGTGTTGGTGACGGTCAATGCAGTTGAAACACGGAGACACAAACGAGGGAAGAAAAAGTAGGACGGAATGCATCAATGGTTCACCAGGTTTATGTAGCTTGACCGAGAGTTTCAGTTAGAGATATATTATGGGCGAATGGTAAGAAGTAGATCGTGAATATCAGTTCATAAATAGATGTATAGCAGGCGCAATGAATCTTTGGGCATGATGCATCATTTTTAGCCGTGTGAGAGTGAACAGTGCAAGATTATTACGCCGCTCGGCTTTGCCACAGGGCTGAGTCTCAATCAGGCAGATTAACAGCCGATCAAGTCAAATCAGGATGAAATCAATTGTCGACAGCAGCAGATGGTGAATGGACAATACATTGAAATGAGCGTCAACAGAGCATCAACGACTTTTGGCCTTGCATCTTGGAAATTGCATAGGCTGTGCGGTGACATCACGCCATAATCGTGCTATCGGCCGCCTGTCTAGGCAAAACCTCTTGCAACAACATCGCTACTATGTCCTAAAAATGAGCGTCAACGGAGCGTCAACGACTTTGGGCCTTCTATCATGGAATATCCTAGCGTTGTGCGGCGACAATAGGCCATAATCAGATTATCGGCTGCCTTTCTAGGCAAAAACAATAGCGACAACATTGCTACTATGTCCTAAAAATGAGCGTGAACGGAGCGTCAACAATTTTTAGTTTTGCATCTTCGGTTAGTTATGTTCCGATTAGTTGTAGACATCCATTGATGGGATATTGGCAGCGTTTACAGGCAAAAACAACAGCGAGATTCTCCCTGCGGCATCCTGAAAGTCAGCGTCAACCGAGCGTCAACAGTTTTAGGACTTGCATATTTCGTAATCAAGGCATCGCACGGATCTTCACGTGCGTAACTGTATTATTGACCGCCTTGCTAGGCAATAATAGCATATATCGAAGGTGAACACAGATACCAAATTAATCGATATTACACGCTCCGCAACAAGCAAAAGCACATTGTTGGTTGCTGAAAATACGATTTTGATAAGATACTATTAACACACTGCAAATACAACAGCCTTATATGAATCTATAGATGGACCCGCTGGGCGACCAGCTGACAACCCGCCCAATTCAGACAGGTTGGGAGTTTACCATGGAACCGTACCCGAGTGGGCAGTTCGGGTTTATTGACCACCCGGACCGCCACTATGGCAATTGTGCGGTTTGGACCCGGACCCGGACCCGAATTGAGGGTCCGGAACCGTTGCTAACACTAGAACTGCCCAAACACCAACAGTCATCCCTCCTCAAGAGAGTATCCCAGTCTAACCGTGGACCATCTGCCCGTGCACTGGTCCTTCCCAAGAAGTCTAGTGGAGACCAGAATATTTCACAACCCAAGGCCAGTAGTGATCAGAACATTCACCAACACCAAAAGGCTACTTTGGAGGTTGCGAAATGGTTCATGGAGGCAATCGTATTCACAATGACTCCTTGGCCAATATTATCCGATCTCAATTACTCCATAGTTGAAGAAGCTTGAAAACTAGCAATTGAAGCCCAGGATCATCAGCAGGCATTAGCAGGTGCACCTGTAGGTATACCATCTGTGTGTCAATTGCCCTGTGGTCCATCTCTCAGAATAAATCCGCAAACACAAGAAGCTGTGAGTCTTGAGTTCTGTTTAATGCTCCTCTATCAGACTTATGGAGATTGACTACTCCCGAAAATATGCATAGTGGAAACTGAAGATTGGTACCACTCTAGGACAGTTGGCCGATTGGGCACCTCGAACTGTTGTCAGCAGTGACCGGATGGATATGGGCTCGGAGACTGAGCTTCGGATCAAGGTTAGGGAGCTCCGTTTTGATGATGCTTACCTCTCCAAGGTCGTCGATGATAAGAAGTCATGGTTCAACCGAATGGATGTGCTTGATATCATTTACGACCAACTTTTCTTCACCGCCAATAGCTTGGGGCGCGAGCCAACAACATCACAGTATTTCCACCCTCTTGCTCCTCAGACCTTAGTACTGGCAGCCGCAGCTATTCATTGTGCGCAGTCTGAATACGCCAGTGAAAAGAAGGCCACAGTTATGTTTTCTCAAGATGAATGTCGAGGTACATTTGGCCCATCCACTGTGTTCAATTTTACTCTAGAAGCTACTACACAATCAATCACACATCAGCGGCCACTTCATACCCCCACCCCCCTGTGGCGCAACTCCACTAGACTAAGTGCTCCTCAATCCTTGTCAGGGCTCCTCAGCCTAGATTGAACCTCTTCTATTTCATTCTGCAGTCAATTCCTCCTCTCTCAGCGCTCCTCTATCCCGTTGCACACTAGACCCCCCTTTCCGCACTCCTCAGCCCGGGATGGGAGCTTTTCAATTCCCACCGGCCCTCCTATAATGTATCCCATACTCCGTTCCCACCGCTTTTGGGCGCTCCTCCGCTGGGATAAGCACTTCTCAATCCCATCGGTGCTCCTCGGCCTGGATTGGCTCTCCTCTATTTCGTTCCGCGCTCCTTAACCCCCCCCCACCCCTCTTTTGGTGCTCCTCAATTTGAATCTGCACTCCTTAACCCTTCCTGATTCAGCGCTGCTCAGCTTAGACTTGACACTCGTCTTTTTCATTCCGCTCTTCTCCAACACCTTTTGTGTTACTCCTCTTTTCCACACAACACTCCCCATCTTGGCGCTCCTCTTGTCCCCTGGTAGTTGTTCCCATTTTTCATCTGAATGTATCATATAGCCTCTCATACCCCCATTTAGATTCGCAGCTAGCTAACATCTCATTACACCTTTGTTAGATATCACAAATCGAGCGAGACGACATTGGAATTCCATTTCATCCACTCGCCAGGAACGGATAATCAGCAACTACAAGGAGCGCCTCTAGCATCTTTGCGCCGTTGATGAATTGTGTGTTCCAGCTTTTGTTGGCCCTGATGAGATGGGAGAAGTAGTGGATGACATCGACAGCATATTTGATTGATATGTTTCGATCCCTGAATAGGCTTATTGTTTCGGTGCACCCATGTTCATGTGTGAATCTCTCACCTTTTTCCTTCGTTTCCTCGATGTAGCGAGGCACAAAATTAAATGTTAAAGAAGATGACGGCTAGTATGATTCAGAAGTGATCATGAAGAACCATCCATGTATCACATTCGCTGTTGAGGGAAGTCGATTGCTGATGTACATCCGAAGAGTCTCAGATAACGCCTGCAGTTCTCTGAATGAATATCCCTACGAACCCAGGCATCTCTCAGAGTTTGTATGTGATTCCCGCGTTGGTTCGGCAACACTCCCAGGTGCACCTCAAGTTCTCTCCGGCACTCTGACATGCTCCCAAACTTATCCCAATTACTCCCATTGTACTCCTGTAACAGTCATCAGAGATCCCAGTTACTCTGAAGGCCGCCCGGAATGCCCTCCTAGGGTCACATACTCCCCTGTAATTGACGCTTCTAAGTTTACACTCCACATCCTCTCAGACACTCCTGGAGGCTTCCAGAAACTAAGATACATTTTGCTGATGTTAATTGAGCCCATCAAGCGGCAACCAAAGGGTCAGATGATAATTGGCAGAGGGCAAAAGAGCGATAGAAGCGCAAAATCCATCAGGTGACACGTGATAATCGCAAGCTTTGTGAGAAATTATTACAACATTATCAGTCACAATTATTGCAAGAAGTCGGGACTAAGGTAACCGGTCCCAAAAACACATTCATTAAATAACTTGCTACAATGAAGGCTGCTGCAGCTGATGATGATTACAGGGTGGCAAACATGACCACTGACAAGGGTGTGGACTTTCAGTTCCATCTATCCAATGCTAAGCCTGATACCACCTCCTGAAGTATTGCTGATACTGACCGCACTGTGAATCAGCTGGATAGTGAGATTTATGGAATCATTTTGAATGAGCAGACGCAGTTCAAGATGACATTGTCCATCTGCGTGGCTATATTTGATGCTTGCTGGCAGGCACTCCGAGTTCAGGAGCTCCAGAAAACAATCGAACAGCATGTGAGCTATATCAGAAATGTGAAGATGAGTCTGATGAGCCATATATTAGAGCGAATTTGGTGAATGGGTTCTGGCAATGATTTCACCACTGATATTTCTGAACAGCACATTATCAGAAATGTGAAAGAGTCATATCAATCTACCCACAAAGTCAATTACATTGGACACATGCTTATGCACAATGACTGGTGTACTGAACCTGACTATATGGAGGAGACACTGTTGTATTGCGCCCTTTACGGCAGGTACAATATTGGCTTTGCAATAGTTTGCAACCTACTATCTGCTGCGAATAAACTGCAACATACTCACAGAGCCCATCTTCAATACCTCCAAAATTGACATGAAGAGCCATTTTTCCGCCCTATCACACAGCAGGTACATCATTTGAGAGGAACTAATATCTGCAGAGTGCGCAGAAGTATCAAATTCACCTCACTCAGAGTTGCATCAAGAGATTTCGGAATTCCTAACTTTGGACAGTGATTCCGTCCACAAATTGATCAGGACTAGGGACCTGAAGTTAGTGGACTGGTGCTCAGATATGGTCAAAATGTGCTCCAAGATGCTCGATTTATGACACTTCAGAACGCGGTGTCGTACTACCGTCAATCATTTCAATGCCCTACATCTGTGCAATATCTGGGACTTGATTGCAAGGTACAATATACCATTGCCAATCAAGGGATCATGCCTTAATCTCATCACATCTGGGTGTAATATATGGAAAGTGACCCCAACAACACCTTCCAAGGCCATGTTCCTTCTTATGCTGTATTATTCTTCAACTGGACTAAAGCGTATCAGATGCTACAATTTAAGGAGTGCCTGCCAGCCGGAAAAACCATCTCGACCTGCTCTAACAGGTCAAAGATGATACAACACTGGATAATAGGTCCTCAAGCTCAAGATTATGCAGTGGTGATTCCAACATAGTACAAAGATCCACATGGTTGGGCTGATTGTGTTGCCAGGTTCATACGGGTGGTCAAAGAGTCTGATAACATTCATATTGTACCTGGCAGAGCAAGTGTTGGGCAGGCACATTTGGTGCGAGAGAATGGTGTATCAGATACAATCGATAGCGTGTGGGTTGTAAATTATCATGTGGATTTAGCTACCTACTGGACAGTATACCAAGTTACAATGTCTGAATCAAGGTGTGCAGGAGGAAGATTGTTATTTGAATTGTACTATTTGATATGAACATTGTAATCATCGCTCGTGGAGAGTATGGCTCCAGGTTTGAGGTGCACCGGAATTGACTAGGAGACATGGCCAACACTCTCAATAGGTCCAAAATTTGCACATCCTAATAGTTTGATTTTGTAGCATTTTGAAGACAACTAAACACTATGCAGGATACTCTTGCATTGTATTCCACAACTTCCGGAGCATTTAGAAGCACTGGTGAAGTAGTGTCGGAACACCTGAGAGCTCATCGCTTTGCATTCAACCAATTTGGGAGCATCTGGGAGCATCTGGATGGATCAGTGTGTCTGTTCAGAGTTGTTGAGTTGTTCAGTTATGAATTCCAAACCATGTTACATTTTGCTGATGTAGGCCTGAAGCATCAACATTCCTCTCCTCATCAAAAATGACATCCCACTGTGATTATACTACTTGGAACTCCAGATCCCTTATCCTCCAGAGTGTAGTTGAATCGTGCACATAACCGACCATCATACATGACTTGGATTCTAAGTTGTATTATTCATTGCGTTGCAGCTCAGGGATATGTTGACAGGCATAGCAGCCGAAACACAACAGTTAGTTTCGAGGAGGATTGTAGCAGATTTCATTGCTGTCATTGTCTTGAGAGAACTTGCCAGATGCATGCAGCATCTCATATACGGTTGAATATGGTGCATGATAGCCATCACAGTCATGTCTTGTTGTTAGGCCTTCTTTCTGAGTTCGCTGGTGGAGGTAGACTGTGGTATCAACTTCTTCTCCCCTCACAACCAGTGGCACCTGGGTGTCAAACATTATAGATTGTGCTTTGTCAGCGATAATCTGGATCATGTGTGTGGCATCCGTAATCATATGGTGAGCTCAGGGAGGGCATGGTTTGTATGTTATTCCACAAGCAGAAAACACCAGCCAGAGGATCTTGTCGTTGTATTCTCCCTGGCCATTTTTGCACCGAAATTGTCTCACATCATATCCCATCAAGGCAACCCCCTCCTGGAGTCATTGTTTGGCTGAGTTGCATGCTTTCGACTGCTGATCAGAATGGACTCAAACAGAGGCATAGGGTGTGTAATGGTTGATCAATAGAATGTAGTAGAGATGGCCAGCGGAGGTGGACATAGAGAACAGGCCACAGACATCCGAATGTAAGAGTTCAACTGGCTTTGTGGTGAGCCTGGTCTTGACTTTGATAATCTTCTGTTTGGGCTTGGCCTGGATGCATGCGGCACATATTGAGTCATCATGTGTATACCCGTCAATTTGTGATTGTAGGGCATTACTTTGAATGTCGGCGAGATGATGATGCCATAGTCGGGAATCTGAGATAGTGAGAGGCTTCTCTGTGAGTTTCGGGAATTCGGTAGCGGGAGGATATTGAGATACTGTGCTGGATGCACTTGGAGAGGCAGTCTACAGTGAGCTTGTTGTAGGCTTGGTGGAGTGCGCAATTGATGGTAAAGTGATATGTGTGCTCAATGATGCTCATTCTCTGTTCCTCTTGATTCTTCATGAAGTGGGCTTCATAGACACACTTGGTACTACCGAACTCAGTGCAGTTGTGGGAGATATGAGATAGAGATCATTGACCAGATTGCCTGTGATGGTAATTGATGCAGATGATATGCAGCTCTGTCTGGATCCAAAGGTGGATCAGTATCTGGCTCAGTGTAATTGATTGATGTAGAGCACTGAGAGCCGGAACATCAGGCTATAGGGAGCATTCACTTTGTATTCCAGTGAAATGTTAACAAGTCTATGATGGCTTACTGTGACTTTGATGTCATCTCCAAGCTAAATGGCTATTGGCTGGTGATGTTTCTTTATTGAGTTGAATCTGGTGCAGTCATTGCACATATGGTGAGATGTTCCACAATCAATGACCCATGTAGCTGGGGCGGAGGCTTCAGTGTGTACAGTAGCATTGTCCACAATCAGATCAGGTCTTGACCTCCGGCTGTGGCATGTGGTACAGTGCCATTATGGACTGTGTTGCATTGATCCCGATCACCTGTGAAGTGGATGCAGTCAGACGTGAACTGTGGTGACAGACCTCAGCAATAGCAAGTTCATCCATCATTCATGGAGGTGTTTGTCACATCGTTTGATATGTTGTGTTCAGCGCGCTCTCACTGTCCACACGCTTCGGTGGTATGATTGTTTATTATGTGGTATCTACTCATGTGCTTCTGGCATCCGTGTTCTCGTCCGCCACAGCCAAAGACTCCACAACAAAGGACAGAGCTGCTCCAGTTGATGAATCTCCAATTTCGTTGGTTAGAGTCATTCGCTCAGCATATTCACGGATCACATTCATACCCCTCTGGCCTTGGGGGGTGGTGATCCACTGTTCAAGGATTTGGATCATGGTTTCAGCTGAATTAGATAGGGTAGTAAAGATATATGTCTTCATAAAGTCATTGGTGATATTGTTGCAGGTGCTGATCAGCTTTTCCCAGAAGCTGATTAGTTTGGTAATGGACTGGGTGACTATTTTGTCTGGTGATGGTCGAGAGGTGGTGAACTTCTACAGGAGTTGGGTGCCGCAAAGTTTCATTGAAGTATAGTCAAATCGGTCCCTGTTTGCTTCCCAAACCTCCACAGGGTCATCGATATTTTCGGTGAGTGGAAGGAGCTCATTTCAGCATCCGAGGTGTGTTAGTGGTATTGCCATACTGGTTCGGTCATGACACTTTTCTTGTGGTGGGCATAGGGAGACACTGTTGCCGACAGGGAGGAGTTCGACAGAAGTGATGATACTGTATGCTATATTGGCGACAAGCAACGGGTGAACCTTTTGCTTCTAGACTGGGTAGTTTTCCTCAGTCAGCATGGGCACATTGCCATGATCAGTCTTGAATGTTTGTTTGACATGGTTTTGAAGTGGAGGAGGTTAGTGTTGAAATACTGATTGCTAGAAGCTGAATTCTATGTAAGAGGGCCAGATGGCCATATATATATAGTACGAGCACGTACGTACTTATCTAAATGTAGAGACAGCTGAGCTCTGTCAGCTTGTATCAGATTCATCTCTGCCAGCACTTATCAGAGCTGGCCCCATCAGCCCATATGAGAGCCAGCCATGTCACCTGGTATGAGAGCCAGCCCAGTGAGCCCATGTGAAATCTATTTATACAACGGTTAGGAAGGTGATGATGGAGTGTGATAGATGGTGATGGTGTTGCAGCTGATGAGCAGGGATGATTGTGACTGGGATAGGGTTTTGAGGCTCTGTTAAGATTGTAAGATAAAAATAGTAGTGGGTGCCGGGCTCATAACTTGTTCATATAGTGATGAATAGACAAGCTTGATTGTATTCTATCTAAGAGGACCACAAGGCCAATATATTTGAAAGTGGAAGTACGGCCAAATGCTATCAACCCATGTCAGAGTCCACAGTCATCCCCGGCCATATGTGACATCACCATATCCAGTGATACAAATCATCACCATCTCCAGCCGTTGATGCCATCACCATCTGTGGCCATACAAGACATCTCCGTCTGTGGCCTTATGAGTCATCACCATCTCTGGCCATACAGGACACCTCTAACTTGGGCCATATGATACACATCTCCAGCTGAGACCTGTATATGAACTTGCTTTCATTCAAATCCCAAATTCACTGATGTTAATACTAACATTAAGAATGTGTTGTATCTGCTACCCATGCCACACAAACAATAGAAACTGATGATACTTAGTTGACACTAACTAACCAGTCAAGATACTTTATACTCAATTGCCTGATAGCAAGCTAGAGGTACAATTGGTTGTAATAGCTGGTGATGCTATTATATTGCAGTGTAAAGGGGTACAGGTAGAGGTAATGACTGTTGCCAACTTGATGTTCATTAGCACATTGAAATCACATTGCACTGGGTGGTTTACCTTTCAAATACTCATTCTGAATTCTGAATTATCATTCTATAAGTTAACTTCTACTGGTAACAGTAATTCACTGTTGATTTGATCAGTACTGCGTGTATATCTGGTACAATGTGATAACTACGATTGTAGCAAAAGTAAAATAGTCCAGAAGCCATATATATACCTTCCAGCCACACTGGTTGAACCCAACGTTTCTTGCAAGGATGTGTCGATACTAACTGCAGTATTAGGAGCTATACTGTATACATTGCAATGGTGAAGGAGTATTCACAAGTGATTTGGAAAGAATCTAAAGTGGCAGAAGTTCCTTCTGAATGCCACATAGTTTGAGAATTCTAATTGTCATACTTTGAAGTAGCTGAGACCTCTGTGCAGGTCTCCTGAAGTACTCTACACGTATAATGTTACTTTACCACTGCAGTTCCTAGACTCCCATTTCCAGATGCCATTTGGTCGATTATACTTGACTGGTTTACACAAGTATAAAACAATTAATACAGGATTTCATGATATAGTATGTATTTTCCATCTATAACTGTCTATTACCTATTTATCTATCTATCTAAGCACTGAACAAAAATCTGAACAGACTATACTTGGTGTTTGAGCGATAATTGATGATGCATATGCAGATAGCTATTATGTAAAGCTGACAATACACTTAAAGTACAACTTCACGCAAATGAATAGGGAATAGTAAAGGAGGTATGGACATGAACGCAGAGGCTGTGATCTTGTAGACAAGGGAATACATTACAGAGTATGATCATGCAAACTGTAAGGAAGTATTCAGGTAAATTTGACCATTGACTTGGAGGCAATGATATATCAGATTTGAATATGGACTTGTTGGGAGCAATCCAGTGAACATTGGGATGCAATTTGACATGGTGATTGAACAAGTTTGGAGATGTACTTGGTTGGCATGATGGTGTCAATGTGGAGGCAGCAATCAAGTTAACTTAGATATTTACTTGGAGGCCATAATAATGCTGATTTGGAGATACCCTTTGCTGCTGCAATTGGGTACACTAAAACATACACATGGATAGTATAACATTTTAGACAAGGCTGTTAACTTCAAGGGGGTTCATTCAGAGATAGTTGATCAAATGGTGGTTGCTCTTTAGGTAGTTAACCTAAAGGTGTTATATTTGAGAGCAGTTGATCTGAAGAAAGTCTTGATAAATACTAAGTTTCCATTCATTGGTTCAGTTGCAATTCTGAGAATACCACCGGTAGACTTTAGCTTTTTCCATGTGCATAGGTGAATATGGTCAACCAAGAGACACATGATTGGGTGGAAGATATAACAATACCTGTTACTCTCTTCATTGGTTAATTCATATTTCTGTTAATATAGACCAGAAATTGGCACAATGTGCTCAGAAATACAAGATAAGTACTCAGTGATATGACATGTGGAACCATCTGATAGTGGAAGACAGTCCACCTTGGGTGAAATCTTGTACTTGGTGTTTACTTATACTAACACCATAGAAAGATGGACGGAACTTACTTAACTTCATCTTCTGGATTGATGATTGAGTTGTGAATAAGAATACCATAGAGAAAAAAGGGAGATGAGAGGAGATTGGTCAAAATTTAGGAGAACCTGGAATTTGAGAATTCCGAGTGCTACAGTCAATGTATTAAAAACAGTATGGCATCTATTGATCTACCAGGTATTAGTATTATTAGAAGAGATTCAAAATCTGATTGGGTAGATTGTACTTCTAATTTCCCACATTGTTTTACATCCTCCCATATCATCCTTATCTTCATCCCCCTTCTATTGCTTTTATCTAAAACTATAATAGCAGTACAGAACACCAAGTTAGGTTATTTCTCTCTATCTTTCCATACCATAATGCCAAGTTAAAGCTAATATTCAGCATCAACCCAAGATTGACAGTTTCCCAAACCCGGCAGACCTCTTGATATCCTTGTGACAGTTAGTGGACTGCTTAATTCCAACCTCCATCCGGTTCTCTAGCAGCACTCAACTGTACAGTTGAGTGTGCTTTCATTTTTATTATTACAAGTTGATTCAAAGATAATCTCTCAGCACCTATTACTTTTCCCTTCTGATAACCTGCCTTCAGATCTATTATATGCAGCTCTTCATCTATACAATTGTAATGATACCTTGTTACACTCACACAATTGTATGTTGACCAATCCATAGTGTCTCAATTTCTATTTTGTCTCCCACTACATTAACTTCCAGCAGATTGTTCACCCTTCAATGCAACTTCCAGTTCGTTCGATTATGTTCTTCAAGTTTTTCTCAACAATCACATCTTCACAAAATTCTTTTTATACCCCAACTCACTCCATCATTGCCCAGAAGTACATCTCTAAACTCAGTCAATCATATTCACCATGTGTATCTCCAAACTCTCTTGATTATGGCATTCAAGTTCAACTCCAAATTTAATTGATAGCAATCTGCTGATGTATCTCCAATTGTTTACAAGTATTGCCTACTGCAAGTCCAGATAGAATATATGTGGATTGATTGATACATAGCTGCAGGGATTGATTAATGCATACATGGAAATAGAAATTGAATATAAATATTGTAAAACTGATTAATGATTAGTAGTAACCACTATTTTCAGGTACACAAGTAGCATTTCCAAAGAAGATGTCACTTTTCCAAGGCTGCTCTGCCATAATTTGTTATGCTCTCAAGCTTGTCGCCTGCATTCTTAGATGCTCCCAAATCGACCATCCACAATTGAATATACTCACAACATCGGCACCAGTCCTCCACTATTCTTTCAGAGTCGTTACAATTACTCCCAGGTACATCAGAGGGCTAATACATTGGCCTATTTAACACCATGATTTAACCATTGATACATTCTGATTTTGCAACTCCCACACACTCCAAGGGCTTTCTGGTAGCAAATATACATTTGCTGACAAAATGACTTGATTCCACATTGTATGACTATCTAGCTCTACCTAGTAGACAAATTTTATTTACCTAAAGTATGCAACAAATATATGATTGATACTAGAATCTGCAATAGAGTTGATTGAACATGATCAGAATTTGACAAAATATTCTACTGGGCACATTATTTCAGAATAAGAAAATGAAATTTTGAAATTGAATTGAGTACAAGTATATATAGTTGAAAACTCAATTGCCATTTGGCTGACTATATCCAGTACAAGTTTAAAGATAATATGGTCACCATATCTACTTCAATTTCATTATCCAAGGACTGTTAGCCAATAGACAAGATACTGTAATGCTATGCAATCCACTAATATGAATAGTAAGAGCTGTACATTGCTAACTGTCCAATAGATGGTAGTTGTTACCATTCAACCAATTCTGTATCATTGCCAAATTGTAGTATATAATAAATATTTCGCAGTAAGTATTTTAACATTTTGCTTTTGGTAGAACTTGAAACAAATTGTGGTAAGCTAATTGGTAGCTATGCATGTCTATTGGCTAGGTTGCCAATACTGCAGAATATTATACTAACCAATTAAATGGACTTCAATTTATGATAGCCATTTCTTTGTAGTATATATTAGATGCAATTAGCAAATAATACTTTCTTTGACCTGGGCTTCCATAGATACTCATTACACTGGATAATAATAATATCAGTTGTAACAAATATCTTAGTGTAATTATTTCAACTCCATCAATAGATGCACTGAATATCATAATACCTTCCACTGTTAGAGCTTTATCGAAGTCAGAGCTTGAATCCAGAGGTTAGCAACACTCCACTGTTGATCTCATTCCACAGAGTATTTAACTATATTATCCATGGTTGTATTTTCAAGTTACTCTTTCATCTTCTATTTTATTTGAATATCTAACTATATATCTTTACCACTTTGACTATTATATTAATCACCCTTTGAAGATTATAATCTTCTCTCAATTTCTCTTCTACTAAACATTCATCATTCTCCTATCCATCTTCATTATTATTCCCACTTTGTAATATATTGATATTTGTATTATTATCAGTAATAGTTACCAGCATTTTGTGAAATATTTCTTCAACTTTACAAGCTGCTATCTTACCAATATCATTCTCCGGCTCTTGCAGCATTGCACTATCTATATCTGTATCCCTCTGGTTTACTGCTGCAATTTTTCTATATACAATATCCTCAATGTATTAATTTTTATCTTCCTTGCTGCAGAGTTTGTTTTACATACAAGTATAATGTTAGATTCTTCTTACAGTACAGACAACAAACTAAACTGAGTACTTGAAACCAATCAAGAGTTGTAATTAAAGTGTATTCAATTTACTTAATCTTGTTAGTTCCTCCGGTACGTGCATGATGGGGTATATTTGCCAGCCAGAATCTGCGACATATTGCTTTATTATATTTGTACTTCTCAGTTGACTTGCCAGCAAAATAATCAATACTATCGGAAACTAGATGTAGAAATATTTACATCTTGTTCTATATATAGTGAAAAGTTTCAGGTTGAACTAAATGCTTATTTGGTTACTCTTACTAACAACAAAATACCTGCACGAACTATTCAATACAATACCATACCAACTTTCAGTATTCTGTATAATCCCTATTATTTGCTAATACATTGCAAATTGTTATACATCTAATATATCAAACGTGAAATCTACCTTATCAAAGACAATACTACCTGCTATTTACTACTATACTAATATGTAAACTCAGAAACAACAAATATTTTACACATAGCATTTAGCAATCTTTTCAATCTTTAGCATGCTGGGGTAAAGTTTATTAAAAAATACAAAATGAGAGGATTTTACAAAGGTAGCAATAAATTTGGAAATAAACAATCTTATAATCAGATATTGTAAGCCTTCAGTTTAGTGGAGAATACAGCAGTGGCATATACACTCCAGTTATTAACATTTACCAATTTACCAAAGCAATAACAATTCTGTACAAGATTTTAAACCAGTCTGCAATCAAGAACAGGCAATAAAGAGATGTTAAACCTTAGCAATCTATTGTAGATAATTTTTTAAATCTTTTAATGACCACAATACCTGCTACTTTGTGAAATAAAATTGAAGATAGAGAAAAGATATTTAGAATACAACATACAAAACTTGAAAAATAAAAGAGTCAGAATGTTAAGCAGCATGGTAATAAGTTGCTAAAAGTAGAGAATAAATAATGTTTAGCTATTAACTATTCAAATGAACTACCTGGCTGGTATAATTCCAAACAATTGATAGTCTATAATTTTGTAATATGCTAGCGAAACGTCAGTAATGAACCTTCCCTGAGATATTGCCTTCAAAAATCAACACTAAAGTGAAATCCATCTTCTATAGCTGTTGATCTGGATAATAACTACAGTAACACTATATGGCAGGCTAAATATGTACAAACAAATCATCAAGAGCATGTCATGTGATGGTTACAGAGTGTTACGCATCTGACAGAAATCACTTCTTACAGCAGAACAAAGACAGACAGGAGAAATATCGATTTAATACAAAACATCTGTATTCGAGTTATGAAAATTCAGATGTTCACCTCTGATATACTAAAGTACATACCAAAAATCAGAGTATAGAACATATCACGCCTAATACTTTATCAATACAATTGAAATTTATTTGCCAGTTCTGTATTGTATACTCTTGGGTAATTGAGATTTATAATATATATCTCCAACTCAAAATGAATCTCATATCTACAAGATTATATACATTGAACTATATGATGTGCAATTGTCAATCACACCTATAGGAGCTATGTTACAAGTATAAAATACATATATTAGGAATGGCAAAGTAATGGATACAATTATATAAATATTCAGAAAGGTGACAACAATATATAATAACTATCATCTAAATTTCTTGGAACTCATTTGATAGACTGTCTCTCCACAGAATATTCTTTATATAGCAGATACTAATTCTTAGTTTTCAAATATACTCAACTGATTTAACTAATAAAACAATTTCTAGTATTGTTTTCTTCTATTGTATTGGAACTAAATCCCTCTGGATATTACAATGAGAATAGAGGAGCAATGAGAAAAATATTCAAATTAGAATTCATTATTAGCTACAGTATGCAAGTTTTCAAAATCATAATGTCTTTATTTCATCTATTGAGAAAATAAAAGTGGTTTAATGGTAGTTTCAACTTTCAATAGATTTCTGATCCAGCAGCAACTATAGCCAACATTTCTTTAATTGTTGTCAATATCAATGTTAGAACAGTCTAAGCGGTACTTTATCTACCGATACAAATATCATCTGGAATATGTACATTTACCCAAGGTACAGTTGGTGACTGCAGCAGTATAAACTATAGTTATACCAAGTCTGAGTGTATTGAAAAAAATGATATAAGTATTGTAACAGCTTTAAGCTAGTACTAACCATGTTACATTATTAGTGCTAGATTGCTGCAAGGTACAAATGTTCACTTATCCAGATTTCCTTTGAATATTCAAACCAAATACATTAGTTTGCAGTTACAACTTGTCAAGTTGTGAACCAATATTAGATATTCACTAAATACAGATTGTATTAACTGTACCATCTATTGGTTTGTATTCCAGTAGCTTGAAATATATTAGTATCATTTTCCAGCTAGTAAACTGGAATCTATCTATTATCTTAATTGTTATATACAAATAAAATAGTCCTATATTCTTTCTTTAATTTGAATGCAATATGTTAATCTCTAGGTTTGTTCTTTATCAACTTGGATGTATACTCTATATTCTATAACCAATTAATTGTTTGTTTATCACTTCATAGTTTAATCTACTAGAAATCATATATTTGTAGTCCAAATTACCATGATATTTCCAAAGATTGCTTACTATACTCCAGAGAATGCAGAAATTGATACTTACTAGATTAAAGTAAAGTTGACTGAATGTAACATTAAAAATTAGCTTAAATATTGATTATGAATATTCAATAGTACAAGGTAGATTGGATACTGTATGTATCAATACTAGTTAAGATTACTTTACATATAATATATAACAATTATATCTACATCTTACATTACAGTATATTTGCTTTCCATAGTATATAGTTGAATCAAATATTCTGTGATTTTTGCTTCACACAAGGTTGTGTAAATATCATGTTATTGCAAATTTCAGCAAATATGATAGAAGAGTTGCCTCTTGATTTAAACTTTTACTAACTGTAAACTGTAGGCATTCAAAATAGACTCCCTCCGCCGTGAGGAAACACTATCGAAGCCACAACTTAGACTGATAATCTGAGACTTCGGAAAGCTATTCATTATATTTTAGGAATTTTCTTGTAAAGTTCTATAGATGGTGCCACAAACAGGGAGTAATAGATAGAGCTGCTCATGTGGGGGTGTAATTTTCCTATTTGTAATTCTGCAACTGAAAATGTCGATTTGACTAAGAAGTCATTATCACCCCAATACGTGCTACTGACTTGTACTTGTCAAGTACAATGGAGGACACACTACAGGTGAAATTCGCAGATTGATACTAAATATGAACCATAGATCATCGAAAACACAGTGAATCACAAGCCATAACTCTCTCACCCCAGATATCCCACCAATCCTGTTCCTTAAACCTCTGAGCTTTCAGGACCATTCTATCTTCCACTCTATCCTGCCAAGGTGTCACCTATATGGTGTTAACAACACTCTGACATTCTAAACTGATTCTCAGCCTATAGTAGTACCCTTCCAGATTTTGTGTCCTTATTACACACCTTCACTCTTGGAGGGTATGGCATCACACAGCAACAAGTATTCTACAGCTTAACCCAGGAAACAATTACTAGAGGGTCGTAGGAAGTAAAAGGGGGTCTCTATGTTAGAACCAAGGGTTTGGTTGGCAATTGCATTGTATATAGGGATTCATGATTTACCTGTATTAAGAAATGGCTGTAATGATGATGGGATGAATCCTACCTGCCCTACCTGTGACTATACAGGCCTAACACAGTTTGAGGGGATCACAAGGTACTTGAATGTATTCTTTCCGGATCTTCTGAGTATAGCACCAATACAACTTCGACTATGTCACAGTAATAATGCTGTCAGTTTCAAACATCTTCAGATATGGTTACCATAATGCCACATGCCTTCTGCACATATTTTCTCTAATGAATATATGATATGAGCCACCAGGTGGTCCCCTTACATGTAGATGATGTGTAGCATCACCCCCAAGTAAACATTAATATTTCACTTTCTAGCTAGTATCAGTTACATCTGGGATTGCACTCCAACCTCAAATGAGTTCGGTCCTGATCCAGTTCCATCTACCCATGGCTTCACTCCTATAACAGATGTTGTATACCATCCTTGTTGGAAGCTGCCGGGTAATGTATACTGGAATGTCAATCTGGATAAGTTTTATACCACAGTCTAATTGTTGGGAATATTGCATTATATTTGCATATGGGAGACTGTGAAACAACACACCCTGCCTGAGCTGGATTTCCACCTGAGCTCAGAATCCCAAAGCAGAAGGTTGGGAAATATGAATACCATGCCTTGGATATGCTTGTTGTTAAGAACAGCCTTCTTGGCCTGCTAGTTGGGTTACATTTGTGATTTGAAAAGGCATCGGTTATAATCCTTGGTACTCTACATGACATGGATACTAAGCACCAGAAGCAACAAACATGGCCAGAAGAGATGAGCATCGATGTGAAGAAAGTCTAGAAGGTATTTGGTGATTTGCAGAAGACAGAAAGGATAATTTCTCACAGCATTAATCGATATAATTAGTATATAGGTGATGTCGATATTGCAGATCAACTTCCCAGCAATGATAATAGTCAGCTTTCATCCTTTCATTCATCACCCCTCATACTGTTTTTGGCATTTGACGTGATTCTTAGAAATATCTATTTCATCGACCAGAATATGACACAGAATGCAAAAACCATTACACATCAGGAGTGTTGCATGTATGTTGCCTGGGGGCTAATATAGACTACATCAAAAGTAATTTTGACCTTGCTGATTGTATAATCCACCCCAGCTAAATCAACCAGGTGCAATACTCAAGAAGGGTATTCTGTACTCCTTGTTAGACATGGTGATGGAGTCTACATTTTGGTCTGTCATCTGGAGAGAAAACAATTGGGGTGTTGGCTTTGCCACTGGAAGCAGAGAAACAGTGCAACAAAACATACCAAATCTCCACCATAAATCAATTTGACTTGCATTCAATATGACTCACCACTGTGTCTCTATAATGAAAGAAATTCTATTGTTTAGTTCTATCAGCTGTCAAGGGGTGGGGTGGGTGGTGGTGCAGGGACAGAGGGTGGGGAGACAGCTGGAGAAGGTGGGTTGTGCAGGGGCAGATGGGTTTACAAAGCCACACCTGATGTAATTTACAATGTGTTTGAAAGGAAAGTTTCTTGTCATACAAGGGCAGACAATTCCAAAAGAAGAGACTCTGGCAATCAAATTTTGCTATGTGGTAGTGGAGGATGTGCACACAGACAATCCAGCCCAGAAACCGGTTACAATCCTTGGAATACCACAATAATTCAAAGACATACACCATTCCAGAAGAAAGTTCAATAATTAATAATAACAATGGGTATAGAATTAGGCAATTCAACTTTTTAACTGTAATCCAGAGCGTTTCAATTTTTAAATAGTACAGTATGTTGTATATATAATTTGTATTAAGCAATACTAGTATAATACAAGGATAATGTATTGAATATGATTGTAACAGGCAGGGTAGAACATAGGTGGTATTGGAATCAATACTGTGATATCAGCATTAGAACAAAACTCGATACCCATATTGGAAAACCCTCATGAGTTTTTGGGATTTGAACGTCATCTGTTGCTTTGCTATACAACAGAACATTTAAGGAGAGAAGGAATGAAAATCCTCCAACGTTGAACAGTCTCTCTCTATATGAAGTTTGTCTGTCACCTTCGAACTATTCTTCATGCCTTGCTGTACAATTTAAATCTTTGCTCATGATTTTACACACCACCAAGACTACTCTTCTCTACACAACCCTGCCACATTGTCTGACATCACAACTCTTCAGACCACTTCCCTATTATATTAAACAATCCTGCCCCCACTACAGAAGATCCTCTGGCCACTCCTAAGCCTCGCTACATCACCCACTTCCTGTAACTCCTGGAAGTACTCATACCTTCCCCTCCAGCAATCACTCATTACCCAAACTGTGACAGTATCCCCCCCTTAGGTTCAAAGTTTTCCAAGAACATTTTCCAACAGTTCTAGTTTTCCTTGATAATGGCTATGAAATTCCTCCACTGCCTGCAATCCATCAATAAACTGAGCAGGTTCCAACATCAAAGAATCATAACCCATCCAGGATACCAAATACTGCAACAGATTGTAATACATCCAGCTATTTTCAATGCATGCCACCTGATGCTACACCTTTCCATCCACCTCCACCAGAACTGAGGGATGAAGGCTTTGTCTAGGCAAGGGGTCATCAACAACAGGGTTCTACTGTGAAACTGATGATACCCTCTGGATTGGTACAATCACAGGACAATCAAGTTCAAACTCGTACAGAGATCTTGATTGAAGTATGGTATGTAGCCCAAGCTATTTCCACTCCAGTTTCCATGTGGGTTGTATCATCATTACATATTGCACATCGAATGAAACTTTTCAACCCTCCCACATATGCAACACTGGTGCTTGTGCACAATTTGTGTTAACCTCCTGTCAGGCTTGGCTATGCCACATCTCCACTCTCAAGTGTTCATATATTTGTTTCATAGTCGCCTGTACCTGATAGGCATGCACTTGACATTAAACCTGGCACTCTTCTGGGCATACTGTAAACATCATTTGGGAATTGATGCCTTGAACTACAAAAGATGGTGCGCACTTTGTAGTTTCAGATGGTTCTATATCCAGCATGAACTTGGCCAGGGGAAGCCATATCATCCATTTGACATGGTGCTGGTTTCCAACCACCGGCAGATACTGCAGTATACTGGCATTCATTCGTTCTGTCCGTCCAGTAGTCTGAGGGTGACATGTGCTGATAAGTTCTGTTCAATTCCCAAGCAGCTACACAACTGTCACCAAACCATGGAGGCAAACTCTTGTCCCCTACGTCAGACAATAGGTGCCGGATGTCCTTCAAGACGAAACAAAATCCCATATGAACAGCTCAGCCAACTCTCGGGCATTGATCATGGTTCGACATGGTATGAAGTGTTTCATTGTTGAACACCTATCCCCAACTATCCAAGTTGTATTGAACCCTTCGCACTCTGGTAGACCAATTACGAAATTCATTCAACTGCCTGGCCCAGGAATTTCTGTTACAGATATCGGCCGGAGGGCTCCAAACATCAAATGTTGTTCGCTCTTAGACAGCAGGCAGCTGTGGCAATTATGTACATACTGGTTGACCTGTTTGCTCATCACCTTCCACTGATACTGTCAGTCCAGAAGTTCAAATGTCTCGACTTGCCCTGGATGTCTCACAAGTATTGTGTCATGTCACTTCTGTGTCAATTGCCAGTGTAATTCCTTGCTATCTGGAACATACAGCTTCCTTCATTAGTGTTCCTATGCCTCCTCATGTGTGAATTACACTACTGTAATCTCATGTAGACTGCCGTGTCTTCAAGTTGCTTCAAAAATTGACCCTGAGAATGGATCCATCAAATATGGTTCTGTAAACAGATTAGAAATTGTATGATGGCCATTTTCCCATGGACTGTCCGCCTACAAATGCAATTGTCCTGGCAAGTTCTGTGGCTTTAGAACTACTTGCTGCATATTTTTCAACCATTCATCCACATCTCAAGGAGGTATCCAGGCTAACTTGCCAATGCATCTGCTTTCCCATTCGAGTTCACTGTTGAATATACAATGATATTCTTAAAACAACATAAATACATGGACCATAGCACTTGTCTTCCATTCAACAGCTTCTTAGTCATATGATACTCGAGTTTGTAATAATATGACAGCAATTGTACATGGTTCTGCGCCCTTTCACATTCTGGACTTCAGTCTTCCAAAGTCTTAATAATCACAATGAGTTCCTTATCATAGATATTGTAATTGCATTCTGCTGGCAAATGTGTCATGGAACAATTGGCCACTATATGTAATACACTCACATTATCATGATGGGACAGAACTCATGCTGAAATGTAATCTGGGGCATCTGAGTGAAGAATTGCTACGATTTAATTGACCCAATGCCGCTGTATGGGTCGTATTGAATGAGCCATAACCATTGCTTCCAAAGCGAGCTGTCATTTGGATTCCCACATGAATTGTTCATCTCTCTTGCTGAGTTTCATCAATGGTTCTGCCTGCTTAGAATAGTTGGGGATTAATTATCAATAGTAATTGCAAAAGTACAGATACTGATGTACATCAGACAGGTTATTCAGCCTTTCATTTGCTGTCTCATTTTCCCTGCTCCAGCTTTGTAGCCTTTCCACCTTATGTTGATCAATTGAAACACCCTTCATCAGTGTTATCATCCTGAGATATTTAACAGTATTTTTATGAAATTTACATTTTTCTGGTTTCAAATATAATCTAGCTTCCAGGAGGTATTGCACAACCCATTTGGTGTGCTCAATATGCTCTTCCTCCGAATTGCAATACAGTACACATCAGCCAGATTAGCCCTTGCAAAACTGTCCAATACTGCCTGAATACCATTAGTGATATATTCTTGGAAATCTGGTGCTCCATTCATTGTCCCAAACAGCATTACAGTTGGTTCAAACTGGCCATATCTTGTTCAAAACACTGACTCTGACTCCTTACATTCTTTCACCCTGACCAAGCTTGAAGGCCCTCAGATATTCAGTTTCATATAAATTGTAGCTTCTAACAGAAGATTCAATGTTTCCCTAATCAATCATAAGGGATATGGATAGTTCAGTATTTTTTGGCTAATATCCCCACAATTAATCCAGGGTCAAAATCTGCAGTCCCATTTCTTCGGACTCAGTATGGGTGCAGCGAACGCCAACCTGAATTGTGGATTTAACCCCTGTGACAGATTCTTCCCCAGTTATGGATTCAAAACAACCAATTCTCCTCTCAACATAGAGTATCACATGCCCAATGTCGCTGTCTCCGAGTCAAGCAGCCATACATGATGATCCATCTCCAGTCGACATGTGGGAAGCATATCTGTCCACACCATACCAACCAATGGGAAGAATATTGTGATACTGAACAGCAATGACCTCCTCTAATGATTGCTCCTTCAAATCTTTTGCTTCAATAGCCTTATTGATATCACATAGGGATCGTTCACAGATTGTCAACTTCCCTTTCTTCACCACCCAGAAGAAGAATGATCCATTCAGCATAACAATGTTTTCTTGAAAAGGCCTGACTGATTGAATCATTAATTTGATTGTATCTTTCCTTGTTCCGTCAATTGGTTCTGGAGGTTCCTCCACAACTCCTTGTACCAAACTGGATACATCATAGCGTTGTGTTATACCACATTGTGATCTAAACGTATCCTTGTTGAATAACAATTGGACTACTAGATTATCTTACTGTAACTAGGGGTTCACAAAAACAATCAGATACAGTCACAACTTGTAACAAACAATGGCAACTGGTTCTTGTCGTTCTCAATCATCATCTAAAATTTTGTAAAAGATGAAATTTCTTCAGACGTGATACGTCATCCACTTATAACTTCAACTTGTTATGTTTTGTTTGACTCCTATAAGGTTATATGGTGATGGCAAGCAAATGCTGGATTCATAATGTCAATGTCAGTTGCCTCAAAATCAATCTGCACATGTGTCAATATCATATGATGATGTCTTTTTAATGGACAGGTTATGACTAAATTTTCCAATCCATTGATTGTTCAAGTGTCTCCACTTTACTGATTGAAAACCACGAAATTCCAATGCAATGTAAATCATTCAAATCAATACTTTTTCCATCTGCCAACGAGCCATCTTTGTTTCCTTTACTGAATCATTTCCCAATTTCTTATAACCATCCCTGGTTCCTATCTCCCTGCTCTCTCCTGCAGCTGCCTTGAATGTCCGAGCGATTGAATTCCACATGCGAGCCGCCACCATGTGGTTAACCCAACGACAATATAAGCACATTCCATCTGCAGTCATTTTTGCCATTTCCTTTGCCAATATCTTCCTCCTTCCTGCACTCAAGTCCAATGGTGCTGGTCTAGTCTATCTGACAACTGTTACTGCCGGAGCTGTTACTGAGTCCTTTGGAGGTATTTGGGAGTTGGGGGAAGAGGCAAAACCTATTATTCCCTATCATCTGCAGATGATTCTCTGCCCAGCGCTATCAAATCAAATTGTCCTGCTTCTGTCGCATCGCAACAAATGCAGGCAATTTATCAGCCATATCATCACACCAGAAGAACTCATTCATATCATCTGATAATCCCATCTGGAGTGTATTTCACAGTGGTGAATGGTTCCAATCGACATTGGCAGCTATGACATGGAACTCAGCTTCATACCAAGAGAACAAGCAAAGCTTTGGCATGATTTCCCAGACCTTTTGATCGGCAGTAGCCACCCTGTCACGGTCACCAAAAGCTGCTTCCAAGTGTTGTATGAAATTTGGCATACTTCCCAGTGGTATCATTCCATACTCCCTGATATGTAGCAGGTTCAAGCCTAATACTATGCCCCCTAGGGTGTGTGTGTAATGCATCGTGGTTTCTTCGTTAGCAAAACTGCTGGGTTTGTGTCATATGACTATGAGGGGTCATGCGATCCAGCCTCTCAATACAGTGTAATCCAACCTTGAACAGTCCCAGGAGTCGGGAAATTTCTGCCCTTTGTCAACCAGACCCAAGTCAGCAGTGGGAGCCACTCTGGCTTCAATAGTCAACATATTGGCTAACCGCATCTTCACACTGTGGACTTCCTCTCCAGATTCAAGTAGAGTCTGCATCATTGCATTGAGCGCCGCCTGTAATTCTTCTGAGATTTCTGCTACCACTGGCCATCTCCTGGCCTGTGCAAGTTGGTACTTGTTTATCTGGCTGCAGCAGGCCAGGTTGGAATAGTTGCAGTACACGGGCAGGAAGTGTTGGGCCTTCAACTTCATCATCTCGTTCTTCCCGGTGATGATCTATACACGGTGATCATACACCTTCTGCGCCACTTCAACATGTTTCATATATTCTGCTACCCTCCGCAACACCTCCAGACATTCCACCAACATCCCCAGTACCTTCTCGAATTCAATGCTGTCTTTTTGCACTATTACGAAACTTCAGATCTATTCCTCAACATCCTTCCACAGCAGGGCCACATCCCATTACTGCTTCAATTCTGACATCGGAATGAATATTGTTGACTGATCAGTTCAAGCTGGAATGATTGATTTCAGAGTGAGTCAGAGTTGATGGATGTACCATACTCAATGGAATCTGCACACACAATACAGTTGTTAGTGCTGCAGCTACATGTCCTTTAGTTGAACGAGTTCTATTAGATCAGTGACCTTTGCAGTTGCATGGCTCTTCTAAATGACAAGGGAACCAGGAATGTGCTTCTAAACTCCTAGTCCAGTGTTGTCTGAACACTGGGTCATTACTGTCAAGTCTGCTGCTCTTACTTGCTGTGCCAGTCCACTATATGATGCAAGGGGGGAGAATGTACCATTGGTCACAAAAGTAAATTTCTGAAAGGTCTTCTATGAAAAAGGTGGAGAGGATCATCCCAGTACTTTCAAAGGTGTTTAATGTTTCAAGTTCAAAAATTACACAAGGAGTTGCAGCAAGATTGAACCAAATTCCATCAGAGGAAAAGTGACTGTCATTCATTAGTATTCACATATGGTGATCGATGTAGGCACTGTTGGATATCATCTGCAGTGAACTGCAACTGACAGTCAACCCAAATGACACAATTATGGATACAATATTGGTGGGGTGTTATATAATGCCAACAAGGAATACAGCAAAGTTCGGAACAATACTGATATCCTGTCGTGTAGTATAGGTGCAGTTATCATCGCGTGGATTGTATATGGACTCATTGCAGTGTAATGGGCGAAGTTTGACATAGCTGATATTGTTAGCAACATTGCAATGTCAGGATCAAGACAGAACTCAAAGTGCATATCGATATACCAACAGTAGCCGCATTATCTCAATGTTGGCTGTGGCTTTCCACTGTCAGAGCATCAATAAAGAGCATTGAAATGGATATCTTGTAACACCAAACAACCACACTTTCGGTGCAATGTATCTGCTACCTTGGAATAAGTCTTCATTCCTCAATGTACCATCTGTATCCTTGCGCATAATCTTATATGCCGCCAACTATACTGTGATCCACAGAACTATCCCATCTTGTCTGAGGTAGCAACAGGTTCAACCACATTCTTATCACATTGAACAATTGTACCAGCACTGCCGATTATCCTCCCGCCACTCCTAGTTCATGCAATGTCACCCACTTCCCATAATGCCTGCATGAACTCTTGTGTTCAACCCCTGCAATCACTCATAACTTGTGCCATGACAAAGATCAAGTTGAGTATTGCTGCACCTTAATCTACTAGATTTCAATACTTTACTTCAACTTCATAATATCTATGTTCTAAATGACAGTGAACTTCAATTCACTTCTGCTAAAGACTAGAGTTCTATATTATTCATTTAGTTTTTAGAAACTGATATATTTATTATCTGTTAATACTTGTAATTTTTCAGTACATTTGAAAAATATAATTAATATTGGCCAACATAAGATTATATCTTTCACTCCAATTGTTGATTCAAGTCAAAATCTGTACTCTGGTGGTTAGACTAATATTTCTCAAACTATAGTCTTCAGTAACTATTTTTCCGGCTAAGATGAAACTACTTTACAACTGTCTTCAGATATAAGCTATAATTTATTTATACTCAGTCACTTTTCAACTCTAATGTCAGTTTGACTATACCTACAATGTCTGGATCAGAATGACAGAGGACTAGAGACTGAGATATACATCAGTATTCTGAGAAGAACCATTGAAGTGAATACACTTCATTTTATATAATGTGAATAGTCGTTTTAGTACTTGTTTAAATATTCTTCTGTATATTCTAAGTCAAGTTTTATTTATCTAATTTTTTGAAAGTCAGTAACTTATTAGAAAATTTTGTTAATTGGAGGATAAGAATATCTCACCATGTATACATCACTGTATGAAAATCTATTTTAATAAAGTGCTGAAAAGTTAATTCAATTGGTTGCTATATCTAATGGTTGCTATTTTATATATTGCAATAAATCTTTTTCATCTTATTGTATGTTGTTTAATTTTCTCTTTCCTGCAGCATTCTTATATATATTAATTTTGAGATTTCATTTTGTGGTTAGTTAGTAAATACAATGGAAATTGTCATTATTGAATAATATTTTTTGATGAGAGTATCTATTATTATAAATAGGTATACATGTAGAGTGTAAATTCAGAATTAAAACAAGTACTATTACTGTTATAAGCGGCTGAATTGATCTCTGTTTGAGTACGAATGTGATATTAATTAATAATGTCAATAAGTATTAGATAAAGTAGAGAGAAGCAAATACAACAAAGATTTAAGTAATATAATTTAAGGTGATAATCATCCTGAAACTTGAAATATAATAAGTCCATTAAACTATCAGAGAAAGGGAAATATTTTAATAGACAGCATTTGCTATCAAAAATATATTCATCAAAACTCTATATATTATATAATAGAATTGATTCGTTGTAAGTGGTTATCCATATACATTTATCAGACTATTCATTCGGAAGTAGCAATCAGTTGGTATGCCAGTTTCTTTCTTATACTGTTGAAAATTGTTTCAATATTCATGAGTATACAATTGTAATGGATTATAATTAATATATATCTTATTTTGCTTATGTATTGTAAATTAAATACAGAAAGTGGTTTATATAATAAGATTTAGTAGTAGGACTTGAACAAAATACAATCTGCCTTGCCAGAGGTATCTTACCCAATAAATACCATTACAATAATACTCCAACATAATCACATATTCAAGCTTGCTACAGAATAATTATATTTTATTTTGTACCAACAATTACTTGGAGAAAGAGAACATACTTATTCAAATTATATTTGACCATGTAGTAATTGTCCCATTGAACTAGAACCTCTATCTGTTTGTTTGTATTTACAATTTCAACCTGAGTATAGATATTTTAAATGACACTATAATCTTAAGGTTAGAATTCCATCTCAGTAGAAGTATCTTTGGAGTTTACTAAATTATGAATACTGATATACTGATTGTAATAATGGAAACTTTTAGTTGCCAACTACATAGTATGAGAGGAAATTCTATTTAAGGAAATTGGGTTGTACATAATGACTGCATTATGTATTTGATATAGATTGACTACCGATGCTACTATCTAAGTACAGCTACTAGCCATCAATGTATGGAATCAGAACATATATACATACAGAGTGAATAATGTATTGTACAATCTAAGATAGAATATACATATGTTGCTATATATGAATTCATTTGATTGTATGAAATCAACTTTTGTATGACTCAAAAGAGTGAATTGATCATACCAGAGAAGGGGAATTGATTCAATTCACTGATAATGTTATTCTCAAGGAAAGTATTCAAACTTTTGATGTGGGGATTGCTTGTACCACCGGGTGAATGTCTATTGTAATCTATTTAATCTGTTACTGTTGGGGGAGAGGGTTTCGCTGCATTTGACTTAAATCCAGTAACTTCATGGCCGATACAGAGCGCCAGCAAAGCCTACTATCGTTAGTCCCATCCTTACCTATTCACTATTCACATCAAACCTGTCAAACTACTTAATTAAAGACACTACTTCACAATTGTACACCTATTACTTATTTCACAACACTCACCGGTACTGCATCTCTCACTGCCCTGTTATCCTCTTTAATCCAAATGAGGAAGTCCAATTTGCAACCTGAGTTGGTTGTCGCCCCGGACGCTTGCAATACGACCGACATAGCTGTTGTATCATTGTTCGAGTCAAGTGTAACTTGCCATCCAACTTCTATTATCCAGTTATTTGTACTTATGATTTCCTTTTTAGTTAGGCATTGTTAAAGTTCCACAATGGCAACCCTACATCCTGGAAAAGCAGTTGTTGCCTTCAGAGTCGGACAACGATGACCCTTCTGCTTCTCCCGAAACATTTCTTGTCGTAGACCGGTGCCGGAACCGTAAACGGAACGTTTTAGATGAAGAGCTTGAAGATGGGTACATGCAACAACTAGCGACTAGTAGGTGCATTTGGCAAGCTAAGGAAACCGAAGAGGAAGTACAAGCTGCTGGGGAAGAAGAAAATCGTGGTGTGCGTCCAGTTGAGGACAACGATAATAACGAGGCAGCGAGGAAGTTCGACTTCCCAGTTATGCATGAATCAGTTGTGTCTCCCGCGGAGATTGAACTGGAAAAATCAAATCGTACGGTCTTCGTCGGAAACGTTCCCTCCAATGCCATATATTCAAAACATGATTATAAGACCCTAAAAAAGTTCTTTTCCACCGCCGGGAAAATTTCATCTATCCGCTTTCGCTCCATTGCCTTCAGCAAACAGGTCCCTCGGAAAGTCGCTCTCGTGAATCACAAACTTCACAAAAAGCAACACACAGTCAACGCCTATATCGTATATAATGATACTACCTCTGTTATGAAGGCACTCACACTCAACGGCTCCGTTGTGCTCGATCGCCATATCCGTGTCGACTCAGTCTCGCATCCAGGCAAACAAGTAGCTAAACAATGCGTGTTCGTTGGGAACCTGGATTTCGAGGTGCAGGAAGAAACCCTGTGGAGGCATTTTGGACATTGTGGAAACGTGCAGTATGTAAGGGTTGTGCGAGACCCTCAAACGAATATCGGGAAGGGCTTTGCATATATCCAATTCGAGGTATTTGAAAATTGCAGATATTCCCGGAACATTATTTGATGTACTAATGTATAATTCACAGGACGCAATGTCGGTTGAACAAGCCTTGCTGCTCAATGACAGGAAAGTAGATGGCAACCGGAAACTGCGGGTAACAACCGCGAAAGTTTTCAGGCAAAGCGCAAGAGATCTAAAATTAGCTGAAAATCTTCGAAGGCCTGCGTCTAAGACTGTCAGAGTCTTATGAGTCAAAGTGGGCATAAAACAGCGAGCGATAGCAGGCCGCGATAATATGTTGCTTTGAAGAGCTAGTTCAACAGCATTGATTAATAGACAGAGAGCAACCTTATAGAAGTTAAAAGTATGCAGGAAAAAGTAAGTGCATTTCTTGGGTCCTCGAATTGTTGACTGCGTTAAGATCAATGTGGAGGGACTAGTGTTTGTTTATAATCATTCTTGCGGCAATGACATACATGTTTCCATAACATTCCCTCCTTCATGAAAACAAAGGAAAACAAAGTAAAGCCCTAGGCCTTCTCATCTCTTATTATCTTGAAATAGGTGTCACAGCAGAAGTGTTTCTGAGAAAGTATCGATCACATTTTAGGGTCCGGGTCTCCCAGATCTCCCAATCATCCACAGCTGTGCGAGTCCATCTACTAGGCGATATCTACACCTCTTGCATTGAATCCGCCACCTTGGCCATCTGATCTCGCCGCTTTCCGTACTGAAGTCCAATGAGATTCGCCTCATGCCACTTCGTACCCTACTATCATAGTTGGCAGTCACACAACCTGTTACTACATATCTGTACCTTTCATAGAATATGTCACTCGATGAGAGTATCTGCAAAAATATTCGGTCACGCTCACCGAGTATTGTATCCTCAATGCCCAGTACAGTATTCTCCCAATATCAGTAACGCAAAGAAAATCCATTGCTGCCTGTACACATTTTTCATTGTCTATAAGAGCTGAAACTAGTAACTGACACCTGCTGCACTCCTACTTCATTTGCTGATACTGATGTCTCCACACTAGAACTTTAGACCTCATCATTTTTCAATTTACTAGATGTGTTCAGGTATTAAAGAACATTACATCTTGAGTTGATAAGATCTTGCTGTATTCAAAATCCTATCTTCTGAAACACTTCGGTTGAGTTTTGATGTTTGTATCATCTTATGTGCTATTTTGTATCTTTTGCAAACTTTATTTTCCACTCATACTGTACTATCTCCCCACTTTGTATTCTGTATAATTAGTTTCATATAAAACAGTATTACATATGTCAAATTTTCTCACTGTGGTTATTTATTTTTCAAATATTTACAATTATAAGCTAGTTTCTATACCAGCTGTTTTGAGTATTAATATCTTGAATATCAATATGTAATAAAACATCTCAGTACTCAGCAGGTATATGATAAGAGACTAATACTATTACAAAATATATTGTTTGCATAATAATGATCAAAACTTCAACCTAATAAATATTATATATACCGAATAATAATAGCAATATGTAGTAAGTATGTGACTATAAGGTTAACATTAAAAGACATGTAGTTTAAAATTACCTACCAAAATAAGTTTGTATATTTTAGTCTAATTCTAACTTATTAAATTTATAAAACATATACTACAATAGATACAATCAATTTATGTTTAAATTTTGTGATAGTGATAACATTTATTATAATACAGAGATGTTAGGTAATAGAGAGTGCGATAAATGAATTCCAATATACTGTAATATTCAAATATTACAAAAGAAAAGTGGAATATAAATATATATAGCAAGGCATACTTTGTATACAAAACTTTTGGTATTTAGATAAAAATATCTTTATAAAACTGGTTAACATACTGTAGATACTGTGATTAGCAAAAGGAATCTAGAATTTGATCTGATATTGCATAATGAATGTGGGACATTATTGAATGTTTATTAATATACTGCAGGCTAATTAGCGCAGAGTATATATCACTGTGCATTATCTGTTCACATTACATTCTGCGTTATATATTACATTTCTTGAGATCTTGTACATGTCTGGATAGTATTTAAATCTTCAACTATTAACATTGGATCTTACAAACTATTCAATACATTTGTGAGTTCAAAATATTCTCTTCAAATCAGTCAACTTGTATTGATGATTTGCTGGCATAATAATCTTTCTCTTCTGATTCTTCTTTTGCATTCACTTGGACTTTTTTATTTCTCTAGATTATAAGATTTCTTGATATCTATTTTGAAATTTAGAATAGATTGGATTTATACTGTTTCTTACCAATATTTCATGGTATAAATACAATTTATTCTTGTATTGTTTGGACATGTAACTTATGTACCAAGCCATCCTTTGCCAGATGAAATTTCTCATTAATTGTGATTTGATAATATAATCAATTTCAAACAGATTATTCAATATTAATTGTATTGTAGTAATCTTAATGATGGTACAACAGCATCTCTCATTACTGGTTTCTGGAATATCAGCCAATTGTAACCAGTTATCTAGTTGTATTTCTGTCTCAATACTGTATATAGTGTTACCAACAGGTCCGGGTAACCCACCAGTGGTCCGGGTTCGGACTGCAAAAATGGGTTGGTTCAGTGCCAGACCCATCCAAAAACATTGCTTCTTGGCTGGCCTAACCCGGACCCCGACCCATCAACCCACGGGTGTGCGCAGGTTTGCCTGGACCTGTCTGTTCCAATCTCCGGTTCTGGTTTTCAGGTTTTCTATATATGGTCGCATTCAAATATCCTACTGCTAATCGCAACATATTGACTTTGGTACGTCATTGTCTTGTTTGGATGTATTGGCTGCCTTCATAACCAAAAACAAGAGAGATACGCTCCATGCCCCATCCTCAAAATGAGAGTCAACAAAGCGTCAACAATTGTTGGTCTTGCATCTTGGGTAATCTGAGTGGCGATTGGTTGCAGACATTCATAAAGGAGATATAGGCCGCCTTTATAGGCAAAAGAGAAAGCGATACCCTCCCTGACCCATTCTGAAAATGACCGTCAACAGAGAGTCATCGATTTTTGGTCGTGTAAGTCAGGTAATTAATCAGAGACTTCGTCATTCCGTTGCGTGATGACCGTATTGGCCATCTCAATGGGCAAAAACGCTAACTACGACATCGCGAATATTTTGCAAAAATGGGTGTCAACGGAGTGTCAAGGAATGTTTGACTTGTAAGTCAGGTAATTAACAAGTGATTTGGTCTCTGTTATACATAATCATAGTATTGGCCGCCTTTATAGGCCAAACAGCCATTCTATCATCTTCATGTACTTTTTCCTTTATGGCTACATTGCTGTTTAATTATGCATATAAATATACCCTTTATGATATACTGTAAATTTTCTGCTGCTTGTAGATAATAATAATACTCAAAAAATCCTGTTCCTTTCGATCAATGCTCGTCATCAATGTCACATTCGCTCAGTAGGCTGCTCTCATCTGCAAAATGGTTGTCAGCTGAATCACCATGCAGCAGATACTGTACTAACCAGTGGATGTTCCTCCATCAGTCAGCAAATCTGGAATACGATCTTTATTGCACAGGTGATCCTTGTCATATGCCTCAAGTTTAAAGAATTGAGCATTGGTAAGAGGAGTATGTATATAAACATATCTGGGTGGCAAACCTTCGAGTTTGGAAAGTCAAGCTCCTGCATGGTCGCCAGCCGGTGCAGGTGGCGTTCCGTGCTAAGGTGGCGCAAGGTTTGGAAAAGGTGCACCCGTTCCGTTTCACCTCGAGTATGTGTCCGGATTCTCTGCTGTGCCATTTTGGCAAGGAAGGCAGCCTTCAGTCTGATTTTCATGAACCATTGCCAGGTGTATTTCCGTCACCGACTTCACAATTCGATGCCGATAACACTCAACTCCCCACCTCTTCTATTCTCAGACTTCAGCACCAGGTTTCGTCATCAGCAGTTCCATTTGGTCTATTGCGGCGCGCAGAAACCCTGCTTTGGCCATTTTGGCCAAGTTCAATGCATGGCACATGTTGGATTGTTCTAGCTGTACCCGACCTCCTTGCCTTGCCATAGTTGCAAACATGTTGAAAACCTACAAGAAATTGGATGCTGCATCAAAAAGTGAGATTCAGCTATTACCTCAACCATATACGACTCTGTAGCCTCCTCTAAGATCTTTGAAGCCTGTTTCATCGACTCTCTCTGACGCATATCACGAAACTTGTCTGCGAAAATACCAGCACTGACAACTTGAGGATGGTTGAATTCGCGGACTGTACGGACCAATGCCTTGGTCGACCATGGAGGTTTCCCATTACAGGCAGTGATAAATTGGACATGTAGCTCTCTACATACACCAGGGATACATTATACTGTTCGTGAACAGCCATCTACCACGAGATGAATACACTCAGATCCGATTCCATGGTGCTTTATATTGTTGCTGCTTCCGGTTTTTCTGACAATTTTCGACTTTCGGTCCTCGGTCGCAATTGTGGTGGCTGCATTGGCAGCGTCGTAGTGGGTGAAGTTGTGTCGGCATTGCTGCTGCATCTGGGCCGGCGGCACATTGGATAAAGCACCCGTCGTTCGGCTCGATTCAGATCTGCTTGCAGCTGGCTGAGGTGTTTTTGGAGCCATGACTTGCAGTTGTGGAAAAGGTGAGGAAGATGATAAAGAAAGGAAGTGGGAAGTCTTGAGGAATATATAGTTAGCTTCAAGTCAAAATGGAATGAGTGGCAGCCGACATGCACATTCTACTCAAGAGAAATCCTATAGCGTATAGCTGCAGACTGCAGAGGTTTCTAACAGTCCTGCGATTTGCAGTCAGTCAGTCCGATGTTGTTTGTTTGTTTAGAAGGATTCAGTGTGGCGAACGACAGCTGAAATCTCATGTTTGATAAATATAACAAGAACTATCTTTGGTGGAAAGAACATCTGGTGATGTTTGTCTCAAGACGTCCCCGGGATCTCGCATGAAATAGACACCAACCGCCAACGTATGTTGTACCGTTTGCATTACTATTCCCAATGATGTGACCGTCATAATGCAGATTTTGCTTTGTTCAAGTTAATCAAACATACGAACCTTGACATAAAAAACACAGCTTGCCTCCATGTGGTCCATATCTTGCAACATCCAACATCTTGCCCAACAACAAAGTCAACTCATGATACAATGGTCAATGCTCAGGAAATAAACATTTCCCCACCTCCAGCGGGGACATGGGGCAAATCGACCAAGCTATCCACATGACGACGTGAACAAGAGAATGAAGGTAAGAGTGGCTTGGTGGCCTATAGGGTCCGAGCATTAGGAGAATTGCGCAGCTTGGGATCTACAAAGAAGGTTTCTGTGGAGAGAAGATGAGAAACGCACTGTGTGAGCAAAGAAAAGTACGAGAAATGCTTCGAGGATTTTGCGGATAGAGTGACCACTGTTGCAAGAAAGTGAGAACAAGAGGCAGAGAGAGCAATTATGGAAGAGCAGGAAGCGATGAGAAATGCTGAAAAAGCGGGATCGACAACCAGAATGCCTGAAAACACATGTCAGGAGATGTTCTATGCTATCAGAGACAGTCTGAGCGATCTTGCACGTTCTGACAATGAGGACGATGTGGAAGAGGAGGCAGATGATGAAGCAGATACGGAGCTGGGCAACCGGGGCGAAGATGATGGACCCAGCTGGGTGATGGGCACAGTCTCCAACACGGTACAGCAACGCATTGTGAGATGTTGGAAGAAGCAGATGAGGCGTGACAAATTGACCCCACTGGGATGGGGAGATGCAGCTGACTTGTTCTGTGAGAGAGACATGAAGTACAGGATGGCCGAACTGAGGGTTCTGGCTGTTGTCAACCCTCAACCAGATATGACTACAGCAACACCATTACTGATGACATTTGGAGAGCTTATGTGGACTCTTGATATGGTTCCAGAACGATCAGAAATTCCACAAGGGCCTTCTCGACCAGGAAGTAGTTAAATGAGGCTGGGATCTGAGAAACCACAGTCATACAAACACATAGTGTCTCTACCACCGAATAGAGTGCCAGATTCATAACCGAAAAAGAATTCTAAGCCTGTTGAACCCGTGACCTTTTACACCTGCATATAGCATCCCTGCCTTCTTACCACACAGAAATCGGATTCGGCCGGAGAAATGCTGATGGCTCCTGCCTCGCCGAAGGTATAGATAGCCAGATAGTTAGATTTGATGACGTATCTCAGTGAAATCCAATTCCTGTACCTATCTTGCTATGTGTCTGCTTTGTGTCGATTTCAGTGACCAAATTGTGAGACATGATAATTTGTAAGTGCATGTGCTAGGGTGGTACGGGCCATGCAAAAGTTCTGAACTCCAAATGAAGTTGATAGATGACCAACAAACCGGATATCGTCCTGCTTGTTACGTTTACGTGTGAAAGCCAAACTTCAATTAGAGTCAAAATTTACTAACAACATTTTAGTCAGTGATGTCATAAGAGTCATTGAAGGAGCGGTCAATGTGCAACACAAAACCGGATGGATGACAGCCATCATGCTGCATTAATCCATGCATCCCACTGCATAACTCTCAGATTAGCCCTGCTGCACATGGTCGATATTTTGAAAATTGCTGATGGTATGTCATAGAAATCGATGGGAAGGAGCTGGATATCGAAAGGTATGCAAGTTGGGCCTTATATGTCCAAAAGTAGTGGATGAATCTATATGCTGCAGATTGTCGTCTGAATGCACCGAAATGCGATGGGCCACAGTATTCATCGCATAGGTAATGTGTATAGTGGTGGATCAGAAACTGAAAGGCCTCGAAGCTTTTGGATGCAAATGATTATACATATACAAGATGTATTGGCGGTAAATAATGACTGTCTGCATTATGCGTACAATTGTTGAGCATCCAATCACTGTTAGATTGTCTTTAAGGTGAGCGTCAATGGAGTGTCAATGATTTCAAGGCTCACCCCTTCGGCAATCAAAGGGCTGCATAGTCACCTCCTTCCAAAGTTGACGTATGGGCCATCTTTGTAGTTAAACAAGAAAGTGACATGCAGGTTACCACATCCTAGAAATGAGCGTCAACGGATTGTCAACAATGTTTGGTCTTGCATCATGGATACTCACTGGGCTGTGCAACAGCATTTACCAATATTCTCAGTATTAGCCGCCCTTATGGGCAAAAATGCTAGTGACAATATCCCTACAACCTCCTAAAGCAGAGCATCACTGCAGCGTCAACAATTTTTAGTCTTGCATCTTGGATAATCTGATGGCTATGCAACTGTGCTAACCCATAATCAGGCTATCGGCTGCCCTCATTGGCAAAAATGCCAGTGATGATATCCCTACTACCTCATAAAATTGATCGTCAATTGAGCGTGAACGATTTTTGGTCTTGCATTTAGGATGATCCATTAGCTATACAACGGTGTTAACCCATAATCATGCTATCGGCCACCTTTATGGGCAAACATGCTAGTGACGATATCAGTACTACCTCCACAAAATGAGTGTCAACGGAGGGTCAACAATTTTTGGTCTTGCATCATGGATAATCAAATGGCTACACAATGATGTTAACCCATAATCCTAGTGTTGGCCGCCATTAAGGGCAAAAATGCTTGTGACAATATTACTAATACCTCCTAAAAATGAGTGCCAACAGAGAGTCAGAGATTCTTGGTCTTGCATCTTGGATAATCAAATGGCTCAACAACGCCGTTGACCCATAATTGAACTATAGGCCACCACTATAGGCGAAAATGCTAGTGATGGTTTCGCAACCGCCTCCTGAAAATGAATGTCAACCAAGCATCAATGATTTTTGGTCTTGCATCATGGATAATCACATGGCTATGCAACAATGTTAACCCAGAATCATAGTATTGGCCACCTTTGTGGTCAAAACTGCTAGCGACCGTATCGCTACAACCTCCTAAAAATGAGCGTCAACAGAGGGTCAACAATTGTTGGTCTGGCATCTTCCATAAACAAATAGCTAAGCAATGGCGGGGACCCTCAAACAAACTAGCGGAAGCCTTTACGGGTGAAAATGCTACTGACAGTATCGCAACCGCCTTCTAAAAATGAGTGCCAACGGAACTTCATAAGTTTTGGTGGGGGCTCAGTACACTACACTGCAATGAACTCCACAGCGTAGTTCCTAAATTGAGTTCCTAATGGTCAGTCTTTTCAATATGTCATTGTATTCCACTTCACAAATATGCATGCAATGTCCCACAGGTCTGACTTTTTTCTGGCTTATAGCTCTAGAGTCAATATGTAAGAGCCAGCTGCTGACTTTACAATAATGATACTTTGGACAGTCTCGCAAGGTATATTACCCAGATTTCAAATTTCTACCGTGATGCCGGATTCAAATTTTGTAAATACCTCATTCCTGGTGGTTATGATATCTTCCAAAAATGAACGTGTCTTTGTTCGCGATTCGAGCAACCTTACTTTGCAAATCCTATTTGATGCTTGGTGAGCTTGAATGAAATTGGGATCGAAGCTTCCAATTGCTTGGAATGATTCAAGGTGTTCACAGTTGTGGCGATTCAATTTACACTGCGGAATGGAGGACAATGGCAGCCCTGGCATCATATGCATCCTCTGTCATCAAGTTCTTTGCCATCCAGACATGGGATAAGTTGAATGGGGGAACACTTGAGAGCAAAATCGCACATCACAAAGCTCAACGAATCAACCGAGTGGGAGGTGACCTAATGGACCAGTTCAACGGTCGATGATACAGCGTTAGCCGTACAGAAGTGGCACGGAAGTCGAGCAATTACAATACTAAGTTTGCAAAGTACATTCATATTTCACATTTATGTTTTAACTATATTAACTGAATTGACTAACACAATGCTCCAAACTGGCAGTGGATGCAATTAAGAAACAATTGCTGTCAAAAATCAAGGTTTGTTTAGCTCTAGATGGGTGGACATCGATGAACGAATTAGGCATACTGTCTTGCATTGCTTCCGATATGGATCAAAATTGCGCATAGCGAGAAGTACAAATTGCATTTGATGAGGTTGATAGCCTATTATATTCAAATTTCGAATTCTAATTATGGATGATAGGACAAGGGTCAACATACCGGAGCACAGCTAGCCGTACATTCGAACGAAGTTCTGGATTGTTTTGGGCTTTCCACTGGCAGAATACAACAGATAACAATTCCTCAAATTACTTGATGACTTGCGAATCACAATCAACCCTTGAGCCCTCCGGGATCGAGTGGCCTGCATTGACAAACCCCATCCCATGCTAGGCGCAGGTCATTCAGCTTTGTTTAGGTGCGTTCAGGAGCAGTCTGCATGATCAAGGCCGTACCAAGTCTTGGGAAACACATGAGCATGATCAGCAATTTGGAGAGAATGAAAGCATTGACATAGGAAAGACTCAAAGAGTTCGTAAAGTTGGCAATGCTAGAATCAACATCGTGTCGGATATGAGATGTAGTGTAGCAAAGACAATCGAGAAAGTACATATTTCAAGAAATTTCGAAAGTCCTGAAACTGACCTTCATATAGCAGCAGATACTGGCAGTATTGATTACGCTGTCACCCGGTCATCGAAATGAGTTCATTAACTGTCACAAAGCAAAAGTGCATATCGCAGTACTACCTATGATGGATGTGAAGACATGGTGGATTTCAACAGTGGAGTTGCTTGAGCGAGCCTACCGAATACGAGAATTCTCCTGGGAGTGGCTCAGGAATCCGAAAGTCAATGATTGCTACCCACTCTTCACAACTCAGAATGAATGGACCATCATCAAGTACGTGATGGAGGTGTTCAGGCAATTCCGGTACTGGACCCTGTGGATGTCGAAACGGCATATGGTTACTCTGCATCACAATATGGCTGTGTACAATGACATGTTCGATCATATGGATGGCATTAGGCAAGCTGTCGCTAAGAAGAAGATTCAATGGAAGGAAGACTTATACTTTGCCGTAAAGTTTGCGCGACATATGCTGTCCAAATGCTATGCTGAAGTCACTGCAATGTTGGCTATGGTTCTCATTTCAGCACACATCCTTGATCTATTCCAGATGTTGCAATCATTGAGGCAGTGGGATAAGGGAATGGATATTCATCCTGAGGACAAGACCTCTTATACTACCCAATACCAGGAGGCCTTTCTGAAGTATGTGGAGAATGCGCACTGTGCCAAATATACAGATTTGCCCGTCATTGAACCGAAAGCCATATTGAGCAACAATCTGGTCTCCTCTGCAATGCCTTCTAGAACTGGTGAATCTTCTTCTGATCAATATGATCGTTTCAGTGATGATAAAGAATACTTCATGCCTAAAAGTGTGGCTGAGATGATGCCTGGACAAAGCGATTGCGCAGCATGCTTATTGACAGCTGCAAAGCTCTATTTGAATTCACCGCCTGAATCACCACAGAACTGGGAGCAAATTGATCCGAATCTTAATGATTTCCACTCCGACACTATGGAGAGTGATAGTACATTGTGGTTACTGGATATCACCGACTGGTGGCTTCAACAGGAGGAAACACAATCCATGTACCCTGATCTCTCCAACGTGGCACACGATGTATTCGAGAACATACCACATCGTGTCGGAGTGAACGCCTATTTTTCCTCTGGGCAAGATGTGATCAGCTGGATGCAGTCAAATAACACATGCAAGACCCTTCGCAAAAAACGCGTCGTAAGGCAGTTTGCTCCAGCCAATCATGGGATGCTGGCAGTCAATGACCCAGCATTGGATATGACGAATACTGACAATGACTTGGAATTGAACAGAGTGGGGGAGGAGAGGCAATTGCACAGAATGGCCAAGATCCACGACTTTTTGGAGATGTTATAGGGCAGTAAACACCTGCATGCTACACAGAAGGAATCCCCCGCTCAAACCTTGCAAATGACAGCCATAGGATTCATTTCAGACACTCAAGAGATCGCCAAGGCATCCTGGTCAAACTTTCAACATGATGGTGCGGCTGTATTTAACTTGTCAGAAAGATCACCTGTGCCACCGGCTTTGACTGCAAAGAACCTCCCTGGAGGACGAACTCAAGTATTGAATGGGTGCTGAATCAGAAGAATCGACCGCCATCCAGCGGAATGTGATGAACATAGTGCACCTGAGAGCATTTCCGACACCGAAAATTGGCTTGACTGGAATGGGGACTCGGATAATCCAAATGACAGCGAAGACGACTGGGAGGCAGACAATGATTCCGAGATAATGCTCGACAATGACATTGAAGATCCAGAAATGTCTGAGGAGTGTGATGTGAATGCCACACGAAATTTTCCCAGATGGATTCGGCCATCACGGAGGTGAAGGACCCAGGCTGAACGGGTGTTGATGACAGTCAATACAAAGGAAATGAGGATGAATAATGGGAACAGAACAAATTCGGACCGAATGTGTCAAAGTATTTTCACCAGGTGGTGTAAGTTGTTTGACCGAGAATGTCATCAAGACAAATCTTATGCGAGAATATTGCTCAGTCTCATGTGAGTATTGCTTAATAAACAGAACCATATTGGGCAAAATGAATCTTGTCGCAAGAGAGATAAAGTTCAATTGTATGAGAGCGACCAGTGCAACAATATTAGTGGGCTCGGATTGGCCAAAGGGCCGTGTCTCGATCGGGCAGGACAGTAACCAATAAGGTGAAGTAATTATGAATCAAATTATCAATGGCCGCACATTGTGAATGTACAATACATTGAAATCAGTGTCAATGGAACGTCAATGATTATTAGTGTTGTAAGCACAGTAATTGAATAGTGATTTGGTTGCTGTCATGCATAACCATTGTATTGGCAGCCTGTACAGGCGGAAGAGAAAGCGACATGGTCACAGCTCCATTCTGAAAATAAGCGTCGACGGAATGTCAACCATTTTTGGCTTTGCATCGTGGGAGTTCCAAGTGGCGATTGGTTGCATTCATGCATGAATGAGGCACTGGCTGCCTTCAGATGCAAAAACAATAGCGACAGGCTCCCTGCCCTATCCTGAAAATGAGTGTCAACCAAGCATCAACAATTTTTGGTCTTGCATCTTGGGTTATCTAACTGGTGATCGGGTGCAAACATCCATCAGTCAGGTATTGGCCACTCTTAGAGGCAAAAACACTAGTGACACGCTCCCTGCCCCATCCTGAAACTGAGAGTCAATGGAGCATCAACAATTTTTGGTCTTACATCTTGGGTAATCTATCTGGCGATTGGTTGTAAACATCAATGAATCAAATATTGGCCACATTCAGGGGCAAAAACGGTAGAGACACGCTCCCTGCCCCATCCTAACAATGAGCATCAATGGAGTGTCAACAATTTGTAGTCTTGCATCTTGGCCAATCTAAGAGTCACTTTGTGGCAATGATTTATATATGAAGTAATGGCAGCCGTTTCAACCGACACAGCGCAATATATATATGTTACCCGATCATGACAATGAGTGTCAACGCAGCGTCCACTACTTCTGGTGTTGCACATTGAGTATTCAGGGCATCGCACGGATAGATGTGTTCATAACAGAGCTTTTGACCACTTTTCCAGGCAAAATACAACATTTTACAGGAAACACACGGATTTCAAAATAATCAATTTGACACACTGAAAAACAGGCAAAGAAGCGATTATTGGCTGTTGAATACGCGATTTTGATGAGATAATTTTTTCAAACATCAAAAACAAGAGCATTATATGAATCGGCAGATGGACCCACTGGGAAACGCACTGACAACCTGTCCAATTCAGACAGGATGGGAGATAGGCATCGAACCATACCCAGATTGACGGTTCCGGAGCATTGGGAACCTGGACCCCCTATCTGGCGACGGTTAGGTTTTGACCCAGACCCGGACCTGCACTGACATTCCGGAACCGTTGCTGAAACTAGCTGTATAAAGGTTATTTGCTATGCCCCATTGCTGACCACTATAGCTCTATTCAATGAAATCCCAGTAACTGTAGTTCTGTGATATATTGTTTATGATTGATATTAGAGGCACTGTATACTGTGTATGTAAGCAACAGCATTGTGTTATACATTGAACATATTGTGTCGTATGTCAGTTTTGTATATTTTTGAATACTGAGATATTTAACACAGTCAATATCTAATTATGTATATCTCCTTCAGTAAAACAATACTCTTGAAAACACTTTGAATGCTTGCTGGCATTGCTGTATTTGGATTATGTGAATGTGTATAGAATATTATATTCTGCATTTTACAAATTTTGAATACCACTTTCAAATAAACCATAACTCTACTACGTATTCTGTAACATATCTGCAATCAATCTTCAGTTTTCTCTAATTCAATTTGTTTAGCAACCCTGGTAATACTATATATGCTGGAACAGTTAATTTTGACTGATACAATTTTGAAGCATTGAGTATTTGGTATTTCACTAGTATTTGTATAGTATAATGATACTTTGTAATATATAATAACTGCATGGTGTATAAGAGTATTGTTTTTAGTGGTCTGCTTTAGTGTTCAGTATGGTGGGGCCAAATGCATATTAGTTCATGTGAATGTCTCAAGTAGACCTAGTAAGAAGGTCGTGACATTGTGTTATAAAGTCATAGTTTGGCTTGTTGTTTGGTTTTTTTGTAGATTATTCTTGCAGTCATAGTACTGCCCTGGAAGAGTATGGAATATATATAAGTATAGGAATTACAGTATCTGGTACAGGGTGGAGTACAGCAGGGCTGTGTACATAATAGTTCTGGTGTAGATATTACTAATACTTAGAGAGAAGTCAGTAAGTTGAAGTGAAGAGTGATTCAATATTACTGATCTATTACAATACTATTTTAATATTACCCATGACTTTTGTACATAGTTGAGCTTGTGTGAATATCTCTGAGATTATTATTCCAATCTGAAATATTTTGAGTATCTGGTTAGTATTATTAGAAAATTTAGATATATTCAAACTAAATAATAAAAATGTGCTATATGTATATATGGTAATATAGCTAATGTCTTTTCTACTCAGTAGATACTCAGTGTAAATTGGTGTCAGAAGTGTTATCACAATATTGGACAAAATGAAATTTCCCCATTCAAAGCAGCTGTAGCTAGTAAAATAGTATGAATAATTTCAGTATTATTAATGGCGATTCCTCGGTTGAAATATCTGTAATATCTTCCCCGGTAAAGAATTGCATTCCACTGTCAAAAATCCTTATTGCCATGATAGTGATTATAGTATCCATTTACATATACAATATTGGAGTTGTTTTGCTAAATTTAGAATTATTACTTGGTATAATATTAAAACAATGTAACAATTTCATATTCAGATTGATTTTGATTAATACAATTATAATTTACAACATCACAAAGCTGTTTGATAAAGCTAGATTATATTGATATTCTGTATTGCTTCATATACTAAAATAGTGGTAATGCAAATTTCTCAATCAAAAAAACTCAATCTTTACAGATGATACTTTTCCTCCTTGCAGTTAGTTATATAGCAATTGTAAAGTGTCTCAAATATACATGGTAATCAAATTCTTCTGCTTGATATCATGTTCAGGAGGTAATGGATACATTTTACGTATATATTAAATTGTATTAAGAGAGATAGTGCAAGTCATCCCTCTATTGACCAGAGGCATGCAAAGATAGCAGCTATTAGCTAGATAGTATGTTGGCAACTGCTTTCAGTTTTCAACAAATACTATTCATGGAGTCTGCTAAATAATACCTCCAGCAAATTGGTAACAAGGGCACCCAAGGCACAATTGATTGGTTTACCTATCTTCTCGATATACAGAACGTTTCACCACCTTGCGAACACTTCTTGAACAGATATATAAGCTTGTGCTGAACGGTTTCCCGATATAACATTGATATCGTATAATGATGCATGCTAACTGTTGTAATATTTCCCAGAGCATTGTACAATGTTGCAAGCATCCATATTACTTTCAAAAGATGTCAAAGATATTGCTACTATATGTTATATCATGAAAATTTATTTCTGTCACTGGGAGTCTCTGGGGTCATTTCGGAGTTGTCTGACAAGAATTCAAATATGCTCAAATCCCGGAGTTGACAGGACCAATGCAGTGACCTTGAGATGCACCTCGAAATGTTAGGAACAAACAGTTCGAGTTCACAGGACCAATGCAGTGACCTCAGGTGCAGCTGTGAGCACTGGGGATAACTCTGCGAGAACATACATGGTCCGGTGACACCAAGGGGAGCAGCCAGAAAGGTGGGCGACTAGCCTCAGGGCTACTCAGATCCCTTTAGAGCTATCTGGGCAAAGTTACTTCTTCTTTTGAAATGCTGCAGGTGCCCCTGGAAATTACACTTACTACCTATCTTAAAACTATTATTAAAATTGTTGTTATTCAGTTTGTGCTATCATGTAAGTATCTACGTATCTATGTAGCTATTCATTCAACAAATTGTAAATCTGACTATGAAAAATATTGTACTTGAGAGCACAATTTGAAGTGTGCCTGAAGGTGGCAAGCAAGTGAACTGAGAGATATACTTGGTAGCTGTAATTGAGTGAGTTTGGAGATGCACTTAGAGCCCAAGATTGGGTCAACTGAGATAGACACCTGGAGCCAGTGATTTGAACGAGAATGGAGATGTCCTTCTAGCCAAAGATTGAGTAAACCAATTGATCGACTTGGAGACTGTGCTCTAGCATATTCAGAGATGCACTTGGAGGCCATAATTGAGCGAGATTTGAGATTCACTTGGAGGCTGAGTTTGAGTGAACCCAAAGATGCACTTGGAGATAATGAATGTGCGAACTTGAATGCCATAATCGAGCAAGTGTGGAGATGCACCTGGAGCCCATCATCATGTCAACTGCAGGGCTGTGGTAGTGAGAGTGTCAGATTGCACCTGGAACCCATCATCGTATGAACTTAGAGATTCACACCACGGGTGTGATTGAGCAGTTGAGGAGATACACTCAGAGGCCATGATTCAGCCATTTCAGAGATGGAATTGGAGACTGGAATCATGTACACATTGACATGTACTTTGAGGTATTGATCAGGAAGCATTGGAGAGGGTTGATCTCAAGGTGGTTCTTTGGGATGGTGAGACACTGGGATCGAGACTGAATCCAAGGTGAATCTCTAATCATTAGTTACCTTGCAATCTTGCTGATGTGTCAACAGTTGACTTTGCTGTTGGGCTCAGAGAGAGCTAGCTGGGGGCAGTTGGTCTGTAGAGAGGTATGTTCCAAGCTGAGGCTACACTCAGGGGTTAACTTATCATTGTGAGAATTCAGGGAGACTGGCTGGAAACGTGAAACAGCTGATCCGGGATGATTCTGTACTCAGTCTTGACTCATAATCATGGCATGGAAGAATAGCTAGGAATGACATAATAGAAGGTTTTCTTATGATGGTAGAGCTGTGCACGACAAAGAAAGAGATGAGGATGAAGATCGGAATGTTATGGGACAATATGATGGAATGTGAGACATTCATGGTATGACTAGCCTGATTGGGTTCGAAATGCCTCGGATCAGTGTTCTTACGTGATGGAATGGAAGTTGTGCCTGCCGTATCAGGAAATGTACATTGACTTGGACACAAACTGCTTTACTGTCTCATTGACTCATGATGATTTCTCCATTCTCCTCTCCTCTCTCTGTTTCTTGTCCACAACTTTACTAACACAAGAGAATACAATGTTAAGTGATCCCTCTCATTGACTCTGTGCCATAATAATGAGATAACACCAAGTATATAATCAAGCCAAGATACACTGTGTCCTGCTCCCAGCCAGTCACTCATCTCTCAGTGCAGCAGATTAAACTCTACACTGTATGTTCCCAAGACTATGAGTTAACTGATGAACATTATCTCCAGTCCCATTACACCTCCCTCTCCATCTATGGCCTCCTGATTGACCACCTCAAAGTCCTCCTCCAGTATCACTCCATCACTGCCTCCAACATGCATCTCTAAACCTGGTCGATCATAGCCTCAAGTTCACCTCCAATCCTGCATGACCACAACCTCCAGGTTCATCTGTATACTGTATTGTTCACAGTTTATAAGTTCATCTGCCCACCAGCTCTGTTACAGCCTGGATGTGCATTTCTAAGTTCCCCTGTTAATGGCCTCTAAGTGTATCCCCAAACCAGCTCGATCACTGCATCGATGCTTGTAAAGTCAACTCCATCCAGTTAATCACCGGAATGACTTGATGAAGGCCTCTAAGTTTGCACAGTCATGACCACCTTGTGCATCTTATAACTCCTTTGATCTCAGTCCCCAAGTTTGCACAATCATGACCTTTAGGTTCATTACTAAGTACTCTGGATTTCAGTCAGCAGCTGCATCTCCACACTCTGTGGATCATGGCTTCCAAGTGAATGTCCAATCGTGCACAATCACAGCTTCGATATCCTCATTATCTGAGCCCCCCATTAAGTCTCCATGTTCACTGAATTGGCATTTGCATCTACTCCTCCAAGTGTACTCAAGTACCATGTGCAGCCAGATTGACAGTTCGTAATGATATACCTTAATAAAGATAGATAATGTATGCCAGATTACAATGTAGTGAATCTTCTTGTGATTGTGTAACACCAATGTCAAACACAGACAACCATGATAGACCAAATAGCTTGTGGTTATGGAACCTTAATAACCACTACAGTGAGAATACTACACCAAGTTCACAGTCTTCTGTAGACCATGCACAGATGTCACAGCTGATCTCAAGGTCTCCCACAGATCTGCACAGAGGTATCAGCCGCTACAGAATTTGATGATCCCATAAGTCTAATCTAATAGCAGCGTGAATGCACCGCCATAACTGCAGCCACATTCAGGTGCATCTGAGAATGCTCTTGCAACATCGGAGAGAACTTTGCTTAATACCAGTGTGGCCTGGGAGCATCTGGAAGTACTTAAGAGCACCGGTGAGGTTCACCAAAGTGTCATGGAGAGGTTAGCATGTAGCTTTCTGACTGTTCTTCACTTTGCTGATGAATTGATTTAAATAATCAGCCCAATCCAACTAGATTTACAGATGTCAGTATGCTCAAGCCAATATACATAGCTAGAGATACACATCGATAGCTAGGCAATTGATGTTGTATAATTCTATCAATGTATACCTTGAAATTATTCGACAGACTTTCTCAGCTGGTCTGGACCTCAAGGGATCAGGGAAGTAGATATGGATATATTATATATGTGATCCACATGTATTCTCACTCCCAAACTCAGAGCATGTAGCTAATGTCTGAAGATCATAAAAATTGTACTATAAGCTAAGCATTTAATTTATGTTTGTTTCTCACATTGCAGTTAATGGCTCTGGGCTAACTTTGCTTATATTCTGGTTGGGCTGTTATAAGAAACAACATGAAATTATAAAGCCGATAGCAGATCAGATATGATAAAATGCCGTGTTTGCAATGTTGTAAGACAGCAATAGATATATTGAACAGATCAATTTGGCAGATTTTGGGCATGGGTCAACTGGTGGCCAGCTTTGCAGATTAACTTGCAATATGGTATTTGGACCGTCCTTTGGAAGGGTTTAATAATAGACTGTAGGTTTTTTGGAGATATCAGCACATGAATACACAACCCCCAGACAGTATAGTAAATGGTCTAATAGACTGTACAAGGAAAGTGGTTTGTGTAACCTGAGAGATCAGCAGTTGCCAGACAGCAATGTATTGATGAAGTCTATTGATCGCTCTACTGCAAGAATGTGAAAGTATTATTAAAGCTGCAATGTGAATACCTTCCATTGTGAACAGTCAGAAATAACCACACTATACCTCTGCCCAGAGGACTGGGGATGGGAATTTAGAAGCTATGGATAGACAATTCTATGGGCAAGTTGAAATTGAAGAGTAACTTTAGAGATGAGTTCCCAATGATGATTGATTTCACCTAGCAGCATCTCCAGTTACAACATCCATTCCAGTTCCAAAACCAATACCCAAACTGACATGATCTAAAGGCTTGTCAAAGTACACCCAACTGTTGATGAATGGTCAAGTCATACAGTTTCTGAGGACCGCAAGTAAGTATATGTGGAGAAGAAAGTGGTATGATATTCGATACCGATCTACATGCTGTAGCAGTGAACAACACCCAGTTGCTGAAATTCTGCCTCAGGTGGTGTGTAGCAATTTCATTATAACCGCCAACCGTGAAAATTAATCATGAGCGCCACATTATTCACAGAGTAGCTGGTTTTGTGATGTAAACCGATAGCATATTTGACACATGGCACTGTAAGGCCCTATGGCGCTGTGCACTGTGTACATTATTATGATACACATGAAATGATATGCACTCGATACTATACATCATGGTGCATGTAGCAATCTTGTAACTCATCTGCCTAATGCACTTCATTGCATGCTCTCAAGTGAGCTCCAACATGCTGCCAAATACACTTTCAGTATGCTCCTAAGCACACCTCCAATTACATTTTGAAGTATACTCCCAGGCATGCTCTCAAGCATGATCCAAATTGCACTTGAGAGTATACTCCTAGCCTGCTTGGAAATGAGCTATTATGTATGCTCTCAGGAAGCTCCCAAGTAAACTTTGAGTAGGCTCCTAAGTACACCTCTGTGTACATCCTCAACTACACACACAGGCTTGCTCTCAAGAACGCTGCTAATTGTGCTAGATGTCAAACTCCCAGCCTGCTTGACTGAACACTCCCATGGGACCTCTGAAGACTCTCTCAAGCATACTCCTGAGCATACTCACAACTACACTCCCAATTGCACTCGATGATGCACTCCCAGCCTGCTTGACCATTCACTCCCAGGCAAGCTCTGAAGACACCACCAATCGCACTCGATGGCACCTTCCAGCCTGCTTGCCTGTATGCTTTCAGGTAAGCTCTCAAGATGCTCTCAAGTACACTCCCAAGTATGCTCTCAAGTAAACTCTTAATTACACTTGATGACACACTTCTAGCCTGCTTGGCTGTATGCACTGAGGTACACCTCCAAGTTGCTCTCATCTACACTCCCGAGTATGCTTTCAAGCACCCTCCCAATAGCACTCAGTAGCACACTCCCAGCATACTTGGCTCAAAGATCCCCAGCACACTCTGAAGAGGGATGATACACTAAATCTCGTTTGACTACATGCTACAATGTATGCTCCTGCATGCACGATTCAGAGACTTGCTGAGTGGTAGACACCAGCCATTGGAAGGCATGAGGCTGGCGGAGTATAGCGCGCAGTGTTTGGTGTGCAGCAGGTGGCAAGTGGCAGGTGGCAGGCAGCATATGTTGGCTGAAATCATAACATTGGTTTATAACGTAGTCTGAATCATATCTTTATTGTGGCCACTATGCAAAGAGCTCACAATGCCTCAAGGTCATGGTGTTGACCATTGCTGCGTTAGATAGTGCAGGGAAGGATGACAATTGAATCTCACCGGGAGCACATCTCCAGTTTTGTTATCTGGGTCATATCTGCAGCCAGTTTTCCATCAATAATTGGGATATGTGTATACATGCGGTCCACAGCGGATTATCATGATGGTCATGATGGTGATGCCAACGGTGATGGTGATGGTATGGCAAGCACTCAGTCTAGTAGGTTGGATACATCAACATCAAAGTCACACCTTTAACAGACCAAAAGCCATTTATTCACCAAAGCCTCCACAAACGCAGTGGAAATCTCTGTTGCTCCCAAAGCACTGATTTGTCAAGTAGTGCCTTCGGAAGCAGACTTCCGACGAGGCTTTCAATGAGGCTTCAAAATACACATTCATGCAGGCTCTTCAGCACCAGTGAGCTGCAAGTTCTACTCATAGCGATAGTGTATACAGTACTAGTATAACAGTGATGACTCTATACAGTAATGGCAGTAACATGTCAATCTCCGGCCACACACCATGTATAGCTTTACCGGCTCACACACACATCTCTTTGGACCAACTATTAATGACTATATGCTGCGCATTGTGCAGGGGTCCACAGGTAGCTTGCTATGAGCAGCCTGTGTGTGTGTGTGTAGGCGTGTATACATATGGCAGCCTATAGTCTATTTTGCACTTTTGCCAATGTCTTTAACTGCAGGCCTCCTTGGCTACCAATGCCTGTATAAGAGAAGAGAAGCAGAGCAAAACAACAAATAAAACAATCACCCTACATATGCCATTTTGGGAACTGTTAAGTCCCACAACTGATTTGTCCAACTCATTTTTGCTCTTTACGCAGATTCAGCACTCAGGAAAACTCAGCTTCCATTGGCAGGTACTGAAAACCTGTGCTGATGCCATTTGCACCTAACTGAGAACCAATCAGAAGTGACGAGAACGATGAAACAAGTGTACAATGACTGGTTCAAACCGCTCTGGTGTTCTAGGTATCACCTACCATGAAATCTAGACCAGTGCACCCATGGCATATTGCAAAGATCTGAGCGAAACCAATCAACAAGATCTTAGGCGAATTCAAGGTGCTTGGGTGGTCCCCAGGTTGTGAGTATGTTGTTCATAAGCAAAATATATTTGGTCACTGGGAACCTCCAAAAGTGTGTGATAGGATGCGCAGTCTAAACTTACAAGATTCAATTTCAGGAGTGAATCAGACCCTGGGATAGCATTCTGGCTGGCATTCAGAGTCACTTGTACTCCTGAAGACAGGTATTGGAGCTCTAGGGGAGTAAATGTGACAAATTTGGGACCATATTAGGGTGTCAGAGTGAACATTGGGATTTACTTGGAGTGCACCCAACTTATATGGGAATCATGAACAACCTCCAATAGTTGTTTGCATTGTTATGGATATGCATTTAGAATACTGTAGGCAGTAATTAGTACTCTCCAGATGTACATGAGGAATGGATTATCCTCCACGGTGAATATGATGCATAGAGTATTATTCTTTATCCCTTCTAGAGTATACTAATACGATGTATGTTGGTTTCAATTGTGAATTATTTGCATCGTGACTTGAGGGAAATATAGAACATGTTGACCGAAATACAAGTAACAGCAGGTACACCAAAACAACGACCCGGCTAAGCATTTGAATGATATTAACCTCACCCAGTGACAATGCCATCAGTAATATCTCCCATTTCATCATGGACAAAGAAAGCAGGAACACACCTCATGAACAGTGTAAGGTCGCTGCAGGGTGTCATTGTATTTGCTGTAAATTTGTACCTGGCAAATCAGTGGTGATGTTGAATTCCAATGTCATTGGCTAGTTTTGTGAAATCTAACAATGGGGCAATGTGATGTTAGCTAGCTGAGAATCAAAACGGGGTTTGAAAGGCAATATAACATATCGGGGTGAGAAAGGGCATCAACCCCTAACAAAAGAGGTGCAGCATAATAGGAAGTGCTGTATTGAAATGAGGACAACAGAGAAGGAGTTGGAGGAGTGTAGAATGAAATCGAAGTGCATCAATCCAGGCTGAAGAATGCTGACAGGAGTGTGGTGGACCTATCCCTGCAGAGGAGTGCCCATAGTTGCAGAGAAGCACAAATGGTGGGGGGCATGGAGAGTGAGATCAAATGGAGGAGCACCAATCCAGGCAGAGGAGCACCAATGGGTATTGAGAACTGCCTATCACAGTGCAGAAGGATTGAGATGGAGGGTTAAGATGCCCAGAATGACAGATTGGAGCGACTATCCAGACGGAGAAGCGGCAATAGGCTAGTGGTGCACTCATCACAGCTGAGGAGTGGCAAAAGAGGCAGTATGCAGCATGGATTTAACTTGAGGAGAACTAGGCCGAGAAGTGCTGACAGGGAGTGGGGAGTGCCAATCCTTCGGGAGTAGCACTGAAGGGAGGGGTATAAATTAATCCACCAACACGTTAAATGATGAGAGTGGTTGTTTCCCCAGCAAAATCTATCACTGGGGAAGGCTAAAATTAACCTTGATAATAGTCTTGAGAAAATATAACTATAGCCTTCTATCCAGTGGCATATTCAGAGAGCACACAATGAATAGGTCTATCTGTCAGTGCTAAACTCTGTGGAGTGATAGGTTGAAAGAGCTGGGATGTAGTAGGCTGGCACCACAAACTATTAGTGTTGAAGCAGAATGGATGGTACCTTAAATCTAGAACTTCCATTTGGGTAAACCATGATTTCTTATCATTCAAAACCTGCCAGAGATAAGCATCATCAAACAGATGCACCTTAACCTGAACTTGATGCTGAGTCTCCTCCCAAAGCCAGTCAGTAAATATGGGACACAGTTCAAAGAGCCATATCTGACAACTGTCCTCGAATGGAACTAAACTTCAATTTTAATTAGGTAATGGTATGTGCTCTGTACCATATGTCTGATAGGGGAGTATTAAACAGAATTCAAGACTTACAGGTTCATGTGATTGTGGATTCATCATGTAAGGTGGATCACTAGTCAATCAACAGGTGGATAATGAACATACAGAAGCCCCTGCAAATATGAGCTGACGATGTTGAGCATGAATGGCTAGTGTTCATGTTTCGTCAACAGTTGTATACAACTCATTGGATAATGTTGGACAAAAAAGCTGTGTACATACAATCGCCTCAATGAACCATTTCACTATTTCCTATGTAGCCTGTTAGTATTGGGGAATGGTCTGATATCAAGTGACCTAGGGTTGTGGAACATTCTGGTCAGTACTAGACTTGGATAGGGAGAGCACTTGGGTGGGTGCACAGTCAGAATCACATAATTTGTTGAGAAGGGTTGACTATTCGCATTGGCGCAATGGGGGTGCCATTGCCACAGCTGGATTTCAGGAAGTTGGAACAGGAGGCAATGGAATGACAGTATTTGTATAGCTGCCATTCTTTGGCAGTGGATCTGTTGTAGTTCATAATGGCTTATTCTGGCTGGCCTGGCGAAGAAGTTAAACCTCCTGTTGTAAATCCCAATCATTTGCACACCTCAGATCAGCATCCCCGAGAGTCGGAGACTGAGACACAGCTCGGGTATTCATGGCGAAACTGCACCTTTCGCTGCTGGGTATGTCGTGGCCTATGATTGAAGTTCAGGCACAACTGAGATCTGCACTCCAGTCCAGAATGACGTTCTTGGATTTCTATGAGGTCAACTTTGGCAAGCTGCGACTCATTATGAATGTCTCATTCCTGGTCAGGCATGCCTCAACCGCGACAATAAGCCTCCGAAGCACATGTTCCCCACTTCATAGTGCACTTTTTAATTTAGTTTGCTTCATTCTCATCATGTTTTCTTTGGCTTTGAATCAGTGGATGCTGTGCACACAGATTGTCATCTCTCAAGACACTGCACATTTAGGTGCAGGCGGCTCATCCTGCTTGCCCTCTGCTAATATATCAACCTATGCTTGATCGGTATGGGAAGGCGGCCGCTAAAATGCCTTAAACTGTTCGCTCCGGATCAACTGTCTTTTGGAGGAAGGTAGCCCAGCACAACAAAACCATAAATGCATAGATCTGGCCAATTATCAACCTCACTTAACGCGATATTGCCTAGTAGTATGTTTGGACCTCTGCATCCAAATCCCAAAATAGCTTCTGCATCATCGAGCTGTGTCAAGAGAGCTGCAGCTCGAGAGCAATAATCTCAAAAGACAGATTCTGCTCAGCGACTCTACAAGATGGCTGGCAACTCCCGCTCACCCATGTACCGCACTTACTCCAAGAGGCCTAAGTTCTCAATGCTTGGAATGCAGACTTAACTAGATTCTGACAAAATGTATGTTTGGGCTGCCACAACTCGCATCTGAAAATAGATTATGTGAACTGATTTCCATCATGAGAGAAGTTTGAAGAGAGCGACTCTTGAAAGCTCGAGTGATGAAAACACAACTTCGAAGATTGCAATTATCTGTCAGATCAAGGCGAGCCTGCTATCCCCAGCGAATAAATCTTATCTTAACCATTTAATCTTCGGTGCACCTCAATTCCCCGGAACTGCATGCATGCATGCAATTATCATTCCTCTGCCTGCTGTGAGATGACGTCTCACTATGCATTTATACTTATTGTAGCATATAGAGCTTTCAACCTCAACATTTATTTAAGCCTATATTGTAGTAGAGACTCATAATAAATATGTGATTTAATGGTGTGCAACTTACTAGATATTAGGTGCAAACTCAGAATGTGAGTGAGTATTTATGACTCATTTGTTAGCAATCTTGGCATCGACGAGTGCTTGAATCCATAAGATTACCCCTGAATCGTCCATTGTATCTTACCATATTGTTTCTATGCCTGTATCTACACATGTATCTCTCTTTCATATACCCAAGTTTCTTCCTTCTCCATTGACTGCAATATTGTTGTGAAGGATATTCTGCAGACACGGCCCAGATGAACACATGAAAGGGAAGTTGTGCTTACAATATTGCCTCATGGACTGCTAACTTAGCTGCAGCATCCTGACACAATAGACTATCGTGAATATACATGTGGCCTCCCGGCAGATATACCACATATGGAGATTCATAATTCTCCCCGATGGATACCAAACTCAGTATGACCCCTTGCAACTCAGCCGTCAGTCATTGAGTTCTGCAGATTCTCAATGCTGCACCAATTCTATGCCATGCGGTCGCCTCAAATGCTGGAGCATTCATGCATAATTACTTTGTATAGAGTAGTCATATGCAGGGGCACATGTTCTCATTCAGGTTCTCAGTGCTCCATTTGGCCAGCACCAAGGGTTAGTTAATGTCACGAGTTGTCTTCCGGTGGATCTCGTTCAGGTGCGTCTCGTTCCGGTGGGTATCGTTCAGGTGTGTCTCCTTTAGGTGTGTCTCGTTCAGGTGCATCGTGTTCAGGTGCGTCTTGTTCAGGTGCGTCTCGTTCAGGTGCGTCTGGTTGTATTCTATGTGCATTGGCTTTAGCTAACCTTCAATTCTTGCATCCATACAGAGTGTTGTTGATAGCAGAGTTGCTAACGTTCGGTATTAGGAATCCATCCATTCCAGCGCACCTGACAACGAATCCATCCATTCCTGAGCACCTGACAACATCCTAAATCACAACAGCGAACTGCTGTCCTCGATATGATTATGAACCATTGAAGTCATCTCTCCTGAAACCATCAAGGCGCGCTTCAAATTGCATCCTCCTCGACTATGTGCAACTTCTTGCACCATTTATCCCGTTATTCTATTTCACTGAATCTTATATTTACTTCTTATACACTCTCTCTCACATTTCCCAACTGTCTATCTTCATAGCAGCAAATGGAACCTACGCCCAGCCAGGTGAGGAATCACTATTCACAGAAGAATCAAGAAGCACACCTAGAGAGAGCACTCGCATTCCAGAAAGCAGCCAATCATCATTCCCCATCAAATGTTTTCCTTCCAATTCTCTGCCTTCAGGCATCATATTGCGGATGACTAATATCCTGGATTTCATTGATGAAGCAGGATGATGATACCAATCAGGACATCGGTGATGGCGAAAGTGAGGGCGAAAGTGAGGACACCGGAGAGTCCACGTTATCAACCGACATTGAACAAGACGATTTGGATCACCAGCAGGAGGTCCTACTTCTAGGCCAGGCGCGCCGGGACAAGTCTTTACAAACTACAAGGGTTCCATTACCAAAGAAACGTAGCCGTGCCGATAGTGTTATTGCATGCCCTCTGCTTCCAAATTCCCGAAAACCCCCTGGGCCAACGGCACCACCACTGCTCAAATGCCAAAAGTCAGCCCTCCTCAATAAGTTATTTGAGTCTGACCATGCACCATCTGCTCAGGCGCTGCCGCAACCCGAGTCTAGTGGAGACCAGAATGCTCCACAACCCAAGGCCAGTGCAGATCAGAACGTTCCCCAACACCAAAAGGCTACTTTTGAGGTAGCGAAAAGGTTCATGGAAGCAAATGTATTCATGAGGACTCCTTGGCCAATATTATCCGATGACAAGTTCTCGATGGTTGAAAAAGGTTGCAAACTTGCCATTGAAGCTCTGGATCGTCAGCGGGCGTTAGCCGGTGCTCCTGCAGGTTCACCATCTGTGTGTCAATTGCCCAGCAGTCGATCTCTCAAAATCGATCCACAAACACGAGAAGCTGTAAGTCTTGGATTCTGTTGAATGCTCCTCTATCAGATTTACGATATTGACTACGCCCCACATTATACATAGTTGAAACGGAAAATAAGTACCATTCGAGGACCGTTGGTAGCTGGGGCACGGCGAACTGGTGCCCATAGTGACCAGTTCGATGTGTGCTCTGAGACTGAGCTTCGGATTCAGGTTAAGGAGCTCCTGTTCGGCAAAACATATCTCTCCAAGGTCGTTGATGATAAGAAGTCAACGTTCACGTGAATGGAGTGCTTGATCACATCTACCATCAATTTTTCTTTACGGCCAATACCTTGGGGCGCAAGCCAACGACATCCCAGTATTCCCAACCTCTCGCTCCGCAGACTTTTGTCCTGGTAGCCGCAGCTATTCATTGTGCACTGTCCCAATATGCAGGTGGAAAGAAGGCCACAGGTATGTTTTCTCAAGATGAGTATCGAGGTACATTTTGTACATCCCCTACGATACATTTTACTGCGAAAGCCACTCCACTCATCAATCACACATTAGTGGGCCGCTTCGAACCCCCCCCCCCCCCTCCCACCACCATGCAGCACGACTCCACTAGGATTGGTCGCTCCTCAATCCCCGTCGGCGCTCCTCAGCCTAGATTCACTCTCTTCTATATCCTTCCGCAGTCAATTCCTCCTCTTTTGGTGCTCCTCCGCTGGGATAGGCACTCCATGATCCCCTCTGTCTTGATTTAGCGCTCCTCTATTTCATTCCGCGCTCTATACCCCCATTTCCGCGCTTCTCAGCCTGGGATGGGAGCTCCCCAATTCCCACCAGCGCTCCGCAGTCTGGGTTGTCGCTCCTATATTGGATCCCACACTCTGTACCCACCCCCCCCTTTTTCGCCGCTCCTCCGCTGGCAGAGCACTCCTCACTCCCCATCGGTGCTCCCCTGCCTGGATTGGCGCTCCTTTCTTTCATTA